>JGI12210J13797_11224902_pt1 | contig 13368 bp, 4 predicted proteins | sample ElkSlonscriptome_3_FD_13797 | JGI IMG/M metagenome (IMG submission 13797)
CTCACGGATAATATCGCGATTAATCCGGGGGTGTTCGTGATTCTCAACCCAGAACACGATGATAACAATGACACGATTTGGGTGGGGACGCTTCGCACTATCTTTGAATTCTAGAGACGTAGCATGGGAGACGTAGCATGCTACGTCTCTACATTAAGAATTGTTTTTGATAGTCTGTTCTTTTCAAAATAGCTATCCTCTAATCTCGGGAAAAACTTGATAAACATTGAGTGACTGTTTGCGTCCTCTAAGTTGCACCAGCCCAATGAATTGAATCAGAAAATAGTCTTTAATATAGTGGTAAGTTTCTTCATTGATTAAAATCCGACAAATCCCGCCATCAATTGATTTGTCATAACTCTCCAATCGAGCCGCAATATTGACACTATCACCAATGGTTGTATAATTTAGCCGTTGCTGAGACCCTAAACTCCCAGCTACAACTGTCCCTGTAGCAATTCCAACTCTCATCGCCGCCGTGGGAAGCCCTTGGATTTTCCATTGTTGGTTGAGTTGTTCAAGTTTTGCAGCCATGTTCAATGCACAACGAACCGCTGCGATCGCATCTTGGGCAATTGCTTCGGGTGTGGTGCTGGGAATGGGAACGCCAAACACCGCCATAACTGCATCGCCAATAAATTTATCTAGGACGCCATCATGGTCGAGTACACTCTGAGACATGGCTTTCATGTAGTCGTTAAGCCAAACCATCAGGAGTTCTGGGTTCGTCTGTTCGGTAATTCCGGTAAAGCCTTTAATATCAGTAAACAGAACCGTTGCGGTTAGTTGTTGTCCGGTAATCTGTCCTTCTTTGAGGAGTTGATGGCGATCGCGCCAAACCGCTTGGGCTAGTTTAGGAGTCACATGTTGTCCTAAGAGATTCATCACCGCTTGTCTGTCTTCCCGTTCAATGCAGGCGAGATAAGCCGTAATCGCAATTTCTGACCCGATTAGGGCGAGTAATGGGGGAATTAAGGGAATCCACCATCCTTGCAAAAAAGCTAGGTATGAACCGACAACCAAAATCGTACCCAACAAGAGAATACTAGCCCCTAAATAGCGCATTCGCAGGAATGTCCAGCTAGACATAGCACCCACAGCCGCCCAAAAGACGATCCACAACCCTTCGACGGGTTCAGACAAAACTTTGATCGGGGAACGCCCATCTAATGCTGCACTCAAGAGTTGACTGGTAATCTGGGCATGGATGTCTACACCGTACTCTGCCGTGAGATAACTATTACTGTAAGGGGTGAAGAAAATATCCTTGAGACTGGCGGCTTTGACCCCAATTAAAACAATGCGATCGCGCATTAAATTGGCGGGTATTTTATTCTCTAGAACCTCTGTCAGTGATACAGTGGGAAATGGGTTGCAGCGTTGGGAGTGCTGTTGGCATTGAGGACGACGATAGTTTAATAGAATCTGATATCCCCCGGTATCGGCGTTAATGTAACCGCCATCATTGGGTTGCATGGGAACAAATACAGCTTTCCCTAAACCCACTTTGCCCAGCGCTGGGTCAATGGGTTGCAAAGTAATCCCTTTATTTTCTAAATGCATCAACGCTAATCGAACGGGCAGACTGTATATTTCTTGACTTGATGCACCCGTTTGATTATTGTCTTGTCTAATCGATAGCAAAGCCCGACGCACCCGACCATCGTCATCTAATAAAACATCAATCGCACCCACCTGATTGCGTTCTTTTAATCGGGGTGGTGCATCAACACTTGTACCATATTCATCCCCTAGAACTTTCTGGACACCCATTAAATTGGGTGTCGAAGTAAACACCTCAACCAAGTCTTGATGACCCGGTTCCACGGGTAAATCTCGATAAATATCTAAACCAATCGCGCTAGGTTTTTGGGCTTTGATATTACGGAGTAATTGGGCTAATGTGGCATCTGATAACGTCCATTGCTTTAAGGTTTGAATATCTGGCTCATCAATCGCAACAATAACAATACGCTGATCCAGGGTTTCCGTAGGACGCCAGCGCAAAAATTGGTCATAGGCTGTCCATTCCCATAACTGTAACAATCCCATTGAACGCAATGCCAGGACTAATCCAGTGATGGTTGGGACAGTCATTAATACTCCACGCCATTGCCAAATAAGCTGTCTCAGATTTTTAAACATTTTTGAGTTATTGGTGCTTTATTCGGCGTATATATTCCCAATAACCGACTCATCAATTCTCTAAGGTACAGCAATCAATTAAAGGTTTGGGTGCGATGTCATTCAGTCCCACGGTTGTTGACTGTAATAATTCGTTCCAAGTCAACATGAGTTCTGGGTTGTTCGGTTGAGAACGTCGCAACTCAGCCAGGATTTTCATCATGTCGTACCAAATCCCCAATTCCCCATAGAGGGCAACCTGTTCTAGTGGTGTCGCTGTTTCTAATTGTTGAACTTGTTCTGGCTGTAGTTCAATGAATTGAATCTGTTCTTGTGCAAAAACATCTTCCGTTCGGGATTGGCGATCGCAAATGATTGCGACTTTCCAGGTATAGGTTTTGTTGGGTTCTAGAGGCGGGGCTTCGGGGGGAAGTTGGAAGCTGATAATTCCTGCGGTTTGTTTCAGAGGAAATGTGGTTTGATAACTATACTCTTCATCTTGATCCACCAGTGTAAATTCCGCTGCCTCAGCCTGGGTTGGTGGTAGGTAGATTAAGAATGTCGGATACTCAACAGATGTTAATCGGGGGCGATTTGGGCTAATACTGGGTGTGAGTAATGTCAGTCTGGAACGATTAGACGCACTGGATTGGGAATCCAGGGTTGAGCAATTGCCACGGGTAGCCCCCCCAGCGCTGGAACGCCCATCAGGTGCGCCAGGTGTTTCGGGTGGCGGGGTAAAGGATAGGGTGGGTTCGGGTGTCACGGGGGACGGTTCAGTCAAAACAAGAGTCTGTAGCTGAGGAACCAAAGCCAGTCCCAAACTAAACGCGATCGCTAGATTTATCAGATTCAGAGATTGAGGGGTACTTTTTCTAGTCATGGTGTCTAGAGTCCTTCTGATCAAAAAGATAAAAGGCAGTTGTTCAGGAAATAACACCCTAAAGCATTATCTTTTTCCCATTGCCTCTGTATCAAACTATAGTAATTAAATGCATTGAGTGTCACTCAGCTAGCCTTACTTTTGCTATAACAGTCCAATTTATTGTGAACACACAAAAAACATTACAACCAATTGCCGACTAAGATAAACGGTGCCCAATAGTAGGGATGGTTATAGCCTTGTTGCAATAAACTTAATTGGGCATGGCGCAAGGCAGTCGCTTTATTGAGAGTTCCCTGGTTCAGTTCTTTGTAGAACTCTACCATGAGTTGAGCGGTGGAATCATCTTGTACTGACCAGAGTGTCGCCAGCGTGCTGCGTGCCCCTGAGCGAGTGGCAATTCCAGCTAAACCTAGAGCCGCTCGCTGATCACCTATAGCGGTTTGGCAGGCACTCAGAACCAGTAATTCAATCGGATCGTCGGGTTCAGCTTGAGTGGAACGTAGGAGAGTCTCGAAGTCTTTGGCTTTAATTTTTTTATCCCACGCCAGAATAAATGTTTCTTCTGGATCAGAACTAAACTGACCATGAGTGGCTAAATGAACCACTGAAAATGGCTGGGTTTGGAGGTTATCGGTCAGGTTGACACTGGTAAAGTCCTGATTTAAAAGTTGTAAGGCGGGAACCTGATTCGTAATTTGCGACAATTCCCACTCGACGGCAGGTAGGGGCGAAAACCCGGGAATGGACTGACTCACGCCTGCGGTTAAGACTTGCAGCCGCTCTGGGATTAGAGGTTGCGGTGAGAGCAGATGTAAACTTGGGGCGATGGCTAGGCTATAGGTTTCTACCAGATAATGCTCACCATCGTATAAAGCAGCCATGGGTAGATTCCGCAAGGAACCATCTAGAACAAAGACTAACGTGGTGATGTTGCTTTGGGTTAATGCCGTCTCCGCCGGACGGATCAGCCAGTCGTAGAGGTTTTGCGCCAAGGTCAACCGCTCTTTTTTTAAAGAGGTGGGTCTCAGGGATTGGCGCATTTGGTGAATGATGTCTTCAACTTGGACAGAGGAAGCCTGAGTCGCATAGTGGCGTAGGGGTTGCCCCGGTAAGGATAAGATAACTTCTAGTCGGTCAGGTAAGATAATCGGGTAGAAAACGGCGGCGGTGGGATCAATGTAATCAATTTGTTGGGATTGGCTGGTTAAACAGGCTTCTTGGAAGAAGTTATCCAGTTCTGCTAGTTGTAGGGATTCAATCACCTCACGGGCTTGTTGGAGATGGGCTTGGCTGACCTCTTCTTCACCGGGGAGGGGTTGCAGGAGTAAGCCGACGAACTCCCGATAGACGGGTTCGACACTTTCCCGGAAGGAAAATTGAACGGTGTCGTTAATGGCGACTAAATCAGTACGGAGTGCTTGCAAGGTGTTCACGGCTTGGTCATAAGCGGCGATCGCACTTTGGGGATTGCCTTGGGCTTTGAGTAATCGCCCCAGTTGCCATTGCCAGCGATAGGCAAGTTCTGGCGCCTTGATGGATTGAGCTAAGGTTAAAGCCTGTTCGGTCAGGGTTTGGGCGTTAGCGAGTTGCTGAGTTTGTTCGTAGAGTTGACCCAGATAACCGAGGGCGTAGGATTCCACCTGTCGATCTTTCAGGGTTCTGGCTTGTTGGGTAATGGTGGCGAGTAACTGGGCAATTTCTGGGGCGTTCCCAGATGCATCATGGTTCATCTGCATCAGGCTGCGGGCGACGTTAATCTGGGCATAGAGGGTTTGGCGACTGACGGGGAGTTGGGCGAGTTGGGGTTGCAGTTGAGTCCACAACTGGCGGGCGGTTTGTTGCTGCTGGGTTTCGACGAATAAACTAAGCTGATTGGCTTGAGCCTGGAATTGGAGAGTGGGGGAAACCGTAGTGGCGGCGGCTTGTTGGTAAAATTGGATGGCGTCTTCGATTTGGTTTTGGGAACGGGCGGTATTGCCGAGACTAAAGAGGATGGCGGTACTATCTGGAGAGGACGGTAAGGTTTTCGCGATCGCCAAACTTTGGTCTAGGATTTGTCGAGATTGGTTTAAGTCACCCGTAATCCGCAGCAGATCACCAAGCGATCGCAATCCGGCTATCTTAGTTAGGGAATCTGGTTGGGCGGCTAAGGTTTGCCGGATTTGGTCTAACAGGTTTCTCGCCCGCAGGTAAAGCCCCAAGGCTCTCATGGCGTGGGTTTGGTTAATTAAGCTGCGTGTGACGCCTGTTTCATCTCCGACTTGTTGATAGGTTTTCGTGGCTTGTTCCCAGGTAGCGAGGGCAAGTTCGGCTTGTCCTTGTGCCAGTTGCAGATGACCTTGGGTATTTAAGGCTTGAGCTAATATTTTTAAGGGGTTTTGGGATGTGTTTGGGTTTGGGGTGGAAAGTAAGTTAAGGCTGGTTTCAATCGCTTGATTGGCTTCATGCCATTGTCCCAACTGGCGATAGGCTAATGCCAGATTACTCAGCACCATGGCTTGATTTAAGGTATCGCCTTGAGTTGTAAAGGTGTCTAGGGCTTGTTTCCAGACGGTTATCGCCGCCGCATATTGTCCCCTTTGATAATCGTTTTTACCTTGGTGTACGAGTTGGGAGGTATTAGCCGTTAGGGACTCGATAACAGGTGACGTTTGGGCAGTCGTTTCTACTTGAGTTACGGTTGCTACGGTTGGGGATATAGGCAGATTCAACAATAGCGTCATCAGAGTAACGCTGATTGCCAAACCCAAATACTTGAGGAATTTAGGTTTAAACCATAATGTCAAGAATTGCGAAATCCTTGTAGTGCGAGCATCTTGCTCGCTACCCATTCCCAATTTAAATGCGTGACAGCTTAAGCTTTTGTCTTCACTATTGCCCATTCCCCATTCCCCATTCCCGCTTCGCGTAGCGCTATACCTAGTAATCTGAACAATTCGCCGGATTATTCCAGTTTCCAGAGGGTGTAGCTGTAGGAAATTCAGCCACTAAAATAATCTGTCCATCCGCCGTTTTCACCCAACCTTGAGCCTCAATAATTTGATTGGGGGAATCATTTTGTCCCCTCTCCATTTCCCCCCGTACCTGCATCTGTGTCTCCTCTGACAAAGTGCCTAAATCATCTAAAACAGTATCCAAAGTAAGTACATCATCCGGAGTGGGTGGCACACCACCTCGTCCCGTCACCACAAATCGACTACCACCATTCTTACCCATTGCGGGACAGCCTTGGATAATTTGCCCCGTCGGGTCAACAAAATTGCTGGGTAATTCTGTCAGTCCCCGACTAGGATCAAGGGGGCTATTGAGTTTAACATTACCCGGAGAACCAAATTGGGAACTGGCATCAATATCATTCGTGCGATTTTCGGCAATAGCTGGACGTTCTTGAATCCCGAAAATCCCTTGACCTGAGATAGTAATGTTACCGCCGTCACCCTGATCAGCTTTGGCAATAATATCACTACCATTCGCACCATCTGGGGGTAAGACGATTAAGTAGCGAGTATCAATATTGATATTACCGCCATCAGCATTACTAAAGGCTTCGGCAGAAATTAAACTTTCGTTGCTCATCAGCAACACATCCGATAGATTGAGGTTGATATTTGCCCCTTCCTGGGCGTTAGTGCCTCCAGTTTCTGCTGTCAGTTTGCCTTGGTTAAGGCGTAAAGAATTGGTAGTAATCATCAGATTTCCGGCTTGTCCAGAGGGACTACTAACGGTGACGGCGGCTTGATCCTGAACAGACAGTCGTCCTGTTTTAATGGTTAAGTTTCCTGCTGTACCGCCTTGAGTGGCTTCTACCGATAAACCTCCGTCTCCATTTAAGTCTACAGATTCGGTGGCATTGATGGTTAAGCTGCCAGCTTTCCCTGTTTGAGTTGATGCCGCAATCAGACTATTGTTGACATCTAAGGTGTCTAAACCTTGTAGGGTAATATCTTCACTTTCACCAGAGATGTTGGAAGCGGAAACTTGCGAATTTTCCGTTAGGGTTAACTGTTGAGTATTTAGGGTGACACCGCCTGCTTTTCCGCCTTCTTCTGTGGCTTCCACCGATAGGCGACTATTCCTTAAAGATACCGACTCAACTGGATTTTCGGCTGAATTAATCCTGACACTTCCGGCTGTTCCGGTTTGGGTAGATGCGGAGAGTTCACTCTTGTCCGTTAGCTCTACGTTCTCTAAGCCAGAAAGAATAATATCTTGGCTTTCACCAGAAATATTGGAGGCGGAAACTTGTGAATTCTCTGTTAGGGTTAACTGTTGAGTATTTAGGGTGACACCGCCTGCTTTCCCGCCTGCTTCTGTGGCTTCCACCGATAGGCGACTATTACTTAAAGATACCGACTCAACTGGATTTTCGGCTGAATTAATCCTGACACTTCCGGCTGTTCCGGTTTGGGTAGATGCGGAGAGTTCACTATTGTCCGTTAGCTCTACGTTCTCTAAGCCAGAAAGAATAATATCTTGGCTTTCACCAGAAATGTTGGAGGCGGAAACTTGCGAATTCTCCGTTAGGGTTAACTGTTGAGTATTTAGGGTGACACCGCCTGCTTTCCCGCCTTCCGCAGTCGCGGCGACGGAGAGGCGACTATTATCACTCACTTGCACTAAATTAGCCGGATTGGAGTTAGTATTAATAGTTAAACTTCCCGCTTCACCCGTTTGAGTCGAGGCTGAAATTGCACTGTTGTTGCTAATTGTCAAAGTATCCAATCCTTCTAGGGTAATCCCCTGACTACGACTAAAGATATTAGAGGCTAATATCTGTGCCTCATTTTCCAGAGTCAACTGCTGGGTATCGAGACGAACTTCTCCCGCATTACCACTGCTTATCGCCGCCGCCGACAGTTCCACGCCATCAGTGAGGGTAAATTGGGGAGTCGTGACTAATACATTCCCCGCATCCCCTGTACTCCGGCTTTCTACCGCTAATCGCCCTTGTCCAGCAATGGTAATTGCTTGGGGCGCACTGAGGATTAAATCGCCCCCTTTGCCACTTCCAGAGGTAGAAGCCGATACTTGGGAATCAGGCGCTAGGGTAATATCTAGGGTTGATTGATTCTGATAGGGTTTCAGGGTTAAGGTTCCAGCGGGGGTTAGTCCCTCAGTTTCAGCAAAGACACCCACGATTCCAGCTAAATTCATCGTGGAGGCATTTAACGTGATACTCCCGCCTCCCTCTGTATTCGTGGCAGTTTCAGTAGCCGTGGCGGTGATCCGGGCAGTGTCGGAGAGGGTTAAGGTTGGAGTATTGATAATAATGCTGCCGGCTTTGCCTGCGTCACGGGTTTCGACAGACAGAACCGGGGAAAAATCATCCACACCAATACCGAGATTCACTGCAGTCGGGGCATTCACTGTAATTGTGCCGCTATCGCCACTACCATCGGTGAAGGCAAATATTTTTGCTCCCCTGGCAACCGTTAAGGTGGAGGTATCGAGGGTAATATTTCCGGCGTTTCCCTCTGCTGTGGTTGAGGTGGACAGTTCGGTTTCTTGGATATCTAAATTTTTGCTGGTCATCTGAATGTTACCAGCATCGCCTGCGCCTGCGGTTTCTGTGGTAATCCGTCCTTGTCCCTGAATCGTTACCGAGTCGGGAGCGGTAATCGTTAAATTGCCCCCGGTTCCCTGATTAGAGGTGGAGGCAGAAATAGACGTATCCTGTTCCAGATTAATGTTTAGGTTTTCTCCATTGGGGTGAGATTGAAGGGTAATGTCTCCCGCATTGCCGAGAGCATCTGTAGTGCTGATGATATTGGCTCCGTTTTGTAGGGTTAACGCTGGGGTGGTGAGGGTAATCCGTCCAGCATTGCCTTCATTGGTGGTGCCTGCAAATAGTCCGCCACGTTGAGGTTCGTCTGCGTAGGAATATACACCTTGGAACGTGATGCCTTCTCCAGCATTGATATCGATAGTTCCGGCATTTCCGAGGTTACTGGTATTACTAATAATTTGACTGTTATTGAACGTGACTAAACCGGGGCTGCTTAACGTGACATTCCCTGCTTGATCACGACCATTGGTGTCACTTTCAATGGAACTATCGTTGACGGTGAGATTACCTGAACTGGTGACAGTGACATCGCCCGATTCTCCTTGACCACCAACCTCCAAGGTTATGGGAAAAGGAAAAAATGGTATTTGCACTTCCACACGTCTGCTCGTCAGGATACGGGTATTGGCAATGGATAAATCTCCAAACCCATTGATCACAACATCTCCAGCTTCAGCAGAAGAGGATAGCGTTAAGATTTCCAGGTTGGTTATGTTGTTTTGAGCGGCTATCGTAACATTTCCACCCCTTCCTGCTGTGCCTTCCTGAGAGAGGGCGAAGGAAGACAGGAGTGAGTCTCCAGACGTTCCGATAATATCGCCACCTTTAGCCATCAGAGAAATTTCTCCCCCATTCCTGGCATTTGCAAAGATCGAGAGTGAGCTGGAGTCCAACTCTTGGTTGGTCGTGATATCACCGGAGTCAGAAGAGAGAATAATTGCCCCCCCATTCCCAGCAACGTCACCGACAGCGAGCGAGGAAGAGTTTAACACACCGTTGGTCGTGAGATTACCGGAAACAGAAGACAAAGAAATCGCCCCCCCATTCTCAGTAAATCCATACGAGAATGATCCGGAGTTCAAAGAATCGTTGGTCGTAATATCACCGGAGTCAGAAGAGAGAATAATCGCCCCCCCATTCCCAGCAGCGCCACCGAAAGATAACGATCCGGAGTCCAACCGTTGATTGGTCGTGATATTACCGGAAACAGAGGACAGAGAAATCGCCCCTCCATTCTCCGCAAACTGATTCTGCGAGTTTGACTCCGATATCAACTTACCGTTGGTCGTGATATCACCGGAAACAGAAGACAAAGAAATCGCTCCCCCATTCCTGGCAAATCCCCATGAGAACGACGAGGAATCCAAAGAACTGTTGGTCGTAATATCACCGGAGTCAGAAGAGAGAAGAATCGCCCCCCCATCCCCAGAGTCCCCACCGTAAGAGTCCAACGAGTACGAACTCAAAGAATCCTTGGTCGTGATGTCACCGGAAACGGAGGACAAAGAAATCGTCCCCCCATCCCCCAAGTCCGAGTACGAACTCAAAGAACCGTTGGTCGTGATATCACCGGAAACAGAGGACAAAGAAATCGTTCCCCCATCCCCAAAGTCCCAGTACGAACTCAAATCAGAGTCCGAGTACGAATTCAAAGAACCGTTGGTCGTGATATCACCGGAAACAGAGGAAAGAGAAATCGCTCCCCCATCCCCAGAGTTCGATTCCGAATTCAAAGAACCGTTGGTCATAATATCGCCACTGGCTCTCAGAGTAATTGCCCCTCCCTTAACCGAAGAGGAAGAATCGATGGTTTCTACAGTGATACTGCCACTAGCATCAAGACTAATCGTGCCAGCATTAACAGGATGGTTCGTCTCCAAATTTTCCACACTGATGCTACCGTTGGTGGCATTGAGATTGATTGAGCCACTCTTTCCAGTAATCGGAGTTTTAAATATCAGTTGTGTCCCAATCGCTTCTCCCCAAGGTGCAGTATCACCAGCCCGGAATAACGTGCCAGAATCCCCACTATAATTATCAGTTACACTCAAAGTCCAAGTTCCTGTGGGATTCTCACCCTGAAAAACCGCCAATCCTCCAACACCTTCAGGTTGAAATGTTCCATTAGAAGAACCCAAATATATACTAATATTCGATGCAGCACTAGCCGGATTAATACTCGTCGTCGCTTCATCATCGAGTAGGGTGTCCTGGAAATTATCATCGGAAAAATCAAAGGATTCCACACCACTGAACAACTCTAACTCTGTCCCACCTGGTGAGCTAAGAGAAACATCAAGATTGCTATGGCTAGTATGTTGTGCCGAAAACCGCACATCCAGATTCTCGACAGTTGACACCGAATCAGGCACAGTGAAGGTGAAGATAGTGGTTGTTCCATTGTCCGGAATTGGTCCACCTGCCTCTACATCTACTATTGCTATCAAGTCACCTCCCTCAACCGCACCTACGGTATCAATATGTCCCAAGGTCAAATTCGCCCCGGCAATCCCAATATCCCGTCCATTCGTATAGAGGGTATCTTTGAGAGTATCCTCCATCACCACCGAACCCACCCCGTCACTATCTGCATCGGCAGTTAACGCAATCCCCCCACTTCCAGAGGCAAAGTCTAAAGCATCATCGGTTAAATCTTCAATCCGAATATCATTCGTTGCCTGTAAAATAACAGTCGTATCCCCCGATAACCCCTCCAACTCCGACTCATAAATTGTCGTCGGTGCCGCATCATTAATCTCACTCAATGGCGCACTCAAAATCGCCCCCGTCACCCCGGAATTATTCCCAGCAAACGTATCCGTACCATCCGCTGCACTATCCGCTGAACCATTGGCAATGACAATATCCGTCGGGTCAAGCAGCAATGTCCCTGATACCCCATTCACTGCCGTTGTATCCACTGTCCCCCGAACTATCAACTGTTCCTTTCCCGACACCTCGACAAATCCACCATTTCCCGCTTCAATTCCCCCACGGGCGCTAATTGTGCCATAAAAACCTGTCACTTCATCTGCCCAAACGAAGACATTACCCCCATCGCCTGTTGTCAAGGCATCTGCATTAATCGTGACATCTGAACCAATGAAAGTACGCAACGCATTGGCAACATCACCCTTACCCTGAAACCCTCCGCCAATCAATACCGTACCACCACCCGTCTCGGCAGACACATCAATTTCAGCATTATCTAACAACCCCACCCGTTCTCCTAACACCTGCACCAACCCCCCTGGTGCGATGAGAGAACCCGTACTGGTAACAGTGCTGCCGAATAACGTCACCGATTCTCCTGAATTGACCGCTAAATTTCCCTGATTCGAGATAGTTCCTCTCGGTGAATTCGTTCCATACTGCAATCCCGGTGTGATATTAATCGTCAACAATGGCGGTGCTTGGGGATTCGTGGCGCTAAACTCACTGCCATCAGGAAATGTAAAACGATTAGCGCCAGAGGCAAAAAAGGAACCGCCAATATCCAACCGGGCATTCTCCCCGAAAATTATCCCATTGGGATTAATTAAGAATAGATTCGCCGTGCCATTCGCCCGAATCCACCCATCAATCTCTGAACTATTAGAACCCGTCACCCGCCCAAAGATAGTCTCAATATCCAAGGCATTATTAAAAAATGCCTCACCCCCCGTCGGCACAGAAAATTCTTCAAAACTATGGAACAGGTTCATCCCCTGTACTGTTCCCCCATCAATCTGGCAAACTGGACACCCCGTCACCTGAGAATTGACTGGCAGAGTATTATCGGGGACGACTTGGGCTGAAGCCGGACTCAAATGCGCCAAAAAAGCCAAAGTCAGACTGCTCATCATTGAAACTCGAAATCTCGCCTGTGCCATAGCTGATGAAATAGAGGGGTAACTCGGTTATCCTCTTACTATAGTCCGGGTTAAATCTATCGGCAATAATTCAGAACTCTGCCTTTAATCCGAACAATTAGTAGGGTTATTCCAGTTTCCAGAGGGCGTAGCTGTAAAAGATACCCAAAAACAGAAGTTCTTCCCCATGCAGATGTAATACATCCTTGGGTTTGCTGAATAACTGGACTTTGGACAAACAAAGTGCGATCGCGGTTGGGAATCTGGTGTTTTTTGAACGGGTTTCAGGTTAATATTAAAATATGATATTGGGAGATAAAACCCAATGTAGGGGCGGGTTTAGGAACAAAATTAATGGAGCAACCAATCACCTTTATACAAAACCCGCCCTGCCCCAATCTTTCACTAATTCCCTAAAGTCCCAATTTCGACATTTTTTTGGTGCGATCGCGGTTGAGAATAAGGTGGGTTTTGTTGTCCAGTTTGGGATTAATCAATTGCCGTCCGGTGGGGAAATGGACAGGTTTTGTTGTTCATTGATCGGTGGGGAGGGCGGGTTTTGTTGTTCCGTTAGTAGTGACTAGCTGAATTGATTCCCTAAACCCGCCCCTACAATTGTCCCTAAACCCGCCGCTACATCTAATTTTTATACCCCAAATGCATTGGCTAATAAATTACGCAAATTTATTGTTTTTGTCCACAGTCCAATGAACCGAAAATGCGATACATCCTTTGAGGAGATCGGGGAATGGAATCAATAGCCATCCCCGTCTGTTGATCCTTTACCACTGGGGTAAATTAATCATTAACTGTTCTGCGGCTTGCCGATTCAATGGCTTAGAGAAAAAGTATCCCTGACCATATTCACATCGCCGCCCTCTCAGTTGGGCTAACTGCATAGTCGTTTCTATCCCTTCTGCTACAACATCCATACCTAAATT
>JGI12210J13797_10810329_pt1 | contig 13362 bp, 8 predicted proteins | sample ElkSlonscriptome_3_FD_13797 | JGI IMG/M metagenome (IMG submission 13797)
ATGCATCTTCGTCGGCCGCGGTAACATCCCAATTTATCGAACCTTTTCCCGGGCCAGCACCGCCATCGTCAACCGGGATACGCATACCAGTCGGTCCGCCGGATCGGTGATGCGGATTTCCCAAAGTTGGGTGGTCCGGCCCACATGAAGCGGTTTGGCCACCCCCGTAACTCGGCCCTCCCGAACGGAGTGGACGTGATTGGCGTTGATTTCCAACCCCACGCAGAAGTGGGTTTCCGGGTTGACGCAGTGCAGGGCGCCGACACTTCCCATGGTTTCGGCCAACGCCACCGAGGCCCCGCCGTGGAGCATGCCGAACGGCTGGTGGGTTCGATGGTCCACCGGCATGACCGCTTTCAGGTAGTCGGGGCCGGATTCCACGAATTGAATACCCAAAACCGCCACTAAGGTCTGATCGGCCATGGTATTGATTTGATTCAGGTCGGGTTCCACTCTCCAAATGGTCATTTCGCTCCTGTTCTCTGATGAAGTCGGTTTCCGGTTCAGGTCCAGGTCCAAGTCGAGTCGCTCGAGTAGATCAGTATCCGTAATCTCCTTCAATAATATCGATCAGGCGATTGTCCTCAAACAGCAGGGTCTGGGTGAACCGGCTCGATCCGAAATTGAAAAACCATTCTTCAATCGTTACATAAATCACACAAGCGTCATAGGGGCCGTCGGATCGGTATCTACGGCGATAATACTCCCGGTCCCGCCATTCGAAATCATCTCCGTAACGGCGCGAGCGGCAATTCCGAATCAACCGTTTCTCCTGCCGCTCCTCCACCCAGCTCGGTTCGCCGCAGTGAGCCAGCACTTCGGGTTTGGGTGTGCCGACATCGATGACGTTGCCGCTGCACCGCAGGGCATGGGCGGTATCTTCGAACAAAGGGAGGCAGATCAAAACCATGAATATCGACCCGGCTATGTATTTGAGCATAATCAATTGTCCCGTTTTCCGTTAAGGTCCGTTCTGTTCGGATGAATACGCGGAACCGCAGGGGTCCCCGATTCCGATGGTGCGGAGCACGCCGCTTTTGAAGACCAGGTCGAAGCAATAGGGAACGCCTTGCCGGTTCTTGATTCGGACGCGCCATTTTTCGATCTTTTCGGCGTCGTAAACGACCTGATTAAAACCCGGCTGCCATCCCAGTCCGTAATATCCTCTGTGATGGTGATAACGGTGATCAGGCCGATTAAAGCGAAGGTTCGCATCGAAATCCCTTCTAATTTAGACCGGCGGAATACCGGTCCATTTCCATAGCGACAATTCCCGGGGTCCGGCCGAAGCCCCGGCCACAATCCATGGAATCGCTAATGAGCGTATAAAATAATGATAAGGATGAAACGGGGCTGGGGCAAATTCAATCGGAATCAGGCAAGCTCAATCGGGATAGGACAAAAAAGCCCGAAGGATGGCTCCTTCGGGCTATCTGTTACACGGTCATGCGATCTGTTGATGAACGAACTAGAACAGGCCGGACACCTTTCCGGTCTCGGTGTCCACGTCGATTCGGCGGAAGGCCGGGTTGGAGCTGGTACCCGGCATCAGGCTGATCGTTCCAGCGCAGGGGCAGAGGAACTTGGCGCCGGAATAGATGAGCACGTCGCGGATCGGCAGACGCCATCCCTTGGGTACGCCCTTTTTGACCGGGTCGTGGGACAGAGACAGATGAGTCTTGACCATCATGGTGGCGAAGTCGGCGTACTTGGGATCGTTTTCCAGCATTTCGGCTTTGGTGTTGGCCTCGGGAGACCAGTCGACGCCGTCTGCACCGTAAACTTCCTTGGCGATGCTGTCCACGCGGTCGCGGAGTTTCATGTTCAGTGGATAGAGGAAATCGAAATCGTTTTTCTCGTTGCAGGCGTCAATGACGGCATCGGCGAATTCCAGAGCGCCGTCGCCGCCCTTTTCCCAGTGCTTGGACTCGGCGCAACGCGCACCGGCCGCTTCGGCCGCCTTGCGGACGATATCGCACTCGGCGTCGGTATCGGTGTAGAACCGGTTGATGCAGACCACCGGATTGATGCCCGATTTCCGGATGACGCCGATCATGTGGATCATGTTCTCGACGCCCTTTTCAACCAGAGCGAGGTTTTCTTCCTTGTATTCGGGGGCCAGGTCTTTGCCGGCCACGACCTTGGGTCCGCCGCCGTGCATCTTGAGGGCGCGGATGGTGGAGGTAAGTACGGAAACGTGGGGTTTCAGGCCGGAAAAGCGGCATTTCACGTTCCAGAACTTCTCGAATCCGATGTCGGCGGCGAAGCCGGACTCGGTGACATGGTAGTCGAACAGTTTGAGACCCACTCGGTCGGCGATGATGGAACTCTGACCCACGGCGATGTTGGCGAACGGTCCGGCGTGGACCATGCAGGGGTTGTACTCGGCGGTGCACATCAGGGTGGGGTTGATGGTGTTCCGCATGAAGGCGGTCATGGCGTTGCCGACTTCGAGGTCCCCGCAGGTGACCGGCTTGCCGCTCTTGTCGAATGCCACAGTGATGTTGTTGATCCGCTCTTTGAGGTCGGCCAGGTCGGTGGCCACAGCCAGAATGGCCATCAGTTCGGAACCCACCGCGATGCCGAACTTGCTCTGCATGGTGAATCCGTCAAACCGGCCGCCGAGGCCGATGACGATGTTCCGCAGGGCCTGGGCGCAGAAGTCGATGATCCAGCCCATCTCCACCCGGGTGGGGTCGATGTCGAGGCGGCGCATCTTGGTCAGGCGGGCGAGCTGCTCGTCGTTGTAGTTTCTCTCATGCTGCATGCGGGAGGTCATCGCCACCATGGCCAGGTTGTGGGCGTTCATGATGTCGTTGATGTCGCCGGTGAGGCCCAGAGAGAACTCGGTCATGGGGATCAGCAGGGAGTTTCCACCGCCGGCCGCCGTGCCTTTTACGTTCATGGTGGGGCCGCCGGAGGGCTGTCGAAGGGCGCCGCCGACATTGACCCCGCGTTTGCCCAGGCCTTCCATCAGACCACAGGAAGTGGTGCTTTTGCCTTCTCCCAGGGGAGTCGGGGTGATGGCGGTTACCTCGATGTATTTTCCGTCGGGGCGATCTTTCAGACGATCAATGATCTTGAGAAAGTCCAGCTTGGCCAACCGACCCATGGGCAGCATTTCATCGGCCTGAAGACCGAGTTTCTCGCGCCATTCATCCGGAGTCGGCATGTTTTTTTCGGCTTCTTCGGAAATCTGCCAGTCTGCCATTTTTACAGCATCATACGCCATTGATCCACTCTCCTTTTTTAAGTTGATGATTAACACATACCCAATCGAATTCGCCGTTCAGAACGAATCCTTATTAAAACGAGATTTAAAACGAAGCCCGTTTCAGTTTTAAAACCCCCCTTTCAACCGACAAAAGCCATTTAGTAAATCGATTCCCTCTTCAAAACCTTAATTAAATTAGCCCTCCCTTTATCAGATGAAACCGAATTTGGCAAGTGGTATGTAATATTGTTCGGATACATTTCTCAACTTTTACATGGATCAAAGGATTCCGGGGGCGACCCGAAAAAGCCGGTGAAATTGCTGATAAGACGAAAGATATACGAACTGAAGGAGGGCGGAGAAAATTTGAAAATGCGGCCGGGGATTTCGAAAAGAGGGGTTGTCCTACAGATATTTCCGATGGATAAAACCCAACTAATGATTAATTTGAATTTGCCTTTTCAACGGATCGAATCCCATACTAAAGGCATTTGTCACTTTTTTGTTATATGGCCGCCCGACTGAGCCGGGGCTTACGACCTCGAATTAAGGAGATTGTTTTGAAGAAATTGACACATTATTTTCGACAGCCGACCCTGACGAGCCTGGCCCGCACCTGCGGGTGAGCCGCAAAGCTCAGTCCGGTCGGACTGGAGAATCTTCTGGCCGCCCTCGGCAAGGCGGAAAACCCGAACGTGCTGGTGGGGTTCGACACCAGCGACGATGCCGGAGTGTACCGCATCAACAACGAGCAGGCCATCGTCAATACCGCTGATTTCATCACCCCGCCGGTGGATGATCCCCACCGGTTCGGGCAGGTGGCGGCGGCCAACGCCTTGAGCGATATCTATGCCATGGGGGCCCGACCCCTGACCTGTCTCAGCCTGGTGGGATTTCCCTCCAAAAAACTGGGTCCGGATATTCTTCAGGGGATCATCGCCGGGGCCATGACCAAGATCACCGAAGCCGGTGCGGTTTTGATCGGCGGGCACACCACCGAAGACGAAGAGCCCAAGTTCGGTCTGGCGGTGACCGGCATGGTCCACCCGGATCGCATCTGGCGCAATTCCGGTGCACAACCGGGGGATCGGCTGATCCTCACCAAACCGATCGGGAGCGGGGTGCTGTTCAATGCCAACCTCAAAAACTGGGTCTCCAAAGAAGCGCTTCAGAATTGTCTGAATGTGATCACCACCCTCAATAGGACCGCCGCCGAGGTGATGGCCGGCTATGAGATTCACGGCGCCACCGATGTCACCGGGTTCGGCCTGGCCGGCCACGGGCTGGAAATGGCAAAGGGCGCCGGCGTAACCCTGGAAATCGAAGTGGCGGCGGTTCCGGTGATGGATGAAGCCCTGGCAGTGTATGAGCGGGGTATGAGCACCGGAATGAACAATGCCAACCGCCGGCAGGTGGAAAAAGACCTTCGGTTTACAGGGGATTTTTCCGGGTCGCAAAAAGAATTGATGGTGGATCCCCAGACCAGCGGGGGGCTGTTGGTGTCGGTGCGCGAAGATCATGCGGAAGACCTGCTGATGGATCTGCACCGGCAGGGGGTGTCGGCGGCGCGGCTGATCGGTAAGGTTAAACCGAAAGGAGAAAAACACCTGGTTTTTCGTTGATGCGATGTCGCTGCCGTCACCAAACCCCCACCCGGAGAAGGATTACAAGGTTTCCAGCACCTCCGATACTTCCGGCGATTTTTGAACCCGGTTCAGTCGATAATAAAACCCCTTTCGCCCCATCAGCTGAGAATGGGTCCCCGATTCGATAATCCGCCCCTGGTGGAGCACGATAATGTTGTCCGCATGGCGGGCGGTGGAAAGCCGATGAGCCACCAGAATGGCGGTCCGGTTGCGCATCAGATTGGCCAGGGCCTGCTGAATTCTGATTTCGGTTTCGGAGTCGATGTAGGAGGTGGCCTCATCCAGGATGATCAGTTCGGGATTTCTGGCAAAAGCCCGGGCGATGGAAATCAGCTGCCGCTCGCCGCTGGACAGGGACGCTCCCGCCTCCGAAAGCGGCGTATCCAGTCCTTCGGACAGCCGGTCCACGATGGCCCGGGAGTTGGATTCTTCCAGGATACGGGTCAGGTCCGCATCCGTCAAACGGCCGTCCCCCAGCACGATATTGCTGCGAATGCTTTCCGAGAAAAGAAACGGGTCCTGAGAAACCAGGGCCATTCTGGACCGCAGGTCCCGGGCCCGCCATTCCCGAATATCCCGATTGTTGATGCGCACCCTGCCGGCGGTGGGATCATAAAACCGGGCGATCAGGTTGGTCAGGGAGGTCTTTCCCGAACCGGTGGGTCCCACAATGGCCATCGTTTCCCCGGCCTTCACCCGCAGGGAAACCCCTCTGAGCACCGGTTCATTGGGGATGTAGCTGAGGCACACATCTTCGAGTTCGATGGAGTCGATTCGATCGGGGGCGGGCGGCGCCTTTTCGGGGGCCGGTTCGGGGAGTCGGTCATCGGTATCCAGGAGGAGGAAGATCCGTTCGGCCGACGACATGGCGTTCTGAAGGATATTGTATTTTTCCGCGATGTCGCGAATGGGGCGGAAGAACATCCGCATGTAGGAGATGAAGGCGACCAGCACCCCGATGGTGATCCGTTCCGACAGCACCCCGGCCCCCCCGAAATAGATCACCAGGGCCAGGGCAACTGAACTCAAGATTTCGATCAGCGGCATGAACACCGCAAAGATCCGCACCTGTTCCATTCCCGCGTCATAGAACTCGTGATTGAGGGCCCGAAACCCTTCAAAATTCTGTTTTTCCCGGCGAAACAGCTGAATCACCCGCATGCCCGCGATGGTTTCCGAAAACCGGGTATTGATTTCGGCGGTTTTGATCCGCAGGATGCGAAAGACCTCCCTGGCCCGTCTGGAAAAATTCAGGGAGGCATACAGAACAAAAGGAAGCACCGTAAAGCAGATCAAGGCCAGCCGCCAGTCGATGGCCAGCATGACCCCGGTGATGCCCACCAGCAGGGCGAAATCCTTGAATACGAAAACGATTACCGAGGTGAACAGTTCATGCATGTTCTGAATGTCGTTGGTGGTCCGGGTCACCAGGCGGGCGATGGGGTTCCGGTTGAAAAAAGAGAGGGAAAGGGTTTGAAGATGTGAAAAAAGGGCGATGCGAAGGTCATGCATGATGCCTTGGCCGGCGTATTCCAGAACCATAACCTGCAGAAAGTTCAAAATGAACTGGAAAAGAATGATGGCGATGAACAGCATGGCGATTCGGGCCACGCCTTTCAGGTCCTCGGCCCGAAGCAGACTGATTTCCTCCCGGCTCAGGCGGTCCAGATCGGCCACGGGAACCCGGGCGGTATTCCCCTCTGTGGAAAACAGGGGCGGATGATCCTGAACGATTTTCCGGACCTTCGAATCCTCGAGTTCCACCGTCAGGAACCGGGCCTTGTCCGCCTCCCCATCATTCCCGCCGGTTTGAATGTCGGTCTCTTCCAGGGTCTGAGGAACGATGAACCGGTCGATGGCGACTTTGGTGACGTAGGGCAGGGCCAGCTCCAATACGGAAATCAGAAGGACGATGATGACGGCCCAGATCAGCAGCTTCCGGTAGGGCCGAACATAAGGATAGAGCCGTTTGAACAGCCCGAGATCGTAAGCCTTGCCCAGCGGTTTTTCATCGGAATATCCGTATTCAGCGTACATGCAGCTCCTCTTCGATTTCCTGAAGGCGAAAGGTATCCGCATAGTATCCGCCGGCCGTCATCAATTCCTGATGGGAGCCCGATTCGGTAATCCCTCCGTTTCTAAGGGTGATGATCCGATCGGCGAAGCGAAGGGCGGAGAGGCGATGGGAGACGATAATCACGGTGCGGTCCCGGGACATCGATTGAATGGTCTGGATAATGGCCCTGCCGGTTTCCATATCCACCTGGCTGATGGGATCATCCAGAATCAGGACGGGGCCGTCTCGAAGCAGGGCCCGGGCCAGGGCGATGCGCTGCTTCTGCCCCCCGGAAAGGATCACCCCCTTTTCTCCCACGACGGTTTCCAATCCCCGGGGAAATTCCTGGATCGTGTCCTGAAGCGCCGCGTTTTTCACGGCCCGGTCCAGGGCCTCCTCAGTGATGTCCGGCGCATCGAAGGTGATGTTCTGCCGAATGGTGCCGGCGAACAGAAAGGGTTCCTGGGGCACGAAGGCGATCCGGGTCCGAAGGTCGGAAAGGCGAATCCGGCGAATATCGGTGCCGTCAAAGAGTATGCGGCCTTCCGAGGCATCGAACACCCGGGGAATCAGGTTGAGCAGGGTGGTCTTGCCGCTGCCGGGCGGCCCCACAATGCCCAGGGTGCTTCCGCGATGCAGTTGAAGATCGATTTCGGTCAACACCTTTTCTCCATCGGGCGCATACCGAAATCCGACCCCTTCGAAACCGATTCCCGATTGGATGGATGTGAGCGGTTGCGGGTCCGGGCCGTCCTGAATACCGGGCGGGGTTTGAAGAATATGGTCGATGCGGTCCAGAGAGGCGGTGCCCCGCTGAATCAGGTTGACCACCCATCCCATGGCCATCATGGGCCAGGTGAGAAGGCCCAGGTAGCTGATGAATGCGGCGAAATCCCCCGGCGAGATGACCCCGTAAATGGTCTGCCGGCCCCCGAGGTAGATGACGATGGTGAGGCTGATGTTGGAGAAAAAGACCATCATGGGGAAAAAGGCGCCGGTGATGGTGATCAGTTTGATGTTTCTGGAGATGTAATGTCTGGACCGGGTTTCCAGGTGTTCGACGGTTTCCGCCTCCCGGGTATAGGCCTTGATGATGCGGATACCGGCGAACCGTTCCCGAATGACCTCGGTCAGGTCCGAGAACGACCCCTGCACCTCCTGATAGGCCTTGTGCATCCGCTTGCTGAAAAAACGGGTGCCGAAGACGATGATCGGCATGGGAATGATGACGAACAGAGTCAACCGAAGATTGATGTAGGCCATGAACAGAATGGTGGTGATCCCCAGGACCACGGCGTCGGTCAGGGCCACCAGTCCCATGCCGGTGGCCATGCGGATGTGCTGAATATCGTTGGTGGCGTGGGCCATCAGGTCTCCGGTTTTGGCCCGGTTGAAATAGCTTGCCGACAAGGTCTGAAGGTGGCTGAACAGACGGTTACGCAACCCCTCCTCGACTTCCCTGGAGAGGCCGATCAGGCAGATTCGCCATACATACCGGAAAACCGCGATCAGAAGGGCGATGGCGACGATATAGGCCGCATACCTCAGCAGCCCGGCGGGATCGATGGACAGTGCCGTCAATTGGTCCACCACCGCCTTGATGATTCGCGGAATCACCAGCTGCAGAAAATCGACGGTGATCAGACAACCGATGCCGATAAGGATGAACCAGCGATTGGAACGGATATAGGGGCGAATGAGATAGGTCGATTTCATGCCTGTCAGTTTGCCATTCAAGAATCGGCAAAACAAGCGAAAAAAACCGGTGTTCATTTTTTACCCAAATATTTAAACCGGATAAGACAACTTACGTTGACTTTCAAGGGGGCTGTTGATAAGGTAATCGGTTATGGAACCTGGAAATATTGTTGAGTATATCGATCGCCAGAAGATTATCAGCGCCGCGGTTTACGAGGTCCGAAATCAACGGGTCCGCTTGTTGAACGAGCACAATCGAGAGGCGAATCTCGCCGTCAGTCGATTGACCCACGCGTCACGCCTGAAAATTGATACCGCCCGAAACAGAGAAAAAGTAGTGGAAGCCCTTCAGGAAAGGAGCCGTCGCCGTCGGGAATTGTCCCGAAAGGTGGATGTCCGGGAAGTCTGGGAAATTTTTCATTCGGAAAAAGAGTGGATCGACCTCAAGACCATGACCGAACTCTGCTTTCCCGACAATCCCACCGAAGACCATGAATCCGCGGTGGCCCGAGCTTTTTTTGAAGACCGGGTCTATTTCAAATTCAACAATGATTCCTTTTTTCCCTACACCCGGGCTCAGGTCGAGCAGATTCAGGCCCAGGCAAGAGAGGCCGCCCGCAAACAGCGGCTGATCGATACCGCCGGGGATTGGCTGAAGACGGTCCTGGACCCGGAGGGAAATGCTGCCGTTTCGACCGACTTGACTCCGGAGCAGCAGGAATGCGTTCGCATTCTGAAATCCTACTACCTCTTTGAAAAGGAAAGTCCCCATCACGAAATGGGAAAGGCGATTCTGCAGCGATCGGGAACCGCCGATATCGAGTCTCTGTTCCGTTTTCTGGTCAAGCTGAAGGTCTGGGACCCCAATGAAAACATCGACCTGTATCGCTACCAGGTGCCCACCGATTTCCCCGAGGAGGTGCTGGCCTGCACCGACACCCTGGTTGGATCGGGATCTCCTTCCCTGAATCAGGGCCGCCGCGATCTGACCGATCTTCAGATGATCACCATCGACGGCCAGGCCACCCTCGACTTCGACGATGCCTTGTCCATTCAGGAGAAAGAAGATCACTACCTGTTGGGGGTTCACATCGCGGATGTCAGTCAGTTCATTGAAAAAGACAGCCTGCTGGACCGGGAGGCGATCCTTCGGGGAAGCTCCATTTACATGCCGGACCAGAAAATTCCCATGCTGCCTCCTTCCCTGGCCGAAGGGCGGTGCAGTCTGCGGGCCGGCGAACTGCGGCCGGCCATCAGCACCCTGATCAAGCTGAACCTGGCCGGGGATATCGTGGGGTACGACGTGTTCCCCAGCACCATTCGGGTCACCGACCAGCTCACCTATTACGAGGTCAACACGGTGGCGGATGAGAGCCGGGAGATCTTCATTCTGCACCAGATCGCCCAGCGGTTTCGCCGGAAACGGCTTGCCGGGGGCGCGGTTCAGATTACGCTTCCGGAAATCAATATCTGGATCGACGAAAACGGGGACCTTCAGGTCACCAAAACCAATCGGGAGAGCCCCGGCCGCTTGCTGGTCTCGGAAATCATGATCATGGCCAACTGGCTGATGGCCAAATTCCTTCAGTCCAACGATCTGCCGGCCATTTTTCGGTCCCAGCCGAGCCCCAGGGAACGGCTCTATAAAGAAAACGGAGGGACCCTCTTTCAGAACTGGATGCAGCGCAAATACCTGAGCCGGTTCGTGCTCAGTCCCGAACCCGAGCCTCATTCCGGGCTCGGGCTGGATGCCTATTTGACGGCCACCTCACCCATTCGCAAGTATTTTGATTTGATCACCCAGCGGCAGATTCGGGCGGCTTTCGACCTCGACACCTCTTATTCCAAGGGGGAGATCAAGGAGACGATTCAGCTTCTGACCCAACCCATGAGCCATGTGTCCAGGCTTCAAAACCGCCGTAAACGCTACTGGCTGTTGAAGTATCTCGAGGGACGGGTGGGCCGGAAAGAGGAGGCCATCGTCCTCAGCCGCCGGCGGAACTGCTACATCGCCCTGATGACCGATTATATGATCGAATGCCCCATACCGCTCTCCGCCGGGGTGAACCTGAAACCGGAAGATGTGATTCAGGTCACCATTCAGCATGTCAATGCCAGAAAAGATGTGTTGTCGATATTTATGGGATAATTTAGACATTTCTTCGATCCCGTCCGTATCCCCTTCCAATGAGCGGGATGCTTACACAATCAAGATCTACCGGGATGCGCATGTTTTCATCCGTCCTTTTCAGAAGAATATTTCTTTCCATCGCCCTCCTTTTTTTGGGATCATTCCTGATTTTCTACACCCTGTGCACCGACCTTATCCAAAGAACCGCCTATGACGCGGAGGTGGATTCGGTCCGCCGCAGCATGGATGCGGCCGAGGCCTTGGTTCGCCATTTCCAGGAAGATATCACCCTTCTCAGGGAATCCCTGCTTCAAGGACAGCGGCAAGAAATTAAAAATGTGACTCTGGTACAGGAATATTTTCTGAACTCCCAGTTTGAGGATTTTCAGCGCGGCCTGTTTCCCACCGAGGAGGCGGCCAGACAACGCACCCTCTCTATTCTATCCGGACAGCGATACGGAAACGATCAATACTTCTGGGTAGCCGATTATGACGGCGTGTTGATGTCGCATCCCGATCCCGATCTGGAAGGGCGGGACCTCTCGGAGGTCCCCGACGCCAAAGGCGATCTGATTCTGTCCGACCTGATTCACGAAGCGGTGGAGCGTGGAGAGGTCTACCACTCCTACTGGTGGCCGCAAACCGGTGAGAAAACGCCCCTGGAAAAGATCGGATATGCACGACCCTTCTCTCGATGGAAATGGGTGATCGGCACCGGTTTTTTTATGGACACCGTGGAAAAGGCGGTTTCGAATCGGCGGGAAGCGATGATTCAGGGTCTGGGCGACCGGCTTCGCAAGGATCGGATCGGCCGACTCGCGGATATTTATGTACTCGATTCCCGAATGGCCCTGATCGCCGGGTCCGGTGCGACGGAGCCGACCCGCGATTTCGACGATATTCTTCATCCTTTCGTTCAAAATCCCGAAAGTTCCGGAACGGCTGCGGTGGCCTTTCAGAGCGGATCAGCCCCGGAAGTTTCCCCGGACGGCATCAACGGCCCCCGGGCGGGGGAGGGGGATACCCTTTTCTGGATTCGGCATGTGGACGAACCGAACTGGTATCTGGTGGCCTCGGTGGATCAGCATGAATTGGCGAATGCGGCCCGAAGGCTGACCGGGCGGATCGGCCTCATCGGGGCGCTGATCCTGGGGATTCTGGTTCTGCTGTTCGGTCTGTTGTTGAGCCATTACCTGACCCCGGTGCGGCACCTGTCCGCCATCGCCACCGAATTCGTCCAGAAGGGAGAGGTGGCCGAAAACCGATACCTGGTGGACAAAGGCGAACTCGGGGTCCTCGGGGCGGCCCTTTACAAAATGGCGGGTGCGGTGGAAAACGGACATCGGGAGCGCAAGGCCCGGGATCAGGAACACGAGGCCCTGTTCCGGTCCAGAGAACGGGCCCGGGAGCGGGCCTATGAAGGGGGCAAGGCCCTGGAGCGGATCGAACAGGAGATTCAGGACTTCAAACGGCGGGAATCCTCCCTGCGAAAAAGCGAAGAGCGATATCGGGCCATGCTCGAGAATATCGAGGAATATTTTTATGAAGTGGACCTTCTGGGCAATCTGATCTTCTTCAACGACGCCCTCTATCAGATGCTCGGATATTCCAAGGAAGAGCTGGTGGGGAAAAACTTTCGGGAGTTCATGGACAAGGACACCGCCGAAAAGGCCTTTCGCACCTTCAAACAGGCCTATGAAACCGAAAAACCGGCCAAGGGGTTTGAGTGGCAGCTGATTCGAAAAGACGGGAGCCGATGTTTTGTTGAAATTTCCGTTTCCCTGATTCGGGATGAAGCCGGGGAGATCTTCGGTTTTCGCGGCGTGGCCCGGGACGTCAGTGAACTGATCTATCTGGTCTACCATGATTCGCTCACCGGCTTGTACAATCGAAAGGCATTTTTCGAGCGGTTGAAAGACACCCTGGCCTATGCCCGGCGGGACAAAAACGAAAAGAACATTTTTTACATGGACCTGGATAAATTCAAGCAGGTCAACGATGTCTACGGGCATGACGTGGGAGACGGGGTCCTGGTGGAGGTGGCCGCCCGGTTGAAGGCGACCCTGCGGGAGACGGATCACATCTGCCGGCTCGGGGGCGATGAATTCACCATTATCCTCAACAACCTGACCGACTCCAAGCCCGAGGAAGCGGCCCAGCGGATTATCGAGGCCCTCTCGCAGCCATATAAGATCAAGGACCACATCGTCGATTTCATCACCCCCAGCATCGGCATCAGCGCCTTTCCCCACGATGCGGAGGATACCGAAACCCTGATCTGGTGTGCCGATATCGCCATGTTCGAGGCCAAGCGAAAGGGCGGAGAATATGCCTTTTACACCGATGAGCTGGGGACCCGATACTCCGAATCCAAAAAGATTGTTCGCGACGCCTACGACGAATCCGTCTGAATCGATTTATGCCGTCGCGAAACCGGGTCGCCTCGATCTTCGGCCGTTGGCGATGGTCGAGGTGGCCGCCTTGCACCGGGTTTCCACCGCGTCATAGCCCAGCAGCCGGTTGACTTCGCGGGTCAGCCGCCCCCCGGCATCCAGAAGAAAGGCCTCGGGCATGGAAATGACCGTCTCGGCTGACCGGCCGTCCCGCAGGTGGAGAT
>JGI12210J13797_10813761_pt1 | contig 13361 bp, 12 predicted proteins | sample ElkSlonscriptome_3_FD_13797 | JGI IMG/M metagenome (IMG submission 13797)
AACCCCGGCCTCCCGCCGGGCCCGCCCCCGCGCCGCGGCGGGCTGCACTCGCTCGCCTACTTCTATCGCCTCGCCACCGACTCGTTCGGGTTCGTGGGCGACCGCTTCGAGCGCTACGGCGACATCTACTACGCCCCGTCCGACGGCACGGGTCTCTATGTCCTGCGCCACCCCGACCACATCCGCGAGGTGCTCGCGCTGCGATCGGCCGACTTCCGCAAGGGGCACACCGCGCTGGAGCGGCTGTCCACCGTGCTGGGCCAGGGCCTGCTCACCGCCGACGGCGAGGACTGGAAGCGCCACCGCCGGATGATCCAGCCCGCCTTCCACCGCCGGCGGCTGCGGGCCTACGCCGAGGTGATGGTCTCCGAGACCGAGCGGGCCATCGCCGACTGGAAGGACGGCGAGGTGCGCGACATCAGCCGGGAGATGGTCGACCTCACCCTGCGGGTGGTCAGCCGCGCCCTGTTCAGCCACGACGCCAGCGCGCAGACCGACACCGTGGCCCGGGCCATGCGCTGGATCAACACCACACTGGGCCGGCCCGATCTGCTGCCCCGCTGGGTGCCCTCGCCGTCGCGCTTGCGCACCCGCCGGGAGGTCGAGCGCCTCGACACCCTGGTGCACGGGCTCATCGACGCGCGCCGCGAGGCCATCGCCGCGGGGCGCACCGAGCTTCCCGACGATCTGCTCCAGGCGCTGGTGGCCGCGGTCGACGACGAGGGCGACGGCGGCTCGCTCACGCGCCAAGAGGTGCGCGACGAGCTGGTCACCTTCTTGCTGGCCGGGCACGAGACCACCTCGCACGCGCTGGCGTGGACCTGGCTGCTCTTGTCGCGCAACCCGGCCCAGCGCGACCGCCTGCACGCCCAGCTCGACGGCGTGCTCGACGGCCGCGCCCCTGGCTTCGACGACCTGGACGCGCTGCCCCTGACCGAGCGCGTGCTCGAGGAATCGATGCGCCTGTACCCGCCCGCCTTCGTGCTGGCCCGCCGGGCGGTGCGCGACACGGAGATCGGCGGCTACCGGGTGCCCGAGGGCGCCGAGGTGGTCATCTGGTCGTACTGGACGCACCACGACCCGCGCTGGTTCCCCGCGCCCGACGTGTTCCTGCCCGATCGCTTCACCCCCGAGGCCAAGGCCGAGCGGCCCAAGCTGGCCTACTTGCCCTTCGGCAGCGGGCCGCGGGCGTGCATCGGCGCGGCGTTCAGCCTGATGGAGGCCCGGCTCATCCTCGCCACCATCGCGCGTCGCTTCGAGCTGGAGCTTCAGCCCGGGCATACGGTGGGCGTGCGCCCGGGGGTCACGCTGGCCCCCAAGGGCGGGCTGCCCATGCGGCTGCGGCTGCGGCGGCGGAGCGGGGTCGGGTCCTCCTCGAACGAAGAGACCCTCCGTCGACCCGACTCATGCACGACCGTGGGGTGATGCCCACCAGTCCGACGTGCTCGCGGCAAACGGGCCCGCGGTTGTGACCTGGTCAGCCGGGGCGACGAAGGCCGACCTCACCGAGGATCGTGGTGAACGCCTCGGACTGGAGGGCGGTAATGAAGTCGTCCACGGCTTGCTGCTGCGGGGGCTCGAGCGCAAGCTTGGTGCGCACGAGCGCGAAGGTCCCCACCCGGTTGCCTTCGAGGGGCTGCTGCCCGGCCGCGAGCACCTCGGGGTCGTCGGTCTCCATGGCCCCACCAGACGCGAGGTAGACGGCCGAGAACACCCCGGGGTTCTCTTGCATCGCGGTGACCGCGAGGTGCAGGAAGAACAGGCCCGCGTCGGCCTTGCCGGTGGCGATGAGGTGGGGCACCGAGCGATGCATGGGGGGGCCCAGGGTGGCAACGCCGGCCTCGTCGAAGAGTCGGTCGCGCAGGGATGCGGCCTCGGCCTCGATCTCGGCCGTGCTCATGCCCGGCTGGCGAGGGCTGGCGACGGCGATATCGTAGACGCTGGCTCGATAGTTGTCGTACGAGCCTCCCTCGGCCGGATCGGAGCTGGCGAAGCGCCCGGGCTCGACGTTCTGGAGGTCCCAGAAGCTCTGGAACCGCTCGTCCCCCGTGCGCTTGAGGATCACGTTGCCGTAGGTGCGGATGATGGGCACCCGGTCTCCCGAGACCAGGCCGGCGCCCTCGAGCGTGTCGAGGACCGGCCCTGGCGCGACCACCAGGTGGGGCTGTGCGTCCACGTACATCACGTTGCCGACCTTGACCACGCCGGTCTGGAGCTGGGCCACGGAGATCGGTGGGCTGGTCGTGATGAGGTGGCTGCGCTCGACCGAGGGATGAGCCGGGAAGTAGCTCTCGCTCAGCAGCCGCCGCAGGGCGAGGTGCCAGTTGCCGTTGGTGCTGAAGACCAGCTCGAGGTCGGCCGCGGAGACCGTGGCATGAACGTCGAGCACGGTGTTGTAGTAGGGCTGGGTCAGCGAGGGGATCGCCAGCCGCTCCGAGGCGTCGCCCTCGCGGGGCAGCCATGCATCGAGCTTCCAGCTCACCTGCGCCGGGAACGATTCATCATTCGTGCCGTCGCACGCGGTGAAGATCAAGGCTGCCATGAGGAGCCGGCGTGCGATCGAGCGCTTCATCATCATCATCATCTCGTTGTACGAGGCCGGACGCTCTCTCAGCGGGAGCATCGGGCTCGTACTCGGGTGGTCGGTCGGTGGATGCCGTAGGGTATCAGTCGAGAGCGATCGGACGCACGGTGCCGTCGGGGAGCTGCACCAGCTCGAGGGCGTGGAGCACGGTGCTTCCCTGGCGGCCCATGCGACTGCGCCGGCGCAGTATCCTGCCGGCGTCATGACCCACGCCCACCCTCCCGAAGGTCGCATCGTCACCCGCACCGACGGGCACGTGGTGACGATCGCCATCGATCGCCCCGCGAAGTACAACGGGTTCACCCCCGAGATGATCCAGCAGCTCGCCGAGGCCTACACCGCCTACGAGGCCGACGACTCGCTGTGGTGCGCGGTGCTGTGCGCCGAGGGGCCCCACTTCACCGCGGGCCTGCAGCTCGATCGCTTCACCATCACCGATCGCTTCGTGCCCGAGGGCTTGGTCGACCCGCTGGGGCTCCAGCCGCCGCTGCGGCGCAAGCCGGTGGTCGCGGCCGTGCACGGGATCTGCTTCACGATCGGCATCGAGCTGATGCTGGCCACCGACGTGGTGATCGCCGCCCCCGACACCCGCTTCGCCCAGCTCGAGGTGCGGCGGGGGCTGATGGCCTTTGGCGGCGCCACCATGCGCATGGTGGAGCGGGCGGGCTGGGGCAACGCCATGCGGTGGCTGCTCACCGGCGGGGAGTTCGACGGGGTCGAGGCCCACCGGGTGGGCTTCGTGCAGGAGCTGTACCCCATCGAGGAGGTCCGCGGCCGCGCCATCGCGCTCGCCCAGGAGATCGCCCGGCAGGGCCCGCTGGCCGTGGCCGAGACCCGCGCGTCGGCCCTGCGCTGCGCCGAGGCGGGCGAGGCGGCCGCGGTGGCCGAGCTGCCCGAGCAGCTCCAGCGCATCGCCGAGAGCGAGGATTTCGCCGAGGGCGTACGCTCGTTCGTGGAGCGCCGCGACGCGAAGTTCCAGGGCAAGTGACCATGCCGAGCTACCGCAACCCCACCCCCACCGTCGACGTCATCGTCCACCGCCCCGACGACGAGCGCGAGGTGCTGCTCATCGAGCGGGCCAACCCGCCGCACGGCTGGGCGCTGCCCGGTGGCTTCCTCGACTACGGCGAGTTCGCGCTCGACGGGGCGGTGCGGGAGGTGCTCGAGGAGACCGGCCTTGACGTGTCGGACACCACCTACCGGCTGTTCCACGTGTACTCCGATCCCGACCGCGACCCGCGGCAGCACAACCTGTCGATCGTGTTCCTCGCCCGCAGCTCGGGCACCCCGCGGGCCGACGACGACGCCAAGGCGGCGCGCTTCCATCGCCTCGACGCGCTGCCCGAGCTGGCCTTCGACCACGCCACGGTCCTGGCCGACTACGCGGCGTTCCTGGCCGGCGAGACCCCGCCGCCGCGGCGCTGAGCCGCGCCTGAGATCGCATCACCCAGCCTCACCCACCGCTCGCCGGGCCGCGCCAAACAAGAGGACAGTGGTGTCCACTTGTCCTACGCTCCTGGCCGAAGGTGGCGACGATGACCCAGGCGACGACGACTCCGGTGGTGCCCAAGTCCCTGTCCATTCCCCCGAATGCGTCGGTGTTCCAGCGGCAGCGCATCACTCTGCACGCGCTGTCGGTGCTCAAGGACGACCCCGGGAACCCGTACTACGCGCCCCTGCTGCACGCCAGCCTCGACACGGGCACCTATGCGCGGCTGGCCCGGCAGCTGCGCGAGACGGTCGCGGGGCGCAGGATGCTCGACGAGCAGCCCACGATGCTGACCGACATCGATCTCGACGCGCTCGCGAAGCTGCCCGAGGGCACGCTCGGCCACGAATTCGCCCACTACTTTCGCAAGAACGGGATCGAGCCCTTCAGCTTCGATTTCCCCCTGCGAAGCGACGCGGACTTCCTCAACAAGCGCTACCGCGAGACCCACGACATCCATCACCTCCTCACCGGCTACGGCACCGATCCGACCGGCGAGATCGAGCTGCAGGCGTTCTACGTGGGCAACCTCAGGCTCATCCACGCCGCGCTGATCATGGCGCTGTCGATCCCGCACCAGCTCACGCAGACGGGGCTCGACGTCCGCCGCATCCGCGGCTACGTCCGTCGGATGCGCGCGGCCTACGTCCGCGGCAAGCACTCGCGCGAGCTGCTCAGCGTGAAGTTCGAGGAGCTGTGGTCGCAGCCGGTGTCGAAGCTCTCCGCGATGATCCGCGCGCCCGTGTACTCCGCCGAGGCTTGAGAGCCGCGGGGCAGGCGTCGGGAACTAATGAAGGTGCAGAAGCATCTCCTCATCCTGCCCCCAGGACAGCAAGGACTGGGTACGGCCGTCGAAGAGGAGCCGGCTACTCTCGAACACCTCGTAGTCTCGGGCCACGTGGTCCTCGAACCAAAGGGACGCGGCTACCATGCCGTCGCGGCAGGGAGCGTCGTCTGAGAGCTGGCTGGCCAGAGTGCCGTCTTTGGGCGCCTTCCGCGGCCACAGACGCTCCAGTCCCCGGGGACGGCGAAAGAACTTGCGGGAGAGATCGGCGTTGAGCTCAACGAACACCGCCGGTGCGCATCCGATATCGACGAGGCGGAAGGCTGTCGCTTTCACGCTGGTGTGGAATAGGCTCGCAACGCGCCCAAGCGACTCGAAGGTTGGGGTCCTTCCTTTCGTCGCCTCATGGAAGAAGGGGGTGGGCATGAGAAGCTCGGCGGCGAATTTGTCGGCCCGCGTTTCTCGGGCGCTACGCCCCCGATCCGATGCCGCGCCGATATCGGAACATCGGGCCGCCACAAGGGCTAGGTCTGCGATTCGGCCCCGGTCGTAGAGCCAGTGCCCCAATTCATGGGCTGCGGAGAATCGGCGACGACCAAGCGGGGCCCCGGCGTCGACGGTCACGTACGCCCGCTCTCCGCGCCCTATGATTCGGGCATCGCTGCCGTGGATGGGGCGCTCGATCACGGTGGCACCGCAGAGTTGCGCCAGCAGGACGATATCGATCCCGGCAGGCGAGTCCACCCGCAGTTCCTCCAGGAGCCGCGTTGCAAGTGCCGCGGGAGGTCCAAGCTTGGTCATGGTTCTTCGGGCAAACACCCCAGCGCGGCCAACTCCATCAACTGCTCAGTGACTTCATCGTCCGAGATTCCGTCGAGGTTGCGGAACTGGGCCGTCAGGTCGGGAGGAGCGTCCCGGAGTGTCTTCGCCAAAAGTGTACGACGCTCAATCGGAGCCTGCGGCAAACGAAAGGATGAGTTCATCAGACGTTCCCGGGACTTCGAATGCTCCTGTCGCAGCACCTGCTTCTGGTGATCGGTGACAAAGCCAAGGAGTGCCTGCTGCATTGCCGCCGCCTCGGCGTTCAGGTCGCGCCCCGCTCGCTGGAACTCATCGGCGATTTCCTCATCGCCAAGTTCCTCGACCGAATCCGCCAGGGCATCGAGGATGTTCAGTGCCTCCTCCTCGCGGAACTTACCGGTCATATGGGACTCCTGTAGCGATTAAGGCGTTTTCTCACCGCGTCATACTGCTTGGGGGTGAGGCCGAGCGAATCGGCAGCCTCGCGCATCGAATTTCCCTCCGCCATGCCATCGATCACTAGCGTGGCCTCCGTGTCGTCCTTGTCCTCGAAATGTGCCTTCAACCCCTCGACCCGCTTGCGGGCATCGAGTTGTCTCTCGAGGGTATCGTGAGGCGAGATGGTCCGGGGCTTTCCTGTCTCAGCTTCTTCCTGCTCCCGTTCGGCGAAGCGACGTTCACGTTTCCTGCGGTCGAGGAACTTGGCGCGCCGGTGAAAGGCGACACTCTTCAGGATGCTGAAGAGGTCGCGCTCCAGAGTCTGGGCCTTCCACGCTCGTCGGCTCCCATCAAGCATGAGCCTGACCGCCTCCTGGAAGAGATCCAAGGCGCTGCAACCTGTCGCGTAGGACCGCTGCTCCGCGAAGCGTAGGAGACGACCGCGTGCCTCCACCGAGAGTTCGGTGATCGCGCGGCACAACTCGGCGTGCCGCATCTGGGAGATCGGCGTGGGTTCGTCGGGGGGCATTACAGTAGCGCACGTCACTATGGCCGACCCCGCGGGGCACCGGGGACAAAGCAAGTGGGTCTTCCATGTGGCCGATTGTGCGCCAACATGGCCCAAAGGGTCCACGGAGCGCGCGGAGTGATCTTTTTCTAGGGCTGTGTCCAGGACCGCCCGAGGACCCGGCCACCCACTTGGAGGCCGGCACTCACCCCGCAAGGCGCCTACCCTCCGTTCACCCCACCACAAGCAGGCAGACATCAAAATGGCCAAGAACCATCACATCGTCCCACGCTCAGCCGGTGGCTGGGCGGTCAAGGCAGATCGCGCAAAACGCGCATTTTCCACGCATCGGACCCAGCAGGAAGCGATCTCTCGGGGTCGTGAACTCTCTCGGAACCAGGGCACCGAACTGCTCATCCACGGTAAGGACGGAAGGATCCGCGAGCGCGACAGCCACGGCGGCGATCCCTTTCCTCCGAAGGGCTGAACGATGTCCGCCATCCGCATGGCCCATCTACGCACACAGGGTATCGACTTCGCGGTGTTCGCCGCCGATGCTCCCACCCGAAACCAGTCCGCCCGTAACAGGCTGTTGGCTGATCTGACCGCCGCAGCACGTCGGACGGGACTTCGCGTGGACAAGGCGGCGCTTGCCTTCTCGGAGGGCGGACGCCGGACCTACTATGGCACCCCCGACCTGGTGCGCTACTTGTCCAACCACGGGATCTCTCACTGGACCCATACCCTCAGGGTGTAAGTCCCTGATCATCGGCGTCTCGCCCTCACCCAGCCAGGCGGGGCGCCAATCCACCCGCATCTTGATTCAATCGGAGCGCAACATGTCCAAGGAAATTTTCTGTGACCCCAAGATTCGCGCGGTCGGCAAGCCGGCCGTGGGAAAGATCGTCGGCTCGCTGCTCGGCACCGCCATCGGCTGTGCCTCTTCCGGTTCGCGCTGCTCACCCGCTAGGCAGATAGCCTCTGGTGCCTTCGCGGCTGCCCTGGGCTATACTCTCGGAGCGGCCTGGGACGATGCTTGCAAGAAATGAAGACTGAGGTATCGCCTCGACTCGATCAGAGGACCCTGTCTGCAGGAGTGCAGGCGGGGTCCGCCTCACTACAAGCCTATTACTTGGATCAAGGAATCGTCCCGTAGTCAGACCCGGGGCTGGTCGAAGTCTCCTTTTGAGTGCGAACGGGTATTCGACGTGGTCATCGAGCCCAGCTTTCTTGTGGTGGCCTTTCCTCGTTCTCTTTCAATCTTGGCTGATCTGTTCTTGGAGAGTTTTTTATAGTAAACTTTTTCGATGGTCAAATACCGATTCCTACAGGGTACCGACGAACAAGACATTGTGACCAAGCTCAATCGTGCAGTTCGGGTCGGCTATGATGAGATTGTCTACTTTTACAAGTACCCGGAAGGGCATAGTCCGTTCGCGGTGATTGTGCGCGGTAAAATTGATGAAGATGAAGAGTCTGAACCCTGAGCCAGTCGGAGCATCAAGGGGCCCGTCGAATGCGCCGGCGGATGTGGAGTAACGGAAAGCGAAGACCCGGAACTCCATGCGTACGGGGAGCCGCTGGCTAACCTCCCACCCTGCAGATTGCAGATCCATCTCGGGTCCAGGTTGATTGGACGCGCAAACCCGCCCGGCAAGGACGAGGGACGAAGAGCGTAGACGGCATGATTGCCTCGCTGAGGCGGGCTCGGCGTAACGGCGGTATGGTCAAGCAGACACGGTGTTATGGACCGCTTCGAGCACATCGACCTCGACCGGACGTTCAGAAAGTACGACGTTACGGAGCAGGAGCACGACCTGCAGATCCTCGAACTGCACGACCAACTCGGGATCAAGGACCATCGACAGCGATGGCGAGACCTCGAGTCGACGTCACGCGTCGTCGTGCTCGGGGAGGCACGCGCGGGAAAATCCGAAGAGTTGCGGCAACAGACGCGTCGTCTGAGAGCGGCAGGTGAACTCGCATTCATGATGACGGTCGAGGATCTCCACGACCACGGTCTCGCACACGCGATGACCGACGAGGGCGTTGACGGCATGTCGCAATGGAAACGGCAGGGGGGCGTAGCGCACCTGTTCATCGACTCGATCGATGAAGCACGCCTCACAGATCGTCGCCTCGAGACGGCGCTGCGACGAATCACGCGTGCGTTGCCTTCCGACGCACTGGCACGCGCTCGCATCGTCATGTCGTGCCGGTATACGGACTGGCGTCGCATCCAAGATCTCCAGACGGTTGGGGAATTGCTCGGCGGCGCGGTCGAGGTGGTTGTGCTCGATCGCCTCGACTGGAAGCAGATCGAGACTCTCGTGCGCGCTCGGGCTCCGCACAGTCCCGATGGGCTCCTCGAGCGCCTTCGGACGACCGGGGCCGTCGCGCTCGCCCAGCGCCCGGGTGACCTGGACTGGCTCATTGCCTACTGGAACGAACACCGGCGCATCGCCAGTCTCTCCGCGGTCGTCGAGGACGCCGTGGAACGCTTCCTGCGCGAGGAGTCGCCTCGCCAGCGCCAGCAGACGCTCTCGCCGAAGCTGGTACGGCGGGCCGTCGAGCAGCTCGCGGGGGTGATGACGCTCGGTCGATGGAACCAGCTCGACCATCCCACCGATGGGGCGGGAGTCAGTAGCATCGACCGACTCGTGCCCGCGAGTGTGCTCTCGGACCTGTTGCCTCCGCAGCTTAGGGAGGTGCTCTCGTCGCGACTGTTCGATCCTGCTACGTTGGGGCGTACCCGCTTTCGCCACCGCACGATCCGCGAGTACCTCGCTGCATGCTGGCTCGACTCGCTTAGTGAGCGGGGATTCGACGCCGAACGGTTGGAAGGGCTCTTCTTTGTTGTCCGCGAGAACCAGACGGTCGCACGACCCTCGATAGCGCCCGTAGCGGCGTGGCTGGCCCCCAAACGCGAGCGCGTCGTTCGACGTCTACTGGAAGCCAGCCCCCGAACCCTGATGGTCGATGGCGATCCTGGTAGCCTGCCCGATGCGTTACGCATCGGGAGTCTCGTTGCCCACGCGGATCGCTACGCCGACCGAGAGAGGCTTTCGGACTCGTTCGACGGCGTCCACCTCCAAAACTTCGCTTGCCCAGCCCTGGCGCCCACGGTCGAGGAACTGCTGGGTCGCGACGGGCCGGAGCAACTCCAGATCATGCTCCTGCGATTAGTCCGGCACGGGCAGATCTCTGGCTGTCGGAGCGCGGTCATGCGCATCGCTGTAGATGAGGCTCGATCGACACACGTGCGAGGATGCGCAATCGTAGCCATCGGCGAGGTCGGCAGTCGCGGCGATCGACAAGTTCTTGCCGCGCGCTATCTCAATGTTCCGCACATCGATGGGATCTTGCTGGAGTCACTGATCGAGACGATCTATCCTGATCCCCTCGACGGACCCGCGGTAGTCTCGTTGATTCGTGCGTTCGTATCCAACCGCCAAGTCTCGCCCAACGGGCACCTGTGGCTTCGATTCTCGCGGATGCTACTTCGTTGCAAGGAGGAGTTGCCGTGGGTCGTGGAAGGGCTCCGCGAACTGCTCGAGAGACGGCGAGCAGATGACGAAGAAATAGAGCCCCACGACGACTTCGCCTATGACCTCTACGACGCAGCGCTCGCAGCCATGGCCGAGCTATGGCGAGTCGGCGATGATCTTGCTCACCTCGAACGCGCTATCGTGAATGCCCCGAGTGCGGGTGAGGCTGGTTTTCGTCGTTATGGTCATCTGGAGAGGGTCAACGAAGCTCTGAAGCTCCGGCTTGAGTTGCGCTCCGCGCTGTTCGAGCGATTGCTCGACTGCAAGGACGAGCCGCGTCGTCGCAGCGCGTTGCACCGCGTCTTCCGGCCGGAACCCCATGACGGCCCTTGGCTCGTCGATTTGACCCGTTCGAGCGAATCGACCCAAGTGCGAGAGGCCGCACTGCTGATCCTACTTCAGCACCCTCGCGTCACCGAACTCGACCTCCCCGAGCTGCGAGAACGAGTCGAGGACGCGCCCAATCTTGCCAAGCAAGTGGATGAGCGCATCGAGAGGAGGAAGAGGGCCGCGAGCCGGGCAAAGCGGAAGCATGATGAGCAATTGGAGCAAGAGCGCCGATGCGAAGAGCAATTCATCCAGCGACTTCGCGCAAACCTAGACCGGCTTCGATTGGGGGAGGCCCAGGGCGAGTTAGTCGAAGTCTATGTGCGCGCCATGCAAGTGCGTTCGTCCGATCTAGATGATCTAGACGACCTGGAGGCAACTTTGATCGACGGATTTGGTTCAGAGATCGCAGCGGCGGCGATGCAGGGCTTCTGTGCCACCTGGCGGACCTGCGACCTCGAACGCGACGTTGCCGAGCATCACTGGCCGATCAAAAACGTCATTTGCATAGGGTTGGAGTTAGATGTTCGCGATGGTCTCGACTTCTCCACACTGAGCGATGCGATGGCGCAGCGGGCTACGGTGATCGCGCTAACGAACCGCGAGCGGCAGCCGCCCAGTTGGCTCGACGGTCTGACCCGCGCACATCCTAATGCAGTCGAACGTGCGATCGGACGGCTCCCGGCCAACGATGAGTTGATCCTCCGATTGTGCCACGCTCCCTACAATGTTCGGCATCTGTGCATCGATCGAATGTGGGCGGTCGTTGAGTCACCTCATCGCTACTCTGTGAAGGCCTTGCGAGCTAGTCTTGGTGTGCTGCTCGCCATCGACGAGGAGCACGCCCATCTGCGAGACATCTGCGCCCGAGAGTACCCGAACGAGCCAATGTTCGAGCGCCGGGGCAACTGGTGGGCAACCTGGTTTCGGCTCGATCCGGGTAGCGCCTTAGCCGATCTGGAGAGTTTCGAAGGCGGCGACCTCGAGGAACTCGGCGAGCTAACGGCATGGGCCGCAGCGTCGATGTGGACCGGGTCGGACTCACTTCCCCATGATGCTTCCATACTCGAGCGGCTGTGGTCGTGCTTCATGGAGCGGATTCCTGTAGTGTTGCTCGATTTTGCGTCACGAGATCCACGGCGTGTGTCCATCGATACCGCCCGCAGACGGATCATCGAAATGCTCGGGAGTATTGACACACCAGGTGGACTCGAAGCACTGCACCGACTCGCCGAGGGGTTCACCGAGCGGCGTGACTGGCTGCTCGACCGCATCGATCATCGGCTTGTCGAGGAAGCCGAGGCGCACCCCAGTTCGATGGTCGCCAAGATTATTGACGGCTGCAAGCTACACGGTCTGGGCTTCATCGAGCGAGCGGAGACCCTCCTCGTCTCCGAAGAGGTCTTGTCGGCCAACCCAGCCCGGGTGGAGAATCTCGCCAACATGTCTACTCACGGCGACGGACAGTCATCGCGTTCAAGTGAGCCAGACAACGGAGTTTCGAAGAAAATGGGGAATGGTCGGTCTTCACGTGGCGGCACATTGGACTACTTGATCTTGACGGCGCTGGATCTGGAGGCTGAGGCAGTGCTGGGCCTGCTGGAGCTTACCGACGAGCGCGTCTGTGTGAGGGGGACTCAAGTCGAGGTCGCGTGCCTCGGGGATATTCGGTTCGGTATCGCAGTAACCGGGCCCGGAAACCAGGCCGCCGCGACGATGGCGGCGGCTGTCGTGACCAAACAAGAACCGATAGGTTTGGTGTTCGTCGGAGTTGCTGGTGGCATCAAAGACGTAAGTGTTGGAGACGTCGTAGTCGCCACAAAGATCTACAATTATGAGTCGGGCAAGGACACGGTCGAGGGGTTTCGACCGCGGCCGATGATAACGCTTCCGGACCATGCGCTTTTGCAGCATGCTCGCTACGTCCGGCGTAGGAAGAAGTGGCTTGCGCGGGCCGGTGAAGACCGCGAAGGACCCAATGTCTTCATCGCACCCATCGCCGCGGGCGAGAAGGTGGTTGCGTCAAAGGACTCCGAGATCGCGCGGCACCTGAGAGCGAGTTACAGTGATGCGATCGCCGTAGAGATGGAGGGCATGGGAACGCTCGAGGCTACCCATCAGACCAATGTGCCGGGTCTAGTCGTTCGTGGGATCAGCGACCTGCTCGATGCCAAGGCAGCCGCCGATGACAGCGGCTCACAGCCGCTGGCGGCCAAGCGTGCGGCGGCCTTCGCCCTCGAGGTCTTGCTCGACTATCACGCCACGATTCTGAATGACACGGGGTCGGATTGAATGGTTGGTGAGGCCAACCGACCCATCGGACGCCGTGGTACTGGCTCCATCGCCAGTACGAGTTGAATTCTCGTCGACCTCTAGAAAGAATCTCTCTTTGTAGGGCCGCTGACCGCTGTTCTACGCTGCCTGCTTGCCCTCGACTTCCACTCCGAGATCTCGCAAGCGACGGATGAGGCACGAGGCGGTCTTGTCTCTGTCGAGCTTGTCGAAGTAGTCGTGGCCGAGGTCCCGGTACTCGACGCCGTCACGCAGCATGATGTACGCCGCGGTGAGGATCGAGGCTGCGACGGCCATGATGGCCTTCTTGCGCCCGCGCCGAGATCGAATTCGGTGAAACTGAGCGCGCAGGTAGGTGTTCTTGGCTCTCGTCGCTGACCAGGCGGCTTGGACGAGGATTGTCTTGAGCCATGGGGCTCCCATCCGCAGGCGAGTCGAACGCCGCTTGCCTGCGCTCTCATCGTTGCGAGGGCATAGGCCTGCCCACGAGATCAGGTGCGCGACGGTCGGGAAGCGGGACATGTCGAGCCCAATCTCGGAGATGATGACCTGAGCAACGACGTTGCTTACACCGGGGATGGTGTTCAGAT
>JGI12210J13797_10518469_pt1 | contig 13357 bp, 9 predicted proteins | sample ElkSlonscriptome_3_FD_13797 | JGI IMG/M metagenome (IMG submission 13797)
CATTCGACGACCTCTTCCGGGTGGGCACCATCGCCCGCGTGGTGAAGGTGATTCGTCTCGGACCCAGCAACTACTCGGTGGTGCTCAACGGGCTCGGGCGCATGCGCGTGCTCAGTGGCGTGTCCCTCGAGCCGTTCATGCGGGCGCGGGTCACGCGCATCCCGGACCGGCGGCAGAACGACGTCGAGCTCGAGGCCCTCGGCGCGACCCTGCGCGAGAGCACCCGGGAGGTGTTGAGCCTCATGCCCAACCTCCCGCGCGAGACCGCGGGGATTCTGGATCACGTGCGTGACCCGTCGGCCCTGGCCGACCTCATCGCCGCCAACTTTCCTCCTACGCAGGCCTCGGTCGCCGACAAGCAGCAGGTGCTCGAGGCCTTCGAGCCCAAGGAGCGGGTGAAGTTGGTGCTCGGCATGGTGGCACCGCAGCTCGAAGTTCTCCGGGTCAAGAAAGAGATCTCCGGCATGGTGGAGCAGGAGATCACGCGTTCACAGCGCGAAGAGATGCTCCGACAGCAGATGTCGAGCATCCGCGAAGCCCTCGGCGAGTCCGACGACGAGGATGAGCTCGAGCAGCTTCGGTCCAAGCTCCTGCGCCGCCGTCCGCCTCGCGAGGTCATGGACGTGGCGCGCAAGCAGCTGTCGCGCCTCAACGCCATGGCGCCGCAGTCGGCCGAGTACAACGTCACGCGCAATTACGTCGAGTGGCTCAGCGACATGCCCTGGTCCGACCGCACGCCCGACAACTTCGACGTGCAGAACGTGAAGCGCTGCCTCGACGAGGACCACCACGGCCTCGACCGCATCAAGAAGCGCATCGTCGAGTTTGCCGCCATCCGTCAGCTCCGCAGCGACATGCGGGGTCCGATCCTCCTGTTCGTGGGCCCCCCCGGCGTGGGCAAGACCTCGCTCGGTCGGTCCATCGCCCGCGCCACCGGTCGCAACTACCAGCGCGTCGCGCTCGGCGGCGTGCGCGACGAGGCCGAGATCCGGGGTCACCGGCGCACCTACGTGGGAGCGCTCCCGGGCCGGATCCTGCAGGCCCTCAAGCGCGCAGGCAGCAACAACCCAGTGCTGGTCCTCGACGAGGTCGAGAAGATGGGTGCCGACATGCGAGGCGACCCGACCGCCGCGCTGCTCGAGGTGCTCGACCCCGAGCAGAACGACAGCTTCCGCGACCACTACCTCGAGGTCCCCTTCGACCTGTCGAACGTGATGTTCCTCGCGACGGCGAACAGCCTCCGCGGCTGCAGTCCGGCGCTGCTCGACCGCATGGAGATCATCGAGGTCCCCGGCTACACGCGGGCCGAGAAGATCGACATCGCGCGTGACTTCCTCATTCCCAAGCAGCTATCCGGGCACGGCATGACGCTCGAGCATCTCGAGTTCGCGTCCGAGGGGATCGCCACCGTGGTCGACAACTACACGCGCGAGGCCGGGGTGCGGAACCTCGAGCGGCAAATCGGCTCGGTGTGCCGGGCGACCGCGGTACGCATGGCCGAGGAAGATCCCGAGGCTCCCTTGGAGCTGCCGGCGCTGGTCGACCCGGATCACGTCGAGCGGGTGCTCGGCGCGGCGAAGTTCCGGCCCGAGAATGCGGAGCGTGAGCTCAAGCCCGGGATCAGCACCGGGCTCTCGGCGTCTTCGGACGGGGGTCGCCTCATGTTCGTCGAGACCAGCCTCATGCCGGGCAAGGGGCGCGTGCACCTCACGGGCAACCTGCGCAACGTGATGCAAGAAGCAGCCACCACCGCGGTGACCTACGTGCGCAGCAAGGCGGAGGCGCTGCACCTCGATCCGGCGTGGATCAAGGACATCGACCTGCACATCCACGTGCCCCATCACGGGATCCCCAAGGACGGCGCGGCCGCGGGCCTCGCGGTCTTCATCGCCGTGGCGTCACTGCTGCTCGACGCGCCGGTGCGGTCCGACGTGGCGGTCACGGGCGAGGTCTCCCTCCGGGGCCGCGTGCTCCGGGTGGACGGCATCGTGCCCAAGCTCCTCGCGGCGCATCGCGCGGGGGTGAAGACGGTGCTCCTTCCCGAGCGCAACCGGGTCGATCTCGACGACGTGCCAAAGCACTTGCTCGAGGTGCTCGACATCAAGTTGATCTCGACGATGGACGAGGTGCTGCCCCTGGTCCTCGAGGCGCCCGACGACGCCGAGCCGCGCGATGGCGAGCCGCCGCCCGTTCACGCGTCACCTTGATGCGCGGTGCCCGTCGTTGAGATGAAGGGGCTCGTTGCGACCCTCGCCACCGCCCGGGGGCGTGCGGTCTTGGGCCTCGGGCTGCTCTTTTTCGCGCTCGGCTGGCTCCCCCCCCTGTCGCAGCCAACCTACGAGCTGGCGTTGGTGGCAGGAATCGTATGTCCTTCCGTCGCGTCGGTGGTGGTGGCTCTGCACACCAGCGCCCGACGACTGGACGGCTTCGCGAGCTACTGCCGTGGGGTCGGCGACGGGGTTTCCATCGCCCTCACCGTGCTCGTGGTCGCGTTGCTTCACGGCGTCCGGACGCGGATGTGCGATCCCGTGGGGGGCGTGCTCACCTTCGCCCTCGGCCCTGGGGTCGGCGCGGTGCTCGGCGGGCTCTGGGGCGTCCTGGCCGGTGAGCTGGCCCGACCGCGGCGCCGACGCCGCCTGGCGGCGGTGCTCTTCGCGCTGGCGGGGCCGGTAGGGAGCATTCTGGCCGAGGTCGCGCTCTTCTACGGCTCGCCGGCGGTCTTCGCCTACGACCCCTTCGTCGGGTACTTCAGCGGCGCGCTCTACGACACGGTGCTCGCGGACGAGGGGCTCTGGCAATACCGCGCGGCCTCGGTTTGCACCCTGACCGCGGCCTACATCGCGGCGATCCATCTCGAGCGCAAGGGAGACCGGCTACGGTGGATCTCGCTCGGTCGACCCGGGGTGGTCTTCTTCGGGGTGGCCTGCGCCGTGGCGCGACTGGCCGTCTTCGTCATGGGGCCCGAGCTCGGCTTCTGGCAGACGGCGTCCACCATCGAGGAAGAGCTCGGGGCGCAGGTGGTCGAGGGTCGCTGTGTCGTGGTCTTCGACCGCGGCATCGACCGCGATCACATCGCCCGCTTCGCGCGCGACTGCGACGACCACATCACGGGGGTGTCGACCTGGCTCGGGATCGACGACCCCGCCCCGGTCACGGCCTTCGTGTTCCGCTCGCGGGGACAGAAGAAGCGGCTCATGGGCGCGGCTGGGACGTCGATCGCCAAGCCGTGGCGGCGCGAGATCTATCTCAACGACTTGGCTTTCCCTCACCGCGTGGTCGAGCACGAGCTGGTCCACGCGCTGGCCGCCGACCTCGGCGAGGGGCCCTTCCGCATCGCGGGCGAGCTCGGAGGTTGGCTCCCCAATCCGGGGCTCATCGAGGGGCTGGCCATGGCGGGCGCGCCGCGAAACGAGGAGCTGTCCGCCGACGGCTGGGCCGCGCAGATGAAGGACCTCGGCGTCTTGCCCGGGCTGCGGTCGCTCTTCTCGCTGTCCTTCTTCACCTCGGCCTCGTCGGCCGGCTACACCGCAGCCGGGTCCTTCGTCGGCTTCATCCGGCGCGTCTACGGCGCCGAGGTGGTGGGGCGCTGGTACGGGGGCGAACAGATCACGGCGCTCACTGGGAAGGGCTGGGAGCAGCTCGAGGCCGCCTGGCACGCCCACCTCGACAGCCTGCCTCGAGACGCCGCGGCGGCCCTCACCGCAAAGCGTCGATTCGACCGACCGAGCGTGCTGTCTCGGCGCTGTCCCCACGTGATCGACGAGCGCCTCGATGAGGCCGACGACCAGCTCGGCGCGGCCGACTACGACGGGGCCCAGCGGATCTACGACGGGGTGCAGGGCCTCGACCCGGACAGCGAGCGGGCGCGCTTCGGCCTCGCCGAGTGCTCGGAGCGGCGCGGGGAGACCGACGAGGCGCGGAGCCGACTCGAAGCCATCGCGGCTGACGAGCGCTACACCGACTACACCCGCGACCGAGCGCGCGAAGGGATCGCCGACATGGACCTTCGCCTCGGCCGCGTCGACGCGGCGGCGGCGGCCTACCGGGACCTCGCCCACCGGAGCAGCGACGAAGGCCGAAAGCGCACGTTCGACCTGCTCGCCCACTACGCCGACGACCCCCTCGGCCGCCCGGCACTCTTGGCCCTGCTCATCGGCACCACGCACGAGGGAGCCGACGACATCGAGGCTCTAGATCGCATCGGCCGCTGGCGCGCCGCCGCCCCCGACGACGGCACCCCGAGCTACCTGATGGCCAGGCAGCACTTCAACCGCGGCCATTACGATCTCGCGGTGGCGTCGCTCGAGCAAGCACAGCGTCGCGGGGGCCTCCGACCTCTCGTCGACATGGAGGTCGCCCGCTTGCTGGTGATCGGCCACTGCGCACGCGGCCGGCGCGAAGAAGCCGCTGCCGCATTCGAACGCTACGCAGCATCACCCGACGTCCGGCCCAGCCGCCGCGACCACCTGAAACGACTCGTCGCCCGCTGTCGCGGGTAGCCGTTTCGGGTCTCACGGGCTCGTACTCGTTCTCCCCCAATCGCCTACCGATAGGGGCCTTGCCCGGCGATCAGCGCTCCGTAGAGCGCGAGGCCAGCTTCGGCTCGTCGATACAGCGCGCCGGGCTCTGGGGCAGGAGCGGGGAGGACCACCACCAAGTGTTCGCGCTCGACGTCGACCGCGAGGGCTCCGTCGAGGAGGGTGGCCCATCGGGCCTGAGCGGAGGGGGAGAGCTGCTCGAGGTCGCCGCGCCGGAGGCCCTCGCCGGGGGCCCAGGCGAGGCGGTGGCGGTCTGCGATGGGGTCCCGGAAGCGCACCTCGACCCGCGTGTGGGTAGGCGTCTCATCTTGGGCCCATTCCGTGACGATGCTCACCTCGGTCGCGTCGATGCGCCCCTCGACGGCCATGCAGGTGGTCTGCAGAGGAGCGTCGAGCCGCCGTGCGAGGTCCTCCCAGGCCGGTTGCAGATCGGTCATGGCGGCCGGGGGGATCACCTGAGCCCGTGCACCCGTGAGCGCACGCGCGAGATGCCGCGTGACGCGGGCGAACCACGCCAGCTGCTTGGGCGACTGGCCCGCGTCCCGATGCTGCACCGTCAGCCCTCGATCGTCGATGTCGTAGAGCCGCAACGGCACGAGGTGGGGCGTGATCGGCTCGAGGAGGGAGGCGAGCTGCGCGTGTTCACGGCAAGTGAGATAGTGGTCGCGATCCCATCGCTCGTCGCCGATGGTGACGCCGCCTCCGACCACGCGGCGCAGGCTGGACGCGAGGCCCCCGTCGAGTCCGAGGCGCAGCGAGGGGTAGGTGAGGGTTCCCGCGAGAAAGATTCCCTCCGCGCCCCGATGCTCGCGCCGGATGGTGACCTCGGTATCGCCTCGCGGGTCGCGCTCGATACAGCCGAGCGTTCCGTGCTCCTCGTCGTAGGTGAAGTCGAGCTGCCCGGCCACCTCGGCCCAGATGGTGCGAATCCGTTCCGAACCGATCACGAGCGGGGCCTGACGCTGCCGGCGCTTGGCTTCGGAGCCACTGGGCAGGACCTCGACCGGGACCTGAAACGCGAGGTGGCGTACGAAGTCGTACCGGGCCTTGGTCTCGAACGACCACTGCAGCTGACACTGCTCCGAGGTGAACGATGGTGGCAGCCGCTCCGGGAGCTTCATGGCGAAGGGCACGGCCTCGGCTTCTGCCACCTCGGAGAGGTCCTTCGTGATGGTGTAGCGGAGCGCCTCTCCGCCCGCCGCCCGCCCCCGGACGTCGACCCGCTGGAAGCCGACGAGGCAGAGCTCGGTCTTGCCGTAGCGATTGAAGTCTACGTTGTAGGGCGCGAGCTGTCCCCGGAGGGTGTCGCCCGGGAGGATGAGGGTATCGTCGAGCGCCACCTCGATGTGCGCCTCCTGACGACGCGGGCCTTGCGGGTTGGGCGAGAAAATCTTCTTGGCGGGCTGCACCCGCCGCTGTGGCCGTCGCTGGACGACCATCACGAAGGTGACCTTGCGGTCGGGCCACCAGGGGATGTCGACGTGCACCGTGATCTCGTAGGCGATCTTGGCCGACGTCGAGCCCGCCGTGGCGTCGTAGCTGGGGGGGAGTCCCGGAGGGAGACGGAAGATGCAGGGCATTCGCGTGCGCCCCTCGGGGAGTTCCGCGTCTTCGGCGAGCGTCGCCCTCAGGCCGATGAGAGGCCGGGATTGCGAGCGCCGGTGCTCCCCTGCGCCCGTGGCGACGTATTCGTGGCCCTCGAGGGTCGCGCTCACGCCCTGGACCGCGACGGGCCGCCGAGCATCGAGCAGGACCTCGGCCCGCACCTCGTCGCCAGGAAAGACGTGGGTCGGCAACACGAGCCGGACCTTCGGGCGCGTCTTGATGAGGCTCACCGCTACCGACTAGCATGCACGGACCAAAGCGGGATTGCCCATCGGTAACCTATCCCTCAAGCTTTAGGACTACCCGACCACCCATCGCCCGAGGAACTTACAAGTGTCCGAATTCTCTCTCGAAAAGCACGGCATTAACGTCAAGAAGATCATCCGGAACGCAGCCCCCGCCGCGCTCTACGAGGCGGCGCTGCAGTTCGAAGAGGGCTCGGCCATCACGAACGCGGGCGCGCTCGTCGCCTACAGCGGTGAAAAGACGGGTCGATCTCCGATGGACAAGCGCGTCGTCGAGGAGGTCGAGACCAAAGACGACATCTGGTGGGGACCGGTCAACATCAAGCTCGACGAGCACACCTTCCAGGTCAATCGCGAGCGCGCCATCGACTACCTCAACACCCGCGATTTTCTCTACTGCGTCGACGCCTACGCGGGCTGGGATCCGAAGGAGCGCATCAAGGTTCGCGTCATCTGCGCCCGCGCCTACCACGCGCTCTTCATGCACAACATGCTCATCCGCCCCTCCAAGGAGGAGCTCGAGAGCTTCGGCGATCCAGACTACGTCATCTACAACGGCGGCTCCTTCCCCGCGAACCGCTACACGACCGGCATGACCTCGACCACGAGCGTCGATCTGTCCTTCAAGCACCAGGAGTTCGTCATCCTCGGTACGCAGTACGCGGGCGAGATGAAGAAGGGGATCTTCACGGTCATGAACTACCTCATGCCGAAGAAGGGCGTCCTGTCGATGCACTGCTCGGCCACCGAGGGCAACAACGGAGAGACCTCCGTTCTGTTCGGACTCTCCGGCACGGGCAAGACGACCCTCTCGGCCGATCCCAAGCGCAAGCTCATCGGCGACGACGAGCACTGCTGGGGTAGCGACGGTGTCTTCAACATCGAGGGCGGCTGTTACGCCAAGATGATCGATCTGTCGGCCGAGGCGGAGCCCGACATCTTCAAGGCCATCCAGTTCGGCACCGTGCTCGAGAACGTGAAGTTCGACCCCAAGACCCGCGAGGTCGACTTTCACGACACCTCGTTCACCCAGAACACGAGGGGTAGCTACCCCATCGAGTACATCGACAACGCCAAGATCCCCTGCATGGGCGGCCACCCCAAGAACGTCATCTTCCTCACCGCCGACGCCTTCGGCGTGCTGCCTCCGGTGAGCAAGCTCGACAAGCACCAGGCGATGTACCACTTCGTCAGCGGCTACACGGCCAAGGTCGCCGGCACCGAGATGGGCGTGACCGACCCCGAGGCGACCTTCTCCCCGTGCTTCGGCGGCCCATTCCTCGTGTGGCACCCCACCAAGTACGCGGAGCTGCTCGCCGAACGCATCGACGAGCATGGCTCGCAGGTCTGGCTGGTCAACACCGGCTGGTCGGGGGGGCCCTTCGGCGTGGGCAAGCGCATGAGCATCAAGCACACCCGCGCCATGGTCGACGCCATCCACGACGGATCGCTCGCCAAGGTGGAGACTACCGTCGATCCGATCTTCGGTCTGCACGTCCCGACGAGCTGTCCCAACGTACCCAGCGAGGTCCTCATCCCCAAGAACACCTGGAAGGATCCCAAGGCCTACGACGAGATGGCCCGCAAGCTCGCCCACGCCTTCGCGGACAACTTCAAGAAGTACGAGTCCGAGGCCACCGCCGAGGTGAAGGCCGCCGGACCCAAGCTCTGATGGCTCGACCCTTCCGCATCCTCGGGGTGCAGCAGGTCGCCGTGGGGGGGCGAGACGCGGACGCGCTCGCCCATCTCTGGCTCGATCTTCTCGGGCTTGGTCGGGTGGGAACTTTCCGCAGCGAGCGCGAGAACGTCGACGAGGTCATCGCCCGCTGCGGACTCGGTTCCACGTCGGTAGAGGTCGACCTCATGGTCCCCATCGACGCGGAGAAGAAGCCGCGGGTGCACGAGCCGGCCCTCAATCACGTGGGCCTGTGGGTCGACGACTTGAAGGAAGCGGTGGCGTGGCTCACCGCGCAGGGGGTGCGATTCACGCCCGGAGGGATCCGGGCGGGAGCGGCGGGCCACGATGTCTGCTTCATCCACCCCAAGGGCAACGAGGGCGCTCCCGTGGGCGGCGAGGGCGTGCTCATCGAATTGGTGCAAGCCCCGGCCGAGGTGGTGCAGGCCTACGAGGCCGCGCTTGAGGGTGGCCAAGAACACGTTTCTTGAACTACCCTCGCGGCGCGATGGCAGGCGGCAAGAAGCGCCCCGGGAAGACCGCAGCCGGTGGAGCACGCGTCTCCGACGAGCGGACAGCGCCCGCGAAGAAGCGGAGCGCCAAGCGTGGCCGCAGCAACGGGCCGTCGCTCGACTCCGACGCGCGTCGAGATCGCATCATCGACGTGGCCATTCAGCTCGCCGAGGACGGCGGTTTCGACAACGTTCGTCAGCGCGACGTGGCCCGACTCTCCGGGGTCGCGCTCGGCACGCTCTACAAGAGCTTCCGCAGCAAGGAGGACATCCTCGCCGCCGCGCTCTACCGGGAGACCGACCAGCTCGAGCGTCGCCTCGACCGAAAGCCGGCGAAGGGGAAGGACGCCCCCGAGCGGCTCGGCGCGCTCTTCGGCACGCTTACGCGTTCGCTGCTCAAGAAGCCCAACTACGCTCGAGCCTTGCTCAAGGCGATGACCTCGGGCGAAGAGGTGGCCACCAAGGTCGTGGCGCACCAGGTGGCCGTGACCCGGATGGTCATCGCGGCTCAGCGAGGTTGTCCTCCGTCGGCCCTGGCCGAGCAGGAGGCCCCCTCGATGGATGAGATCAACGTGGCCATGTTCCTGCAGAACCTCTGGTTCGCCGGGCTCGTCGGCTGGTCGGCCAAGCTGCACGGCCAGCAGCGGGTGGTCGACCAGGTGAAGGAAGCGGCGGTCCTCATCCTCGCCGGTCTCGAGCACCTGCGGGGTAAGCCCCCCAAGCGCCGCCGCAAGAAGACCTCCCGCCGCTAGCATCCGCCCACGCCATTCAAGGGATGCCACGGGACGGCCGTTGGCTTCTTCGGGGCCGAAGGAACGGCCCGGGAGGATCCGATGCTAGAGACGTGTCTCGAGGTCGCGGGATGGCGACGCCTGTCGGAGGTCGGCGGGGAAATGCTTCAACGTGAGCGCATTGCGCTCGCGGTGAGGGTGGCAAGAGCCGTCGCGCGTGAGCACGACGAGGGACGCTTGGTCGGCCGGGTCGACCCGGAGAGTGTGCGCTTCTGGCGCGCACGGGTCTCGCTGGTGCCGGACACCGCGCGCCCTGCCGTATCGTCCTTCGTCGCGCCGGAGGTCCGCGTCGGGGCGCAACCGAGCCACGAGAGTGACGTCTACGCGCTCGGCTGCATCGCCTTTCAACTCATCGGGGGGCGTCGCCCGCCACAGCACTTCGATCGCGCAAGCCTCTGGGCTGCGCTTCGCCACGGTTGGAGTTGGGCCGGGCCCCTCATCGGGGCGCTGGAGCCAGACCCGGACCGGCGCTACGCCGACGCCGAGGTCTTCGCCCAGGCGCTCGAGCGCCTACTGCCCGAAGAGGAGCGCCCGCAGGAGACGACCACGTCGAAGCGACAACGGCGCCTGACCGCGGCGGCCTGGGGGTTCGGGGGTCTGACCGTCGCGGCGAGCGTCTACGGGGGGGCGGTGGCCGCCGCTACGACGCTCGCCGCCACGGTGGGCCTGGCGTGGTGGCTCGGGAAGCGCAGCGAGACGCCGGCCGAGAGCGACCCCGCCCACGGGGTCCCGGTACTTCACGCCACGCCTTCGAGATTGGCCTCGAACAGCAGCCGGTAGCAGTGCTCGAGATGGGGGACGCCTAGCTTTCGGCAGACGCCTCGCACCCGGCTTCGGACGCTGGTCTCGGCGATACCCAGTCGATCGGCGAGCTCGCCCCGGGCGGTGCCGCCGACGAAGCGGACGAGGAGCTCGGTCTCGGCCGGCGTGAGCCGATACTGCTGCGCGAGGTCGATGGCGGACGCTTGACGCTGGTCCACGCGCTGGCGGAGCCGGCCGCCGAAGCCGCGGAGCCTGCGCGCGAGCTCCGCCGGTGACTCGTCGGCCGCCACCAGCTCCACCCCGCGGCCCGACAGACGACTGGCCGTTCGGGCGTCGGCCTGGGCGGCGATCACCACGAGGTTGTGGTCCAACAGCGCGTCGAGGTCGACGCCCGGCATCTCGAGCTCGAGCACCACGCCCGCCACCCGGTACTGGCGGAGGACGTCCTCGACGACGAGGGCGTGGGGGGCCGGACGCACGATGGCCACGGGACTCATGGTACGCGCGGCGCGGCGCCGAACCCTCAGGTCACGGTGGGCGATGAGCACGATGGGGAGGGAAGGGGCGTGACCGGCCAGGCTGCGGCCAGCGCCTGCATCGAAAGAGGTGTCGTTCAGCATGACCCCCTCCATCGCAAGGGGCGGACCAGGCACGGACGTGGCCTAAGTGGCTGAAAGCAAGTGGTCGCGTGGCCCGTGCGTCCGTCCGCGTACACCGGCGTGACCGACCCGGGCACCTCCCTGGGGATGGCGAGGACGACCGACGCGCGGGAGGCTCGGGGTCGGGCATCGGGACGAGGCCGTGCTAGCGTCACGGGGTATGGATTCGGCCGCGGGGAGGCGAATCGCAGACCGCTATCGGCTCCTGGAGCCGCTGGCCCGAGGCGCGATGGGCCAGCTCTGGGTCGCCCGCGATGAGACCCTAGACCGGCGCGTAGCCCTCAAGCTCATCGGTGACCGCCAGCGCTTCGACGAGGCGGCGCACCTTCGTTTCAAGCGGGAGGCGCTGGCGACGGCCCGGCTCAAGAGCCCGCACGTGGTGCCGGTCTTCGACCACGGGACCGACGGCGATGCGGCCTTCATCGTGATGGAGCTGCTCGAGGGGATGGACCTCGGGAGCTACTTCGCCCGGTCCGGCGCCCTGGCGCTCGACCACGTGGTTTGGATCTGCGAACAGGTCGCCCGCGGCCTCACCGTGGCCCACGACGCGGGGGTGCTCCACCGGGATCTCAAGCCGGCCAACCTCTTTCTCACCGTCGCGGCGCCGCATCCCATCATCAAGCTTCTCGACTTCGGCATTGCGCGCCTCGAAGGGTTTCAAGGGGCCACCACCGCCACCGGAGACGTGGTCGGCTCACCCATCTACATGAGCCCCGAACAAGCGCAGGGCCTGTCCCTCGCGCCCACCAGCGACCTCTTCTCCCTCGCGACCATCCTTCACAACAGCCTGTCTGGCGAACGCGCCTTCGAAGCGCCGGTCCTCGCGGTGGTCTTCGATCGGGTGCGGGCCGTGGACATCGCGCCGATCACCGCCAAGCGTCCCGGCCTTCCGCCCGCCCTCGAGGGCTTCTTCACCCGAGCCATGCAGCTCGACCCGGCCCACCGCTTCCAGAGCGCCATGGATCTGTACCGCGCCTTTGCCGAAGCCGCGGCGCTGATCCCTCGCCCGCTGCCGCAGCGGCCCGAGGACGCCAGCACCGGCGCCCCTTCGGCGATCGCCGGGCCGCGACCCTCCGCCACCGTGGGCCCCATCGAGATTTCGGGCGACACGTTGGCCACGAGCCGCCCATGGTCGGTGGTGGTCGGCGTCGGGGTCGTGGCGACCGGTCTGCTCGGGGTCGCCGGGTACGTCATGGCCTCCCGGGACGTCGCGTCGGCGGTGGCGCCGCCCCCCCCGGCGGACACGGGGCGGGCTCGCGTCGCAGACGGGGCGGGTGGCGAAGGTGCTGCCGCGGATGGCCCCACGCCGCGTGAGGACGAGGCGGTAGAAGCGCCGCGCGCGCCATCGGCAAGCGTGCCGGCGGAACCCGAGCCCGCCGACACCTCGACGGCGCCGCCGCCCGCGGCACCGCATCCGAGGCGACCTTCTTTGCGACCGGTGAAAGGCATCAAGCCCAGGATCGACTTGGACTACGATTGAGGCGTGGAACCGGGTCGGGTCGCAAGATGGGTGGTGGTGATGCTCGCGCTCGCCACGCTGGTGGCGCAGCCTGCAAGAGCCGACGAAGCCGCGGATAAGCGCCAGGCCAAGGGACTCGCTCTCGACGCCATTCGCCTCTACCACGGGGGCAAGGCGACCGAGGCCTACGCCAAGCTCGAGCGGGCGGAGGCGCTCTACCCATCGGTCACCCATCGCGTGTATCTGGCGCGCTGTCTCGACGCCATGGGTCGTCTCGTGGAGGCCGACGAACGTTACCGGGCGCTAGGCGCTGAACCGCGGGCCCCGACGCTCTCGACGCGGACCAAGGCCGCCTACCGGGCGGCCGACGAGGAGCACGAAGGCCTGCGTGCTCGGCTGCCGCGGCTCGTCGTGGTGGTCGAGGGCAGCGGCGCCGCGGCCCCTTTGAAGGCCGTCATCGAGGAGCGAGAGGTTGATCTCGGCGGATCTGAGGCCGAGATCCCCGTCGACCCAGGACCCGGTGAGGTGCGGGTCGAAGGGGAGGGCGTGAGCCCCGTCTCGGCACGGTTCACCGCCGTGGAAGGCGAGGCGGTCGAGGTCGAGGTCACGGTCGTTCTGGCGCCTGAGCCGGCCCCTTCGAGCGCCTCCGAGGGGAGCTTGGTGCCCGCCTTCATCGCCTACGGTGCGGGGGGCGTGGGGTTGCTCGTCGGGGCCGTGACCGGGGGCCTGTCCTTCGCGGCGGCCGAGGACGTCAAAGACCAGTGCGTGGACTTTCGATGCCCCGCCGACCTGCGAGACGAAGCCGACCGCAGCCAAACCTTGGGTACTGTTGCGACGGTAGGCTTCGTCGTGGGCGGGGCGGCGGTGGCAGCGGGGGTGGTCTTGACGGTCGTTCGCCCGGGCGGCGCGGAAGACACGAAGGCGCGACTATGGCCGCTCGTCGGCCCGGGCTGGCTCGGCCTGGCCGGACGGTTCTGAACGCCATCCGTCGGCGATGACGAGCCCCTACTCGAGGCAGACCGGTTCGGGGAACGAGATGACCACGTTGCGCACCTCGTGTCGCTCGAAGAACTGGCCCGTGCCGGCGCCGAAACCGAAGTAGTGCGGCTGG
>JGI12210J13797_10922282_pt1 | contig 13353 bp, 14 predicted proteins | sample ElkSlonscriptome_3_FD_13797 | JGI IMG/M metagenome (IMG submission 13797)
ACTAGTAATAAGACGCTTTTTCTAAATAATTCTGAACGTAATCCTTCACCCCATCTTCCAAAGAAGTAAACTCCTTTTCATATCCAATACCCTTGAGCTTCGACATGTTCGCTTCCGTATAATACTGGTACTTATCTCGGATATCTGCGGGCGTATCAATGAAAGAGATATTCGGCTCCAGGTCCAAAGAGGCAAACGTTGCTTTCGCTAAATCCAAAAACGTTCTGGCTTTCCCGGTTCCCAAATTGTAAAGTCCCGAGTGTTTTCTGTTTTCCATCAAAAACAGACAGACGTTGATCAAATCTTTGACATAAATAAAATCTCTCAGCTGCTCTCCGTCTTTGTACTCAGGATTGTGAGACCTGAATAACTTCACCTCGCCGTTTTTCTTGATTTGATTGAAGGCGTGAAAGATCACCGAAGCCATTCGTCCTTTGTGGTATTCATTAGGGCCGTAAACATTGAAGAACTTTAACCCCGCCCAGAAATAAGGCTTCTTGGCCTGTTTCAGCGCCCACTTATCAAACTCGTTTTTGGAATCCCCGTAAGGATTGAGTGGCTCTAACTTTTCAATCACTTCATGATTGTCGTCGTAGCCGTGTTCACCGAGTCCGTAGGTAGCAGCGGAACTGGCGTAGACCAAAGGTATTCCGTGCTCCACACAAGCCTTCCAAACCTTTTGAGAATAGTCGACATTCAAGTCATCAAAAATTGATTTGTCAAACTCCGTGGTATCCGTTCTTGCTCCAATATGGAAAATGAAGTAGACCATCTTGTGATTCTCTTCCAGCCAGTCGTGGAAATCTCGACGCTCCACCAACGTTGAAAATCTCTTTCCCTCGTAGTTGGGTGCTTTTTCATCTTTGGAAAAGTCATCGACCAAAATTAAATCGTAGTAGCCCTTTTCGTTGAGCGCGCTTACCAAACAGCTTCCGATAAAACCCGCTGCACCTGTTACAACAATCATAAGAATTGAGATTTTCGGCAAAGATAGGCATTGACCGGTATAAGGGTGTATGGTTGAAATAGGTTGTATATTTGCACCTGAAAAATTAAGCATGCCATTGGTTTACATCACAAGACGAGAGCGATTCAACGCAGCACATAAACTCTGGAACGAGGAATGGTCTGAGCAGAAGAACATGGAAGTCTTCGGCAAATGCGCCAATCAGAACTGGCACGGTCACAATTATGACCTGTACATTACCGTGAAAGGACAGCCTCATCCCGACACGGGTTGTGTTATCGATCTCAAAGATCTCAGTAAGATATTAAAGAGGTTGGTCATCGATAAACTCGACCACCGCAACCTGAATTTGGATGTGCCTTTTATGAAGGGCAAAATGTCATCTACTGAAAATTTGGCAGTAGCCATCTGGGGGGAGATTCAAAACGAAATTGAAAGCCATGGCTGCCAATTGCACTCGGTTCGTTTGCACGAAACGGAGAACAATTTTGCCGAATACTTGGGAGAGGAATAACGGGATGGAGAAAGAAGATTCACAGCAGAATCAAAAGGAAAAAGAGCTCGCCAATTTGGAGTCGCTATTTGGGAGCGTGTTGGATAACCTCGGAGGAGACAGAGATCGCCAAGGACTGGAAAACACACCGTTACGAGTAGCTAAAGCCATGCAGTTTTTAACCCAAGGCTACGATCAAGACCCGGCTGCCATCATTCGATCAGCCATGTTTGACGAGGAGTACAGTCAGATGGTATTGGTAAAAGACATTGAAGTATATAGCCTTTGCGAGCACCATATGTTGCCGTTTTTCGGCAAGGCTCACGTAGCCTATATCCCAAAAGGCCGAATCGTAGGATTGAGCAAAATTCCTCGCGTCGTCGATGTTTTTGCACGAAGATTGCAAGTACAGGAACGACTGACAAATCAAATTCGAGATTGTATTCAGGAAACGCTTGATCCAATGGGAGTGGCAGTAGTGATAGAAGCTCAGCACATGTGCATGCAAATGCGCGGAGTGCAAAAGCAAAACTCTGTTACCACAACGTCAGCATTTCACGGAGAATTTTTAGAAGAGAGAACTCGTCAGGAATTTGTTAATTTGATATCAGCAAAACTTCATTAAACGAATATGGAAGAGAATAAAAATATAATGTTTGGCCGTGATAGCGGGCAAAATACAGCACAGATTGACTCGAGCGCTCTGGCGAAAAATTTCGTGAGCAATGTCATGACATACATGACGGCAGCATTGGCCATTTCAGGGGTAATGGCCTATTGGTTTGGTACAAATGATTCTCTGATGAGATTGTTGTACAATGCAGACGGTACGGGTATGTCCATGTTTGGTTGGGTTGCCATGTTAGCTCCATTCGGACTGGTTTTATTGATGGGATTCCGATTCCAAAAAATGTCGAGCAGCGGAATGCTTTTGGCGATGATAGCCTTCAGTGTTTTAATGGGGATCAGTCTCAGCTCGGTATTTGCCGTGTACACTGCGAGTAGCATCACCACTACCTTTTTGATCACTTCGGCCACCTTTGGGATTATGGCTGTTTTGGGATACACCACCAGCACCGATTTGACGAAATTCGGTTCCATCTTGATGATGGGATTGATCGGAATCATCATTGCCATGGTGGTGAACTGGTTTATGCAGAGCAGCACGCTCGATTACATCATCAGTGGTTTGGGCGTTTTGATCTTCACCGGACTTACGGCCTACGACATGCAAAAGCTCAAGCGGATCGGGATGCAGGTGGATTCCACCAGTGACGAAGGAAACAAGTTCGCCCTGATGGGAGCCTTGACCCTTTACCTCGACTTTGTTAACCTATTCTTATTCTTGCTTCGCTTTTTAGGAAACAGGGACTAATCACATTGAAATTCAAAAATCCGGCGCTCGTCGGATTTTTTTGTTTGTAAACGACTCAAAACCAATTTAACCACATGAAAGCATACGTTTTTCCAGGTCAAGGATCGCAGTTTCCGGGAATGGCCAAAGAGCTCTACGAGCAGTCCGATGAAGCCAAAGCGCTTTTTGAAAAAGCCAATGAGATACTCGGGTTCCGAATCACCGACATCATGTTTGACGGTACCCAAGATGATTTGAAAGAGACCAGCGTAACACAACCTGCGATTTTCCTTCACAGTGTTGTTCTAGCAAAGATGCTCGGAGATAAATTTGAGCCCGACATGGTGGCAGGCCATAGCCTGGGTGAGTTTTCTGCGCTCACGGCGGCGGGTGCTTTAAGTTTTGAGGCAGGATTGAAATTGGTCGCTCAACGCGCCAATGCCATGCAGAAAGCTACCGAGCAAACGAAAGGCACCATGGCGGCAATTTTGAGCCTGGATGATGAAGTCGTAGAAAAGCATTGTGCTGAAATCGACGGAATCGTTGTACCTGCAAATTACAACTGCCCCGGGCAATTGGTCATCAGCGGAGAACTAGAAGCCGTCCAAAAAGCCTGCGATGCCCTCTCGGCAGCAGGTGCCCGACGCGCGATGATTTTGCCGGTAGGCGGTGCATTTCACTCGCCACTGATGGAGCCTGCCAGAGCCGATTTGGCATCAGCCATCGAATCGACGGAGATTAAATCACCCTCTTGTCCCGTTTACCAAAACGTATCGGCAGAGCCCGTAACCGATCCTGCTACCATCAAAGCAAACCTGGTCGCGCAGCTTACCGCACCCGTTCGCTGGACGCAAACCATGCAAAACATGATTGCCAACGGCGCCACGGCAACAATTGAAGTGGGCCCCGGAAAAGTGCTTCAAGGACTGTTTAAAAAAGTAGATCGAGGATTTGAAACGTCTTCGGCGGAGTTATAAACTCCAATAGAGGAATTTTTTGATCTTCCCCCTGTAAATCCCCTTCAAGTCAACGAATACCCCATCCGCATCCACTAGCTCCTCGAAATAACTTTCGGGGAGATTTTCGTATTCCGAGTGATTGACTGCTACAATTACGCCATCGTATTTTGGGTTTGGCTTGTCCACCAAATCGTAACCGTATTCGTGTTTGATCTCTTCCGGTGAGGCATGCGGATCAATGACGTCTACTTGAACACCAAAAGACTCCAATTCTTTCACCGTATCCACGACCTTGGAGTTGCGAATGTCGCTAACGTTCTCCTTGAAAGTCGCGCCCATGACGAGCACCTTCGCGTTTTGAATGTGCTTGCCCTTTGCAATGATCTTCTTCACGGTTTGCTTGGCCACGTACCCACCCATCGAGTCATTCACAAAACGACCTGAGTTGATGATCTGCGCGTGATAACCCAGTTTCTCCGCTTTGTGCGTGAGGTAGTAAGGGTCTACGCCAATGCAGTGACCGCCAACCAATCCGGGACGGAAATTCAAGAAATTCCACTTGGTTCCCGCCGCTTCCAACACCTCGTAGGTATTGATTCCCATTCGATTGAAAATAATTGAGAGCTCGTTGATTAAAGCGATATTGACGTCGCGCTGAGTATTCTCAATAATCTTCGCCGCTTCGGCTACGCGAATGGAGCTAGCACGGTGAACTCCCGCATCCACCACCAATTCGTAAACCTTGGCAATAATCTCCGCCGATTCAGCGTCGCACCCGGCAGAAACTTTCACGATGCTGCGCAGCGTATGCTCTTTGTCTCCGGGGTTGATTCGTTCGGGACTATAGCCAACTTTGAAGTCTTCTACACCCTTTAATCCACTAACTTGCTCGATTACCGGAACGCAGTCCTCCTCGGTGCAACCCGGGTAAACCGTACTCTCATAAACGACATAATCACCTTTCGAAATGGCGTTTCCAACCGTTTTCGACGCAGCCAAAACAGGAGTTAAATCAGGGTTATTTCCAATGTCGATAGGGGTAGGAACCGCCACGATAAAGAAAGAAGCTTCCTTCAAATCTTCCGCATTTGCAGTGAAAGTGATATCGCAACCTTCAAAATCAGATGACTCCAATTCATTGCTGGGATCAATGCCTTTGTTCATTAATGCAACCCGGTCGGGATTGATGTCAAAACCGATTACAGAAACTTTTCTGGCAAACTCGAGGGCTATGGGAAGCCCAACATAACCAAGGCCGATTACGGCCATTTTCTTCTCCTTGTTTAAGAGGGAATTGTACATATCAGGAATTATTCTTGTCTCTTACTTTGTAAATTCTTTCGATGATGTCTACCACCTTTAGCCCTTCAAGCGCATTGGTGGTAGCCACATTTCTATTTAATATCGTGTCGATTACATTTTCAATGACGAAATGGTGATTGGCTGCGCTTCCTTTGTATGCACCGTAATCGTTGGCAGGGCTCGATGCATCGAGCTCGGGCATTTCGTAGCCTTCTACATTGCAAATTTCAACTTCATTCATGTACTGCCCGCCCACTTTGACGCTTCCTTTGCTTCCAATCACGGTAATGCTGCTGCCCAAATTTTTACCCCAAACTGATGTAGAGTAATTCAAGGAACACTTACCGCCATTGATAAAGTCGAAAGTGACCAGGCCGCTGTCTTCAAAATCAGTTAAACTTTCATGATTGAAATCGGCAAAGCGTCCTTCAATATTCTCAATGTCACCGAACAACCAGTACATGATATCGATGAAATGGGAGAACTGCGTGTAGAGCGTTCCACCGTCGAGATCAGCACGCCCTTTCCAGCCGTCCTTTTTGTAATAACGGTCATCACGGTTCCAATAGCAGTCAATATCTACCAAGAAAATCTCGCCCAGACGTTTGTTTTCAATCATGTCTTTCAACCACGCTGAGGGGGGAGAGTAACGGTTTTGCATGACGCAAAAAACGTGTCTGCTTACCTGAAGCGCTTTGAAGATTACCTCTTCGCAATTGGCTTTTGACAAGCCCATCGGCTTTTCACAAACCACGTGCTTCTTTTGATTCAGGGCCTTAAGAGATTGCGAAGCGTGCAGTCCGTTTGGGGTGCAGATATTCACGACATCAATCTCAGGATGGGCTTCGAACATCTCCTCCATGGTGGAGAAAAATGACTCCTCGATTCCATCAGCACCGCACTCGGCAGGAGACGCACTGTCAACCACTGCGATCAATTCCGCCTCTTCGTTTCTGCGAACCATCTCTGCATGGCGCTTTCCGATATGGCCGTATCCGACTATGGCAAACTTTACTTTTTCTTGACTCATTGCTTTCTGACCTTTCCGTCTTCGAGAATATATTGATCACCACTTTCAGGGCAAGTGGCCATGCCTTCAGAACCGAATTTCAACCGATGACCGAATTCGCTGATCCATCCCAATTGTTTGGCCGGGTTTCCAATCACCAATGCGAAAGGAAGAACCGTTTTAGTTACCACCGCACCCGCTCCGATAAAGGCATATTCGCCAATGTCGTTTCCACAAACGATGGTGGCATTAGCGCCAATGCTGGCCCCTTTTTTCACCACCGTTTTGGCGTATTGATCTCTTCTGATAACGGCGCTTCGCGGGTTGGTTACATTGGTAAAAACCATGGAAGGCCCAAGAAATACATCATCCTCACAGATGACCCCCGTGTAGATGGACACGTTGTTCTGAACCTTCACGTTACTCCCCAAAATCACTTCGGGAGAGATGACTACGTTCTGACCGATGTTGCACCTTTCACCAATCTTGCACTTGGGCATGATATGAGAAAAATGCCAAATCTTCGTGCCTTCTCCTATTTCGCAGCCCTCATCGACGACTGCCGTTTCATGTGCTTGAAAACTCATTAACGGCGAATATAACTATCGAAATGTTTGTGATCTTTTTTGTAAAGATCATCCTCTGTCAATGTTTTGAAATAGGCCAGTGTCCTCTCCAGACCATCGTAACGCTCGACTTTTGGCTCCCAATCCAAAATTGCTTTCGCCACTGAAATATCGGGACGGCGTTTCTTGGGATCATCGTGCGGCAAATCTTTATAGGTGATTTTCGTTTTGGCCCCCGTCAATTCTACAATCTCCTCTGCAAAAGATTTGATCGTAATCTCGTCGGGGTTACCAACATTGACGGGCTCGGCATAATCTGAAAGCAGCAAGCGATAAATTCCTTCTACCAAATCATCGACATAGCAGAATGAACGCGTTTGAGATCCATCTCCAAAAACGGTAAAGTCTTCGCCTCGCAATGCTTGACCGATAAAAGCAGGCAGTACCCGTCCATCGTTCAATCGCATTCGAGGACCGTAGGTGTTGAATATTCTTACAATACGCGTCTCCAATCCGTGGAAACGGTGATAAGCCATGGTGATGGCCTCCTGAAAACGCTTTGCCTCATCATAGACCCCGCGAGGCCCGATAGGATTTACGTTTCCGTAATAAGATTCTTTTTGCGGGTGAACTTCGGGATCACCGTATACTTCGCTTGTGCTCGCCACCAGAATTCGAGCTCCTTTGGCTTTTGCCAATCCCAAAAGGTTGTGTGTCCCCAAGGAACCTACCTTCAAAGTTTGGATAGGAATTTTCAAATAATCGATCGGGCTGGCAGGCGAAGCGAAGTGAAGGATGTAATCCAAGTCTCCAGGTACGTGAACGAAATTGCTCACGTCGTGGTGGTAGAAGGTAAAATCCTCTTCCGGAAAAAGATGTTCGATATTTCGCAGGTCACCGGTGATCAGGTTATCCATCGCCATCACCTCGTAGCCTTCGGCCATAAAGCGATCGCAAAGATGAGAACCTAAAAACCCCGCTGCTCCGGTGATTAATACTCGCTTTTTCATGCCGTAATTTTTTCTCTACCGATGCTCTCGTAGTGGAAGCCCGATTCTTTCATTTGACTTGGCTCAAACAAGTTTCTTCCATCGAAAATCACCTTTGCCTTGAGTCGATCACTCACTTTATTAAAGTCAGGGCTTCTGAAAACACCCCATTCCGTTGCGATCAATAAGGCATCTGCTCCTTCAAGCGCTTTGTACATATTGTCTGCATATTCGATCGTATCTCCGTGAAGCAGCTTCACATTGTCCATCGCTTCGGGGTCAAAGGCTACTACTTTGGCTTTCGCCAAAAGGAGCTCCCTGATCATGTAAAGAGCAGGTGCTTCGCGAATGTCGTCGGTATCGGGTTTGAAAGCCAGTCCCCACAGAGCAAAAGTCTTCCCCTCAAGGTTATCGCCGTAGTATTGCTTCACTTTATGAATCAAGGAAAGCTTTTGACGGTCATTCACCTTGAGTACCGAGTCCAATATTTCAAAATGGTAACCCGACTCGTTTCCACTGCGAACCAAAGCTTGTACATCTTTCGGGAAACAACTTCCGCCGTATCCGATTCCGGGAAAAAGAAACCGCTTTCCGATTCTGGCATCCGTTCCGATACCCGCACGAACTTTGTCTACATCGGCACCTACCAACTCGCAAAAGTTGGCGATTTCGTTCATGAACGTAATCTTGGTGGCCAAGAAAGCGTTTGCCGCGTATTTGGTCAACTCGGCTGACTTCTCGTCCATCACGATCAAGGGATTACCTTGACGAACGAAAGGTTTGTAAAGGTCTGTCATCACCTTGGCGGCGCGCTCGGAAGAAGTTCCGATGACAACGCGATCCGGCTTCATAAAGTCCTCAACGGCAAATCCTTCGCGAAGAAATTCGGGGTTGGAAACCACGTCAAAATCAACTTTGGCATTTTTGGCGACAGCCGCATGAACCAATTCTGCCGTACCCACAGGTACGGTGCTCTTATCGATGATGACTTTGTATTCGTCAATAATTTCGCCCAACTCTTCGGCTACGCCAAGGACGTAAGAGAGATCGGCAGATCCATCCTCGCCCGGAGGCGTGGGCAATGCCAAGAAGATGATGCTCGATTTTGACACCGCCTCTTTTAGGTCGGTCGTGAACCGCAAACGCTCTTGACGAATATTTCTTTCAAAAACAGCATCTAGGTAAGGCTCGTAAATCGGCACTTCGCCGTTTTTCATTCTTTCGACTTTCTTTTGGTCGATATCCACGCAGATCACGTCATTTCCCGTGTCGGCGAAGCAAGTTCCGGTAACGAGGCCTACATAGCCCGTTCCAACGACTGCAATATTCATGATCTTTTTTCCTTTACAAAGGTTTTCACCGCATCGGTGATATGATTTAGTTGTTCTTCATCCAACTCCGTTTGCATAGGCAATGAGAGGACGGTTGCGCAAAGTTGTTCCGTAACCGGGAAATCACCTTCGTTGTATCGGTCATCGCGATACGCTTTTTGTAAGTGAAGCGGAACCGGATAATAAATCATCGCGGGAACACTTTGTGACTCCAAGTATTCTTTCATTTCATTGCGATCCAATCCATTTACCACCATGGTATATTGGTGAAAAACATGGGTAGAATTAGCGCAGCGGGCGGGTGTGGTAATCTCCTTCAGATCCTTAAAAGCTTCGTCGTAATGGCTCGCAGCGGCATTTCTGGCGGCAGCATAATCATCCAAGTAGCGCAACTTGATTCGCAAGATGGCAGCTTGGATAGAATCCAGTCGGGAGTTAACCCCTACTCTATCGTGGTAGTATCTTTCTGCTTGGCCGTGATTGGCAATCGAACGAATACGGTGAGCCAGCTCATCATCGTTGGTGAAAATGGCTCCACCATCTCCGTAGCAACCCAGGTTCTTCGATGGGAAAAACGAAGTAGCACCTACGTGGCCTATGGTTCCTGCTTTTTGCTTTTTGCCGTCGATAAAAGAATAATCTGCCCCAATTGCCTGAGCGGTATCTTCGATCACGAAGAGATCGTGCTCTTCGGCCAACTTCATGATCTCCTCCATGGGTGCTGCTTGTCCGAATAGGTGGACGGGTACAATGGCCTTTGTTTTGGGGGTGATGGCTTTCTTGATGGCCTCAATTTCAATGTTGAATGTGGCCGGGTTTACATCTACCAATACCGGTGTCAATTGCAATAGCGCTATAACTTCAGCGGTGGCTACGTAAGTGAAATTTGCGGTAATAACTTCATCGCCGGGCTGCAATCCCAAACCCATCATCGCAATTTGAAGGGCGTCGGTACCGTTGGCACAAGGGATGACGTGCTTTACATCGAGGTATTGTTCCAATTCACTCTGAAACGCCTTAACCTCAGGTCCATTGATGTAAGCTGCAGACCGGATAACGTCAATTACTGCCTTGTCGATTTCTCCTTGCATCTTCTCGTATTGAGAGATGAGATCGACCATTTGAATATTCTTCATGGAAAGGCTTAAATTTGGAGGGCGAATATACGTATAAATGCATAGAACAAACCCCTTGACACCACGCTCTGCCTTTGTTTTTTTACCGAGTTTTCATAGGCTCTTCATTGTGGCGCTCTGCCTTTCTTGTGCCATCGGTGCAAGGAGTCAATCCGACGTTTCGAAGGATTCTATCGCCATGTCTCTCTTTCAAATTCAGGCGGGTTTTCAGCAACCATTTGGGGATATGGCAGAGCTCTACGGTGCAAACTTCAACATTGGTTTTTCTTACGCCTACAAGACGCGAAATAACTTCCTGTTCGGTACCGACTTTCTATTTCTCTTCGGAGATAATGTGAAGGATCCGCAGGATATTGCGAAAGGATTAAGGACTGAGTCCGGACAAATAATCGGAGTCACCGGAGAGTTTATCCTACCTATCGTTCAGCAAAGGGGTTTTACGGGAGGTTTTTATGTCGGAAAGATTTTTCCAATCATCGGACCCAATCCCAATTCAGGTTTAGAAATACGCTTCGGCGTTCAATACCTCGAGCACCGAACATGGATCGAGCTTCGCCAAGATGATTATCCCCCACTCGAAGGAGAGTACCGAAAAGGATACGATAGAAAACGTGCGGGAATCGCCACCAGCCAATTCATTGGTTACCGACATTTTAGCGACAACCGATACGCCAATTTCTTTTTAGGATTTGAAATTTATCAAGGTTTTACCACGGACTATCGCTCGTACAATATTGATCAAATGGAAGAAACCAACGGCGACTATTTTGATATGCTTATTGGAATCAAAGGCGCTTGGGTTCTCCCCGTGTACAAGCGATACGCCGATAAATTCTATTTGGAATAATGCAGGGACTCTATTCCCTCGGCATCAGACTTTACGGGCTGGCGATTTCCATAGCAGCTCTTTTTCAGGAAAAGGCTGAGAAATGGAAGTCGGGCAGGAAAAATTACTTTGAAAAACTTCCGAAAGGGCTGGAGGGCTGTATGTGGATGCACTGCGCATCTTTAGGTGAATTCGAACAGGGCCGCCCGATCATCGAAGCCTTAAAAGAGAATTCTTCGCAAAAAATCTTACTCACATTCTTTAGCCCGTCTGGTTACGAAATCAGAAAAGATTACGAAGAGGTAGATGCAGTGGTCTATCTCCCACTAGACACGAAGAGCAATGCCCGCAAGTTTTTGGATCACTTTCAGCCATCGGCCGCCATTTTTGTGAAGTATGAAGTGTGGCACCACTTCTTTCGGGAAATGCAAAAACGAAATATTCCTCACTACATGGTTTCGGCCATCTTCCGAGAGGATCAGGTCTACTTCAAGGCTTACGGCGGTTGGTTCCGCGAGACGTTAAAAGGGGTAAATCACATTTTTTGTCAGGATGAAAATTCAATTAGCCTGTTGCATGCTAAGGGCATCAACCAAACTTCAGTTGCAGGTGATACGCGATTTGACCGGGTAAAAAAATTGGCCGACTCTTTCACTCCCGTGGAAAAAGTAGTGGATTGGCTCAACGGAAGGAGGGCAATCGTAGCAGGTAGCACCTGGCCCGAAGACGAGGAATTGATCGCAGAATCCTTAGCAAAGGCTCCCGAAGACTTGGCTTTGCTCATTGCTCCTCATGAGATTAAACCCCAAAGAATAGCCCGACTCAAACAGCGCCTGTTCCAAGCCGATAAGTTCACGGCATGGAACAAAAGTGACAAACGGTCGCGCGTAATGATCATCGACACCATCGGGCTCTTAGGGAAGCTTTACCGTTATGGAGATGTCGCATTTATCGGAGGAGGGTTTGGGGCAGGAATTCACAATACACTTGAGGCGGCAGTTTACGGAATACCCGTAGTATTTGGACCGAAGTACGAGAAATTCCGAGAAGCAGTAGGTTTGAAAGAAGCAGGAGCTGCCTTTTCGGTTGAATACCAAAAAAGTCTCGACCGCATCGTAACTAGACTTTTGAAAGATGAGGCTTTTCGCAGAGAAGCCGGCGAGAATGCAAAAAAGTATGTGGATGCTCAGGCAGGAGCTACCGATAAGATTCTGAAGAAGATTCAGCACTAACAAGTGAATCTCAACGTCCTTTTAAGAAGCTCTCAAAAAAGTATTTTCACCGGATTCAGTGAAAATGAATGACGTATCGGGTTTTTAGCTAGCGCTAATAGTCCACTCAAACTATAGATCTCTCCAACGACTCTCGGAGATTTCGCTGTAAGAGCACTCTGTTTGTTAAATTCTCTCTTTGATCTTTGCGCAAACCAGCCGAAGCAGCTAGGCCGCACGTCCGTACTTGGCCACTTTGATTCGATCGACCACAAAGGTGATCACCATACCAAGGATTAAGGCAATCGAACCAAAAAGGGCGGCATTCATTGCCATCGGTGTGTCTTGTTGCTTCACGTAGATGGCTGCCACTCCCCACAAAATAGCGAAGGGATAAATGAAATCTTTTTGGCTCACGAGGAAAATAAGCCCCAGCGCAGATGCCACCGCAATCGCAATCAGTGCAAAAAGTCCTTCGTTATTTGCAAAAAAGGGTAGGTTGTAGGACTTCAAAACCACCGCAGTATTGACCACGGACGCCAAACTCACCCAACCAAAGTAAAGCCCGAAAGGAATATGAAAAAAGTACCGCTTGGTAGTCCCGATGGAGCGCTGAAGCCGATAGAAAATTTTAAATATAGCGATGAGGCTCAATAGAATGACCGCCATCAGGGCGAGAGAAAGCACCAACCATTCGTTTTGAAAAGCCACCAGCCACAGGCAATTAGCCACCACATTGATCATAAAATACGGCCAGATCATTTTGTAAAATCGAACCTCTTTGCCTTTGAAAAATTGCCAAACGGCAAAAATGGCAAGGGTCAGGTAAATAACTCCCCAGATGCTGAAGGCATAACCTTCAGGAGTAATCATCGTTGGGTATTTGGCACTAATGTCGGCATTGGTCTGCCCGCCAAAGGGAATAATATTGGACAGAGCGTTCACTAAAATGAGCGCGAAAACCGCAAAAATAAAGGTCACTCGCTTGATAATGTCGTATGTGTAGGCGGTTCTCATATCATGGATCTCTTCTAAAAAGACTACGATTTAACTGTCAAATTGTTTTCTTTGGCAGAGCGCCCAAAGTTAGTCAACTCTACTTCTTTAGAAACAAAACCGGTTATGAAAAAAACAGGAACGATTGGTCTTTCCCTAATTTTAGTTGCGTTTATCGCTTTTTACTTCTTGCTCTATCCGAAGCTGGAAATCA
>JGI12210J13797_10040714_pt1 | contig 13350 bp, 11 predicted proteins | sample ElkSlonscriptome_3_FD_13797 | JGI IMG/M metagenome (IMG submission 13797)
TTGACCCGCGAGGCGTTGTTTATTAGCGATGCCGTATTCAGTGAACTGCTTTGATGGTGCCGGCAATACTGCAGGTTTGTAGCCGCGATCCACGATCGCGGACCGAGGTCGGGGACCTCGGCTACAGAACAGGAACCGCAAGATATGGTATTGAACCTTTTGAAGATACCGAAAAAAGGCGCATTTAGTCTTGCAAAGCGGGCCGGAATCCTTAGATTACTGCGCTCTTATTGATTAGAACAAATTTTTGAAACCGAGTAATTGAGGTATTTGAGATGGGTAGAGAATGTGCAGTAACTGGAAAGAAGACCATTACCGGTCGTCGTATTGTGCGCAAAGGTTTGGCCAAGAAAAAGGGCGGCATCGGTCTTCACGTGACCAGCGCAACCAAGCGTACGTTCAAGCCGAACCTGCAGCGTGTTAAAATCCGTACAGAAGACGGAACCGTTAAACGTGTATGGGTTTCCACTAAAGCCCTGCGTTCCGGCGCTGTGAAAAAAGCCTAAGTTCCAAACCTTGGAACTTCTGATGAAACCGTCCGCATAAGGGCGGTTTTTTTTGCGTCCCATGATCATTCACCGATTGCTCGCATTATGGTGGGTTATTTCTGAACCACAACACGAGCTTATAGAACCCTCACTCCATGGCTCCGGCAGTTAAATGTTGAGGATTCTCCGATCGAATAAAATGGCCGCAAACGAGCGCAGAGAACACAAAATTATGGAGCTTAGCCTTTGTTCTCTTTGCGATCTCTCGTGGCAAATAATCACACTATTTCTCCGCCGGATCTATAACGTCGTGATCTTTGTAATTTAACGAATCCTTTAGAAACAGTGGATGCATAAAAAACGCCCCCCCGAATCTTCGGGGAGGCGCACATCTTTCAACAAAATGGATAAAAGGTTACCAGGACGCCTTTGTCATGCCCGGGATCTTACCTTCGGAAGCCATTTCGCGAAGGGTGATACGGGAGAGACCGAATTTGCGATATACCGCGTGCGGACGTCCAGTGACGGAGCAGCGGTTCATAACGCGGTTCGGGTTGGTGTCGAGCGGAAGCGAGCGAAGCTTACGAACGGCAGCCATACGATCCGCCGGGTCCGTATCCGGATCAGCGATCGTTTTTTTGAGTTCCTGACGCTTTGCGTAGTACTTGTTGGACAAGGCGATACGCTTGTTGTTTTTTACGACTTTGCTTTTCTTAGCCATATATATTCATTTCCTTTTTGTTGAAAGATCCGTGGATAAAACATATTCGCGAGGGGCGGTGCAATATAAATAGTCGAAAAAATAGAGGGCAAAACCGCGCGCTTAGGGCTGTTATTATTAGAGATTATCAATGCACTCATGTTTTTTAAACTTGAATGCCCCCCCGCAAACCGTATTTTCTACCGCCAACGAAACGTACTTAGAACTCCAAGGGAAAAATTACAATGTCCAAAATTAATGATCTAGGCACTGCAACTCTCACCTATAAAGACCTGACACTTGAACTGCCGGTATTCGAAGGCTCTGAAAAAGAAAAAGCCGTGGATATCCGGAAACTGCGCGCGTCAACCGGCATGATCACCTACGACCCCGGATTTGTGAACACCGGATGCTGTCAGTCCGATGTCACCTATATTGACGGTGAACAAGGCATTCTCCGCTACCGCGGGTATGATATCAACGAGCTCGCTGAAAAGTGCGAATTTGTGGACGTCGCCTACCTGTTGGTTCACGGTGTACTGCCGAGTCCGGAACAGCATAAAGAATTTTCAGATCATCTGAACTCGCATGCGCTGTTGCATGAAGACATGCGCCACTTCTTCGATGCCTATCCGGATCACGCGCATCCGATGGCAACGCTCTCCGCCATGGCGGTTTCGCTCTCCACCTTCTATCCGGAGCTCGAAGACAGCAGTAACGAGGAAAATATCGACTACAAGGTAACGCGCCTCCTTTCCAAGATGCGCACGGCCGCGGCATTTGCCTACAAGAAATCCATCGGGCATCCGATCGTTTATCCGACGCACAAACTGAAATACTGCGAAAACTTCCTGAACATGATGTTCCACACGCCGGTGAATAACTATGAAGTCGACCCGGTCGTTGCCAAGGCGCTGAACAAACTGCTGATCCTGCATGCAGACCACGAACAAAACTGTTCGGCATCCGTTGTGAAAATGGTCGGCAGTGCGGGAGCCAACCTCTATGCCTCCATTTCTGCCGGTATCTGCGCCCTGTGGGGGCCGCTGCATGGCGGCGCCAACCAGCACGTGATTGAAATGCTGGACCGCATCATCATCGAAGACAAAGGCGATGTGAAACGTGTGATTGAGCGAGCGAAAGACAAAAACGATCCGTTCCGCCTGATGGGCGTCGGCCATCGCGTTTACAAATCATACGACCCGCGTGCAAAAGTGGCGAAGATGATGTGTAAAGACGTGTTGGATGCGCTGGGTGTGAGCGATCCGCTGGTGGATCTCGCACAGGAACTGGAAGACGCCGTACTGGCTGACGACTACTTTGTAGAACGCAATCTTTACCCGAATATTGATTTTTATACCGGCCTGACGTATCGCGCCATGGGCATCCCCACGGACATGTTTACGGTGATGTTTGCGATCGGTCGTATGCCGGGCTGGATTGCTCAGTGGCTGGAAATGCGTGAAGATCCGCACGGACGTATTGGTCGTCCGCGCCAGGTCTACACCGGCCACACACAACGTCCGGTGGATTAGGCAGGAACTGAAATGAGCAGAAAAAGAAACACCGGCCGCCATCAGGCGGTCGAACTGAGCTTTCTTGAGAAGGTTTCGGAACGCCTGCCGGAGGATATTGAAATCCTCCAGGCTCTGGCGGATCTCTACACGAAGACCGGAAAATATCAGGAAGGGCTCAATATCGATGAAAAGCTGAGCCATCAACTGCCGAACGACGATCTGGTCTGGTACAATCTGGGATGTTCCTATTCCCTGACCAATCAGGCCGATGCGGCATTTGAGGCGCTGACAAAAGCGGTGGAGCTGGGCTACTCAGATTATGACTGGATGAAAACCGATCCTGATCTGAACAGCCTGCACGTCGATCCACGTTTCGAATCCCTGCTCAGCTGGCTTTATACCGCCTGTAACGAAGAAGAGTAGTCATCCATGGTGCAGCTGCGATCTATGATCGCGGATCGAGGTCGCAGACCTCGGCTACACCTTGTCGTTGAACTTTCTAACATTGGAATCCGTGTTCATTAGGGGTTTTAAAATCATTCGTATTTGGGCTACATTCACGACTCTTTTCCAAGGTTTGGAAAATTTGTATTGGAGTTGTTGAATGCGTTCAAAATCGGATTGGCTGTTACAGGGGGTTCACATCGGCGACGAGGTGGACGGTGCCCGAATTGCACCCGATGTGGTCATCCATCCGGGCTGCCGGATTCAAGGTTCGGAAACCTCCATCGGCCCCGGCTCTGTTCTCGGTGCGGAATCTCCGGTTACCCTCGAAAACAGCCAGCTGGGGCGCGCGGTTAAACTCAAGGGCGGCTATTTTTCCGGTTCTGTGTTTTTCGACGGCGCGAATATGGGCGATGGGGCGCATGTCCGCGCGGGAACCATTCTGGAAGAAGAAGCAAACGGTGCGCATACCGTCGGGCTCAAGCAAACCATTTTTCTACCTTTTGTTACCGCCGGCAGTTTGATCAATTTCTGTGATGCACTCATGGCCGGCGGCACGAGCCGAAAGGATCATTCCGAAATCGGTTCTTCGTATGTTCATTTTAATTTCACCCCGCATCAGGATAAGGCCACGGCTTCGCTGATCGGCGATGTGCCGAATGGCGTTTTTATGGATCAGAACGCCATCTTTCTCGGCGGGCAGGGCGGACTCGTTGGCCCGTCGCAAATCGCCTATGGCTCCGTCATTGCTGCCGGGGGGATTTGCAGGGTAGACCTTCTAGAGCAGAATAAACTACATATTCCCGAGGTACCGCCCGCCGGAACCCGCGACTATGAAATCGGCGTGTATCGCCGCGGCGATCGGCTGATTCAAAATAATCTTATCTATATCGGAAATCTTTTCGCCCTAAGGGAATGGTATAGAAATATCCGGACAAAATGTGTGCGCGATAAATTTGACCAATCCGTGCTCGATGGCGGACTTCAAAATCTCGATCTAATTTTGAAGGAACGGATCAAACGGCTCGGCGATGTTGCGAATAAGTTTGAATATTCATTCCGATGGCTGGAAAGCCATGGCGGGAAACCGGACGAAATTTTGGTGCAAAAAAGCTTTAACAAAAAATGGCCTGAACTTCAGAAAAATCTGGAGGCGCTCTCTTTCCAACCCTTGGAAACGTTCGTGCAGTCCGTTGAAGTAAAATCATCGTATATCGAAACTATCCAATCATTGGAAAAAGATGCTCGCGAAAGCGGGCGCGCCTGGCTCCAGTCGATCGTGGATGAAACAGCAGGACTTTGGACATAGACATGGGAAAACTATTTGGAACAGACGGCGTTCGCGACCGCGCAAATCAGGGCAATATGACCGCGGAAGTTGCCCTGAAACTAGGGCGCGCCGTAGCCCTTAAATTTAAAGATCAAAACAATCCGGAGGAGTGGCCAGCGATTGTGATCGGCCGGGATCCGCGTTTGAGCGGTGCGATGCTGGAATCGGCTCTGGCTGCGGGCGTCTGTTCGGCCGGCGTGGATGCGCATTTGCTCGGCATTGTTCCGACACCTGCCGTCGCGGCCGTTGCGGTACAGACCGGTGCAGTTGCAGGACTCATGGTTTCTGCGTCGCACAATCCCTATTTTGATAACGGCATCAAGGTGTTTAAAGGCGACGGCTATAAACTTTCCGATGCGGAAGAGGCTGAAATAGAAGATCTGTTTTTCAATGAAAAACCCGACCTACCGATCGACGATAAAGTCGGTGCGGTTTACCAGCTTGGTAATTCAACGGACGTCTATTCTGAATTCTGCCTCGATACGGTTGAGGCTGAAAAACCGTTCGAGGGATTAAAACTGGTGCTGGATTGCTCCAACGGTGCGGCCAGCGGATGTGCAGAGGGCATTTTTACTGAGCTCGGCGCTGAAGTAACGGTCATTCATAATCAGCCAGATGGCCTGAATATTAACGATAACTGTGGCTCGCAGCACACGGAAGATCTGCAGCGTAAGGTTAAAAAAATCAATGCCCATGCAGGTCTGGCCTTTGACGGTGACGGTGATCGATTAATTGCGGTGGATGAAACTGGCACGGAATTAACCGGCGACCAGATTATGGCGATCTGCGCCCGATCCTATAAAAAGACGGGTGATCTAAAAAATAATACCGTCGTGGCTACGGTCATGAGTAATGTTGGATTCCATGCGGCAATGAAGGCCCATGGAATCAAAACCGAAACAGCCGGAGTGGGGGACCGCATGGTGCTGGAGCTGATGAAAGAAACAGGCGCGGTGCTTGGTGGCGAAGATTCCGGCCACATGATTTTCCTGGATTGCCATACGACCGGGGATGGAATTGTCTCGGGCATAAAATTGGTTCAGACGTTGAAACAATCCAGAAAAAAACTTTCCGAGCTCGCGGGCATTATGACGCCGTTCCCGCAGAAACTGATCAATGTGGATGTGCAGAAAAAACCGAAAATCCACGAAGTTCCAATCCTTGGAAAAGCGATTGAAGCGGCCGAGGCGGAATTGGGCGATGAAGGGCGCGTACTGATCCGTTATTCCGGAACCCAACCGATGTGCCGGGTGATGGTGGAAGGCCCGACCGAAGAGAAAACCCAGGCGCTGGCCGAAAAACTGGCCGATGTGGTGAAAAGTGAGCTGGGCTGATGGATAACATGTTGACGTGTGAGAATATCAGACGAACTTATAAAGTTGGGCAGACCACGCTGGATGTGTTGAAAGGGGTTTCCCTGGAGGTAAACGAGGGCGAGACACTGGCCATAATGGGGGACAGCGGGTCTGGAAAAAGTACGCTTCTTCATGTGCTGGGCGGCCTGGACCGGCCGGTTGATGGAAGCGTTTCCTTCCGTAATCAGAATGTTTACCGGATGTCCCCGGCCAAACTGGCAAAATTTCGCGGCGAAAATGTGGGGTATGTTTTTCAGTCCTTTCACCTGCTGCCGGAGCTTGATATTGTGGAAAACGTGGCGCTTCCGGCCATGGCGCAGGGATCGGCCAAAGCGGCGAAAGAGCGCGCCCGCGAGCTTTTAACCGAAGTGGGACTGGCGGAACGCATCGGCCATCGGCCGCAGGAACTGTCCGGTGGCGAACGCCAGCGGGTGGCGATTGCGCGGTCGCTGATCAACGAGCCGGACCTTATTTTCGCTGATGAACCGACCGGAAATTTGGATTCCGGGACCGGGGAAAAAGTGTTGAATTATTTGTTTCAACTGATCGAGGCGAGGAGGCATACTCTCGTGCTCGTTACTCATTCTAAGGAAGTGGCCTCACGCTGTTCGCGGGAGCTTTTCCTGAAGGATGGGATTTTGATTTAGTAAGGACTGTATTTGAAATGAAGATTTTTTTAAGTGGCAAACTGGTGGATGAAAAAGATGCGGTTGTTTCCGTATTTGATCATGGCCTGCTTTATGGAGACGGCGTTTTTGAAGGTATCCGGGCGTATAACGGTCGTGTTTTTCTTTTGGATGAACACATCGACCGTCTTTACGATTCAGCAAAAGCGATTGCGCTGAATATTCCGATGACCAAGGAGGAGATGTCTCAGGCGGTAGTAGAGACCTGCAAAGCGAATGAGCTCGCGGATGGATATATTCGTCTGGTGGTCACCCGCGGCACCGGCACGCTGGGCCTGAACCCCTATCTCTGCGAAAAAGCCGAGGTGATCATTATTGCCGCAAAAATTCAGCTCTATCCGCAGGAGCTGTATGATAACGGCCTGAAGATTGTTACAGTCGGCACCGTACGGAATCATCCGGAAGCGATCAATCCGCGCATTAAAAGCCTGAATTACCTGAACAATGTCATGGCCAAAATTGAGGCCATCAATGCCGGTTGCATGGAATGCCTGATGCTGAACCATAAGGGTGAAGTGGCTGAGGCGTCCGGGGATAACGTATTTGTGATTAAAAACGGTGTGATCACCACGCCGCCAAGCACCTGTGGTGCGCTGGAAGGTCTTACCCGCAATAAGGTCATGGACCTTGCGCGCGAAGCCGGATACGAAATGCGAGAAGCCCCGATGGCCCGCTATGATCTGTATGTGGCGGATGAAGTGTTCCTGACCGGTACAGCAGCCGAAATCATTTCGGTGGTGGATGTCGATAAGCGCGAAATCGGCGACGGAAAACCCGGCAAGATGACCAATACGCTGGCCGAGCTTTATCACGAGGCCGCACGATCCGAGGGTACGCCGATTAAGTAAACTCCGTTTGATACGGACTTTGCAAAACCACGGCGTGCGACTCAAATTTTCGCGCGGCGTGGTTTTTACGTTAGTCAAAAGGTTTGCACAGCGATTACCCAACGAATTACCCTTTAGAGTATCTGAAAGGAAAACAGGAATTTTCCATGAAATGTGAATGCTGTAATGAAGTCGAGGCGACGATTCATCTGACTCAGGTGATCGATGGCGAGATCAAAAAACTGAACCTTTGCCAGATCTGCGCTCAAAATAATGGAATTGATCTGAATTCCCCGATTTCCATCACCGATGTATTGCTGGGGCTCGGAAATCAAAATAACAAAGATGTGCCTTCCGCCGATGATACGGTGTTTGATTTGAGTTGCAGCCGATGCCAAATGACGCGCGCCGAATTCAAAAAACGCGCACGTCTCGGCTGCCCGGAATGTTACAATGCGTTTATGGGCGAATTAAGTGCCATCACCCAGGCCATGCATCACAGCCGTCAGCACGTCGGAAAAATTCCAGCCCGACAGGGGAATGAGGCGCGGGTGACCGCCCAGGTGGCCGCTCTGCAAAAAGATATTGAAACTGCGATTGCGAAAGAAGAATACGAAACCGCCGCGCGTCTGCGAGATAAGATTAAAAACCTGAAAGCGGATGCCGCCCTGCTGAAAGAAGGAGAATCCCATGACGCTTGATGAAATGGTCAAACGCCACGGTAGTTGGTTGGAAGCGGGGATTGATGAAGGACCGGTGATCAGCAGTCGTATTCGTCTTGCGCGCAATGTAGAGGAATACTCCTTTCCCGGTTGGGCGAGCGAAGAGGAGAACGATGCAGTCTGGTTGCAGACGCAGGGAATTTTCCAAACATTGGAAACGCCTTTTCTTTCCTGGAGTATGACTGACACGTCTGCCATTGATAAAGAAATTCTGTTTGAGCGTCATCTGATCAGCCAGGAACTGGCGCAGCAGGACGACAGTTGCGGGGTTTATGTTACACCAGATGAATGCATCTCAATCATGGTGAATGAAGAGGATCACATTCGTATTCAGTCGCTGCAGCCCGGACTTAATCTGCGCGGTGCCTGGGAAGCTGCGGATAAAATGGATGATGATCTCGAGGCCCAGTTGACCTATGCTTTTTCTCCAAAGCTTGGATATTTGACTTCCTGCCCGTCGAATGTAGGCACTGGTATGCGTGCCTCGGTCATGCTGCACCTTCCGGCCCTGGTGCTGATGGAGGAAATGGACCCAGTCATTAACGGGATCTCAAAAATCGGTCTAGCCGTGCGCGGTATGTGGGGCGAGGGAACGGAAGCGGCTGGTAATATGTTCCAGGTCTCCAATCAAATTACGTTGGGTCGGCGCGAGGACGAAATCATTGCCCATCTCGAGCAGATTGTTCTGGAACTGATCGAACATGAAAATAATGCCCGCATTCGTTTGATGAATGAAAAATCGCTCATTGTTGAAGACCATGTGGCACGGGCATTCGGCATTCTTTCCCACGCAAAATTGATTTCCAGCGGAGAAGCGCTGAACCTGCTTTCCACCTTACGGATGGGGCTGGATCTTGGAATGGTTGACCAGTTTTCTCGCAGGGAGCTGGATATGATGTTTATTTCGATTCAGCCGGCTCACTTGCAAAAACTGGAAAAGAAAGATTTAGAACCTGACCAACGTGATGTCACACGCGCCGAAATGTTGCGCGACTTCATGGAAAATGCTACTGATTCTGACAGTAAAAACTAAAGGCATACATATGGACAATTTTACACCACGGGCACAACAGGTGCTGCAACTAGCACGAAAAGAAGCCGATCGGTTTAACCACGGTTATGTCGGCACCGAACATATCCTATTGGGACTCATTGCTTTGGGACACGGTGTTGCCGTGAACGCCCTGCAGGCGCTGGGTATTGATCTGGCCTCGGTTCGCATGGAAGTTGAAAAGGCCGTCGGAACCGGCCCCGAAACGAAAACCATTGGTAATATTCCATTTACGCCACGGGCCAAAAAAGTGCTGGCACTTTCCGCCAGCGAAGCGCGCGGTCTGGGCCACAGTTATGTTGGCACCGAGCATATTCTCTTAGGTCTGCTTCGAGAGGGCGAGGGGATTGCCGCACGGGTGCTTGAAAATCTGGGCGTTGATCTTGATGAAACCCGCTACGAAATCATGAAGACCCTCGATCCGGATTATGATCCCGCATCTGAAGGAGAATTTGAAGACGATGGCGGCGATCCGGAACCACCTCCAATGGGCGGTGGTCAGGCGCGCGGAAAGGGTAAAACCAAAACGCCGGCGCTGAATACCTTCGGACGCGATTTGACCAAACTGGCCAAGGATGGCGAATTGGATCCCGTCATTGGAAGAAAAGACGAGATTGAGCGCGTCATCCAGATTCTCTGCCGCCGCACCAAAAATAACCCCGTGCTGCTGGGTGAAGCCGGCGTTGGTAAAACGGCAATTGCTGAAGGTCTGGCTCAGATTATTCAGGAAGGCAATGTTCCGGATCTGCTGATTGATAAAAAAGTCATTACGCTGGATCTGGCCCTAATGGTCGCCGGAACCAAATATCGCGGTCAGTTCGAAGAGCGCATCAAAGCCGTCATGGATGAGATTCGGAAAGAGAAAAACATTATTCTCTTCCTCGACGAACTTCATACCATCGTGGGAGCCGGTTCTGCCGAAGGCACGATGGATGCGGCCAACATTATCAAACCCGCGCTTTCGCGTGGTGAACTCCAGTGTATCGGCGCAACCACGCTGAAGGAATATCGTAAATATATCGAAAAGGACGCCGCGCTCGAACGGCGTTTCCAGACGGTAAATGTCAAAGAGCCGACTGTTGAAGACGCGATAGAAATTCTCAAGGGTCTGCGTGGAAAATATGAAGAACATCACCATGCCTCGTTTACCGATGATGCGATGAAAGCCGCGGTTGAATGTTCGGCGCGTTACCTTCCGGATCGTTTCCTGCCGGACAAGGCCATCGATCTGATTGACGAAGCCGGTGCCCGTGCGCGTATCAACAGTATGAGTCGCCCCCCGGAGCTGAAACAGCTGGAAGAAGAAATTCACGATTTTGAAACCAAGAAAAATGATGCCATCCACGAACAGAAATTTGAGGATGCCGCCAACTTCCGCGACCAGGAGCGCCAGAGCAAAGAGAAGCTGGAAAAACTGCTTGAAGACTGGCGCAAAACGCGCGATGAAAACCGCTCGGTGGTCGACGATGAAGATATCATGGTCGTTGTGTCCAAGTGGACCGGCATTCCGGTTATGAAGATGGGCGAGAAAGAAATGGAACGCCTGCTTCGGATTGAAGAGGTCGTCGGCGAACAGGTGGTTGGCCAGGCGGAAGCGGTGGGGGCCATTTCCCGTGCGTTGCGTCGTTCACGTGCCGACCTCAAGGATCCAAAACGTCCAATCGGTTCCTTTATTTTCCTCGGCCCGACGGGTGTGGGTAAAACGCTGTTGGCAAAAACGCTGGCCGAATTCATGTTCGATGATCCGGAGTCTTTCATCCAGATCGACATGTCGGAATACATGGAAAAATTTAATGCCTCGCGCTTGGTCGGTTCACCTCCGGGTTATGTCGGCCATGAAGAGGGCGGTCAGCTGACGGAACGCGTTCGCCGTCGCCCGTACTCGGTCGTTCTTTTTGACGAAGTTGAAAAGGCGCATCCGGACGTAATGCATATGCTGCTGCAAATCATGGAAGAAGGTCGTTTGACCGACAGCCTGGGACGCAGCGTTGATTTCCGGAATACGGTGGTGATCATGACCTCTAATCTCGGTGCCCAGGAAGTGAAAAACTCGGGGGCACTCGGTTTTGCTCCATCCAATGAAGCGGCCGACTTTGCGAAACTGAAAGAGATGATGATTGGCATTGCGAAGAAAACCTTCAAGCCGGAGCTGCTGAACCGTCTGGATGATATGATCGTCTTCCGTGAACTGACGAAGGTTGATCTTGAAACGATCATTAATCTTGAGCTGGCCAATATTCAGAACCGTGTGCTCGGACGGAATATTGAACTGAAGATCACCAAGCCGGCGCGCGATTTCCTCTTAGACAAAGGCTATGACAAAGCCTATGGCGCACGACAGCTACGTCGCACCGTCGAGCGCTTCCTGGAAGATCCGCTGGCGGAGGAAATTCTGCGTAGTCAGATTGAAAACAATTCGGTGGTCACTGTACGAGCCAACAAAGAGGGCCTGACCTTCAAAGGCGTGCCTGCCGTTGAAGAGGCCACGACCGAGGAATAGACTTCCAATCATTGGAAGCGATGATCCCCGATTTCCAGACATTGGAACTCGGGGATTGATTTTTTCAGGGGCGGGAAATAATCTCCGCCTCTTTTTACGGAGTAGAGAATATGCGTGAGTTTGCCACTTTTGAAGAACGTCTGTCCGCCTGGATGACGGAGGCGATGCAATCAGTTTTTGACCTGAGCGATGCTGAGGTCAACCTTGGCGTTTCGCCGACAAACAATGAAAAATTTGGTGATTATCAATGCAATGCGGCCATGGTGCTTTCAAAGCAGTTGAAAAAAGCGCCGCGGGAAATTGCCCAACAGTTTGTTGAAGCAGCGGAGCTCCCTGAGTTTATTGAAAAGATTGAAATTGCCGGTCCGGGTTTTATTAACTTTTTCCTGACAAATCGTGCACTGTCTGAATATATCCAGTTGCTGGAAAAGGATGCACACCTTGGATCGGAACAGGTGGGCGAGGGGAAGAAGGTCATTATCGACTATTCGAGCCCGAATGTTGCGAAATCGATGCATATCGGCCACATCCGTTCAACGGTGATTGGGAATGCGATTGACCGGCTGTATCGTTTTCTCGGCTATGAGGTGATTGCGGATAATCATCTGGGTGACTGGGGTACGCAGTTTGGCTTGATGCTGGTCGGTTATCGTGAATTCGTGAATGAAGAAGCCCTGGCTGCAGCTCCGGTTGAGGAGCTGGAACGCATCTATGTGGCCAGCTATAACAAATCGAAGGAAGACGATTCCTGGCGCGACCTGGCCAAGTCTGAACTCGTTAAACTGCAGCAGGGCAATGAGGAAAACCGTAAGCTCTGGGAAAAGTTTATTGAGCTCTCAATTGGTGAATTTAATAAAATTTATGACCGCCTGGATGTGAAATTTGATCTCTATCGCGGGGAAAGCTTCTACAACGACCGACTGCCGAAAATGATCCAGGCATTGGAAGATAAAGATCTCGCCGTTGAAAGTGATGGCGCATTGATTGTTGATCTAGAGGAAGACGGCATGCCGATCTGCATCGTACGGAAAAGCGATGGGGGATATAACTACGCCACTACCGATCTGGCCACCGTTGAATCTCGTCAGGAAGAGTTTGATCCGGAGCGTATTATTTATGTGACCGACGAACGCCAGCAACTTCACTTTAAGCAGTTTTTCAAAATCGCTGAAAAGCTGGAAATGGAGGCCAATCTGGTGCATGTTTGGTTTGGCCTGATGCGTCTTCCCGAAGCCACATTTTCAACGCGTGAGGGCAATGTCATTAAATTATCTGCGCTTCTGGATGAAGCTGAATCTCGTGCGCTGGACATGGTTAAATCCAGCAGCCCGGATATGCCGGAGGATCAACAAAAAGATTTGGCTAAAGCCATCGGCATTGGTGCCATTAAATATACTGACCTCAGCCAGAACCCGCAGAGTCTGGTGACATTCACATGGGAAAAAGCATTGAATATGGAAGGTAACTCAGCGCCTTACCTGCAGTATGCTTATGCTCGAATTTCCTCCGTCTATGATAAATGGAAAACGCAGTTCCCGGATATGGAACTCAATGAATGTTCACTAAATATTGAACATAAGATTGAGCGACGACTGGCCATTAAGCTTTCTAGATTTTCGGCAGCGGTTCGCGCTGCAGCAGATAATTATCGTCCAAATATCATGGCTGATTACTTGTACGATCTCGCGCAGATCTACAGCAGCTTTTATCAGAATGTTCCGTTCCTTAAA
>JGI12210J13797_10330447_pt1 | contig 13350 bp, 12 predicted proteins | sample ElkSlonscriptome_3_FD_13797 | JGI IMG/M metagenome (IMG submission 13797)
CCTCGTAATCGGTATATTCCGCATCGAGATAGCCCAGCGTCGCATCGAGCCTCAGCCCCTCGAACGGCAGCGCGCTGACCTCGAGCTCGGCACCGCGGATGCGCGCTTCTGCGACGTTGCGGACCGTGGTCGAAGTAAAGGTCGGCGGCGGACCCGGCTCGATCGCTTCTTCCTGCTTGTCCTTGTATTCGTTCCAGAACAGCGCCGCATTGATCCGCAGCTTGCGGTCGAGCAGGTCGAGCTTGCCCCCCAGTTCGAAGGCATCGATGATTTCCGGATCGAATGGCGTCGTGACATCGCGCACAGTTCCTGCGCGTGCGCTGAACCCGCCCGCATTGTATCCGCGCGTGAACGAAGCGTAATAGAGCATGTCCGCATCCGGCTCCCAGGTCAGCATCACCTTGGGAGTGAATTCGAACCAGTCCTCGCTCGCCGATCCCGCATCGGTCAGCGGGCGGCCCGCCGGGATGCCATCGGTGATCTGGTAGGGTGCGGTCGGCGGCAGGCCGGCATCGTAGAACCGGGTCGCGATCATCTTCTCGTCCCAGGTCGCGCGCCCGCCCAGCGTCAGGGTGAGCGTGTCGGTCATCGCCCAGTCGGCCTGCGCGAAGATCGCGGTCGTGGTCGATTCGTGATCGTCCTCGTCGCCTGCCCCGTTCACGAAGAGAAAACCCGGCGGGACCGGCACGCCAACCAGCGACAGGTCGAGCTTGATCGCCTGGCGCAGGCTGTACTCCGAATGGAAGTGGAACGCGCCCGCGACGAAATTGAGCGGCCCGTCGAACGAGCTCGCAAGCCTGATCTCGCCGCTGTACTGGCTGTAATCCTGTTCGCGCACGACGTTGAACGCGGTCGCGCTGGACCCGTCGAAGTCGATGAACACCGCCTCGCGCGAATCCCGCATGCCGAACACGGTCGACAGGGTCAGCGTGTCGGACAGGTAGATGTCGCCCGTCACCGTCAGCGCATCGAGACGCGCATCGAGAAAGTGCGGATCGGTTGAGGTGGAGACGGGATTGTCGGGATCGTCGCAGATATTCTGGATCAGGCACAGCGGATCCGGGCCGAAAGCGGGCGTAACCGTCGCCGGAACCGGGAAGGTGGTCTGAATGAGGTCGATCGGGAGCGGCTCGACCCCGGCAATGCCGCGCGGGACGTAAGGAGTGAGGTCCGAATTGTCCTCGGCATGGTCGTAGATGATGTCGAAGGTCGCAACGCCCGGCGTGTCGATCCTCAGCACGGTGCCGAAGGACCACCGGTCGCGCGCTCCGCGCGAGCCTCCGGCGGGATTCGCGAAAAAGCCGTCATCGGTGAGATATTGCCCGCGAACCAGCATCGAGACCGTGTCGCCGATAAGCGGCGCGTTGATCTCGCCCCGGAAATCGAGCGTGTCGAAATTTCCGACCGTCACCGTGCCGCGCGCGCCGAATTCGCCGGTCGGGCGGCGACGGACTGCGTTCAGTGCGCCGCCGGTCGTGTTGCGGCCGAACAGGGTGCCCTGCGGCCCGCGCAGTACCTCGATCCGTTCAAGGTCGAAGGTGTCGAGCAGGTTGAAGGCCGATGTGCCGAGATAGATCCCGTCGAGAAAGGTGCCCACGGCGGGATCGAAGCTCTTTTCCGGGTCCTGCGAGTTCACCCCGCGGATCGAGACCTGCGCAAGGCTCGGCCCGATCGAAACCTCGGTCAGGACAAGGTTCGGCACCTGCCCCGCAAGTTCGGAGATGTCGCGCGCGTTGAATCGCTCGACCTCGGCCTGATCGAACGCGGTGATCGCGATCGGCACGTCCTGCTGCGCCTCGGCGCGGCGCTGGGCAGTGACGACGATCTGGCGCAGGCCCTGCTCGGAGGTCGCCTCCGCTCCCTCTTCCGATGCGTCCTGCGCGTGCGCCACTGCAGGCAGGACAAGGCAGGCCGCCCCCGCAACGAGGCCTGCACGGAATCGTGTTGCGTGTTTGCTCATTTTTTCCTCTCCCCGTCGCCACCCGCCCGCTGCCGTTACGGCATCGGACCTTTCGGCGCACATAAACTTTTTGACAGGCCAGTAAGAAAAGTCAAGATTGGCAGAATGGAGAGGTTCGAGACAGGCGAAGCGGCGCGGGAAGGCCGGCGGGAGGTGCGGCTGGTGGTCGGCGGCATGGCGCATGATTTCGATTTCGCGCGGATGGAATTGCTGCGCGCGCTGGGCGAGGATCCGCGCAACCGGATCGCGGTATCCTCCACGTTCGAGGAATTCGATGGCGATCCCGCCACAGCGCTGGTGAGCTACACCTGCAATGTCGAACCGTCCGCAAGGGCCGCGCAACATCTGCGCTCCTTCGTCCAGAACGGCGGGCGCTGGCTTGCGCTCCATGCGACGAATTCGCTGCTGGAATGGGGAGATGAAGGCGTGTCGGGTCGGCCCGCCAAGGGCGATTTCCTCGAGACGCTTGGTTCGTCTTTCCAGGCGCACCCGCCGATCGGCTCCTACGAGGTGCGCCCCGGCCCTGTCGCCGACCCGCTGACCTCCGGGCTCGAGCCCTTCACGGTGACGGACGAGCTTTACCTTTCCGACTATGCCGGAGAGATCGAGGTCCTGCTCCATGCGCGTTTCGGCGGGGAGGCGCCGGGCTTCGTCCGCGACACCTGGCCGCAAGGCGAACAGGCGGTGCTCTATCGCCGCAGGCTCGGCGAGGGCGAGGTCCTGTATTTCACTCCCGGCCACGCGCGCGGCCATTACGACGCGCCGCATCGCACGCCGTTCTATCCGGTCGTGGAGCGCGGGGCGTGGGAGGAGACCGCCTTTCGCGAGGTGCTCCAACGGTGTCTTCGCTGGGTGTGCCGGGACCCTGTGACCGAAGGAGAAGCCGCATGACGGGCACGCCCGGCCTTCCCCCTCTCGCCGACGGAGAAATCCCGCAAAGCCTAGCCGAGGTGATCGAGGCATGGCCCTACAATCTTCATCGCACGCTGGCGCATTCGCCTGCCACGCTGCTCAAGTGGTTGCCATATGGCGAACATATCCTGATCGAGAACACCCTGCCATTCCGCGAACGCGAGATCGCGATCCTGCGGGTCGGCTGGAACTGCAAGTGCGCCTACGAATGGGGAATGCATTCGATGGTCGCGCGGCGCGGCGGGTTTCAGGACGCGGATTTCGAGGCGCTGTGCATCGGGGCGGATAGCCCGCACTGGTCGCCCGGAGAGGCGGCTATCGTTGCCGCAGTCGATGACATGCAGGCGCACTGGACGATCTCGGAAAAGGTCTGGGCGCGGCTGGCCGGACATTACGCGCCGGACCAGCTGGTGGATCTCATCTGGCTCTCGGGCAATTTCGCGACGATTTCGCTGCAATTGAACGCGCTGCGCGTGCCGCTCGAAGAGGGCCTCCCGCCCATGCCGGAGGACCAGCCCCATTATACTCGTGCGAACAGGAGCCAGGAATGAATCTCGAGATGAAGGGTGCCAAGGCGATCATTACGGGGGCGACGCGGGGGATCGGCAACCGCATCGCCGAACGCCTGCTCGAAGCGGGTGCGGACCTTGCCTTTTGCGCGCGCGACGCCGACGCGGTCGCCGAATGCGAGAAGGACTGGGCCGCGCGCGGCTTCCACGTGAAAGGAGCTCCGGTCGATGTCGGGGACGCGGCCGCCTACCGCAAATGGCTCGCCGATGCAGCGCACTGGCTGGGCGGGTGCGATGCCTTCGTCCACAATGTCTCCGGGGGAGGCGGCGCGGGCGGCGACGAGAAATGGCGCACCAATTTCGAGGTCGACCTGATGGGCGCGGTGCGGGGTCTGGAGGCCCTCGAGGAGCATCTTGCGAAGGACGGCGGGTCGGTCCTGTTCGTCTCCAGCACGGCGGGGCTCGAGACCTATCCCTTCGTCCAGCCCTACAACGTGATGAAAGCGGGGCTGATCGTCTATGCCAAGCAGATCAGCCAGGTGCTCGGCAAGAAAGGCGTGCGGGTCAATTGCATCTCGCCCGGTGCGACGACCTTTCCCGGCGGCAACTGGGAGCGGCACAAGGAGAACTATCCCGACTATTACAAGGCGACGGTGGCGGAAATCCCCTTCGGAAGGCTCGGCACGGCGGAGGAGGTCGCGGACGCCGCGGCCTTCCTGTTGAGCAAGCGCGCCTCGTGGATCACGGGCGTCAACCTGATTGTCGATGGCGGGCAGACCCGGCGGGTGTCGCTCTAGCCGGCGATGCTCGCCCCGCCGTCGACGGGCAGGTCGATCCCGGTGATGAAGGCCGAATCCTCGCACGACAGGAACAGCACCGCCTTCGCCACGTCTTCGGGCAGGACGATCCGCCCGGTCGCCGCGCCCAGCGGATGGGCCACCACGCGGCGGGCGAAGTTCGCCGCTCGCTCCGCTTCGGTGTCGCCCAGATTGGCCTCCATCATCGGCGTAAGGGTCGATCCGGGATGGACGGCGTTGCACCGGATATATTCGCCCTTCCCCGCAAAGTGCAGGGCATAGGCTTTGGTCTGGGCGCGCAGCGAGGCCTTGGCCGCGCTGTAGGCGGGCAGCGCCGCACTGGGCCGCAAGGCGAGGAGCGAGCCGACATTGACGATCGCGGCGTGATCCGATGCACGCAGCAGCGGGGCCATCGCCTGCACCGAATGGAAGATGCTGTCCCCGTTGATCCGCTGGAACCGATCCCAGAATTCGGTGTCGATTTGGTCGATATCGCCGATTCCGGAAATACCGGCATTGTTGACCAGCACGTCGAGCCGTCCGTGCCTCTGATCGATCGCCGCGGCCACCCGGTCCCAGTCCCCGCGGGAAGCTACGTCGAGAACCATCGCCTCCGCCCGCTCACCCAGCTCCGCGGCGAGCGCCAGGGCTTCGTCGTGCGCGACATCGGCGCAGATCACATGCGCGCCCTCTTCCGCGAACAGCCGCGCCGTCGCCGCGCCGATCCCTCCGGCAGCGCCCGTCACCAGCGCGACCTTGCCTTCGAGCTTCATGCCTGTCTCCGCAGGTCGCGATAAGGGGCGAACCCCGCCCATAGCAGGAGGAAGGCAACCGGCGCTGCCACCGCGTTCACCCATGCGAGCGAGTAGCGCACCCCTTCAGGCCCGGTGAACAGCGCATCGTTGAACACGCCCACAACCAGAGGCCCCGCCCCCAGCCCGACAAGGTTGATCACCAGCATGTAGAGCGCGCTCACCTGCCCGCGCATCCGGTTCGGCGTCACCAGCTGGATCGCAGTCCCCGCCATGGGATAGGGCATGGTCGACATCAGCATGGCAGGCGCGAAGACCGCAAGCGCGAGTTCGCCTGTCGGCATCAGCGGGGCGAGCCCGCCGAACAGGCCGGTGCCGAGATAGCCCCACGCCGCGACCTTCAGGGGCGCCTCTCGCACGCCGCGCGCGGTCATCCGGTCGCACACGGTCCCGGCAAACAGCGCGCCCGCAGGACCGAGCACCAGATAAAGCGCGCCATACGCCACCCCGATCTCGCCCGCCGACCAGCCATAGGCGCGGATGAACAGCGCCGGGGTCCACACGGTCGAGGCATAGCCCGACATGGTAATCATGCTGAACCCTGCGAAGACCAGCACCAGCGCGCGCCGCTGCCCGGCAAGATGCGCCGCGACCTCGCGCATCGGGATTTTCGCCGCGCCCTGCCCGCCGCGCCGCGCGGGCTCCTTAAGCGCCAGCATCAGCACCAGCGCGACCAGCAGGCCGGGCGCCGCGACCAGCAGGAAGGTCAGCCGCCACGGCGCGAGCTCTCCGAGAAAGCCCGGCGCATCCCACGCCGCGACCGCCGCTATCGCCACCCCGCCCGCGATATAGGCGAGCCCGATCCCGACGAAGGCGGTCATTGTAAAGACGCTCATCGCCCGGCCCAGCCGCTCGGGCGGGAACATGTCGGAGATGATCGAATAGGCGGTCGGGACAACGCTCGCCTCGCCTGCGCCCACACCGATCCGGGCGACGAACATCTGGCCGAAGGTGCGCGCAAGGCCCGAGGCGAGCGTGAACAGGCTGAAGACGGTGACACCGATCGCGATGATCGGCTTTCGCGGCCCATTGTCGACCAGCCGCCCGATCGGCAGCGCCATGGCGGTGTAGAACAGGCCGAAGGCGACGCCCTGCAACAGGCCGAACTGGGTATCGCTGATCGCGAGGTCGCGCTGGATCGGCTCGACCAGGAGGTTGATCACGATCCGGTCGAGATAGGACAGGATGTTGGCGAGCGCGAGGATCGCGAGCGCGGTCCAGGCGAGCCGCGTTGCAGGCCATGGCCGAGCCCCCAGGAACCCGGCCTCGGCCTTCAAGCCGCGTCGTCCTCTTGCGCCGCCGCTTCGACCACCTTGCGCAGCAGCGCGACGCCTTCCTCGGTGCCGATCAGCATCTTCAGGAAACGCAGCATGGCGTTTGTCCGCTCATCGCGCTTGAAGGTGATGCCGTCCTGCTGCGCCACCCCTTCGAGCAGGAAGCGCACGACGTCGCGGCGCAGGTCGAATTCGACATTGTCCGAAAGGTAGCGCGGAAACAGGCCCAGCGCCGCCTCACGCCGCGCCCGGTCGAAGGCGGCGAGCGCGGGCTCCATCAGGGCGCGCAATTCGGGGTCGGTGCGCGAGGCGAGCGAAAGCTCGGTATAGGCCTCGAATTCCGGAGTCTGGAGCTGCTGCCACGCGATATCGACCGCGCTCTCGAGAAAGCCCTCCTCATGCGGCAGGCCCTCCATCGCCTCGGTGTACATATCGATCCGGCGGCGGGTGACGTGACGGATGATCGCCTCGATCAGGTCGCTGCGAGATCCGAAATGATAGAGCATGGCAGCGCGCGTGATCCCGGCCTCTTTCGCGACGCCGGTGGTCGACAGCTTCTTGTAACCGTCCCGCGCCAGCACCGCGACGCCCGCATCGAGGATTTTCAGCCGCGTGCGGCGCGAGCGGTTGAATTCGCCCGAGCTCAGCGCAGCCGGGTCCGGCAGGCGGGTGATGTGGCCGTTCTGTGGGTCTTTCTCGTCGTTCATCGCTCGAATTCCAAAGGCAGGGAAGTCATGCCCCGTTGGTGGAAATTCGTGCGGAAAGGAAGGTCTTCCTCGGCGCAGGCGAGCCGAACCGCGCGGTAACGAGAGAGGATTTCGGCGAGCGCGAGGCGCATTTCCAGCCGCGACAAGGCTGCGCCGACGCAGAAATGGATGCCATTGCCAAAGGCCATGTGCGGCTTGGGCGGCTTGCGGTCGAGCTGCAATTCGCCCGCACCTTCGCCCCAGATCCTTTCGTCGCGATTCGCCGCGGCGAACCGGACATGGAGCATGGTGCCGTCGGTAATGGTGTGCCCGCCCAGTTGCTGGTCGCCCACTGCCTTGCGGAACTGGCCCTGGATCGGGCTGTCGAGGCGCAGCACCTCCTCGAGGAAGGGCGCGATCCGGTCGGGTTCGGAGCGCAGCCGCTCGAACAGCGCCGGATCGCGCGCGAGCCGCAGCAGGGCAAAGCCGAGCGTCGCAGTGGTGGTCTCGTTGCCCGCAACCATCAATTGCGTGAGGATCGAGAGCAGCTCGGAATTGGCGAGCGGCTCGCCATCGGGCTTTGTCGCACTGGCGAGCGATGTGATGATGTCCTCGCCCGCACCTCCCCTCCGCTCGTCGCACAGCGCGACCATCGCCTTGTGGCATTCGAGCGTGAGCTTCGCGATCGCGATGGCGCGCTCATCGCTGGTGAGGAACCCGATCTCGTCGGCGAAGGCATCGGACCAGCGCTTGACCGTGTCGTCGCCGAGATGCCGCATGCCGAGATATTCGCCGATCACCGAGACGGGCAGCGGGACCGCGAAATCGGGGAAGAAATCGCTCTTTCCTCCCTTCGCGTCGATCGCATCAAGCAATTCGCCGATCCGTGCCGTGACGAAAGGCTCCATCGTGCGCAGGCGGCGCGGCAGGAAGAAGGGGCCGACGAGCTTGCGATAGTCGTCATGGCTGGGCGCATCGTTCTGGACCATGGTGAGCGCAAGCGGCCAGCCCTGCGCCTTGATCTCGAGGACTTCCTGCGGGAGCCCCCCCTTTCGCATCGCGGCGCGGTCGGCGAAGCTGGAGAAGCGCGTGTGGCTGCGCATCACTTCTTCGGCAAGCGCGTAGTCGAGCACGAAGACGACGCCGGTTTCGGGCTCCTTCCAAAGCGGTCCGGCCTTGTCGCGCATCGCGGCATAGGCTTCCCATGGCGCGCGCATGAAGCCCGCCTCGCGCGGTTTCGGCTCCCCGCGATGCGCGATGTCCTCAAGCTTTTCCAAGACGTTCGTCCAGCGTCGCGTGAAAATGACGGATGCGCGCTTCCTGATAGTCGCCGGTGACCGGGCCTTTCGTGCGCATCGTCTTCAGCCCCCGCTGGAGTGCGGCGAGATTGGCCGAATCCTCGTCGAACACGGTGCAATAGCCGCCCAGTTGCGGCGCTTCGTGCAGGCTCGCATCGGGGCCGACGACCTGCGGTTCGGGCACGCTCGCCGGATCGCCTCCGGGAGCGACGAACAGGATGTCCATGACGCTCATGTCAGGGTCCGTGCCGTGCGGGCGAAAGCGGTAGACGAGGTAGCTCCCCCAGCCCGCCCAGCACACGAGGTTGGGAAAGACGTGGTACTGGATCGTGTCGATCAGCTCGCTGTCGGTCGCCTCGTCGGCGTAAGGCACGCCCTGCTCCACCAGCGCCTTGCGCCGCGCCGCGCCGATCGCCTCGCGCACGCTTTCGGCGCTGCTGGGCATGGTCAGCGTGTCCGCCGCATCGCCCAGCGCCGGACGCATGCCGGCGCGATAGACCTCTTCGTCCGTGAGCGGCTCGATGTTCGGGCTGGCGAGACCGCGCGGAGAGATCATGCGGGTGTGCGGCACGCCCTCCCACACGTCATATTGCGTGTTCGCATCGCCGAGATAGGGCGCGGCGCTCGAATGGGTCTCGGTGACGTGGAAGCTCTCGATGAAGGCCTCGAGCGCGATTTTCCAGTTGCACCGGTTGATCTTCTGGACGTGCGCGACCTTGACCCGCTCGGCGAGCGACCAGCCGCGTGTCTCGTAAGCTTCGGCGACGGGGCCAAGGAATTCCTCGAGGCTCTCCTCGCACCCGTCCGGGCAGACGAAGACGAAGCCGCCCCATGTCGCCACCTGCGCCTCGGGCAGGGCGAAATCCGCCTTGTCGACATGGGCGAAATCCCATTCGTTGACGAGCCGCTTGCACGTCCCGTCTATGCCCCAGGTAAAACCGTGAAAGGGGCAGCGGAACTCCTCGGCCGTCCCGTCGCAATCGCGCAGCGCGCGGCCCCGGTGCAGGCAGGCGTTGAAGAAGGCCTGGACCGTCCCCGCGGCGGAGCGGACCACGATCAGCGAGATGTCGGCGATCTCGTAGAGCACGTAGTCGCCGACCTCGGGAATGTCCTCGAGCCGGCAGGCCATCTGCCACGTTTTCGGCCACAGGCGCGCATTCTCGAGCGCGGCGAAATCGGGATCGAAATAGCGCCGGCGGTCGATCGGCCTGACCGGCACGTCTGCCTCGCCCCTTTCGGCGAGCACCGTGGGAATCGGGCGCTTCTCACGCGCAAGCAACTGGTCAAGCGTCGGCTGCGGGGCCTTGGATGAACGCTGGGGCATTTTGGACCTCTCGCATACCTTTTTACAAATCTGTATGAATTTTGCAAGGCTCAGGCCTGCACCCACACCTCCCCGTCCTCGACCCGCAGCTCACGGGTCGCGAGTCTGCGTCGAGTCGGCCCGCCAAGGACAGCGCCGTCAGTCAGGCGAAAGCGCGCGCCGTGATGCGGACAAGCGATCGCGCCAGAGCGAACCCTTCCCCCGGCAAGCGGCTGGCCGGCATGGGGACAGAGCGCATCGACGGCGAAGACTTCGCGCCCCGAGCGGCACAACAGCACCTCGCTTCCGGCGACCGTGACGGGGAGCGGGCGCGAGGCGGGGATATCCCCGATCGCGCAGACGCGCTGCCAACCTGCCTCGCTTTCGCCCATCATCCTTTCCCTCGCACTCCCAAAAACCGGCATTTCGCCGCGCAAACTTCCGTGGGATCTGCCCGCGTTCTTCCAACTCGACAATCGGCCACGATTTCCGATCTGGTATTTTTAGATATGCCTGTATAAAGTTTTGCCGCCAAGCAGGGATGAGAGATATGCAGCTGGACCGCCCCACCCTTATCGAAGCCTATCGCCGGATGCGCCTGATCCGCGAATTCGAGGATAACGTGCAGGCCCAGTTCGAACAGGGCCGCATCCCTGGCTTCGTGCACCTCTATGCCGGGCAGGAGGCGAGCGCGGTGGGCGTGTGCCTGCACCTGTCGGACGAAGACTATATCGGATCGACCCATCGCGGCCACGGTCATTGCATCGCCAAGGGCTGCGACGTCACGGGCATGATGAAGGAGATCTTCGGGCGCGAGGGCGGGCTGTGCCGGGGCAAGGGCGGCTCGATGCACATTGCCGATCTCGACAAGGGAATGCTCGGCGCCAACGCCATCGTCGGCGGCAATCCCCCGCTAGTCGTCGGCGCCGCGCTGACGGTCAAGACCAAGGGCCTGCCATATGTCGCGGTATCCTTTACCGGCGACGGCGGATCGAACCAGGGGACCACTTTCGAAGCGATGAACCTCGCGGTAGTGCTCGGCCTGCCTGCCGTTTTCGTGTTCGAGAACAACGGCTACGGCGAAGGCACGGGCGCCTCCTACGCGGTCGGCGCGGACTCCATCGCGGGCCGCGCGGCGGGTTTCGGGATGCCGGCCAAGGCCGTGGACGGACGCGATTTCTTCGCCGTGTTCGAGGCCGCGCGCGAGGCGATCGAGCGCGCTCGCACCGGCGGCGGTCCCAGTGCGATCGAAGTCACCTGCATGCGCCAGCACGGCCATTTCATCGGCGACGCGCAGTCCTATCGCAGCAAGGAGGAACTCGAACGCGTCCGCGCCGACGATCCCTTGCGCCTGTTCCGCGAACGCGTGATCTCCGAAAGCCGGCTCGACGCCGCCGAACTCGACAATGCCGATGCCGAATGTGCCAAGGCCATCGCCGACGCGATCCGCGCCGCGGAAAACGCCCCCGTCCCGTCCGAGGACGAATTGCTCACCGACGTCTACGTTTCCTACTGACAGGACCCCTGCCCATGCCCCGCAAGACCTACCGGCAAGCGATCAACGAAGCGCTCGATTCCGAAATGGCCCGCGATGAAAACGTCATCGTCATCGGCGAGGATGTCGCCGGTGGCGCGGGCGGCAGCGGAGAGGACGATGCCTATGGCGGCGTTCTCGGCGTGACCAAGGGCCTCGTCGGCAAATATGGCCGCGCGCGCGTGATCGACACCCCGATCACCGAAAGCGCGATCATGGGAGCGGCGGCAGGCGCCGCCTCGACCGGGCTGCGTCCGGTCGCGGAATTGATGTTCGTCGATTTCCTCGGCGTGTGCTTCGACCAGATCTTCAACCAGGCGGCGAAATTCCGCTACATGTTCGGCGGCAAGGCGAAGACGCCGCTCGTCATCCGTTCGATGATCGGCGCAGGCATGAGCGCGGCGGCCCAGCATTCGCAGGCGCTCCACCCGATCTTTACCCATATCCCGGGCCTGAAGGTGGTGATGCCGTCCAATGCCTACGACGCGAAGGGCCTGCTGATCCAGGCGATCCGGGACGACGATCCGGTGATCTTCCTCGAACACAAGGCGCTCTACGAAACCCAGGAAGAGGTCCCCGATGAGCCCTACACCATCCCCTTTGGCGAAGCGGAATTCGTGACCGAAGGCGACGATGTCACCGTGGTCGCCTTTTCCGCGATGGTGCAGCGCTGCAAGGCAGCGGCTGACGAACTCGACAAGCACGGGATCGAGGTCGAGCTGATCGACCCGCGCACGACCTCGCCCCTGGACGAGGAGGCGATCCTCGAATCGGTCGAACGCACCGGGCGGCTGGTGGTCGTCGATGAAGGCTCGCCCCGCTGCGGCATGGCCGCCGACATCGCCGCGCTTGTCGCCTCGAAGGGCTTTGCGCATCTGAAAGCGCCCGTTGCCTTGGTTACGCCGCCGCACACGCCCGTCCCCTTCGCACCCAATCTGGAGGCGGCCTACCTGCCCAGCATTGAACGCATCACCGCAGCCGTCCGCGCCACGCTGGGCGAAGCCGTCCCGGCGGAGTGACGCGCATGGCGGACCTCAGCGCGCTCACCATGCCCAAATGGGGCCTGTCGATGGAGGAAGGCACGCTCGCCTCCTGGCGCCTTGCCGAGGGCGACCCGGTGGAAAAGGGAGCGGAAATCGCCGATATCGAAACCTCGAAACTGCTCAACACGCTGGAAGCGAAGCAGTCGGGCACGTTGCTGCGGCTGGTCGCCGTGGAAGGCGAGACCCTGCCCTGCGGGGCGCTGATCGCGGTGATGGGGGAGGACGGCGCAAAAGCGGAGGACATCGAGGCCTTCATTAACTCGTTCCAGCCCATAGAACCCGGTGCCGAGGAGGCGAGCGCGGACCCTGCCGGTCGGGCCTACCGCAACGCCGTGGTGGATGGGCTGACCCTGCGCTTTGCCGAGGCGGGCGCGGGGACCGAGACGGTCCTGCTGCTCCACGGCTATGGCGGCGACAGCGACAACTGGATGTTCGTCACCGAGGATCTCGCGAGCGACTACCGCACCATTGCGCTCGACCTGCCGGGCCATGGCGGCTCGGACAAGACCCTGCCCGGGAGCGGGAGCCTCGAGGACATGGCGGCGCTGGTGCTCTCCTTCATCGAGGCCGAAGAAATCGGCCCGGTCCATCTCGTCGGGCACAGTTTCGGCGGCGCGGTTGCCGAGCGGGTGGCCGCGACCGGAACGGCGCGCTCGCTGACGCTGATCGCCCCGCTCCTGCCCGGGCTCGCGCTCGATCGAACCTATATCGCGGATTTCGCCGCGGCGAAGCGAAAGCGCGAATTGCGCGACGTCCTGACCCGGCTGGTCGCCGATCCCGATGCCGTGTCGCGCGACATGGTCGAGGACGTGCTGCGCTACAAGCGGCTCGACGGAGTGGCCGCTGCGCTGGAAAGGCTGGGGGCGGTCGCGGCCGAAATCGCGCAGGAAACGCCTCGCCCGCCGGCCACGCGCGCGCTGGCGGTCTGGGGAGAGGCCGACCGCATCATACCGCCGCCCGGCGCAGAGGCGTTGGGGGAGCAGACCGACCTGCGCATCATCGCTGGCGCAGGCCACCTACCCCATCTCGAGGCGGCAAGGGAACTGGCTCGCCTGATCCGCGGCAACATCGTGGGCGCTCAATGATCTTCGAAAGAGATAACGGTTAGTGCCCCAAGACATCGCCATCCGAAGCGTCTTTACAGCCTGATCCCAGTTTGCCGCGAAGGGAACCCCTGCCGCAGGCCGGAAGTGGTTCGGCTTCAGATCGATGCAGTGATCAG
>JGI12210J13797_10760500_pt1 | contig 13350 bp, 12 predicted proteins | sample ElkSlonscriptome_3_FD_13797 | JGI IMG/M metagenome (IMG submission 13797)
AACACCTGCAGCGATGACCTCGATTGCCCCACGGGCTTTCACTGCGGGGACAACGCTCTGTGCACGGCCGAGTGCAGCTCGGACTCCGATTGTGGATTGGGGATGAGCTGTGACGATCGAGGCTACTGCTCCACAGGCATCGGCGCGGGTGGCAAGGGAGGCGGCGGAGGTGGTCCCGGTTGTGCCGACATCGACATCGGTTTCAATCCCGTCGTCCCCACCGTGGTTCTGCTCATCGACCAATCGGGGAGCATGACCTCGAGCTACCCAGGCGGAAACCGGTGGGACGTCCTCTACGACGCGCTCATGGACCCGCAGGACGGCGTCGTGAAGAGCCTCGAGTCTCAGGTCCGCTTCGGTCTCGCCCTCTACACCAGTCAGGACGGCAGCCAGGGAGGGACTTGTCCCATCCTCACCGAGGTCTCCATCGCCCTAGACAATCACGCTGCGATCGAAGCCATCTATGCGAGCAACAACCCGGAAGACGAGACGCCGACCGGCGAAAGCGTCGAGGCCGTCGCTACGCAGCTTGCCAACATCGAGGAGACAGGACCCAAGATCATCATCTTGGCCACCGACGGCGAACCCGACACCTGCGCCGAACCCAATCCCCAGAACGGCCAGGCTGTCGCGATCGCTGCTGCCGAGGCCGCCTACGCCAATGGCATCGAAACGGTGGTCCTCGCGGTGGGCAATCAGATCAGCCAGGGACACCTCCAGGACATGGCGAACGCTGGCGCCGGACTTCCCGTCAATGGCAGCCAGAACGCCACCTACTATCAGCCGAACGACAAGCAGGGCTTGATCGACGACTTCAACACCATCATCGATGGGCAGCGTTCCTGCGTGCTCACGCTGAACGGCGTCATCGATCCCGACCGGGCCTGCGATGGTGAAGTCTACCTCGACGGCAACCCGCTCGAGTGTGATGGCCCTGACGGATGGCGCGCCAACGGAGGCGCGGAGATCGAGCTCCTAGGCGCTGCCTGCGACACGATCAAGACTGGCGACCACAGCGTGACCGGTAGCTTCCCCTGCGGCGCGGTGGTCGAGCCCCCACGCTGAGGCAGGCGCTCAGCCAGCCTTGGTTTGGCGGCCGAGGATATCGTCGACCAGGCCTGACGGGAGGACTCCCTCGCGCTGAAACTGGCGCATGTGGAGGATGGGCTCGCCTCCGAGGTCGGCGGCGGTGCGGCCACCGATCTCCATCGTGTACTTGCGAGGAAAGAAGGGGAGCAGATTGGTCCTCGGCTCCTGCACCGTCCGCTCGAGCAGATCGATCATGGCGTCGAGTGAGTTCATCTTCATATAGGGGCAGGTAGCGCACCCGCCCGCCGTCGAGCAGCCCTCGCCGCCGGCGACGCCGGGAACGACCCCGAGCTCGGCATCATCGGTCTGGGCCACGGCCTCGCCAGCAACCGGGAAGATGATCTCGACCTCGATGGGGGCCGCGCTCTCATCGAGGATGCGCTGCACCTTGCGAACGATGGCGGTGATCATGCCCGCCTCGGTGCCCAAGATGAAGCGGAGGCGCCCCTGCGCCGTGTTCTCCTGATTGGCCGCCTCTTCGACCTTGGCCGCGATGAAGCCGAGGATGTTGGATGTCGAGCCAACCACGCCGCGACCCTCTTGTTGAGCGGCGAGCGCGAGCTGGAACATCTCGCCCGGCACTTCGAGGTGGGCGGTGACAAAGACGTCGGCGTAGTTCTGCTCGACCGTCTTCACGACATCGGCTCCGAACATGTGATGCACGATGCACGTTCCCTGCTCGAAGTAGTGGAACCGCTTCATCAGCGAGCGGATCGAGGCCTGGTCGTGACCGGGATGAACCGCCCGGATGGCTTCGTCGTCGAGCTGAGCGAGCCCCTCGAAGAGACGCTCGAGGTTCTTTCCCATGTAGGTGTCGGGGCCGAACCAGACGTGTAGGTCGGGGATCTGATGGAAGGCGGTCAGCACCGTCTTGACGACGTTCGACGAGGTGCAGGTGATGGTCGGCACGAGGTGATGGGCCTTGGCCTTCGTCTCCAGGCTGGTGTTGATGTAGACGACGTGGAGCGACCGGGGCTGGTGGCTGGCCTTGGTGAGATAGGCGCCGTAGGCCTGGGCCTCGGCCGACTCGGCGAGCGAGCAACCGATGGGCTCGGCCGCGACGCGAAAGACGTCGACGCCGTCATGGCCCGAGGCGTCGAGCATGGCACGCACGTTCTCACTCATGAAGTCGACCCCGAGCACGACGATGCGCTCTGCGCCCTTCTCTGCCATTTGGATTCCAGCGTCTGCCATCACCAACGAGTCGGAGACCTGTATGTGAGGCCAATCGCAGGCGCTGAGCACACCCTGAAGCTCTGGGTCCATGTAGAAGTGGGCGACGACGCCGGCCTTCTTGCTCTCGAGCAGCTTGCGCAGCCGTGCGACCACCTCGGGATCGGGTTGGAGGAACTCGGCCTGGGCCTCGGCGAAGGCCCCTTGGGGCACGAGGGCATCGCGACGGATCACGAGGGACGGAAAGTGCTCGGCGCTCATGGCGGCGACTATACTCGACCGTGCGCAGGCATGCCCGACCGGCCTGAGCCACCCAGCTCTTCGGGTGGCTCGAAATGCTCAGAGGAGCGCAAAGCCGATGCCGAGCTCGCCGAGCACCTTCGAAGGGCCGAGCAAGCCACCCATGACTGAACCGTGCATGAAGAGCGACTTCTTGAAGGAGTAGCGCGCACCGAGGCGCGCGGAGACACCGAACTCGGTGTTGCCGTAGTTGACGAACTGGTCGTCCGTCGCGAGCCGGGTCTCCACGAAGTGAATCCCACCGAGCACGTCGACATAGGGGGTGAAGTGACCGAATGAGTACTCGCCGCCAATCCCGAACCGGAAGGTCTGATGCTTGAGGGACTGCGTCGAGATGGTGACCGACTGGCCGTCGACGTCGTAGGTGGCCGCGGTGTCTTCTTGATTGAAGTTCGGAAAGGGAAGATCGACCCCGAGGGTCGACCGGATGTACGAGGCGACGAACCGAAGCTCGACGCGCATGCCGAGGGCGAGGGTACCGTCGTAGGGCGCGCCGTCGAAGGGCTCGACGAGCTGCACCGGCCCGCCCCCCTTGCGGTATGCGAAGTTCATCCCCGAGTAGTCGGCGTAGCCGCCGATGAGTCCCATGGTGACCTCGAGGTGATCACGCGAGGGGTCGAAGTCTTCCTCGATCGGCTCGGGTGGGGGTTCGGGTGCAGGCACGTCCTTAGGCAGCACCTTGCTGTCCGACGCCGGCCGCTCTTCATCATCCATGGCCTGCGCACGGACCGACGACGAAACGAGACCCACGCCGAGGGCCGTGATCAGAGCCAAGACCGCCGAAGTCGAACGCATTCCCACCCCTTCGGCAGTACCGAGGCCACCACGTCACCGCAACCGTCTTGTGCGGTGGTCTCCGTCGGGGCGGAGCAGTAGATTGAAGCAGGCGATGTCTGACGATCGAATGCGTCGACGGGTTCTCACGGGCATGCTCACCCTCGTTGGAGCAATCTCGGGGTGCGAGTGCCGCCACGAGGTGGCGCACCCGCCGACGCCTTCGTCCGCATCGGTCACGAATGATCCGGGGTTTCGCGCACTGCGAGCTGCAGTGCTCCCCTTGCATGAACGCAAGCCTCCTCCCGCCCCCGGAGAATGGCTGGCCCAGCATGCGGAGCCCGGCCAGACCTTCGATGCCTACCGCCAGGACAACCCCGTCCTTCCCGATGGAGAGCACGGGCCGCGCCGCCTCCTCTACGTGCAGTCGCTCGGCGGGCTGAGCCTGGCCCACGCCGGCACCGTAGAAAACGTCGTCGACTACCTCCCGCGCTTCTTCGGCCTCGAGGTGCGCGAGCGTCCAGCCCTCCCCCTATCGCTCATCCCTCCCCATGCTCGCCGCATGCGAGAGGGCACACGACAGCTCTCCAGCGCGTTCATCCTCCGCGATCTCCTCGCCCCGCGGCTCCCGCCGGACGCAGCTGCCTACATCTCCTTCACGACCGAAGACCTCTGGCCCGGGGAGGGCTGGAGCTTCGTCTTCGGACAAGCCTCGCTGCAGGCCCGCGTCGGCGTTTGGTCGATGCATCGCTACAGTGATCCGCATCGAGGACCCGGGAGCCAGACGCGTCTGCTTCGACGTACCCTGCGGGTGGCCGTTCACGAGATCGCCCACATGTTCTCGCTCGAGCACTGCACCGCCTACGCATGCGTCATGAACGGGTCGAACGGACTGGAGGAAGCCGACCGCGGCCCCCTCTGGCTGTGTCCCGAATGCCTGGCCAAGGTCCTATGGGCCACAGGGCAGGACGCGGAGACCAGGTTCGAACGCCTCGCAGAATTCGCGGAGATACACGGCTTGAAGCGAGAAGCTTCGTTCTTTGAGCAATCGGCGACTGCGGTCGGTCGCTCCCCTTGATCCGACGTAGCGAGGGGATGGATCTCGAGCTGCATGGGCTCGAGGCGCATCGGCTCTGCGGCCGGCCTCATGGTGCCCAAGGCCACGAGGCCCCCCGCGACGAAACACGAGATGGCGCCTACGACGTAGCGCCACCGGCCGCTACCTCCCTTCATGCGGGTCTGGGCGACCCAGTCGAAGATCCTGGCCAGCTCTTCGGCACTGGGTCGCCGCGTCATGTCCTCTTGCACGCATCTCGCCACCACCTGAGCGAGCGCGGGGTCTTCGCAGGCACCGTGGGCGTCGAGCATGGCCCCAAGGGCGAAGACGTCGGCCGCAGAGGTGCTCCAGCCGTCGAAGGAGACCTCGGGCGCTATGAGACCGCCCCCCGGTCCCACCGGCTGGCCGAAGCCGACGAGGTGCGCCCGCCCGTCCGGCCCAAAGACCACGTGCCGGGCCGTCAGAAAGCGGTGCGAGAGGCCCCGTTCGTGGGCGTCGGCCAGGGCTCGTGCCACATCCCTGCCCACCCCGGCCAGCTCTTCCGGTGACAGCGAACGACGCGCGGCGAGCTGCTCCAAATCGCACGTGATCCTCTCCACGGGGAGTCCCATGGGCCTGAGGATCCGGTCGACGACATCCGCTGCACCGCGAGCAGGATTCGGTCAGCGAATGGGACCGAGCTCGCGTCGCAAACCCGCTCCTCGCACCAAGGCAGCCAGGGCGACGGCGGTGGCTTTGGCGAAGAAGGAACGAGACAGCACCTCAGGCACATCGCGCTTGCCGTCGGAGCAGTGGTGATGGGGGTTGCGGAACCCCCCGGTGTCCGTGAGCAGCATCGCCGGAAGCTCGGCATTCCAGAAGCTCATGTGGTCACTCTGGTAGAGGTCGTCCTTCTTGGCCTTGGCCTTGACGGCATCGGTCACGACGAGGACGTAGGCTGAAAGGCCGATGGGGCCCCTACTGTCAGCCTGGATCAGCTTGGCCCAGTCTTCGCTGTCAGTGCCGGTGACCACGGTGAGAAAGTCGCCGCGAAAACCGTGGTCGAGCATCTCGAGCGACTGATCGGGAAAGACCTCGTCGAAGCGCTCGGGGATCGATTGCGTATCCTCAGCCTCGTCGGCGTAGCCGATGGACTCGAGGACCACGGCCCCCCTGAAGGTCTCGCGGTCGAGGGTGGCGACGTAGGCGGCCGAGCCAACTTGCCCGTTTTCCCCACCATCCCAGCACGCGAGCTCTATCGTCCGGTCGAAGCGAGCCTTCGCCGCCACCCGCGCCACCTCGAGGAGGGCCGCGACGCCAGTCGCATTGTCGTCGGCTCCGGGACAGCCGGGAAGGCCGTCGTAGTGAGCACCGAGGGTGATGACCTGGCCGGGCGTCTTGAACCCTGCACGGCGAGCGATGATGTTGGTGCCGCCTTCGTAGGGCTGAGCACGTACGTCGTAGCCAAGCTCCGTCAGCCGCGTTCTGCAGGCTTCGCGCACGGCGGCATGGCCGCTGGAGTCCGGGGGTCGCGGCTGGGCGAGCTCGGCGAGCGTTGGGTGCAAGCGCTCGCTAGGCTCGAGGCAGTGGAGCAGACCATCGAGATCGTCGGAGTGACAACCCTCCGACGCGAGCACCACCGGCGCCGGGGGAGGTGGCGGCGCTGGTATCGCGGGGGGACAGCCGGTGAGGGCCAGCAGAAGGAGTCGCCTCATGCCGGCTCCAGCAACTCTCGCTCGACGAGCGCGTCGCGAAGAGCATCGGCGCCGGCGTAGCAGATGGCGTCGATCCCGAGCCGACGGGCCGCCACGCAGTTGTCTTCGCGGTCGTCGACGAAGACCAGGGAAGAGAGCGGCCGGTCAATGCGCTCGGCGAGCCAACGGTAGGCCTCGGGTTCGGGCTTACGCAGGCCCACATGACAGGAAACGAAGGTCCAAGCCGCATAGCGCGAGAGGGCGAGTCGCTCCTCGATGAGGCGATACCACTCGGGGTAGTTGCTCATGAGGTGTAGCTCGTGCCCAGCATCACGTAGCGATGTGAGCAGCGGCTCCATCCCGTCGAGATAGGCATAAGCCTCGCGCATGGCAGCCTTCATGCCAGTGTGGTCATAGGGCCGCCGGTCGGCGAAGAAGCGCCGCTGGAGCTCCGCCTCGTCGATGTCGCCACGTTCGAACTCGACCCATGCCGTCGGGTCCTTCTGCTCGATCAGCGCTTCGAGCGACATGCCGAGCGCTTGGGGCAGCACTTCGACGAAGGGCTCATAGACGATGGTTCCCATCACGTCGAAGACCAGTACTCTGTCGTCAACCACCATCTCCTCCGAGCTTAGCCGAGGGAGGTAGCGATAGCACTGCGCCTTCGCGGCACAGCCGTGGCAGGATGGGGCCAGCCTTGAGCATGAGTGATCAACGACGGATCCCAGAGCCCATCCTCGTCACGGGAGCCACGGGCTTCATCGGGCGGCGGCTGGTCCGACGCCTGCTCCACGAGGGCTATCAGCCGCGCCTTTTCGTTCGGGCCACCTCACCCCTGGAAGAAGTTTGGGAAGGCCTCCCCATCGAGCGTGGTGATGTGACCGAGCTAGACACCGTTCACCGTGCCCTGCGCGGCGTGGCGACGGTGATTCATCTCGCGGCAAAGGTCGGCGACTGGGGGCGCGAAGCTGAGCATCAGGCCACCACGGTGCGTGGCACCGAACACGTATTGAGCGAGGCCGCGCGCGTCGAGGCTCGTGTCATCCTGGCCTCGAGCGTGGTCGTCTACGGCGAGCAGTTGGGCCGAACCGTGTGCGACGAGCATCTACCCCTGGGTCGCAAGACCTATGGGCCCTATGGCAGGGCCAAGCAGGCTCAGGAGAGGATCGCCCGACAGCTGGAAGCCCAGCGTGGTCTCCGGGTGACGATCGTGCGGCCGACCAACGTGTTCGGCCCTCGCTCAGCGACCTGGGTGGATGCGCCCGTCGAGGTGTTCCGGCAAGGGCTGCCGGGCCTCATCGGCGACGGCAAGCGCGACGCCGGCCTGACCTACGTGGACAATGTGGTCGACGTGTTTGTACGGGCGGCGGAACGCCCGGACGCGGCAGGCCGTATCTACAATGCCAACGACGAGAATGGCGTGACCTGGCGACGCTACTTCTCCGAGCTTGCCGACCTGGTTGGCGCGAAGCGACCCAGGTCGCTCCCGGCGCCCGTGGCGAGCCTTCTGGCGCGAGGCGCAAGTGCAACATGGCGCGCACTGGGACGAGAAGACCGCCCCCCTCTGACGCCTGAGGCCCTCCACCTCTTGAGCGCTCATCACCGGGTGCCCATCGCTCGCGCCTGCCGCGAGCTCGGCTACAAGCCCGCGGTAGGCTACGAGCAGGCGATGGATGAGGTGGCGCGATATCTCTCGGAGCGCGGCTGGGCGCGGCAGTGACATGGCGAGGACGCGGGTGGCACTCGATGCGATGGGAGCAGACCAGGGGGTCGGCCCCGTGGTGCAGGGTGCCGCCGAGCTGAGTCTCGACGATAGGCATGAGACGGAAGTCCTGTTGGTGGGCAATGCCCAGGCGATCGATCGCACGCTGCGCGAGCATCGTCATCGACGCGACCGCCTGCAGGTGGTCGATGCGCCCAGCTTCGTGGGCATGGACGAGAAGCCGAAGCTGGCCCTCGACGAGAAGCCGGCCTGCTCACTGCTCACGGCGGCGCGCCTGGTGAGGGATGGCGAAGCCGACGTCCTGGTGAGCGCGGGCAATACGGGCGCGGTGATCTTGGGTGCCTCACGAACCTTCGCACGACTTCCCGGCGTTCGCCGGGTGGCTCTCGCCGCGGTCCATCCCACGGTCCAAGCCCATGGGCCGAAGAACGACCCATTCGCCTTGATGCTCGACGTAGGGGCTACGCTGCACTGCGGCACCGACGACCTGGTCGCCTTCGCGGTGATGGGAGCAGCCTACTCCCGGGTGATCAGCGACATCAGGTGTCCTCGCGTGGGGCTTCTCTCGAATGGGAGCGAACCGCACAAGGGCACGCCCGCCATCGTCGAGGCGCATGGAAGGCTGAGAAACATCCGGGGCTTCGAGTTCGTGGGCAATGTGGAGGGACTCGACATCCCACGCGGGACGGTGGATGTGATCGTCTGCGAAGGCTTCGTGGGCAACATCGTGCTCAAGATGTTGGAGGGGGTGTCGGAGGTCGCAAAGGAGCTGGCGAAAATCGCCTATGGCCGAAGTCTGCGCTACAAACTGGCGTTAGGCATGCTTTCCGGCGGCATCAAGCAGATCAAGAATCTCACGGACTGGAAGCAGTATGGGGGGGCGCCGATCGTCGGCTTCGACCACTTGGTGATCAAGGCGCATGGGCGTTCCAATGCACGGGCCATTCGAAACGCTTTGAAGGTGGCGGCCAAGACGGTGGAAGGGCGACTGGTGGACCAGGTGCGTGAGGGGCTGGCTCAAGATGAGAGAAGCGCCCGATGACACGCATCATCTTGCACCTGGACATGGACGCGTTCTATGCGGCGATCGAGCAGCGCGACGACCCTGCGTTGAGGGGGCGGGCCGTCATCGTCGGAGGCCGCGAGCGGAGGGGCGTGGTCTGCACCGCGAGTTACGAGGCGCGGCCAACCGGGGTGCACAGCGCCATGCCCATGGGGGAAGCCATGCGCCGTTGTCCGCACGCAGTCGTGATCCCACCGCGTATGGATCGCTACCTCGAGGTCAGCGCGCAGGTGATGGAGGTGATGCGCTCCTTCTCGCCGCTGGTGGAGCCGATGAGCCTGGACGAGGCCTTCCTCGACATGACCGGCTCGGAGCGACTGCTCGGCCCACCATTGGAGATGGCGGCGAAGCTGCGCGCCGCGATCTTCGAGCGTACCGTGGAGAAGGGCGTTGGATTAACGGGTTCGGTCGGGGTCGCGTCGAACAAGTTCTTGGCCAAGCTGGCGAGCGACTTGAACAAGCCGGACGGAGTGACCCTGGTACCCTTTGGGGGGGAAGCGGCGTTCATCGCACCATTGAGCTTGCGAAAGCTCTGGGGTGTCGGCCCGCGCACGCAAGCGCGGCTGCAGCATCTCGGGCTGACGACGATCGGGGATTTGGTGAACGAGGACCGCTTGAAGCGCGAGCTCGGGGACCGGTTGGCGAGCCACCTGTTGCGGTTGGCCCGGGCGGAGGACAACCGTCCTGTGGAGCCTGACCGCGAACGGAAGAGCTTGGGCGCGGAGACGACCCTGGAGGAAGACGTGCGGGGCCTTGGCGCGGTGCAGGCGGTACTGAGGACACAATGCCAGAGGGTGGCAGCCGAGCTCCGAAAGAAGCAAGTACGCGCCGGCGGGGTGCGAATCAAGCTGCGCTACAGCGACACGTTCTCCTTGGCGACCCGCCAGCGCTCCCTGACCCTCCCTGCCGATGACAGCGAGAGCCTGCTCGAGGTCGCCACGGAGCTCCTGAGCAAGCTCGACCTGGATGCCCCGATCCGTCTCATCGGCGCAGCAGCCTACGACCTCCATGCCGACGACGCCCCCCGTCAGTACGACTTGTTCGACACCCCAAGACGCCAACGTCGAACGGACCTAGAAACCACAGTCGACGCCATCCAAACCCGCTTCGGCCCCACCAAAATCACGTTCGGCCGGACCAAGGTTCTCCCTCGTGAGGGGTGATAGGACGGCTCCAGGGGGTAGGCCGCGGCGTTGGGGGGCGTCAGATCCTCGCGCTTCTGTGCGGCTCAGTAGGGCCCAAGGGGGGACGTCGAGGGTCTAGACGCACGTATCCGTTGGCTCGTGGCCCACGCGGCGCCATCGAGCCCAAGCGGGGCGGCGAAGCTACAGCGGGTGGCAGTCCACCAGGTTCAGGCGGGCGAGTTCGTAAGTTCCAGCGGGAAAGAGCGTTTCGCGGAATCCATCACGTACTCGCTGCAGCGCCCTACGGTACGCCTCGAGCCAGCGCCTATTGCGCTGAATCACCTCAATCCTGCGCCACCGGTTCCTACCCGCAACGCGAGGCTTCATGCCGCGTCGCGGCGTGCCGCGTCTCGGCGACTCGAACGGTGACTGTGCCATTACCGCCCGGCGACCGAGTACATCGATACCCTTCTCTTCTCGCTTCTTGGCAGCCGCCTTCTCTCGCTTGCGCACCTCGGCACGCACCCGTTTGGCCCAGACCTCGCGACTCAGGCCTTCGAATGCCGGCGGCACCTCGAATCGGACCTTCACCTGTTCGGGCATCGACCCCTTGGCGTCGAAGTACCAGTCTGGACGCCGCGCCTTCACCACCCGACCATCCATCGCGTTCCACGATGATGCCCCCGGCCAATCGTCGATGGTCGATACCAGATTCGCCTCCACCGGGTTCGCCAGAGTATAGGCGATCTTGTCCAGTACGCTCGCGGCATCCGTCAGCTCGACAACCGAGGTTTGCTCGCTCGCCCACAGGTTCTCCCATCGGCCCCAGTGGGCGTTCAAACACTTCGCAATAAGCTTATGGGCCTGACAGAGGAAGGCGGGATAGTTGCCGAAAACGTCAGTAAACGCGATGTGTAAATGGTTGCCCATCGTGCAAAAGCAGTGGAGCGATATTCCGAACCTCTCCGCAGCTTCTCCCACGAGGTAGAGCACGGCTCTCCTCGTCGCCCTTTCTGGACGCAGGAAGAAGCGCCGCTCCGAACATCGTCGAGAGCAAAAGTAGGTCTTTCCAGGCAGAACGCAACGAGCCGCACTCATCACCCTCTCATCGTGTCGAGCACCCGCTCAGTCGCGAGTAATTTGCCAGATAGTTGAGAATTCCGCTCGATGGCCGGGGATTCAGCCGCTCGGTTCTTTCGCCGCGCGCCCTTGCACGAAGCAAGAGCGCGAGGAGGATCACCATAAGACAACCGTCCGACATTCTCGCTGAGCCGAGCCACCGTCCGAGGTTCTCGCTAGGCTGCTGGTTCCGGCCGTCCCGGGTTCTCGCAAGGCCCGGCCGTCCCGGGTTCTCGCAAGGCCCGACCGTCCGGGTTCTCGCTGGGCTGGTTCTTGCCGAGCTCTGCCGCCCGGCATCCGGAAGGTCACGCCTAGGTTCCCGGATGCCCTGGCCTCGTCGAGCAAGATTTTGACACTCGGGTAGCACGCTGCCCGAGCAGCCCTGAAGTGTCGCCTCGCGAGAACCTGGGATGGCCGAAGCGACGCTTGCAAGAACCTGGGATGGCCGAAGCGACGTTTGCAGACGCGTCCACTGCCCGTGGTCGGGGGGAGAGCCCCCAAGGTTCCGGGCCTGAAGCGATGCTTGCAGGCCATCGGTTGCCTGTCGTCCATGGGTCTGCAAGCGCCGGGATTCTCGCTGGGTTGAGCGCGGGACGACCCACCCGAGCTCTCGGTCCTCACCCGAGATGGCCTTTGCTGCCTACCCGCCCTCACGATCCATCCCCATCGTTCGTTCCCACACCGAGGACAACCCATGCCCCGGGGCTCTCTCACCGTTTCACCCCATCGCCATGCAACGGCTCGTGTCTCCGGCTCGAGCGCAGCTAGGCGTGTTATCGCCACCTATGTCGTCACATGGGGGAGGCTCAGGTACGCGTGCTATCCCTCGATGGTATGCGGGTAGCCGTCATCGGAGCAGGCGCAGCGGGACTGTGCACCGCGCGGGAGCTCGCGCGCGAGGGGTTGAAGCCCATCGTCTTCGAGCGAACCAGCGAGGTCGGAGGACAATGGCAGTATACCGAGCACACGGAGCGCGGCCCGCTCGGTGGGGACTCATCCGAGCGCGTGCATAGCGCGATTTATGCCTCCCTGCGCACCAACCTCCCCACCTCGGTGATGGCCTTCCCCGGTCTCCCCTTCCCCGGAGACCTACCTGGGGATACGCCCCGCTTCTGCGGTCACCGAGAGGTGCAGGCCTACCTACTACGCTTCACCGAGACTCACGGTCTCCGACGCTACATCCGCTTCGATGAAGAGGTGGTGGCCATCACCCGAGGCGATCATTTCGCCGTCGCCCATTGCGGTCTCGATGGCGAACATCGCCTTCAGGAGGTAGAGGCGGTGGCGATTTGCAATGGCCATTACGCCGAGCCGTACATCCCTTCACTTCCCGGGAGCTTCGCCGGCACGCAATCTCACAGTCACGCCTACCGCCGACCCGACCCCTTCGCGGGGATGAGAATCGCGATCCTCGGCGCGAAATCCTCCGGTACCGACCTCTCGCGCGAGCTCGCAGGTGTCGCTCGAGCCGTCCACCTTTGCGCACGTGGCCACGACGGGCATCGGCGACTGGCGCCACGGCTCTTCGCCGAGCCCAGCATCATTGGCGTCGGGCCGGGTCGCTCCATCGAGCTACAGGATGGACGGCGTCTCGAGGTCGACCACCTGCTCTACTGCACGGGCTATCGCTACGCCGCGCCCTTCCTCTCCGCCCCCCTCGCGCCGGATGAGGTCGAGGTCGGCGACGACCTCATCCATCCGCTCTTCCTCGACCTCGTCGTTGCAACCGAGCCGCGCCTCGCCTTCATCGGCCTTCCGTTTGGCGTCGCGCCCTTTCCTCTCTTCGCCGCTCAGGCACGCTGGTGGGCGCAAACCCTGAGCGGACGATGCGCCCTACCCAGGCGAACGGAGATGCAGCAGGAGGTGGCGCGCCGGACCGGGCGTATGAAAGACGCCGGTGTCCCACGTCGCCATTGGCTCCGGTACGGCGATCGGCAATTCGCCTATGTCGACGACCTAAGGCGCCGGGTCGGCGACGCGCCGCTCCCCGAGGGCCATGCTGCGCTCTATCGCGCCGCCCACGAGGCCAGGCTGAGCGACCCAGAAGGCTATCGCGACGGTGCCTGGCGATTCGGTGCGCCCCGTCTTTGAGAGGACGCTTTCGCTCGCGCGCGATCGCCGCGAAGGCACCTTCGCACCGAAGCGTCATCTACCGGAAGCCTGATGACACGACCGTATGGCCTCGGTTTGGACGGCGACTTGCAGCTGCGCGAATCATGGCGATGCACCCCGACCCGACGCGCGCACGCGACCTC
>JGI12210J13797_10023096_pt1 | contig 13344 bp, 9 predicted proteins | sample ElkSlonscriptome_3_FD_13797 | JGI IMG/M metagenome (IMG submission 13797)
TTGTCGTTGTCGATTAGTCGCCCGATTACGACAACGACAACGACAACGACAACGAAATAGGTTCGACGATTTGCTGGAAATTTGTAGAGTCCGGGACAACCACACCCTTCAAACTTCACACTTCAAACTTCAATGCCATCCAAACCACTGGTTCTCGCATCCACCTCGCCCTTCCGTCGAGAACTGCTCGCCCGCCTGGGGTTGCCATTCCAGACCGCGTCGCCGGACGTCGACGAGACGCATCAGCCAGGGGAGTCCGCGCAGGGGCTCGTGTTGAGGCTTGCCGAAGCCAAGGCCCGTGCGGTCGCGACGCCTTATCCGGATGCGCTGATCATCGGCTCGGATCAGGTCGCCAGCATCGGCGGCCAGCTGCTCGGCAAGCCCGGCGACCGCGCGCATGCCATCGCCCAGCTTGAACAGGCGTCGGGCCGAACGGCACTGTTTCGCACCGGGCTCTGCCTGCTCGATGCCGCGAGCGGCCGCGCACAGGTGCACTGCGAGCCGTTCAAGGTCCACTTCCGTCAGCTAGCGCGGACCCAGATCGTCGACTACGTCGATCGCGAGCGACCCTTCAACTGTGCCGGCAGTTTCAAGTCGGAGGGTCTCGGCATCGCGCTATTCGAACGCCTGGAGGGGGCCGACCCCAATGCCCTGATCGGTCTGCCGCTGATCCGCCTCATCGACATGCTGGCAAACGCGGGGGTCGACGTGCTGGCGCGGGGGCTGCGCTAGTCAGCTAGTTATACCGGGCAGGTGCGAGTTTCGAGGAGCGAGTGTCTAGGAAGATCATATCAATCGGAAAGTTAGCCGTGATGAAAACTGAAAACTGACGTGCGATGAGTAGAGTTATCTCAGACGCCGACGACGATCGGCTTCGTTTTCGTTGTCGAGACGATCACAGCGTCCAGGACTCTCGCGCACCTCCTTGTGTCCGATGTCCGAACTGTGTCGGCACCGAAACGGCTCGAACCAGGCGAAAGGGCGCATTGATTCGCCGCTACCTCAGCACCAGTGACCCGTCGACCCCACTCAGTCGCGCCAAGGTCGTTCCTAACGAGGTGCCAACGCGATCTGCAAGACGGTCCAACAGGTCTTGTTTCTTGCTGTACTTGACGATCTCCTCTGCCCCGATCACGTCTCGGGCGACATCGCTGCTGCTGCCGACGCCGTCGCTAAGGCCGAGCTTCACGCTCTCCTCGCCGGTCCAGAATAGGCCACTAAAGAGTTCCTCACCGCCGTTGAGTCGGTCACCGCGCCCTTCCTTGACGGCGGCGATGAACTGCTGATGCAAGTTGTCGAGCAGACCTTGCAGGTAGTCCTTGTCCCATTCGCTTAGCGGTGAGAAGGGATCGAGAATGGCCTTGTGGTCACCAGCGGTGAGCAGACGTCGCTGCACGCCCAGGTCCTCCATCGCGCGCTGAAACCCGAAGCTATCAAGGCGCACCCCGATGGAGCCGATCAGCGTGGCCTTGTCGACATAGATCTCGTCCGCTGCGGACGCGATGTAATAGGCGCCGGACGCGCAGATGTCGGAGGCGACCGCGTAGACCTTTTTGTCGGGATGCTTGTCGCGCAGACGCTGGATCTCTTGATTGACGTAGCCGGACTGCACGGGGCTACCGCCGGGGCTGTTGATGCGCAGGATGATGCCCTTGGCCTCGTCGGCCTCGAATGCCTTGCGCAGGGCGGTAACCAGGCGGTCGGCGCTCGCATCCGTATCCGGCGCAATGACGCCTTCAACCTCGATCAGCGCGGTGTGCTCACCGGTCGATGCCAGGGAGTCGCCGAAACCATCGGCGTAGTAGGCCCCGACCAATAGCAGCAGATACAGCAGGATGCCGATCTTGAACACCACGCCCCAACGGCGGGTGCGCCGCTGCTCGCGGAGGAACTCGGCGGCCATCTTGTTAATCAGCGCCCGCTCCCACTCAGGGTCGTCGGTGGCGGGCATGGCGTTGTCGCGCCGCTGCCAGAATTTCCAATTCATCGTGTTGATGCCTACGGCTGTCGTCGCGAATCCGGTGGGCCCGTTTCGCTTGGAATTGATTGGAGAGAAGCTTGCTGCCCAAGCCAGACCGGCAGCGAATCGACGGCGGGCAGACAGGCCCTCGGCTGGAGCGCCAACAGGCGTTCCGGGGCATGCACGCCGCAGCAGACCGCGACCGCGTCGACGTCCGCGTTGTGGGCCATTTGAAGGTCGTATTCGGTATCGCCAATCATCACGCAATCGGGCGCCGCGACGCCCAACTCGTCGAGCAGTTCAAAGAGCATTTGCGGATGGGGTTTGGAGAAGGTCTCGTCGGCGCAGCGCGTGGCATGGAACCAGCGCCAGAGCCCGGACTGTTCCAGCGCCGAGTCGAGCCCGCGACGACTCTTGCCGGTGGCGACAGCCAGCAGATAACCCGCCTCGTGCAACGCCGCGATCACATCGGCAGCCCCCGGAAACAGCGGCGCTGGCGTGGTGTTGGCGTCCAAATAATGATACCGATAGCGGGCGATCAACTGAGCGCGTTGCTCGCCGTCGGACTCGGGCCAGAGTCGCTGCATGGCCTCGCCCAGACCCAGACCGATGATGTCACGACAGCGTTCCTGCGCGGGGACTTCGGCGCCAACGTCGCCGAAGGCCGCGGTCAGGCTCGCAACGATGCGCGCGGCCGAATCCATGAGGGTTCCGTCCCAGTCGAAGACGAGCAGTTGGTACGTCATGTGATTTCCTCGAGCCGCTCTAGCAGTGCCATCAGGTCCGGTGGCAGCGGGGCTTCGATGCGGACGACTGGGCCGTCCTCGTGGCTGCGGAAGCTCAGGGCACAGGCATGCAAAAACAAGCGTTTCAATCCCAGTTGGCGCAGGCTGCGATTGGCCTCGTCGTCGCCATACTTGTCATCACCGGCAACCGGCGCGCCAAGGCTCGCCGCATGAACGCGGATTTGATGGGTGCGCCCGGTGCGCAGTTCGACGTCCACCAAGGTCGCGTTGTACCCATCGCACGCCAGTTTTCGGTTTGTCCCGCGAAGAACCTGATGATCTGTCCTGTCGTCCTCGAACCCCGCCCCTCGCAACTCGCTCCTGTCCGCTATCGCATAGGCCGCGGCGCGGCGAAACAGGGTTCGCGCCGGCTTACCCTGCTCGGGGTCGACCTGCACCATGCGTTCGCCGCCACGCACTTGGTTCTTGCGCAGCGGCAGGTCGACCTGCACGAATCGCCGAAGCAACGTGCCAGTCAATAGCGCGCGATAGCGCTTGTCGATCTTGCCGTCACGCATCTGCGCGTGCAGCGCCCGAAGCGCACTGCGGCGTTTGCTGATCAGGAGACAGCCAGAGGTGTCACGGTCGAGTCGATGCACCAATTCCAGGTCGCTGCCGGGCCGGCTCGCGCGCAGCACCTCGATCACACCATTGCTGATGCCGCTGCCGCCGTGCACGGCCATGCCCGATGGCTTGTTCAGCACCAGTAGGCGCTCGTCCTCGTACAAGACCGCGTCGCTGAGGTCGCGGAGCATGCCCGTAGGCGGCGCCGAGCGAGCCTGGTCGTCCCCGCGACGCACCGGTGGCAGCCGCACCAGATCTCCTTCCGCGAGCCGGTGCGTCGGTTTCACACGTCCCTTGTTGACGCGCACCTCGCCGCGGCGCATGAGTTTGTAGATCAGGCTACGGGGCACACCCTTCAGACGCGTGATCAAAAAGTTGTCGACGCGCTGCCCGGCCAGCGAAGCCGGTATCGTGACGATCTCTACGCCGCCCACGTGCCGGGCCGCCCTGGCAGGGTCGGGCTTGTGGTTTGCATCGGTGTTCAATTGCTGGTACCCGTAAACCTTGTTAACATCCGAGCCTTATGCTGCGTTGCTAGTGGTGCTCAGTCAGGTCGCTACGACGCCACGGAACGTCTTCGCCGACAGCCGAATCAGATCCTGGACCAAAATCCTGGATCAGATGGGGCCGAGCCGAGATGCGGCGGTCCGCGGCCTATTGGTGCAGGATGCCGCCGGCATTCTACATGCTCGGACCGGCCCCGGCGCTGCACCTCCCTGCTGGACACTCCGGATCGTTTTTCCGAGGCCGAAGGCGCAGCCTTCGGTCCGACTCACGCCTGCACCGAACCCTGGTAGGCGTGCAATTTGAATAAAGGCGCGTGCTCGACGCATGTCCCGAACCCAGGCCGCCGGCAGCCCGATCTAAGGCGCCAGCAGCTCGCTCAAAACGGCCAATGAAGGCCGTTCAAGCCTCTCCTGGTGATCCGGATCTCGGCGAGCGCGGCGGCACAGGGAGCCGACTGCGCGCGCACGTCGTCCAACGCCCCTCCGACTGGGTCCTTGGTTGGCGACCTGCGCCGCGCGCCATGGCAAAAGAGTTTAGGCCGACATGAAGAGAATGCTGATCAACGCAACCCAGCCCGAGGAATTGCGGGTTGCGATCGTCGACGGGCAACAGCTTTTTAATCTCGATATCGAGAGCCCCGGACGAGAACAAAAGAAGGCCAACATTTACAAGGGAACCATCACCCGCGTCGAGCCCAGCCTCGAGGCCGCCTTCGTCGATTACGGCGCCGACCGGCACGGCTTCCTGCCGTTAAAAGAGATCTCCCGCAGCTACTTCCAGGCCGACATCAAGCCAGGCTCGAAGGCCAGCATCAAGGAACTGCTCCGAGAAGGCCAGCAGGTGGTGGTGCAGATCGACAAGGAAGAACGCGGCAGTAAGGGCGCTGCGCTGACGTCGTTCATTTCCCTGGCGGGCCGCTATTTGGTCTTGATGCCCAACAACCCGCGCGCCGGCGGCGTCTCGCGACGCATCGAAGGCGCCGACCGCTCCGACCTGCGCGAGGTCCTGAGCCAGCTCTCGATTCCCGAGGATATGGGCCTGATCGTACGCACCGCGGGGGTCGGCAAGAATACGGAAGAATTGCAATGGGACCTCGACTACCTGCTCCAGCTCTGGGACGCCATCAAGGCGTCGTCTGAAGGACGCAAGGCGCCATTCCTCATCTATCAGGAAAGCGACATCATCATCCGCTCCATCCGCGATCACTTGCGGGCGGATATCGGCGAGATCGTTATCGACAGCGTGGAAATGTACCAACGCGCGGACGAATTCGTGCGTCAGGTCATGCCGCACAACCAGAAGAAGCTGCGACTGTACGACGATGAGGTGCCACTGTTCACGCGCTACCAGATCGAGAGTCAGATCGAATCGGCGTTCCAGCGCGAGGTCCGGTTACCATCCGGCGGCTCGTTGGTGATTGATCATACCGAGGCCCTGACCTCAGTCGACATCAACTCGGCCCGCGCCACCAAGGGCGCCGACATCGAAGAAACGGCGCTGAACACCAACCTGGAGGCCGCCGACGAGGTTGCGCGCCAGTTGCGGCTGCGTGACCTCGGCGGCCTGTTCGTCATCGACTTCATCGATATGACGCCAGCCAAGAACCAGCGCGAGGTCGAAAACCGTCTGCGCGACGCGCTGAAACAAGACCGTGCCCGGGTGCAGGTTGCGCGCATCTCGCGCTTCGGCCTGCTGGAGATGTCGCGCCAGCGCCTGCGTCCGTCGCTCGGTGAATCCAGCCAGCACGTGTGTCCGCGCTGTAAGGGCCAGGGCACCATCCGCGGCGTCGAATCGCTAGCGCTATCGGTGCTTCGCATCATCGAGGAGGATGCGATGAAGGACAGCACGGCGCGGCTGATTGCGCAGCTTCCGGTCGATGTCGCCACCTTCCTTCTCAATGAGAAACGGAACGCCATCTTGGCCATTGAGGAGCTGCATCGCGTGGAGATTGTGCTGCTGCCAAACAAGCACATGGATACGCCGAGCTACAGCATCGAGCGAATCCGGGTGCAGGAGGCAGACCGCTTGGCCGACGAGGAGCTCAGCTACAAGCTGGCCATGCAGATGGAAGAAGCCACGCCCGCCTCTGCCCGCAACCGTCCCGAGACGCGCCCCGAGGAAGCCGCCGTCAAGACGCTGGTTCCATCCATGCCGGCGCCGACACGACCCGAGCCCCAACCGGCATCCCGGCACGGGTCCGACTCTCAGCATCTGCGCGCATCTGCACCGGTCGATGTCGGCCTGTCGAGTGCCAGCGAACAGGGCAAACGCAACGAGAGCATGCTCAAACGCATCTGGACCACGCTGTTCGCCGCGCAGCAGGAAGAGCAAGCCGGGTTCACCGGCGCAAGTCCGGGGAACGACGCTGACCGCCCCCGATCCGACGCGGAGCAACGCGGAAGGCGCCACGGTGGCCAAGCGCAACGAAGCGAGGACGGCGGAGACACGGAACGCGGCGAACAGCGTCAGCGGCGTTCACGAAATCGGCGAGGCAATGGCGGCGCGACCGGGAGCGAGACCAGGCCTGACAGGAGAGCGGAGGCCAAGTCGGAAGCCAAACCCGAAGCCAGATCCGAGAAAGCCGCCAGCGACGCGTCTCGCCCCGAGCCAGCGACCCGGACCGAGAACGACGACGAGCGCCAGCGCTCCGGTCGACGCGGCTCGCGCGGACGCGGGCGCCGCAGCGGCAGTGGCGCTGACGGACAGAACAATCAACCGAGCACGCACGACCTCGACGCCAGTCAGGACGACGCGAACAGGTCAACGCCGTCAACTGGGCGGCGGCGACAGACCTCGCACGGTGATGACGCCCCCGACAGCAATGGCAAGGCTCTGATGGCTCGAAGCGAGAGCCTACCGGTGGTGGCCGAGCGATCCGCGGAAGGCGACGAACCGGGCACCGCGGTCCCGAGGCCTTCGCGCTCGGGTCCGCAGTATCCGAACGGCAAAGAGGCCCCGGGGCAGTCGTCCGCGAGCGTCGAAGCCGACGCAGGGTCGACACCGGCCGGAAACGGAGCAACCGCACCCGATGCGGAGGCCGACGCCGCGCCGAGCCGTTCTCGCTCCAGTCGGCGTCGGCGCGGTGGTCGACGCAGGCGCGGAAGTGGCCAAAACACCGCGGCGGCATCAGGCGAGGGCGTCGAGGAAAGCAACGATCAGCAAGCGAGCGAATCCCAGGAACCTACCGGCCATCCCGGCGACCAGCGCCCCGGCCAGCGCGATAGCAAGGCCGACGGCGCGTCTAGCGTCGAACCCAACAGTGGTTCCGGTTCAGGCGATCACTCAGACGACGGCAAGCCGTCCGATCCGCAGCCTCGCGCGCGGCAGGAGCGCCGCCGCCGCAGCTCGGAGCGACAGGCATCGCGCTCGCCCAACACATCGACAGGCGTTCAGGGAGCAGACCACAGCGAGGACAAGGCACCCTCTAGCGCTGCGGCGTCGACAACCCAGCGAGCGGATCAGACGCCGGAGGAACGGGAGTCGGCCAAACAGGTGCAGAGCGAGCAAACAGGCCGCGAACACGCGCCGACACGCAACGCGTTGCTTGCCCCCACAACGCACCCAGCAGAGTCCGCAGCACCGGCAGGGGTGTCTGTACCGAGTCGGGCCGATGCTGCAATGCCCTCGCGGACCGCGGTGCAGCCGCCTGACTCGACCGCGGCGTCGACGCCGCCATCGCTTGCCGCCAAGACCCAGGCACAATCGGAGCGCGTATCTGAGACGACAGCTTCTCCCGCCGCATCGAGAGCGGGTGCCGCACCGGTGGCCAAGCCAGTCGTCGACACCGATGTCGGAGCGCAGGAAGGTGGGCCGCGAGCGCCAAAGCCGGCCTCGTCGGCGGCCATAACGTCCAAATCTGCAGCGACCAAGGCCGCCATCAAGCCCAGCGAACCATCCGAGTCCAGTCGATCCGACGTCGTCTCCGACGCTCCACGACGTCCAAAGGAGCCCAAACCATCGACCGAACCCGGAAGTCCATCGAATTCTGCCGCCGCTGAGGCGCGTGCGCCGACGGGCGACGATGCCTCCAATGAGTGACCAGTGACTCAGGTCATTCCGCCTCGGCGATGACCTNACGGCTTCGGTTTGCCGCGCCGCTGAGGTACCATGCGGCCGTTGCAGCACTTGGGTACGCAGAACCGGCTGACGTCCCCGAGCACCTGCATCCCGCGCAAACCAGTCCAACATGGAAGCCGATGTTCGCACTCTTTCGCATCAGCATCAGGCGGTTCGCCAGAATGGCGCTGTCCGCCCTGACCCGCCCACCGGACGGTAACGCGCCGGTCGGCATCCGGCGTGTTCTGGTGATGCTGGTGTTTCTGCCGCTGTTCGCGCTGGTCCAGGGCATTCACTGGATCGGTTTCCTGCTTGACGATGTGCTATTCCGAGGCTGGCGGCGAGTCCAGGTGCGCGAACCATTGTTTGTGCTCGGCGTCCCCCGGAGCGGCACCACCAAGTTGCACGAAGTGCTGGCGAAGGACGAACAGTACACCACCTTCTCGACCTGGGAGTGTCTGTTCGCGCTGTCCGTCACCGAGCGCCGATTCTGGCGTGGCCTCGGCCGCATCGACGCCCTGATCGGCAGGCCGGGGGGGCGCATGCTCGGCTGGTTCGAACGGCGCATCTTCGCATCGCTGGACGACGTTCATGCGATGAGCCTGCGTACACCGGAGGAAGACTATTTCGCGCTGATGCCGATCCTGTCCTGCTTCATTCTGGCGCTGCCCTTTCCGGGCTTCGAGCACCTGTGGCGGATCGGCCGCTTCGACCAGGCCCTTCCCGACGCGGAACGCCAACACATTCTGGATTTCTACGAGGCCAGTCTGCAGAAACACCTATACGTGCATGGCCCGCATAAGCGGCTCCTATCGAAAAACGCCGCCTTTGCGCCGCTGGCGGGCAGTTTGGCCGAACGGTTCACCGATGCGCGCTTCATCGTCTGCCTGCGCGACCCGATGCAGACGGTGCCGTCGCAGCTGAGCTCCATCGCACCGGGCCTAGCGTTCTTCGGCGTTCCGCCCGAGAGCATCGTCATCCGCGACCGTCTGCTGGACCAACTCGCCTTCTATTACCGCAACCTCGACGCCCTCGCCCGCTCGCAACCGTCCGAGCGTTGCGTCGTCATCAAGTTGCCGGAGCTCAAGGCAGGGCTTGCGATGACGCTGACTGCCGCGTACAGGCGTCTCGGCCTGCCCCTCGACGACAGGTTCGCTCAGGTGCTCGATCGCGAGGCAATCGCCGCCCGCGGCTATCGCAGCGAGCACAGCTATACGCTGGAGCAGTTCGGCCTCGACCCGGCGCGGATCACGGCTCGGTTCGCGTTCGCCATCCCCGTCCGGGACAGCGACGACGCCGGTTTGGCCGAGCAGCCAGGAGGCGTGCTGTCATGTTGAACAGCTCGCCGCCCAACCGACCCGCAGAACAGTCCGCAGAGCGCTTCCCCGAACCCTCGCAACAACGGCCGAGCGCCGAGACGCATCAGACGCTCGACGCATCACGGCTGCGCGCCGCCATCGTCTCGGATGCCGCGCCCGAACGGAACGGCGTCGGCGCCTACTACCGCGACTTGGCCGAACACCTGACGGCGCTCGGCGCCCGCATCGAGTTGATCTCGCCGCGCTATCGTGCTGGGAACTGGTACGGCGGCCTGGCGCTGCCGCTTCCCGGCGATCCGACACAGAAGTTCGTTCTGCCTTGGCCGTCGTTGATCGCGCGTCGCTTCGAACGGCTGGCACCTGAGGTGGTCATCGTGCCAACCCCGGGGCCCTTCGGCATGATCGGCATGCAACTGGCGCGACAGCGCAAGGCTCGGCTGGTGGTCGGCTTCCATACCCACTTCGAGCGCCTGGCCGAGCTCAACGAGCACTCACGGCTGTTCGGCTCTCTCGCTCACACCTACCTCAACGCCTGCAACCGCAAGCTGTTCCGCGAGAGTCATCTGGTCCTCGCCAACTCAGACGACATGATCGAGATCGCCCGTGGTATCGGCGCTCGCAACGTTGGCCTGATGGGCACGTCGATCCCCAAGCGCTTGCTGGACGAGCCGATAACGACCCTGCGCCCGCGAGTGGAACGCGTCCTGTTCGCTGGCCGGTTGGCGCCAGAAAAGAATCTCGGTGCAGTGGTCGAGGCCGCCGAGACCCTCACAGACATGCAGTTTCTGGTTGCCGGCGATGGGCCGCTGCGCGAGTGGCTCGTCGGCGAGGCCGCCCGACTGCCAAACCTGGACTACATCGGCTGGGTCAAACGGCCAAGGATCATGCCCCTGATCGACAGCGTCGACGCCCTGGTACTGCCGTCCACGGTGGAGTCCTTCGGTACCGTGGCGCTCGAGGCCATGGTCCGTGCTCGCCTGGTGGTGGTCTCCGCGCAATGCGGCATCCTGAGTTGGAACCTGCTCAAGCGTGGCCTATTCCAGATGCACGACAATGAAACCCTGTCGAACACGCTGCGGCGGATGCGGAAACTCGACCCGGCCATCCTCGAGCGCAAGGTGCGTATCGCCCGCGAGGCCGCCCGCGAGCTGAACAACCGAAACCTCCGCCACTGGCTCCGTGTTCTCGCCGACGGCGACACGAGGGGGCTGGATGACGTCCAACACTGACGCCGCGGCAACACCGGCGGCGCTGGTCTCGATCCATGACCTGATGCCGTCCACCATGCCGGCCGTGCGCCGCGCCCTAGACCTAATCGCAGACACAGGGGCCTCACCGGTCACGCTGCTGGTGGTCCCCGGTAGTGGTTGGAGCCGCGATGAAATCCGCGAGTTGAAGGCGCTAGAACGCGACGGTCACCCACTCGCCGGGCACGGCTGGCTGCACCGGACGGACCGCTTTGGTGGCGTTTATCATCGGCTGCACGGGCTCACCATCTCTCGGCGCGTGGCGGAACATTTGGCGCTCGACGCCGACGGCATCGTTGCGCTGATCAATCGCTGTCACGCCTGGTTCGGCGACAATGGACTGGCCTCGCCCGCACTCTACGTGCCCCCCGCCTGGGCCATGGGATCCGTTCCACCGGAACGGCTTGCGAACGAGTGTCCATTCCCCCTTTACGAGACATTTAGCGGCGTCGTCGATGCCGATTGCCGCCGCATTCGGCGCCTCCCGATGCTCGGCTACGAGGCGGATCAGAGGCTGCGCATTCCGGTCATCCGGCTTTGGAACGCTCTCAATCGTCGCTGGGCCCGCACCAATGGCCTGCTGCGTATCGGCATCCATCCCCACGACCCGGAACTCCAGCTGCGCCGCGATCTGCTCGCGGACTTGGAACGTTACCGCATCACGCGCGAATACAGCTCCTTGCTGGTACGGTCCTGATCGGTCGCTACAAGCCGCTTGCACAGTCACGAGTCGGAGCGATTTGCAATCACACCGACTGCGTGGACAGAATGGCCGAGTCGCTGGATTCCGGAACTGGAGTGCGTGCCGTCAGAGTGGATTCACACCCCTGGCTGATGCCGGCCGACGAACAGCGCCAGAGTCGTTGTGTCATCGGCAGCCAGTATCCAGCGCCCATCGTCGACCATCTGGCCGCGGCCCGCGACGCCCGCGGCCGCATCCAAGCGGCACGCCGATCACCTGAGGCTCGGGACGAGGGCGGAAAGATCTTGAAGACGCACGGCTGCCGGCGGCGGCCACCACGGCGCAGAGGCCAAGCCGAGGGGATGAGGCCGTGAAGGCACGCCGCAAGCCACACCTCCCCACCAAGACCTGCGCGGGCTGCGGGCGGCGGTTCGCCTGGCGTCGCCGCTGGGCAAATTGTTGGGATCAGGTTCGCTACTGCTCCCGGGGCTGCTCCAGGCACAAGAAGGCACCGGCATGACTCTGCGCCGACTCGTCATCATCCTCGGCGATCAACTCGATCCGGCCTCTGCTGCCTTCGATGATTTCGATCCGGACCAGGATCTTGTTTGGATGGCGGAACTCCCGGAAGAGTCGACCCATGTCTGGTCTCACAAGGCGCGGATCACCTATTTCCTGTCCGCCATGCGGCATTTTGCCCAAACGCTAAAAGCACGCGCTATTCCTCTACATTATCTAAGGCTCGGCGAGCACCCATATCCAGGTTTCGATGCGGCGCTGCTGGCGCAGATCGCGTCGACTCGACCTGAGCAACTTGTCGTGATCCAGCCCGGAGATTACCGGACGCTGACGACGCTACGCGAGGTCGCTGAACAGACCGGGGTACTGTTGGAGGTGCGCCCGGACCGCCATTTCCTGGTTGATCTGGATGACTTTCGGCGCTGGATGGCAGGCCGCAAAGCGCCGCGGCTGGAGCACTTTTATCGCGCGATGCGCAAGGAGTCCGGCGTGCTCATGGACGGCAAGGACCCCGTTGGCGGGTCGTGGAACTTCGACCGGCAGAACCGAAAGCCCTTTGGTCGCGCCGGACCAGGCATGATCCCCGAGCCGCTCGGCTTTGCCCCCGACCAGATCACCCGCGCGGTCATCAACGATGTCGCGCATCACTTTGCCGGTCATCCAGGTTCTCTAGCACACTTCGATTGGCCAGTGACCCCGGAGCAAGCCGAGGCAGCCTTGGACGACTTCGTCCGCCATCGCCTGCCGGCCTTCGGGCCCTTTCAGGATGCACTCTGGACCGGCGAGCCCTTTCTCTTTCACTCGCGCCTGGCCGCGGCGATGAACCTGAAACTGATCTCGCCTCGTGTCGTGATCGATGCAGCGGTGGCTGCTGGCGAGCGCGGCGATGCACCGCTGGCCTCCGTGGAAGGCTTTGTTCGGCAGATCTTGGGCTGGCGTGAATATGTGCGCGGTCTGTACTGGACGCGGATGCCGGACTATCTGGACTGGAACCATCTCGACGCCCAAGCGGCGCTGCCGGGCTTCTACTGGACCGGCGAGACCGACATGCATTGCCTGTCAGAGACCATTCGCCAGACCTTGGACTACGGCTACGCCCATCACATCCAACGCCTGATGGTCACCGGGCTGTTCGCGCTGTTGCTCGGTGTGGAACCACGTCAGGTGCACGCCTGGTACCTCGCGGTGTATGTGGATGCAGTGGAATGGGTGGAACTGCCGAACGTGCTCGGCATGTCCCAGTTCGCCGACGGCGGGCTCATGGCATCAAAGCCCTACGTGGCAAGCGGCAAATACATCCAGCGCATGAGCAACTATTGCGCTGCCTGTCGATTCGACCCAGCGGACGCCAGCGGCGAGATGGCCTGCCCGTTCACCGTGCTCTACTGGGACTTCCTGATGCGTCATGAGGAGCGGTTCCGCAATCACCCGCGCGCCGGCATGCAGTGGCGCAATCTCGACCGTCTGGAAGACGAGCAGCGGACGCGCATTCGAAGCCGGGCCGAGGCATTCCGCCGGCAAGTGTGATCGGCGCCGTGACCGCGGCATCGATCCTGTAGGCTGTTGCCCCCGCGGAACGCGCCTACCATGAGCTACCTGGATCAGCGCTCGCCAATCCATCATTCAGATCGCACAACGCAGATGACCCGCCTGCTCGACAACCTGACCCGGTCGGAGACCGCGAAGGGCATTCGCGACGGGCTGC
>JGI12210J13797_10651425_pt1 | contig 13344 bp, 13 predicted proteins | sample ElkSlonscriptome_3_FD_13797 | JGI IMG/M metagenome (IMG submission 13797)
CAGGACATTCGGGAGATCAACCGGGGGTTTTCATCCATTCGGGAAAGTTACCTGAAGTCCCTGACCTCAGCGGTCTGGGTATTCAATGAAGAGCTGATTCGAGCCCAGTTGGAGGGCATGTACCAGCTTCGGGACATCGTCTATGTGTCCGTCTTCGATCAGGGGAAAACGATCGCGACGGCGGGGCGTCCGGTGGAGGAACATGCCATCAGCCGGGAATTTCCCCTGATGTATTCCTATAAAGGGGTCGATCGACGGATCGGGGTGCTTCGTGTCACCGCCGACCTTCAGGGGGTGTACCGGCGCCTGCGAGACAAGGTGCTGGTGATTCTGATCGCTCAGGGGGCGAAGACCTTTCTGGTGTCCCTCTTCATGCTGTTGATTTTTCAGCGGCTGGTGAACCGACATCTGAAGCGGATCGAGGGATATTTGGGTGATATCCGCCTGGACCGGGACCGGCCGCCGCTGCGCCTGTCGAGGGGGAAGAGCCCGGTATCCGAAGAAGATGAACTCTCCCGGCTGGTCGATCGCATCAACCTGCTCCTCGGGGAGTTGAGGCGCTCCTATGCTCGGGTGGAAGGGGAGTTGGTGCGGCGGCGGGAGGCGGAGCAGGCCCTGAAAAAGAGCGAGGGATCTTTGCGAAGCCTGCTTCAGGCCGCTCCCATCGGCATCGGGCTGCTCCAGGGACGGTCCATCCGGTGGTCCAACGGACAGCTGAGTCGGATGACCGGATACCCCCAGAAAGCGATTACCGGCATGGACCCCCGCCGCCTGTATGAAGAGGATTCGGAATACCGGCGGATCGGCCGGGTGCTTCGATCGGCGATCGACCAAGACGGCCTCGCCCGTGCGGAAACCCGCTGGCGGCGGCGGGACGGGTCGGCCCTGGATGTTCTTTTGATCTTTTCCAAGCTGGAATCCGCCGATTTGAGCGCCCAACTGATCTTTACCGCGACCGACATCACCGAGCAGCGCCGGACCCGCACCGAACTCGAATCCCGATCCCGGGAGCTGGGGCAGGTCAATACGGCCCTGCGGGAGCGCAACCGGTTCATTGAAGTGATTCTGGACCACCTGCCCATCGGTCTCGGGGTCAACGCCGCGGACGACGGGCAGGTTCACTATCTCAACCGGCAGTTTGAATCGATCTACGGGTGGTCGAGATCGGACCTGACCGATGTGGATGCCTTTTTCGACTGTGTCTTTCCCGACCCGGACACCCGAGAACGGATGCGGACCCGTATTTTGGGGGATATCGCCGCCGGTGATCCGGAGCGGATGAAATGGCAGAATTTGCAAATCACCACCCGGACCGGCGAAGAACGCCGGGTGGATGCGATTAATATACCGCTGTTTGAGCAGAACCTGATGATCTCCACGGCTCAGGACGTGACGGAAAAGGTCTTGACGGAAGCCGAATTGAACCGATACCGTGAACATCTGGAACACCTTGTGGAGGAACGCACCGCCGCTCTTCAGGAGGCGAACACGGAGCTTTCCCAATACGCCTATGTGGTTTCCCATGATCTGAAGGTGCCGTTGCGCGCCATCCACAATTATGTCGATTTTCTGCACGAAGACCTCGGCGGGCGGTTGGAGCCGGAGCTTCAGGAATATCTGGATGAAATGCGAAATGCGGTTCAACAGGGCGAAAAACTGGTGGACGACCTGCTGGTGCTGTCCCGCATCGGAAAAAAGGGCGATTCCCCAAATCGGCTGGAGACCGGCGTATTTTTGAGGGACCTGGCGGAAAGTCTGAAGCTGAAGGCCGAGGTGTTTTTTCAGGGCGGTGAATGGCCGGTCCTGGAGGTGGATGAGGTGCTTTTTCGACAAATCTTCAGTAATCTGATGGTCAATGCGGTCAAATTCAATCAAAGCCCTCAAAAACGGGTGGAACTGGGGGTTTTCTCCGGGAAGGGGGGTTCGGAATTCCATATCTCCGACAACGGCATCGGTATCTCCCCGGCCTATACGGACCGTATTTTTCGGGTTTTTGAAAGGCTTCACACCCCCGAGGAATATGAGGGCACCGGCATCGGCCTGGCCATCGTCAAGAAAGCGGTCGCCAAACTGGGCGGCCGGGTGCGGCTTGAATCCCTGCCCGGCCGGGGCAGCACCTTTTATGTGACGCTTCCGAATCAATCCACCCTCTTTTCCCGAAACGGAGAACCCCATGCATAGAAACGGTCCCGTGCGCATCCTTCTGGTGGAAGATAACCGACACGACTACATCGCCTTTCGCAGGGCCCTGCAAAAAAGCGGGAAGGAGGCGACCATTCGCCATTTTGTTCGGGCCGAGGAGGCCCTGGACCATTTGACGGGGAATGTCGGGTCTTATGATCTGGTGGTGGCCGACCACAACCTGCCGGCCATGACCGGGCTGGAGTTTTGTGAACGACTGCTGAAACGGCAGCTCCGAATTCCGGTGGTGCTGCTGACCGGCCAGGGAAACGAGCATTTGGCCATCTCCGCCCTCAAGGCCGGGGTCTCCGACTACATCATCAAGGACCCTCAGCAGGGGTACCTGGAACTGCTGCCCATGGCCCTGGAGGAGGTGATGCGGCGGGCCGAAGACCGGCGGGCCCGGTTCGAGGCGGAAAAGGCGCTTCGAAAAAGCCAGGCCATCCTCAACGCCACCCAGGAAATCGCCCGAATCGGCGGATGGGAAACATACCTGGAGACCGGAGAGCAGGTCTGGACCGAGGAGGTCTACCGAATCCGTGAAGTCGATGCCGATTTTCAACCCACCCTGGAAAAAGGCCTCGATTTTTTTACCCCCGAATCCCGGCCGCTTCTGGAAGCGGCGGTGAATCGCGCCGTGGAAACGGGGGAACCGTGGGACCTGGAGCTGGAGATGGACACGGCCAAGGGCCGGCGTCGTTGGGTGCGCACCATCGGTAAGGCCCTGCAAAAGATGGGCAAGACGGTGAAGCTCTACGGATCGCTTCAGGACATCACCGACCGCAAGCGGTTGGAGAGTGAACTGATCAAGGCCAAGAAGATCGAGGCCACCGGGGTTCTGGCCGGCGGCATCGCTCATGATTTCAACAACCTGTTGTTCGTCATTTTGGGCAATATCGACCTGGCCAAGGAGGACCCGAGTATCGCCGGGCGGACGGCGGAACTGCTTACCAATGCCCAAAAAGCGGGCATGAAGGCCCGGGACCTCACCCATCAGTTCATTACCTTCTCTTCCGGCGGCGAGCCGGTGCGCAAACGGACCCCCCTGGACCCCTTTCTTTCGGACATTCTTCGCATCTCCCTGGGGGGCTCCAACCTGGAATACCAGTACACCTCCAAAGATGCGCTCCGGGACGTGGAGGTGGATCGGGGTCAGATGTCTCAGGTCCTGTACGGAATCATCGACAATGCCAAGCAGGCCATGTCCGGGGGCGGGATTCTCCGTATGACGGCCGAAAACGTGGATGAAAATTCCGCCGGAGAACCGGTGCCGACCGGCAGGTATGTTCGCATTTGCGTCATCGATCAAGGGGACGGAATTCCCCATGGGAACCTTCAAGATATCTTCGATCCCTATTTTTCCACCAAACAGCGGGGCAGCCAGCGGGGCATGGGGCTGGGCCTGGCCATCGCCTATTCCATCGTCAAAAACCACGGGGGCCGGTTGGAGATCGATTCCCGACCGGGTGAGGGGACCCGGGTCATGCTCTATCTTCCCGCGCTTCCGGAAAAACCGGCCGCAGAAAAAAAGAGAGCACTCTCCGTAAAACCCGAAACCGGTCCCCGAGCGACGGGACCGGGGCGAATACTGGTGATGGATGACGAGGCAATGGTCCGGAAGCTGGCCCAAAAAATGCTGGACCGGCTGGGCTACACCGATGTTTCTCTGGTCCGAAACGGGGAGGAGGCGATCACTCAGTATCGGGAAGCCATGGAAACCCGCCGGCCGTTTGACCTGGTGATTCTGGATTTGACCATCAAGGGCGGCATGGGCGGGGTGGAAACGATTCGAAAGCTGCGCCAGATCGACCCCGATGTGACGGCGGTCATCGCCAGCGGTTATCTGGCAGACCCCAAATTCGCCGGTTTCAATATCACCGAATTCAAAACCGCCATCGCCAAGCCCTATTCCCTGAGCCAGTTGGAATCGGTGCTGAACCGGCTGCTGGGAACCGGAAAGGAGAGCTCAACCCATGCGTAAAAATCCACATCGAAGCGCCTGCCCCGGAATGGAAAGATGGATGTGGGTGCTGATTTCAATGATGATGATCGCGGGCGGTACCGAATCGGCCGAAGCCGGCAGCCTGCGCCGGGACGGACGGTTGGAATTTTTGACCGGTGAGGGAATGATCTCCGCGGCCGTTGATATTCAGTTGGCCGACACCCCGCAGGAACGGGCCCGAGGGCTTATGGGGTTCAAAAAACTGGATGAATCCGAAGGGATGCTTTTCATCTACCCGGATGCCGACCTTCGGGCTTTCTGGATGCGAAACACCTACGTCTCCCTGGACATTATTTTCCTATCCGAAGGCCGGCGGGTGATCAACATCGCCCAAGGCACCCGGGTGTTGTCCGATACCCGGTATTATTCCGAAGAACCGGCGCAATATGTGGTGGAGGTCATCGCCGGCTTCTGCCAGGCCCATGGGATACGACCGGGGGATTCGGTGCGATGGCGTCTTCAGTGATTTTATCGCGTCGATGCGAATTAAAAACAGGGATCTCAAAGCAGGGATATCAAAAACAGGATGGCTGAAGGAGGGTTCGTCGGGCGGACAGTCGTCTGTATTCAGAGATACAAAAAAGAAAGGGGGGAGATGATCAGTATCATCCCACCCCCGGAAACCACTTACGGCTGAAAGACTAAACGCATCCGGTCGGTTTGGGAAGACCGGCCATTTTACAAGCGCCTTTACCCGGTCCTGACGGGAAGAGCTCATAGATGTGCTTCAGTTTGAACTTGGTCAGCTTGGAGAGAACGCGAACCATGGGAGCGATGCCGTTCTTCTCATAGTACTCCTGGAGAACCTTGATCACCAGCTTGTGCTCGTCGGTCATCTCGTCGATGCCTTCCTGCTCCTTCACGTACTCAACCCATTGTTCGTTCCACTGGTTGTAATCCGTAATGAAACCGTCTTCGTCAACGTCAAAACTCTTTCCTTTAAATTCCACTGTTGCCATTAAAAAAACCCCCTCTTCTTGAAATTTTGATCAATCTTCAACGGTATTGATCGACACAATCATGTCTTATCTCATATACTCTTCAACCAAGTATACAGCCGGAATTAAAATTTTTAGCTTGTTTATATTTAAGAACCAGAAATGTCAACACGAAATTTAAGACCCGGTCACATTCATCCATTCGTAAGAAGCCCTGGAATCAGCGCCCATTTTACCGGGAATTGATAATGATTCTCAAACCTTGGCGAATTGTTCTTGATATTGACAAGGCCAAGGTGGTACTATACAAAAAAAATAGAAGAAAAGTCAATAGAGGAAAGATCCGAATTGTCATTTTTCGGGTTCCGGCCCGCCCCTCAAAAGAAATTCTTTCGGTAAGCAGGGAGGAACAGGCATGATTTTGAACATCAAATCCGATTCGAAAACGGAACTGATCGATATCACATCCCGGGTCCGCGACGCGGTCTCCTCCGCCGGCGTGAAGGAGGGGATCTGCATGGTCTACATTCCCCACACCACGGCGGCCGTGACCATCAATGAAAGCGCCGACCCCAGCGTGAAACGGGATATTCTGATGGTCCTCAACGACATGGTTCCCTGGAAAGCCGATTATCGCCACGCCGAGGGGAATTCGCCGGCCCATGTCAAATCCAGTTTGGTGGGCGCCTCGGAGCTGGTGGCCGTGGAGGACGGCAAATTGGTCCTGGGGACCTGGCAGGGGATTTTCTTCTGTGAATTCGACGGCCCGAGATCCAGGAAGGTTCATGTCCGTTTTCTCAAAGGGGGCGCCGATGGATGACCTGGATCGGGAGCTGCTCAACCGGGTTCAATCCGATTTTCCCATCACCTCCCGGCCCTATGCGGCTATCGCGGGGGACTTGGGCATTACCGAAGCCCGGGTGATTCAGCGGTTGAAGGCGCTCAAGAAAGAGGGAATCATTCGGCGGATCGGCGGCAATTTCGTCCCCCACAAGCTGGGATTCGTCAGCACCTTGTGCGCCGCCAAGGTGCCGGAGGAGAAGCTGGAATCCTTTGCGGAAACGGTCAACCGATACCCCGGGGTGACCCATAATTATACCCGAGACAACCCCTTCAACGTCTGGTTCACCTTTATCGCGCCCTCCATGGAGGAGATCGACGCCAATCTGGAGGCCATCTCCCGGGAGACCGGGGTTCGGGACATCCTCAACCTGCCGTCCACCAAGGTGTTCAAGATTCGGGCCCATTTCGATCTTTAGATGAAAGACATACGCATCGCAGCGGCCGTCTTCCAGTCCCGCCTTCTGGAAACGGATCACAATCTGGACCGGATGGCGGGGCTGATCCGCCGGGCCAAGGACCGGGGGGCGGTCGTCATCTGTTTTCCGGAGATGAACATCACCGGCTACACCAGCCGTCCGGAGATTCGGGCGGCGGCCGAGCCGATTCCGGGTCCCGTCACCGACCGGTTGTGCCGAATGGCCGCGGCCGATGAAATCGTCATTCTGGCGGGCATGGCGGAGCGGGACGGCGAGGATCGCATCTATGTGAGTCACCTGGTGGTGGAACCCTCGGGGAAGATTACGGTCTACCGGAAACTCCACATCGCTCCGCCGGAAAAGGGGGTCTATTCTCCGGGAGAGACGATTCCCCTGTTTGAAATCGAGGGAATCCGCTGCGGAATTCAGCTCTGCTACGACGCCCACTTTCCGGAGCTGTCCACCCTCATGACCCAGCGGGGCGCCGATGTCCTCTTCATGCCCCATGCCTCCCCCCGGGGCACCCCCGAAGACAAATATCGCTCCTGGTCCCGGCATCTGCCGGCCCGGGCCTTCGACAACAGCCTCTATGTCATCGCCTGCAACCAGTCCGGGGTCAATGCCAACGGGCTGCGGTTTCCGGGCATCGCCATGGTGATCGACCCGTCCGGCAATGTGGTGGCCAAGGATTTGAGCGACCGAGAGTCCATTATTGTGGCCGATCTGTCGGCCGCGGCCCTGGACCGGGTCCGCAGCCACAAGATGCGTTTTTTCTTTCCCAACCGGCGGCCCGGCCTGTATCGACGGGAAGGCCCCCGGAGGTCATCCTGAGGCCTCTTCCCGCAGCCGGTCCAGGGCCTCGTCCGGCCCCAGAACGATCAGAAGGTCGCTCTCTTTGATCAGAAAGTCGCCGGTGGGGATCACATTCAGCCGGTCCGGCACCAGTTCTTTGATCGCAATCACCTGAATTCCGTATTCATTGATCAGGTTGAGCTCCTTGAGGGTTTTTCCGATAAACGCTTTCGGCGGCGAAATCTGGATAATGGTGTATCCCTCGATGAGCGGCAGGTAATCGAGCAGGTGCGGGTTGTGAAGCCGCTCCCCGATCAGGAGGGCCTGGTCCATTTCCGGGAAAAAGACCTCCTTGGCGCCGATCTTCTGAAGAATTCGGCCGTGGGGATCACTGATGGCCATGGCGAGCAGCCGCTTGACCCCGATATCGATCAGGTTCAGGGTAGCCAGAATCGATTCGGTCAACCCGGTGCCGATGCTGACCACCACCGCATCCATCTCCTCCAGCCCGAGTTCCTGCAACGCGAGGAGGTCGGTGGCGTCGGCGACCACCGCGCGGCTCACCTGGTCTTTGATCTCCTGAATGGGGGCCGGTTTTCGGTCGATGACCAATACCTCATGGCCTTTGTCATACAGATGAACCGCCAGATAGCGGCCGAAATTGCCCATGCCGATGATTGCAAACTGTTTCATAGAAGGGTTATCCGATCATGATTTCTTCTTCCGCGTAGTGGTACCGCGAATTGATTTGCCGGCTGATGGCGATGCCGATCACCAGGGGACCCAGCCGACCGATGAACATTTCGGCCGTAATCACCAGTTTGCCGAAGGTCGTCAGCCCGCCGGTGACACCGGTGGAGAGGCCCACGGTGCCGAAGGCGCTGACCGCTTCGAAAAAAATGTCGAGAAATCCGCCCCGGCTCACGGTATGGGACAGGTCCCCGAGCTCACTGGCCAGCAGCAGCATCAGGGAGAAGACGATGATGGCGGTGGAGAGCATCACCACGTTGATGGCTCGCCAGACCGAAGTCATGGGAATCGTCCGGTAGAAAATCCGGGGAAATTTATGGCCCCGAAGCCGGGAGATGCCCAGCAGGAAGAGGCTGCTGATGGTGGTGGTTTTGACTCCGCCGCCGCAGGAGCCGGGGCAGGCCCCGATAAACATGAACACGATCATCAAAAACAGGGCTTCGTTGGTGAGATTTCCGATGGCCAGGGTGTTGAAGCCGGCGGTTCGGGTGGTGACCGACTGGAAAAAGGCGGCCAGAAACCGGCCGGGTATGGAGAGCGGCGCCAGGGTGTTGTGCCATTCCATCATCAGAAACAGCAGGGTCCCCGCCCCCCAGAGAATGAGGCTGGTGGAGATCACCAGTTTCGAATGGAGGCTGAGCCGGGGCCAGGACCGTTTCCCGAAAGGGAACATCCGTTTCAGCTCCGAGAGCACCAGAAACCCGATGCCGCCGGTGATGATGAGAAAGCAGACGGTCAGGTTGACGACCCAGTGTTCAACGTAGCCCATGAGGCTGTCCGGAAACAGGGAAAAACCGGCGTTGCAAAAGGCGCTGACGGCATGGAACAGGGCCAGGTAGACCGCCTGTCCGGCACCGTGATCCGGAAGGAAACAGAAGAAGAGGATGATGGCGCCGATCAACTCCAGGCTGCACGCCATGACCAGGACATTTCGGACGATATCCCCCGGATTCAGGTCGCGTTTGTGGGTGAAGGTGTCGTGGATGACCATGCGGCCCATGAGGCTGGTGCGCCGGCCGGCGATCATCAGAAAGAGGGTGGAGAGGGTCATGATGCCGAGGCCGCCGGTCTGAATCAGCAGGAGAATCACCCCCTCGCCGAAACCCGAGAGGGCGCTTCCGGTGTCCATGACGATCAGGCCGGTGACGCAGCCGGCCGAGGTGGCGGTGAAAAGGGCGTCGATAAACCCGATGGGGGCGACGGCCGAGGCGGCCGGAAGCATCAACAGAAGGGTCCCGATACCGATCAGAATCAGGAACCCGAGGATGGGGGCGCGGCCCGGAAACCGGACCAGCCACCGGGAGATGGGAAGGGTCAGCTGTCGAAACCCTCGAAGAAAATCGTGGACCGTCATCGAATCTCCGGATTGGGTACCTTCGGACTCGGTGCCGGGGAAATCGGAATCATTGCGCGAGAATTCAAAAAAAGAAGATTGACTTGCATCCGTCCTGTTGAATAGCGTTAAGCAACCGTCCACGTTAAGTTCAGAAATGTAAACCGGATTCGGCCGGAAAGCAATTTATTTTACGGCCGCCGGTTTTGAAAACCAGCATTCGGGGGAGTTATGGCCGTCACCCAACCCAAACCGCCTTTGATCGTCATCTGCGGGGCCACCGGGATCGGAAAGACCTCGACGGCCATCGCGCTGGCCCGAACCTTCGGCGGTGAAATCGTGGGGGCCGATTCCATGCAGATCTACAAGCATATGGATATCGGCACCGCCAAGCCCACTCCGGCGGAACGCCGGGCGGTCGCCCATCACCTGGTCGATATCATCGAACCCGATGAACCCTTTGACGCGGCCCGGTATGCCCGGGCCGCCCGCGGTGTGGTCGGAAATCTTCATGAAACCGGCATTTTGCCCTTTGCGGTCGGGGGTACCGGGCTGTATATCAAGGCCCTGACCCAGGGGATTTTTCAGGCCCGACCGGCGGCGCCCGGGGTGCGGGACCGGCTTCGGGCGGAATGCGGGGCACTGGGTGCTTCGGCGCTTCATGAACGGCTGCGGCGGGTCGATCCGGTCTCAGCCGAGCGGGTTCACCCCAATGACGCGTATCGTATCCTTCGGGCCTTGGAAATCAGCGAAACCACCGGAAAACCGATGTCGACCCACCAGGCCGATCACCGGTTCCAAGAATCCCCCTATTCGGTGCTGAAGATCGGTCTGGAAATGGACCGGGCCGCTCTATACGACCGAATCGATCGGCGGGTGGAAATGATGCTTGAAGCCGGATTACTGAACGAGGTGCAAAAACTGCTGGAGATGGGGTATGATCCGGAGTTGAAGGCCATGCAGTCCATCGGGTACCGTCACATGGTCGATTATCTGCAAGGCCGGTTGAGCTGGGAGGAAGCGATGAGGACCTTGAAGCGGGATACCCGTCGATATGCCAAGCGCCAGTTCACCTGGTTTCGAAAAGATACCGCCGTGAATTGGTTTTCGCCGGACGCAGTCGACGCGATTCGACTGAAAATAAAAAATTTCTTGCAACCGCCGTCAATTTATTCCAATATAATGCCCGATCATTCTTGAGGCGATTTTTGCCTCGAAGGCTTGGGGGGTAAAAAATGAACACCTATATCGGTTTGATTTCCTTGGGGGTATTCGCCGTCGGGTTGTCGGCGTATCTGCCTATTGTGATTCCGACGACGACCATTTCCGTGGTCACCATTATTTTCGCCGCGGTGTTTACGCTGCTGATCACCTTTATGGTGACCAAAAAATGGATGGAAGAGCAGTACGACCTCAAGAGCCGAAAGCTCAAGGAGGAAAACGATCGGCGGATTCGGCGGTTGAAAAAAGAGCATGACACCACCACCCTCGAAAAGACCATCCGCGACGGCACCCAGACCCTGATCAAAAACGCCCTCGATTACTTCAAAATCGAAAACATCAAAAACGAGATCGGGACCTCCGCCGCCATCGAAAACCTTCAGCTCGACAAGTACGGCCAGATCATCGAGCTGCTGGCCGATTTTTCCCTGATCCTGCCCGACATCAAGGAAAATCAGAAGATCGTCGAGGATGAGATCACCCACCAGATCAAGATCTACACCATCGATGAAAATCCCTTCGCGCTGTTTCTCGAGCGGATTATGCAAAAGTACATCGTCACGGTGAACAAGAAGATCAAGGAAAAGATCGAATTCGAAATCATGGAATCGATGAAGATCTGCCCCCAGTGCGCCGAAAAGGTGTTGCCCAAGGCCAAGGTCTGCAAGCACTGCGGCCACAAATTTCAGTATATTTCACGGTCCACCGCCCACCGCACCATCGCCCTGGATCGGGTGGACCGGGGCAAGAAGTATTACAAATTGGGCCAGTACCCCGAAGCCCTCAAGGAGTTCGACACCGCCATCGAACTCAAGGGCAATTACGCCCTCGCCTACTACAATCGGGCCATCGTCCACAACAAGCTGGGGAACCGCAAGGAGGCGGAAGCCGACCTGCGGGAGGCCTCCTATTTAGGCCATAAAAAGGCCCAGGAACTGCTGAACGCCAAGGGCATCGCCTAGCGGAGGGATCAGGGCGCCCAGGCATGCACCGGAAAGCCCCATTCCCGCAGGCTTTCATACAGGGCGATGCCCACGGCGGTGGAGAGATTGAGGCACCGAATGTCGCCCCCGATCGGAATGTGAAACCGGCCTTCCGGGTACCGGGCCAAGACCGTATCGGGCAATCCGCGCGTCTCCGAACCGAAAATCAGAAAGCCCCGACGGGGTAAATCCATTTCCCGAAAGGATCGGTCCGCCCCTTTGGCGAAGACCGCCGTCTCTTTCGGTTTCGGGGCCATTTCTCCCTCGAAAGCGTCCCAATCTTCCCACACCCTCAGGTTCACCCGGCGCCAGTAGTCGAGACCGGCCCGCTTCACATTGCGGTCATCCAGAGAGAACCCCAAGGGTTTGATCAGATGAAGACAGGCCCCGGTTCCCAGACAGGTGCGCCCGATATTGCCGGTGTTCCAGTGCACCTCGGGATGGACCAGCACCACATGACGTTCCGGTTCCGGCGGCCAGTCGGGTGTCTCGATCTCGGGGGTCGCCACCGATTCACACCTTTTTGCCGCAGTGGGGGCAATATTTGAATTCCGGATGAAGGGACCGCCCGCATTCGGGGCAGGCGGCCTCCGCTTTTTCTAAGTATCGCTCATATTCCGGTCCCATCTCCTGCACCGCCCGTTCGCACCGGTCGCACATCAGAAAGGGGTCCCCTTTTTTGACCCGAAAAACCGGTATAAAAAAAAGGTTCAGGTAATGGTCCACCCGTTTATACCGGGCCTGGGCCAGTCCGCAGACCGGGCAGAGCACCGGCTGGTCGTCCAAAATTTTGATTTTCGGGGTAATGCCGCCGATAAATATCATTTCACCTTTTTCTTAGGGTTCTCGGCCATGACCATCACAATCCGCACCGGAGTCTTCCAACCTGCCGGTTCATGATCGGTATTGAAAGATGAGTGGATATTCGATATGTGAACGCGATTGGTCGGCTTTGATCATCGTTTCTAACCAAGAATAGAGAGGTCACCCCGGGATATTTCCCCGGGCCGGGAAGCTGTTTGAGCGGATGCGAGTTCTTGCCGGCCCGGGGAAATATCCCGGGGTGACCGAACCGGTGATCCTGGCCTATTGATCCATAGGTAAGATTCGAATTCTTTGTCAAAATGTTTTTCATTCGGAGGCGCGCATGATCATCGATGTTCATACCCATCTTTTTTCCCGGGAAATTCGGGAGAACCGGTCCCGGTATTTTCCGGGGGAATCCGCTTTCAAACTGCTCTACGATTCTCCCAAATCGAAGCTGGTGGGGGCCGGGGAGATGCTGGCGATGATGGATGCCGAAGGGGTGGATCAATCCGTAGTCTTCGGGTTCCCCTGGCGGAATCCGGAGGTGTTCAAGCGGGAAAACGATTATATTCTGGAGACGGTCGCGAAATATCCGGATCGGTTCATCGGCTTGTGTTGTTTCGATGCCCTGAGTCCGGAGGCCCCCAAAGAAGCGGAACGGTGTCTCGATGCCGGTCTGTCGGGTGTGGGAGAACTCGCTTTTTACGAATCCGGAATTAATATCAATACCTGTGAAGCCCTCGAACCGATTCTCGAACTTTGCCGGAAAAAGCGGTTACCGGCCATGGTCCACACGAATGAGCCGGTCGGCCATTTTTACCCGGGTAAAAGCCCCAACACCCTGGCTCAGATCTATCATCTGATTAAACGGTTTCCCGAGAATATCTTCATTCTGGCCCATTGGGGTGCCGGTATCTTTTTCTATAATCTTCTAAAGAAAGAAACCCGGGAGGTCCTTAAAAATGTCTATTACGATACGGCGGCCTCCCCCTTTCTCTACGAAGCGGCGATCTATTCGAAGGCCCTGGAACTGGCCGGTGTCGAGAAGGTGCTCTTCGGGACCGATTACCCGCTGCTG
>JGI12210J13797_10174037_pt1 | contig 13340 bp, 9 predicted proteins | sample ElkSlonscriptome_3_FD_13797 | JGI IMG/M metagenome (IMG submission 13797)
CACCTCTCCAATGCTGGGGTGGCTCCGTCGATCTCGATGGCGATGAACCTCTTGTTCGTACCCACTGGGCCCGAGACGTTGATGGGAGCATGGGTCTCGACATGGTCCGAGCACTGGCGTTTCGCGGCCTTCTCGAGGCGTCGTACGGTGCTCCCGAGCGAGTCGCGGGGTCTCTTCTTCGCTCTCCGTCTCGGAAGCTCGTCGCCTTCTCCTCGGGGAGCGGCCTCGAGGGGAGAGGGCGGGCTCTCGAGCGGGAGCGGCTCCACGACCGAGAGCATGGGAGTCGCCGACTTCGGGGCATCACTCCCACCCGGGGCGGGCGCCTCGGCGGGAATCATCACGATCTGCTCATCCGAAGATGCCTGGTCCGCCTCCGCCAGCCCCCGGTCTGGCTCCACGTTCTTGGTGAGACGAGCGCTCACGGGCTCGACCATGGCGTCGTCGGGAAACAGTGAACTCGTCAGGAAGACCGCGATGGCGATGGCCACGGTTACGAGCGTATAGCGCAGGACTCTCGTGCCGCGGCCCGAAGGCGCAGGCGGTCGCTCAGAGGGCACCTCCCGTGCGGTGTCACCGTCCGCGACGGGAGCGACAGCGGTACGGGTCGGCACGGTGTTGCGTAGCGCTACCGTTCGAGTGAGGGGCTCCGTCCGCCTCCAGCGCAGAGAGCCGGGGCGATGCGCATCGAGGGCGATCTCGAGCGCTGTGATCAACTCGTCCATGTTGGCGTAGCGGCGCCCTGGATCCTTCTCGAGGCAGCGAGCGACGATGGTCTCCAGCGTGGAGGGAAGGCTCGGGTCGTGCTCTCGTATCGAGGGAGGAGGCTCCGAGGCATGCATCGCCAGGACCTTCAGTGGTGTAGGTCCAGTGAAGGGCAGGCGGCCCGTGAGCACCTGGAAGAGCATGATGCCCAGCGCATAGATGTCCGACTGTGGGCTGGCTGGTGTGCCCTCGACCAGCTCTGGGGCCATGTACGCGACCGTGCCGAACAGCTCGTTCGCGGCCGTGAGGGTCTGGGTGTCCTCGAGGCCGGGTGAGTTGGCCTTAGCGATGCCAAAGTCCAAGACCTTGACGACGTCGACACGCTTGCCTTGCTCATCGTCGTAGAGGATGCAATTCGACGGCTTGATGTCGCGATGGATGACCCCATGTGCATGCGATGCACGAAGAGCCGCCGCGACCTGGAGAATGATCTCCGTGGCCCGAGGCGCAGAGAGGGGACCCTCTTCCTTCAGAACTCGGGCGATGTCGCGACCTTCGATGTACTCCATCGCGATGTAGACGAGCCCATCATGGGTCTCCCCGCAGTCCATGATCTGAACCACGTTGGGATGCTTGATCGACGCAGCAGAGCGGGCCTCCCGTAGGAAGCGCCTCTTGGTGGTGAGGTCACTGTCCTCGCCGGAGGACGGACGCAGGACCTTGATGGCGACTCGGTTCCTCAAGGTCGTGTGCCTACCTTCGTAGACGACTCCCATGCCGCCTTCGCCGAGCTTCTGCAGCAAGGTGTAGCGAGCGTCGAGCGTCGTACCCGAGAGGCCGCTCGAGTTGGGAGACAGTCGAATGGTCCCGCCGTCACTCTCCATGAGCTAGAAGTGCACCTTCATGTCCATGGTCACGTGTCGGGGACCGAGCCGAGGTCCGAACTGCAGGCCGGAGAGACGGCGTGCCCGACGGTTCCTGACCAACCGCTGACCGCCCAGGAGCGCCGCGATGCTGCCCATTACGACGCCACCCAAACCCACGTAGAAGATGATGGCGCCTCTACGTTCCATCTCTGCTCGATGAGCCACATACGCAGGAGGATCCGGATCGCCCGGCTTCAGATCCCCTTCGGCTTCGTCCTCGGCCCTCCGCCGATCTCTCGCCTCCTGGATCATCGATGGAAAGAGTGCGCCATCGACCATCAATGCGACGCCGCCGAGGGTGACCAGGGATCCGGCCGAGAGCAGACTCAGCGCGAGGGCATCGGGCCTTCGGCGAACAGCCGGCGGGGGCGCGTCCCGTGTCACTACGGGTGGCGACGGGCGGGGGAGCTTGCGTGCCATTTCCTGCTGCTCGAGCGTGCGAGCGGCGAGCTCGGCTTGCAGCTCGGCACGCATCGAGTCACGCATCTCTAGTAGATCGAGATCCTCTTCAGCAGGATTGCCGTCTGCCTCTGCGCTATGAGGACGATCCCTGTCGGCGAAGTATGCGTCGAGCAGGGCAAGGCCCTCGCTCAGGTGGTCGATGTTCTCTGTTTTCCTCCAGAGTATCGTCCAGTAGATCTCAGCGGAGTGCAAGGCGGTGTAGTGACCAATTTCGGTGAGTCGCACCTCGGGGGGCATGGCATCATATGCTCTCGCATAGCCTCGGGCTGCCCCGAGATGATCTGCTGGCTCTGCCTTGGACAGCTCTGCTGCCTCGCTCATGTATGTTTCGTAGGCAGGGGCGGAGGAGTCCGGCTCAGCAGCATGAGACGCAGTTGAATGCAGGAGAGCGAGCAGCACGACGGCGCGAAGCGAAGGCAGGATGAGGTGCCCTGGAGCCATGCAGTTTGGCAGGCTACATCCCCGACGGGGACGATGTCCAACTGTCTTGGTTCAGGGAGGGCACTTTCGAGAAGGAACCTTGGTGCCATTCATCGTCGAAAGCGATCCTACGATTATGCGCGTAATGCGATGATGGGCGAAATCGACCACTTCTCGGCGCAGGGGGAGGTGCTGAACATCGGTCTTTGGTGGGACTCACGAAACACTGTATGTGAGTGGTTACATGCCAGAAATCATTGTTCAGCCCGTGATCCGGGCGAGTTCCCCTTCGTTGTAGTGGTGGTGCGTTTCACGTGTCAGGCGCTCGAGGTCTTGAATGAGGGTCTCCCAAGCGAGCGATTTCGTTCCGTGACCCGTTTGGGTCAAGAGGGCATTGCGGTTTGTGCGCAGTATCTCTGCGGATGATTTTGCAAGAAGATGAGCTTGTGAAGCCATTCTGCACGGCTTCGAGATGAGATTCGACATGATGGCGTCGAACGATGCGCAAGAAGAGCGCGACTCCAGAACCAGGCGAAGGGTAGCGGGCCGAGCCCACTGTTTGCCGTCGAAGCGCTCCGCCGCTCTGGTGCTCGTCTCCTTCGTCACCACGGTGACATCGTGCACTCCGGAAGACGCTGCCATCGCCCACGGCACCGGTGACGCTCCCACCTCGACCGAGAGTACGGGGGGGACGGGGGGCACGGGGCCCGTCGCCGATTCGACGACGGCCGGCCCAGGAGGCGCGACGACCTCGTTCGAAGATCCTTGTGCCATCTGCGAGATCGAGCGAATGATATGCGAGCCCGGCGTCGGGTGCCGGCCGTGCGGAGAGAGCCAGGGGGAGTGTCCCGGTGAGACCGTGTGCGACATGGTCACGGGCCACTGCACTCCATGCAATGAGGCCGGGCCCGACATCTGCATGCAGAACGATCCAGCCGCGCCGTGGTGCGATGGTGGCGTGTGCAGTCCGTGTACCGACGAGCACTGTTTTCAAGCTTCGTTGTTGTGTTCCGAGGCAGGAGGCCACTGCTTCCAGTGCTCCGACCTCCCCGCCGACGAGGCCAACGAGGCCTGTGAGTCATCGAGTCCCAGTACACCCATATGCCGTGATGGTCACTGTGACGTATGTCGGGCCCATGAAGAGTGCGACGGTTCTCGAGGGTGCGACCTGCTCCTCGGGCGCTGCATGGATTCGAACGCCGTGTTCTTCGTGCCCGATGATCACCCGTCGGTGGCCAGCGCAATTTCTGCGGCTGGCGCGATGAAGGACGTCGAGTCGGCGACGATCGTGCTCAATGACAGCGTCATTCACGTCGGCGTGATCGCGCCCAGTCCCCAACTCGACGCGGTGGCCGTGATTGCCTATGAGCCCAAGGAGTGGAATCCGGTGTCCCAGGAGAACGCCGAAGACGATTACGTCGTTCGGATCGAAGGGCAGAGTGGCGCGCGTGTGTACATGTACAATATCACCGTCGACGGTTACTACACGGGGATTGGCCGGGATCAACCAGAGAGAAGGCTCGTGGTCGTCGACGGCGAGGCAGGCAGCATCGTCTATCTCGATCGGATGAGCATCAGGCGAGGGGCATACGAGGGGCTTCGTGCGAGTGACTCTACGCTGTATCTTCGCAACCTCCTCATCAGCAAGACGAATGTCTACACGGGGGATGCTGCGGTGAAACTGGATGGCTTTGGAGAGCTGTACGCGTGGAACGTGTCGGTGGTGGGCAACCACGCGGGGATCGTGGACTGCGATCCCGGAGGAGATTGGGTGGGGGAGGTCTTGAATTCAGTCCTCTACGAATCACCCGGCGAGTGCTCGATCTCGACCGCCTGCGGCTTCGACGTCCGCACCTCGGTGATCGAGAGCGCGTGCAACGGCTCGTTCAATCAAGACGGCTCCAATTCCGTCTTGGCGATGGACGATCCAGACTGGTGGGGTTCCGACGGTCGTCTCGATTGCAACGACGTCGCCCCCTTCGTCGACGTCGCCCGCTGGGACTCTTGCGTGGGAAGCCCTCCTATAGAGTGCCAGTTCCCCAAGGACGACATCGATGGCGCGCCCCGGCCAGGCGGGACCAACAACGACCCGGGCTGTGCGTTCAATTGCAATGATTTTCCGGGCGGCAACATACCGTTCGACTCTTGTGGAAGATAGGGGGTCCGAGATGAAGGGATCAGTTCGAATGCGCGCGGTCGAGGTCGCCCTCGCGTTCACCGTTGTCCCGCTGATGCCGTGGGGTTGCCTATGCGTCGCGGAGTTTCCCGACCATCACTCGGGAGGCTCCGCGGCGTCCTCCGCGAGTTCGTCCGACACCAGCGGCTTTGCGATGCTCGAGGTCAGGGACGACGAGTATCTCTTCCTCCAGCGGGAGGGGAGCGAGCCCGTCGTCGTGCCGAGCCCAGGCCATCCGGACCTGCTGAGCAACGACTGCAACGCCCCGCCGCAGGCCTCGGTGGAATTGTCGTCGACGTTCTCCGAGCAAGGGTGGCCCGTCGACCTCAGCGGCAATGAGGGCTTCGAGTACCGACCGCCGGCGAGCTTCTGGGGCGTAGACTCCTTCCTCTACTCCGTAGACGGTCACGAAGCACGCGTGGACCTCATCGTGCAGCCGAGGGTCATCGAGCTCGCCACAGTGGCGAGCGGTCACGGGGGGGTCGCAGTCGAGGGCCACATCGCCCTGGGGGGCTCGGTTGGCGCAATGTCGAGTGTCGTCGCAGACATCGACGGAGACACGCTCCCGGACCTCGTCGTCAGCTCGCCGAATGCCTCGAAGAACGGCCCCGGCTCCGGGCAGTGCTACGTGATCTTGGGCGATCGCGACAGTGCGTTCCCGGGGCTGCTCTCCATCGATGACTTCGAGAATGGATACTCGATGACCGGCGAGGACTCGGGCGATCGGGCCTGCACGGCCCTCGTTGCCCTCGGCGACGTCAACGATGATGGCTTCGACGACGTTGCGGTCGGTGCCCCGATGGCTGGGCTCGAGAACAGGGGGCGGGTCTACATCGTGTTCGGCAAGCCGGATCGCGTGCCCGTCGAGCTCGCCGACATCGCGGCCGGCGGTGACGGAGGAATCGTCATCGAAGGGGAATCTGCGGGAGATCAGGCGGGGGCGAGCCTCGTCGCCGCCGACGTGAATGGTGGCGGCGTCGACGAGGTGATCATCGGTGCGCCGGCCGCAGACCCGATGGGCATGGCCCACGCCGGCCGCGTATACGTCGTGCTGGGCGAAGGACTCTCCTCGCCGGTCTCGCTCGCGGATGTCACCTCCAGCAGCGAGGGCGGGTTCGTGATCAACGGCGAGGGAGAGGGGGACATGGCCGGTACGACCCTCGGGGCCGGGAGTCTGGACGTCGACGGCTACGGAGACGTCCTCGTCGGTGCCCCCTCGGCTGGATATTCTGGTGACTTCGCGGGTCGGGTCTATGCCGTGTTCGGCAAGGTCGATACATCGAACGTCGATCTCGCCGATGTCGGCGGTGCCGTGCGTGGCTTCACGATCGACGGCGCAAGAGAGCACGACCGCATCGGCACGAGGCTCTCGGGGCTCGGGCTCGTCAACGACGACCCGCTCGACGACATCGCGATCGGCACGGGCAGCGAAGACGGTCCCGACTCGACGTATGTGCTGTTCGGCAAGGACGGCACGGCCGCGATCGATCTCGCCGATCTTGGCACATCCACGGGGTTCGAGGTGCTGTCGGCGAACGCCGGTGATTTCGATGGCGCGGCCGTGCTGCGTGCGGGCGATGTCAATGGTGACGGCGCGCTGGATCTCCTGGTGGGGGCGCCACGGGCTGGAGCATCGGGGACGGTCTACGTGCTCTACGGGCCGTTCGGGGGGACGGAACTCTCGCTTTCATCCTACGCGCCCGGGCCGGAGGGGTTCTCCATCATTGGGGAGGCCGAGGGCGACGAGGCTGGCTCGTCCGTGGCCGTCGGCGACCTGAACGACGACGGGCTGCTGGACATGATCATCGGCTCGCCCGGGAACGGATCCGGTGGGCGGGTCTACGTCGTCTACGGCGTCCCCTCGTCGTTTGGTGACCCCACGGACCCGCCGGAGTGCGAGACGTAGGGCGGCGCAGCGCGCACGTCTGTGGTAGGGGCCGTCGTGCGCGACCCCGCGAGCCAGCGGAGCGGCTTTTGCCCGCAATGCTACCGTGCGCCCACTACCCGACGCCGCCCATGACCACTGCTGCCGCGACCTCCGAGCCCACCACCGATCTCACCGTCGATCTCTCCCGCCTGCGCGAGGACATCCTCGAGCTGTCCGCCATCGGCCAGGACCCTCGCACCCGCGGGGTCCACCGCCTCGGCTTCGGCGACGACGACATGCGGGCGCGTCGCTGGCTCATCGATCGGATCCAAGACGCGGGCGGCGTGGCCTCGCTCGACGGTGCGGGCAACGTCGTGGGCCGCTTCGACGGCGCCACCACCGAAGCGGCCGTGCTCACCGGCTCGCACATCGATTCCGTGCCCGCCGGCGGCATGTTCGACGGCACCCTGGGCGTGCTCGCGGCGCTCGAGGCCATGCGGACGGTGCGGGACGCGGGCGGCACCCTGCACCGGCCGGTCGAGATCGTCGCCTTCGCCGACGAGGAGGGGCGCTTCGGCGGCATGTTCGGCGCGCAGGCCCTGTGCGGCAAGATCACCGCCGACTGGGTGCACAACGCCCACGACGTCGACGGCCTGCGCCTCGTCGACGCCATGCAGGGCCAGGGCCTCGATGCCATGGCCGCGCTCGAGGCGGCCCGGCGCCCCGACGACGTCCATGCCTTCCTCGAGCTGCACATCGAGCAGGGCCCCGTGCTCGAGCGCGAGCGTGTCACCATCGGCCTGGTCGAGGGCATCGCCGGCGTCTTCAAGTGGATGGTGCGCCTGGGCGGCAAGGCGGCGCACGCCGGCACCTCGCCCATGAACATGCGCAGCGACGCCTTCATGGGCCTGGCCGACTTCGCCCACGAGATCTCTCGCATCATCGAAGAAGACGGCACCGAGCACTCGCGCCTCACCGTGGGCAAGGTGGAACTGCTGCCCGGCAACCCCCACACCATCCCCGGCGAGGCCATCTTCTCGCTGGTGGGCCGCGACATGGACCCCGTGGTGATGTCCACCCTCGCCGACAGCTGCCGCAAGGTGCTGTCGGCCATCGCGCGGCGCCACAACCTCAAATTCGACTTCGAGCAGCTCAGCTGGCTTCAGCCCCAGGCCTGCGACGCCAGCCTGATCGACGTGTTCGAGGCCCAGGCCGCCGCGCTCGGGCTCAGCCACCGGCGCATGCCCAGCGGGGCGGGCCACGACACCCAGTTCATGGCCACGCTCACCCGCGCCGCCATGATCTTCGTGCCCTCCGTCGGCGGCATCAGCCACGCGCCCGACGAGTGGACCCACTGGGCCGACGTGGAGAGCGGCGCCAACGTTCTGCTGCGGGCGCTGGTGGCGGTGGCCGAAGAGCGGTGAGGTAGGGTGGGCTCGCCATGAGCAAGCGCAGCTACTCCGGCCCCGACGTCCACCTCAACCTCAACGTCCGAGGCATGCGCCCCTCGGCCACGGTCGCCATCAACGAGCGCTCCAACGAGCTGCGGCAGCAGGGGCGCAAGATCTTCAAGCTGGGGCTGGGGCAGTCGCCCTTCCCCGTGCCCGGCCCCGTCGTGCAGGAGCTGGCCAACCACGCCCACGAGAAGGACTACCTGCCCGTGTGTGGCCTGCGCGAGCTGAGGAACGCGGTGGCCGACTACCACCGCGGCCGCGACGGCAACCCGGCCACCGGCGACGACGTGCTCATCGGCCCCGGCTCCAAGGAGCTGATGTTCCTGCTTCAGCTCGTCTACTACGGCGATCTGGTCATCCCCACCCCCAGCTGGGTCTCCTACGCGCCCCAGGCCGCCGTCATCGGCCGCCGCGTGCAGTGGCTGCCCACCCGGCGCGAGAACAACTGGATGCTCGTCGCCGACGAGCTGGCCGCCGTGTGCAAGGAAGACCCGGGCCGGCCGCGGATCCTCATCCTCAATTATCCCTCCAACCCCACCGGCGACACCTACGCCGTGGAGCAGCTGCGGCGGATCGCCCGGGTGGCGCGCGAGTACAAGGTGGTGCTGCTGAGCGACGAGATCTACGGCGAGCTGGAGTTCCGCGGGCGCCACACCTCCATCGCGCGCTTCTACCCCGAGGGCACCGTCGTCTCCTCGGGCCTGAGCAAGTGGTGCGGAGCGGGCGGCTGGCGGGTGGGCACCTTCGTGTTCCCGCGACCCCTGCGGTGGCTGCTCGACGCCATGGCGGCGGTCGCCTCCGAGACGTACACCTCCACCTCTGCCCCCATCCAGTACGCCGCGGTGCGGGCGTTCCACGGGGGCAGCGAGATCGAGACCTACCTCCAGCACTCGCGCCGGCTGCTGCGCGGGCTGGGGGTGGCCACCGCCGACGCCCTCATCCAGGCCGGCGTCGACGTGCAGCGGCCCCGCGGCGGGTTCTACCTGTTCCCCGACTTCAGCGCCCACGCCGAGCGCCTCGCCGCCCGCGGCGTGACCGACTCCGCCACCCTGTGCGAGCGCCTGCTCGAGGACACCGGCGTGGCCATCTTGCCCGGCAGCGCGTTCGGGCGCCCGCCCGAGGAGCTGACCGCGCGGCTGGCCTACGTCGACTTCGACGGCGCGCGGGCGCTCGCCGGCGTGTCCCGCCTCGAGCCCGACGCCACGATCGACCCCGAGTTCCTGCGCCAGTACTGCCCCAACGTGGTCGAGGCCATCGATCGCGTGGTCGCGTGGGTGAGCGGCGACGGCGAGGCCTCCCCGTCGTAGCGCGAGCAGGGGAGGGGGCAGGGGATCGAGCGCTCCAGCCTCTGGGGATACGGCGGTGCGTTCGCTCGGCGCCGCGTCGCTTGATACGATCACGATCGCGTGGCTCGCTCCAGCAAAACTCGCTCCGGCAAGTCTCGCTCCAGCAAGTCTCGCTCCAGCAAGCGCAGCGCCGCGGTGTCGAGCTCCTCGCGCTTCGCCTGGGAGTCGCTGTCGAACGCCGAGCTGCTCGACGTGCGCCTGTGCGACCTCAAGCTCCGCCTCGAGGGCACCTGGCTTCAGGTGCTCGCCCAGCGCGTGCAAGACGAGCTGGCTGGGCATGGCCTGCGCCTGCGCCCGCACTTCTGGCTGTCGGACGAGTGGGCCTCGCCCGACGACGTCCCCGGGGTGGCCATCCCCTTCTTCCTCGCCCACCCGCGCCTCGCCGCGCTCGAGCGCGCGCAGATGTACGAGGTGGAGGGTGGCAACCGCCGCGACTGCCTCAAGCTGCTGCGCCACGAGGTCGGCCACGCCATCCAGCATGGCTACGCCCTGCAGCGCCGCCGTCGCTGGCAGCGGGTGTTCGGCAAGTCGTCCGATCCCTACCCCGACCACTACCGGCCCCGCCCCGGCAGCCGGCGCTTCGTGCAGCACCTCGACGGCTGGTACGCGCAATCGCACCCCTCCGAGGACTTCGCCGAGACCTTCGCCGTGTGGCTGAGCCCGCGCTCGCAGTGGCGGCGGCAGTACGAGGGCTGGCCCGCCCTCGAGAAGCTCGAGTACGTCGACGCCCTGGTGCAGGAGCTGCGCGGCGTGAAGCCCCTGGTGGCCAGCCGCGCGCGGCCCTACTCGCTCAGCAGCCTGCGCCAGCGGCTGCGCGAGTACTACGAGGACAAGCAGGCGCACTACGGCCGGGGCAGCTCCGGCGCCTACGACCAGCCGCTGCGGGCCCTGTTCGGGGCCCAGGGCGGCCGCATGACCGCGGCCCAGTTCCTGCGCAAGCACCGAGCCGATCTGCGCGACACCGTCGCTCGGGGCACCGGCCAGCACCCGCTCACCGTCGACCAGATCCTCAAGGAAATGATCGCCCGCTGCCAAGAGCTGCGCCTGCGCGCGGTGGGCAGCGAGCGAACGCTGCGCATGGAGATGCTCGTGATGCTCACCGCCCACACCGTCCATCGCCTGCACACCGCGCAGTGGCACGCCGTATGAGTCGCCGCAAGCTCCGGGTCCTGGTCATCATGCACCAGGAGCTGATGCCCCCCGCCAGCCTCGAGGGGCTCACCGAAAAGCAGATCGAGCCGTTCAAGACCGAGTACGACGTGGTCGGCGCGCTCGACTACCTCGGCCACCACGTCCACCCCGTGGGCCTGCACGACGAGCTCAAGCCCCTGCGCCTCGCCCTGGCCGAGGTCCGCCCCCACGTGGTCTTCAACCTGCTCGAGGAATTCCACGGCGAGTCCGTCTTCGACCACCACGTGGTCAGCTACCTCGAGCTCAAGCGGCAGGCCTACACCGGCTGCAACCCCCGCGGCCTCGTGCTCGCCCGCGACAAGGCCCTGTCCAAGAAGATCCTCCACTACCACCGGATCCGCGTGCCCGGGTTCGCGGTGGCCCCCCGCGGCCGTCGCTTTCGCCGCCCCGCCCGGCTGGGCTTCCCCCTCATCGTCAAGTCGCTGGTCGAGGAGGGCTCCCTGGGCATCTCCGAGGCCTCCATCGTGCACAGCGACGAGAAGCTCGCCGCCCGCATCGAGTTCGTCCACGACAACCTCGGCACCGACGCCATCATCGAGCAGTTCATCGCCGGGCGAGAGGTCTACGCCTCCATCGTGGGCAACCACCAGCTGCGCGTGTTCCCCCCGTGGGAGCTCATCATCAAGAACCGCCGCCCCGACGCGCCGCTGCTGGCCACCGAGCAGGCCAAGTGGAACCTCGACTACCAAGAGCGACGCGGCGTCACCATCGAGCCCGCCGCGATCAGCGACGAGCTGCGCGCCCACATCGAGCGCACCACCAAGCGGATCTACCGGGTGCTGGGCATGAGCGGCTACGGCCGGATCGACTTCCGGCTCGACGAGCACGGCCACCTGTACTTCCTCGAGGCCAACCCCAACCCCGACGTCGCCTGCGACGCCGAGTTCGCCTGCGCCACCCAGAGCGCGGGGCTGGAGTACGAGCCCACCATCCAGAAGCTCCTCGGGCTGGGCCAGCGCCACGCCCGGCGCCAGCGCGCCGAGTGAGGCCGGCATGCCCCGCCCGCGCCGGATCACCGCGCTGGCCCTGCTGCTGCTGGGCCTGCTGTACGCCTGGTCCTCGCCCGGCCTGGTCAGCAGCAACGACGGCTCCCACCTCGCGCTCGCCCGCGCGCTCGCCCTGAGAGGCGAGACCACCCTGGGCGACGAGGTGGCCCTCACCCTGTGGGTCGACCGGGCGCGACGCGACGGCCAGCACTACTCCGATCGCCCCCCCGGCACCGCCTTCCTCGCCGCGCCCGCGGTGTGGGCCGGCGCGCGGCTCGACCCCGGCCTGCTCCAGACCAGCCTCGACACCCACGACGTCATCGTCTCCCCCGCCGCTCCCCGCTACGCCGAGACCTTCGCCGTTCGGGTGGCCCGGCACCACACCCGCTCGCCCCCGCTGCTGGCCCTGCAGGGCACCATGCTCCTGCTCGCTCTGCACTGCGCCGCGGTCGGCGTGCTGGGCGTGTGGGGCCTGCTCGTGCTGCTGCGCCGGCGGGGCGTCGGCGCGGCCGGCCAGGCCTTCGCTGGCGTCGCCCTGGCCCTGGGCTGCGCGTGGGGCCCCTACGCCACCGTCTTGTTCTCCCACGTCACCGCCGGCACCGCCGTCGTGGGGGCGATGCTCGGCCTCGACGTCGGCCTCGCCCGGCTCGATCGCCCCGGCCTCGCCGCGCGCCTGCCCCTGCTCGGCGCGGGCCTGGCCGCGGGCTGGGCCGCCTCCGCCGACTACCTCGTCGGCGTGCTCGTGCTCGGCCTTGGCCTGTCCCTCGTGCCCCCGCGCCGCTGGCTCGCCGCCGCCCCCTGGGTGCTGCTCGGCGCCCTGCCCATCGTCGGCGCCACCTTGGCCTACCACCACGCCGCCTTCGGCTCGCCCTGGAGCCTCGGCTACGACCACCACGCCAACTTCGCGTTCGCCCGCGCGCGCGCCAGCACCTTCAGCGGCAACCCCCTCGCCGGCCTGTGGGCGCAGTGGGGCGCGGGCGAGGGCGCCGGCGTGCTCGTGCTCGCCCCCGTCATGCTGCTGGGCGCGGTGGGCCTGGTCCTCCACCGCCCCACGCGCTGGTGGCTGCTGGGCGCCGCCCCCTGGGTCGTGCTGCTCGCCGCCCATCGCACCCCCACCGGCGGTGCCGCCCACGACCACCGCTACCTCGTCCCCCTCATGCCCCTGCTCGCGCTCGGCCTGGGGCTGCTGTGGTCTCGCGCGGTCGACCGCCCCGAGCGACCCCGGCGGTGGATCGCCCCCGCCCTGTGGGGCCTGGCCCTCGTCTCCGGCGCGCTCTCCTGGCTGCACGTGCGCGCCGGCTGGGGCTAGCAGCCCGTGGTGAAACCCTCGCGCGGCCATGACACCGCCCCCGCGGCTCATGCCCTCGTTCCTCATCGGTTGATTACGCCCGGTATTTGAAACTAGGAGTTCAAATTATTGAAATCATTTTATTTTAATAACCTTGGATCGGCCGTCTCGCGGGTAGCCCCGGGCGGTTGCCCGCCCGGGGCCCCCTACAGACCCGGACGTGCGGAACTACCGCATCCGGCTCCCCGAGGCACGGTTTCGCTACGCGAGAGCACGGTAACGTCGTGCACGGGTCGGTCGCGGGAGTGGGTACCGCTCGAGCAATCGAGCCATGCGATCCCATGATGTTCGCCCACGCTGTGAGCGGCGGGACAGCCACTTGCGCCAGATCCGTTCGACCTGCCGCCGCAAGACCCAGAGGCTCCACACGTTCCCGGTCACACCGAAGTACGCGTAGTGACCTCGGAGCTTCATGCTCAGGACGTAGTGCTGCTGGGCAACCGGTCGGTGGAGATTGCGGCG
>JGI12210J13797_10722012_pt1 | contig 13340 bp, 11 predicted proteins | sample ElkSlonscriptome_3_FD_13797 | JGI IMG/M metagenome (IMG submission 13797)
GATTACGCCCGGTAAACGCCCTCTTCGCGCCTTGGCACGAGCCGCGCTGACGGCGTTCTGACCCCACGAGGGTTTCACCACGGGCTGCTAGGGTCCGCCGCATGAAGCTGTCCGAGCGCAGTGCGTGGCCGACCGAGCCCAGCGGGTGGGCAGAGGCGGAGGCGCGGGCCCGGGCGGCGGGGCCCCTGCTCGACCTGCGCGGCAGCAACCCCACCACCCTGGGGCTGGTGCACCCGCCCGATGTGTACGAGAGCCTGCTGTCGCCCGAGCTGGCGCACTACCAGCCGCGGGCGCTGGGGCTGGCCTCGGCCCGCGAGGCGGTGGCGGGCTACTACGCGCGGCGCGGGCGAGTGGTCGACCCCGCGCGGGTGTGGCTGTGCGCGAGCACCAGCGAGGCCTACGCCCAGCTGCTGGTGCTGCTGACCGATCCGGGCGACGCGGTGCTCGTGCCCCGGCCGGGCTACCCGCTGCTGGACATGCTGGGCGACGTGGCCGGCGTGCGGCGGGTGCCCTACCCCCTGCAATTCGACGGCGCGTGGTCGATCGATCTGGCCGGGCTCGACGAGGCGCTGGCCCGAGAACCCCGGGCCCGGGTGCTGGTGGTGGTCGCCCCCAGCAACCCCACCGGGGCCATGCTCGACGCGGAGCAGTGGGCCGGGCTTCGCCAGCGGGCCGCCGATCGCGGGCTGATGCTGGTGGTCGACGAGGTGTTCGCCGACTACCCGCTGCGCTCGGTCGATGATCGCGTGCGCTTCGTGGGCGACGACACCCAGCCCTGCGTGGTGCTCTCGGGGCTGTCGAAGGTGGCCGCCCTGCCCCAGCTCAAGCTGTCGTGGGCCGTGCTGCACGGGCCCGCCGCGGAGATCGAGCCCTTGCGCGACCGGGCGGAGCTGCTGGCCGACGCGATGCTGAGCGTGGCCACGCCGGTGCAGCTGGCCCTCCCCACCCTGCTCGACGCGGCCGAGCAGATCCAGCCCTGGATTCGAACGCGGCTGCTCGACAACCTCGAGCACCTGCGCGCCGCGGTGCGTGGTGAGCCCGTCGATCTGCTGCCCGTCGACGGGGGCTGGACCGCCCTGCTGCGCCTGCCCGCGCTCGACGAGCTCGACGACGAGGGCTGGGCGCGGCGGCTGCTGGGCGTGGGGGTGTGGGTGCAGCCCGGGTTCCTGTTCGATCTTCCGCGCCCGCCCCGGGTGGCGGTGTCGCTGCTGACCGAGCCGCCCGTGCTGCGCGAGGGGATCGAGCGGCTGCTCGCGGAGGTGCGGGCGGGGGTCGACGACCCGGGCTAGCGCCCTTCGTCCACATCCACGGACGGAGCGAGCGAGCGAGCGAGCGAGCGAGCGAGCGAGCGAGCCGCCGGTCGTGCGTCACGGCGAGCCAGCGCCGCGCAGCGGCGTCGCCGCTCGCGGCGCGCGTTCTCGACAACCGCCGGGGTTTCCCTGGCATCCGGCCCGATGCCTCGAGTCTACGGTCGCGCACCGGAGTCCACCATCACGTTCCATCTCCACGACTCGCCCATCGCGGTCACGCCCGCGGATGATCACGACCTCGTGAAGACCGAGGTGAGCGCACTCCGGCGCAGCGCGCTCGGGGCCGCGACGCCATCGACCGGAGGATCGGCCGCGTGATCCCGGCCCAGCACCTCGACCCCCCACACCTCGGTGTGATCACGTCGGTGCGCGGCAGCGTCGTCGACGTGAGGTTCGATGATCACCTGCCGCCGATCCACTCGGTGCTGCACGCCGGAGATGAAGGCCGCATCATCATCGAAGTGCTCGCGCAGCGGGACGCACGCCACGTGCGGGGGATCGCGCTGACCCCCACGCAGGGCCTGGCGCGCGGCATGCCCGTCGACGACACCCGTGCGCCGCTACAGGCGCCAGTGGGCGCGGGCACGCTGTCCCGAATGTTCGACGTGCTCGGCAACCCCATCGACCGCGGACCGCCGCTGGCCAATGTCGAGTGGCGCTCCGTGCATCGGGCTCCGCCGCCGCTGGCGAGGCGCTCCACCCGGTCCGAGATCTTCGCGACGGGCATCAAGGTGATCGACGTCCTGATGCCCCTCGAGAGCGGAGGCAAGGCGGGGCTCTTCGGCGGGGCCGGCGTCGGCAAGACCGTGCTGCTCACCGAGATGATCCACAACATGGTGGCCAACCAGAGCGGCGTGAGCATCTTCTGTGGGATCGGCGAGCGCTGTCGCGAAGGCGAGGAGCTGTACCGTGAGATGAGAGACGCCGGCGTGCTCCCGAACATGGTGATGGTGTTCGGCCAGATGAACGAACCCCCGGGCAGCCGGTTCCGCGTGGGGCATGCCGCGCTGACCATGGCCGAGCACTTCCGTGACGACGCTCATCGAGACGTCCTGCTGCTCATCGACAACATCTTTCGCTTCATACAGGCCGGCTCCGAGGTCTCCGGCTTGATGGGACAGATGCCCTCCCGCCTGGGATACCAGCCCACGATGGGCACCGAGCTATCGGGGCTGGAGGAGCGCATCGCCAACACCGCCACGGGCACCATCACCTCGATCCAGGCGGTCTACGTGCCCGCCGACGACTTCACCGATCCAGCTGCCGTACACACGTTCTCGCATCTGTCGGCCTCCATCGTGCTCTCGCGCAAGCGCGCGAGCGAAGGGCTCTACCCGGCGATCGACCCGCTGCAATCGAGCTCCAAGATGGCCACGCCCGGCATCGTCGGGCCGCGGCACTACGGCTTGGCGCAGGAGATCCGCAAGACCCTCGCGCAGTACGCAGAGCTCAAGGACATCATCGCCATGCTCGGGCTCAAGCAGCTGTCGGCAGCCGACCAGGGCGTCGTCGCGCGTGCCCGCCGGCTGGAGCGCTTCCTCACCCAGCCCTTCTTCGCGACCGAGCGCTTCACGAGCCTCGCCGGCCAGCTCGTCAGCCTCGAGGACGCGCTCGATGGGTGTGAGCGGATCTTGCGGGACGAATTCAAGGACTACCCCGAGCGCGCCCTCTACATGATCGGGACGATCGACCAGGCGAAGAGCACGGACCCCACCCCGGAGGGCGAGTCGAGCCCCTCCGCAGGAGCCTGACGTGCAGCCCATGCTCATGACGCTCGAGGTCCTCGTCCCCTTCGAAGTGCTCGTCAAGCACGTCGGCGTGCTGCGCATCGTCGCCGAGACGCGCGAGGGCTCCTTCGGGCTCTTGCCGCGGAGGCGCGACTGCGTCGCGACGCTCACCCCGGGGATCTTGCTGGTCGAGACGGAGGCAGAGGGAGAGAGCTACACCGCGATCGACGAAGGCGTGCTGATCAAGACGGGGCCGAACGTGCTCGTCTCCGTGCGCCGGGCCATCGGCGGCACCGACCTCGATCGGCTCCGCCAGTCCGTGGACGAGGAGTTCCTGACGCTGAACGCACAGGAACGCGGCGTGCGGGCGGTCATGACGAAGCTGGAGACGGGCTTCCTGCGCCGCTTCGCGAGCCTCCACGATGAGTGACGAGGCACCGAACGAGGCCAAGGGGGCCCCGCTGACCCTCGCCGAGCAGGTGGGCGCCAAGGCCAGGCGGAAGCTCGAGGCCCGCCGGGTCGCGACGCCGGGGGTCTGGTTCGGCCTGGGGATGATGGGGCTCATTGGGTGGTCAGTCGTCGTCCCGACGCTGCTCGGCGCGACCCTGGGCCTGTGGCTCGACCGCCGCGACCCGGGCGGCCACGCCTGGGTGCTGGCGCTGATGGTCGCCGGGCTCGCGCTCGGCTGCCTGAACGCGTGGCACTGGGTCACCAAGGAGCACCGAGCCATGCGGGACGGCGGGGAGCGCGACCATGAGTGACGCCGCTGCGCTGGTGCTGCCGGGGGTCGCGGGCCTGGGCCTGGGCCTCGTGTTCTTCGGCGGCCTGTGGTGGACGACTCGCCGAGCCATGGCCTCGGGCCGACCTGCCGTCTGGGTCGCCGCGAGCCTGCTGGTGCGGATGAGCCTGGCCCTGTCTGGGTTCTACCTCGTCTCGGGCGGCCACTGGCTGCGCCTGCTGCTGTGCCTGCTGGGGTTCGTCGTGGCGCGCGCCGGGGTCACGTGGCTGACCCCGTGGTCGCCTCGCGGCCGCCGCCCGGCGCAGGAGGGGCCCCATGCACCTTAGCCCCGACGAGATCGTGCTCTGGCGGCTCGGGTTCATCACGCTCAACGGCACCATCGTGTTCACCTGGGCGCTGATGCTCGTGCTGGTCGTGGGCTCCACGCTGATCACGCGCCGGCTCTCCCCCGATCTGCGACGCAGCCGGTGGCAGAACCTCCTGGAGATCGTAGTCACTGCAATCGAAGGACAGATCGAAGAGGTCGGCCTCCGTCACCCGGAGAAGTACCTCGGGTTCTTGGGGACGCTCTTCGTCTTCCTCGCGGCGGCCAGCCTGTTCACCGTGGTCCCCGACTACGAGCCACCCACGGGCTCGCTGTCGACCACCGTGGCGCTCGCGCTGTGCGTGTTCGTGGCCGTGCCGCTGTTCGGCATCCAGGACCAGGGCCTGCGCGGCTACCTCGGGTCGTACGTCCAGCCGACCGTCATCATGCTGCCCTTCAACCTCATCAGCGAGGCCTCTCGCACGCTGGCGCTCGCCGTCCGCTTGTTCGGCAACATGATGAGCGGGTCGATCATCGTCGCGATCCTGCTGACGATCGTGCCCTTCGTCTTTCCCGTCGTCATGACGGTGCTCGGGCTGCTCACCGGCATGGTGCAGGCCTACATCTTCACCATCCTCGCCGCGGTCTACATCGCCGCGGCAACGCGCGCTCGCAAGCCGGCCCCCGAGCCAGCGCCGGACGCCGGAGCGCCGCCGAGACCACCCCAGGAGTCCCCATGGACAGCATGACCATCATCGCGATGACCTCCATCATCATCGCCGGCGTCACCACTGGATTCGGCACGATGGGACCAGCCCTCGCCGAGGGGAAGGCGGTCGCGACGGCGGTCAGCTCCCTGGCCCAGCAGCCCGACGCCTCGTCCACCATCACCCGGACCCTGTTCGTCGGCCTGGCGATGATCGAGTCCACGGCCATCTACTGCTTCGTGGTCTCGATGATCCTCATCTTCGCCAACCCGTTCTGGAACTACGCCATCGAGAAGGCCGCGGGGCAGTAGGCCGTGCTGATCGACTGGTTCACGGTGGGTGCCCAAGCCCTCAACTTCCTCATCTTGGTGTGGTTGATGAAGCGCTACCTCTACGAGCCCATCCTCCACGCCATCGATGAGCGGGAAGAGCGGCTCGCGGCCGGGTTCGCGGAGGCGAAGGCCATGGAGGCGGAGGCCCGAGGGCAGCGGGATGCCCTTCGGCAGAAGAACGAGGAATTCGACCAGAGTCGCGCTGCCCTCACCAAGCGTGCCCAGGACGAGGCGAGCGCGGAGCGAAAGCGGCTCATCGAGCACGCCCGCGAGGCGAACGACGTCTCGCGCGCCGAGCGAGCCGAGGCCCTTGCGAACGACGCCCGCAACCTGAGCCGAGCCATCGGCCAGCGGGCGCAGCACGAGGTGTTTGCCGTCGCGCGCAAGACCCTCATGGACCTCGCCGGGGCGAGCCTGGAGCAGCGGATCGCCGAGGTGTTCATCGAGCGCCTGCACGACATGGACGCTCCGGCCAAGGAGCGGCTGGCCGAGGCCCTCGGGTCGGCGCCGGGTCCTGCCCTCGTGCGGAGCACGCTCGACTTGCCGCCGCCCCTGCGCGCGTCGATCCAGCGCGCACTGAGCGAGCTGTCGGCGACCGAGGTCGATGTTCGCTTCGAGACCGCTCCCGACGCCGTGAGCGGCGTGGAGCTCACCACGAGCGGTCAGAAGGTCGCGTGGAGCATCGCGGAGTACCTCAGGGCGCTCGAGCTGGGGGTCGGCGAGCTGCTGCCGTCGCGGGACGAGCCCGACGCGGAGCCCGAGGCCACGCTCGACGCGGAGGCGACCCTGGACCCGGAGCCGGACCCAGAGCCGGACCCGGAGCCCAGGCGAGCATCGGAGCCGCCGCCGGGCAGCAGGACCACGCCCGAGCGCGAGCCCATCACCGCGGCGAGGGCGAAGAGCGCGTGAGCGGGCAACCCGAGGAGCTCGAGCGCGTCCTCCACCGCGCCTTTTCCACCATGGGCGCGGCACGACACGGGTTCACCCCGACCCTGGCCCCGCGCGAGATCGGCACGATCGCGAGCGTCTCCACCGGCATCGCCAAGGTCTCCGGCCTCCCCGGCGTGGGCTTCGAGGAGCTGGTCGAGTTTCCGGGCGGCGTGTTCGGGATCGCGTTCAACCTAGACGCAGACGAGATCGGCGTCGTCCTGCTCGGCGACTACTGGAACCTGCACGCCGGCGATGAAGTGGAGCGGACCGGTCGCGTGATGGACATCGCGGTGGGCAGCGGCCTGCTCGGACGCGTCGTCGACCCGCTGGGCCGGCCGCTCGATGGCGACGGGCCGGTGACCACCAGCGAGCGCCTGCCGATCGAGCGTCCTGCTCCGGGCATCATGGACCGCGCGCCGGTCACGGTGCCGCTGCAGACCGGCCTCAAGGTGATCGACGCGCTCATTCCGATCGGTCGTGGTCAGCGTGAGCTCATCTTGGGTGACCGACAGACGGGCAAGACCGCCATCGCCATCGACACCATACTCAACCAACGAGGCCAGGATGTCGTGTGTGTGTACTGTGCGATCGGCCAGCGTGCCTCGGCCGTGGCGAAGTCGGTGGCCGTCCTCGAGGACCACGGCGCGATGGCCTACACCGTGGTCGTGGTGACCGAGGGCAACGACCCCCCTGGACTCGCGTACATCGCCCCCTACGCCGCGACGAGCATCGCGGAGCACTTCATGGAGGCTGGCCGCGACGTGTTGATCGTCTACGACGATCTCACCCAGCACGCGCGTGCCTACCGGGAGCTGTCCCTGTTGCTCCGCCGCCCCCCCGGACGGGAGGCGTTCCCGGGGGACATCTTCTACATCCACTCGCGGCTCCTCGAGCGGGCGACGCACCTGAACGAGGCGCGCGGAGGGGGCTCGCTGACCGCCCTGCCCATCATCGAGACCGAGGCGCAGAACATCTCGGCCTACATTCCGACCAACCTGATCTCGATCACGGACGGCCAGATCTATCTGTCGCCGTCGCTCTTCGAACTGGGCGTGCTGCCGGCGGTCGACGTCGGCCAGTCCGTCTCGCGGGTCGGCGGCAAGACGCAGCGGCCGACCTACCGCGCCGTGGCGGGCGGCCTCAAGCTCGCCTACGCACAATTCGAAGAGCTGGAGACCTTTGCCCGCTTCGGGGCTCGCCTGAGCGAGGACAACCGCAAGATCATCGAGCACGGCGAGAGGATTCGCGCGTGCCTGAAGCAGCCGCAGGCCGCCCCGGTCGCCGTGCCCGCGCAGATCTCCCTGCTGCTGGCGCTGGTCGAGGGGCTCCTCGACCCGGTGCCGATGGCCGAGCTGCCGGCCGCGGAGCACGCCCTGTACGAGGCGTCAGCGCGCATCCCGGCCGAGGTGCGCGCGCGCTTCGACACCGATGCGCCCTTGTCCGAAGACGATCGGGCCGTGCTCCTCGCGCTGGTCGAGGAGGCGCTCGCGAGCGTCGTGCCCTCCCCCGAAGCGACCGAAGCGACCGAAGAGACCGAAGAGACCACCGAGCCGCCCTCCACGCCTCGCCCCGAGCAGAGCACATGAGTGACACCGCGATGAGCCTCGCCCGGAAGATCAAGAGCGCCGGGGATCTCCACTCCGTCGTGCGCACCATGAAGGCGATCGCGGCGTCACGCATCGTGCAGTACGAGAACTCGGTCCGTGCGCTCGGCGACTACCACCGAAACGTCGAGCTGGCGCTCTCCGCCTACTTCCGCGAGAGCGAGCGCGTCGGCCGGCTCGACGCCGAGCGCACGAGCGCGGCCAGAGCGGTCGATCGGACGGGCTTCGTCGGCGCCGTCGTCTTCGGCTCGGACCAGGGGCTGGTGGGTCAGTTCAATCAGGTCCTGGCCGAGCACGCGGCGAAGACCCTGAGGGCGCTCCCCGGGAGACTCGAGGTCTGGGCCGCAGGTGAGCGCGTTCACGCGCGCCTCGCCGGCGAGGGCCTGCCGGTGAAGGGGCGACTCGCCGTCCCCACCTCGGTCGAGGCCATCGTCCCGCTCGTGGGCCGCATTCAGGTCGACTGCGGCGTGCAACGAGCCGACCACGAGGGCGCGAGCTTCTTCGTGTTCCACAACCGGCCGCGGCCCGGGGGGCAGTACGAGCCGGTCGGCCAGCGGCTGCTTCCGCTCGACGCCCAGTGGCAGCAGCGATTCGCGGGCATTCCCTGGCCGAATCGAAGCGTGCCCGAGGTCATGCCCGCCGGCACCACGACGCTGCGTGCGCTGATCGGCGAGTACCTCTTCATCTCGATCTTCCGGGCGTGTGCCGAGTCTCTCGCGAGCGAGAACGCCAGCCGCCTCGCGGCGATGGCTCGCGCGGAGCGCAACATCGACGAGCGGTCCGAGAGCCTCGTCGCCACGTCTCATCGCCTGCGGCAGGACGGCATCGACGAGGAGCTCTTCGACGTCGTCTCTGGCTGCGAGGCGCTGGCGGGAGACGATGACCGCAGCAGGCCACGCGGCGCGCACACCTCGAGAAACACGATGACGTGATGGGATCACCAATGTACACAGAAGAACGAGTCACTCGCCCCGAGCACGACCCAGACCGCTCCCACGCGGGCGATCCGAGACCGAGGCACGGGATCCAGCACATCCTCGTCTGCCTCGATGGATCGATGGGTCCGGCCCTCTGCATCGAGTACGCCCAATCGCTCGCGAGCACGTTCGACAGCGCGATCACGCTGATCCACGTGATGCAGCACCACGACGATCGCTTCGGGCCGCACACCACGGATGCGCTGGGCTGGGAGATCTCGCGCCAGGAGGCAGGGGCGCGGCTGAATACGCTGAAGGAAGAGGCGACCCATGCATCCGGCCGCCGGATTGGCGTCCGCCTCGAGCAGGGCAAGCCCGCCGAGCGCATCGTCGCGCTGTCGCGTGAGCTCGGCGCGGATCTGGTGATCCTCGGTAGCCATGACCGGAGTGACCATCCCTCGTGGGAGCTCGGCAGCACGGCTCAGCAAGTGCTCGCGGCCGCGCGCAGCTCGGTGCTCATCGCACGGGGGAGCACGGTGCCGCCGCCCTTCGTCCCCCCCAAGCGGATCCTCGTGCCGCTCGACGGCTCGCTGCGGACCGAGAGCGTCCTGCCCACCGCAGAGAGGATCGCCATGGCGCACGGGGCTCGGCTCGTGCTGATCCATGTCGTGGAGGAACCCTTGCCGACGTGCGTGCTCGCCGATCCCGAGGATCTGCTGCTGGCGCGAGACCTCGCGACGCGCCTCGAGACCCAGGCCACGCGGTACCTGGAGGCCCTTCGTCGCCAGGTGGGGTACGACGAGTCGCGGGTCGACACCCACGTCGAGCGCCAGACCGACAAGCGGCAGTTCCTCGTCGAGCTGTCACAGCGGGAGGGGATCGATCTCATCGTGCTCTCGGCGCATGGCTGCACGTGCAACGTCGCGCGGCCGTTCGGCAGCATGACCGCGCATCTCCTGACGCATTCGAACGTCCCCCTGTTGGTCCTTCAAGACCTGCAGAAGCCCGAGCTCCACGCCCATGGCGAGCCCGACGAGCGCAGCGCACCGCCGCGGCGTGGGGCTCCGGCCCCGGAGAGCATTTGACGGATCGTCCCGACATCACGGCCGAAGCGACGACCCCTACGCTCGAGGCCGAGGCGCGCGCCGTGGCCGAGTCGCAGCGGAACGTGCAGCGCGTGGCCGGAGCGGGGACGAGCCGATTCGTGCTGCCCCCCTTCGGGGCCACCCTCGAGCGCGTCTACGAGCACCTCGCCACGCGGGGCGGGGACGACCCCGCCCTCCAGGGGCCGGCGGAGTGGTTCCTCGACAACTACTACATCGTCCGTCGTGTCGCGCGTCAGGTGGCTCAGGACCTCCCCCTCGGCTTCGTGCGCCACCTTCCCCTGCTCACGGCGGGCCCCGATGCAGGCCAGCCACGGATCGATGCGCTGGCGCGCGAGCTCATCGCGAGGAAGGGCATCGAGCTGGACCGCTCGACGCTGAGCTGCTTCGTCACCGCGTACCAGGAGCTCGTGCCCCTGAGCATCGCCGAGCTGTGGGCGCTGCCGACGATGCTGCGCGCCTCGGTGCTGAGCGGCCTCCTCGCCTTCCTCGCCGAGCTGCAGGTGCCCAGCGACGGGCCGCGAGTGGCCGCCGCCCCGGGCGATCGCGGGTCGGACCGCCACCCTGCCCTGGATCCCGCCGTGGGGGTGGAGCGATCGATCCGCGAGCTTCGCGTGCTCGCGGAGCTGGACTGGCAGGTGTTCTTCGAGGAGCACAGCTGCGTCGAGGCCGTGCTCCGCAGCGACCCCGCACGCGTCTACTCCTCGATGGACTTCGACACCTGCGACGACTATCGCAAGGCGGTCGAAGACCTCGCGTGGAACACTGGGCTGCCCGAGGAAGACGTCGCCGGCCGGGCGATCCAGCTCGCGCGGGAGGCGACCGACGATCCTCGCCGCGGCCACGCGGGGTTCTACTTGGTGGGAGAAGGACGGAGGGTGCTCGAGGCGCAGATCGGCTTTCGCCCCCAGGGAGTCGAGCGCGTGCGCCGGGTGGTCAGGCGCCGTCCCACGCTGGCGTACCTCCTGCCGCTCGCGACGCTCACCGCCGGGATGCTGCTGGTGGTGGGCTGGTGCGCCGCCCGTGCTCCTCATGTGACGTGGTCGCCCCTGTCCAAGGTCATGCTCGTGCTCGCGTGCATGCTCGCCGTCGCGCCGCTGTGGTCCGTGGGCGCCGTGGTCGTGCAGTGGGCGTTCGCGAAGCTGCTGCCGCCGCGCCGGCTGCCCAAGCTCGACTACTCCGAGGGGGTGCCCGACGACGCCCGCACCCTCGTGGTGATCCCGACGCTGCTGACCCGCTCCGAGGACGTCCGGGGCATGCTGCGGCAGCTCGAGCTCCACTACTTGTCGAACCCCGACCCGATGCTCGGGTTCGCTCTGCTCACCGACGACCCCGACGCCACCGAGATGCCGGAGGTCGGAGCGCTCCTCGACAGCGCAGCCGAGGGCATCGTCTTGCTCAACACCAAGCACGGGCTCGGCGAGGCCGGCCCCTTCTTGCTCCTGCACCGCGAGTCGCGCTGGAACCCGGCCGAGGACCAGTTCATGGGGTGGGAGCGCAAGCGCGGCAAGCTCGAGGAGCTCAACCGGCTGCTGCGTGGCGACGAGGACACGACCTTCGTGCGGCGGGTGGGTGACCCCGCGCGGCTCCAGGGCATCCGCTTCGTCATCACCCTCGACAGCGACACCGAGCTCCCGCTGGGGGCGGCTCGACGGCTGATCGGCTTGCTGGCCCACCCCTTGAACCGCGCCGCCTTCGATGGGGCGACCGGCCGTGTCGTGGCCGGCTACACCGTCGTCCAGCCCCGCCTGGAGACCTCGCCCACGAGCGTCCTCTCCACCCGCTTCGCCCAGATCTTCGCGGGCAACCCGGGGCTGGACATCTACACCCACGCCTCCTCGGAGCTGTACCAAGATCTCTTCGGCTCCGGCATCTACTGCGGCAAGGGGATCTACGACGTCGACGCGTTCATGCGCAGCCTGGAGGGGCGCGTCCCGGAGAACACGCTCGCGAGCCATGACCTCTTCGAGGGTGTGCACGGGCGGACCGCGCTGGCCTCCGACGTCGTCCTGTACGAGCAGTACCCCTCCCACTACGCGACGCACTCGCGGCGGATGCACCGGTGGGTGCGCGGTGACTGGCAGCTGTGGCCGTGGCTGCTCCCGCGCGTGCCCTCGCCCGGCGAGGAGCGCCTGCGGAACCGGCTCGCCCCCATCGACCGCTGGAAGATCGTCGACAACCTGAGGCGAAGCCTCGTGGGCCCGTGCGTGTGTCTGTTGCTGATCGCGGGCTGGATGGTGCTGCCGCTGAGCCCGCTGCTGGTCACCGGGCTCGCGTTGGGCGCCTTGTTGGCGCCCCTCGTGCCGACGCTCGCCGAGGCGGGGAGGCGCAGCGAGGCCCTCGCACGCTGTGCGCTGGCCGTCGTGTTCGTCTTGCACGAGGCGACCGTCGTCGCCGATGCGATCGCCCGAGTCCTCGTGCGGACCACGATCACGGGCAAGCACCTGCTCCAGTGGACCTCCGCGGCGAGCACCGCCCTGGGGTTCTCGAGCCGAGGCCTCCGCGCCGCGCTGTGGCTGGAGATGTTCTGGTCGTCGCTCCTGGCGACGGGGATCGCCGCGCTGGTCGCCTGGCTGCGGCCGTCGGCGCTGCTCTGCGCGGGTCCCGTGCTCGTCGCCTGGGCGCTCTCCCCCGAGATTGCGCGCTGGGTGAGCATGCCACGTCCGCCGCGCAGCGCCCCCCTCGCGGCGGAGGACGAGAGGCGCCTGCGACTCTTGGCCCGGAGGACGTGGCTCTTCTTCGAGACGTTCGTCGGGCCCGCCGATCAGTGGCTGCCGATCGACAACTACCAAGAAGCCCCTCGAGAGCAGACCGCACATCGCACGTCACCGACCAACATCGGCTTGATGCTCCTGTCGACCCTGTCGGCCTACGACTTCGGCTACATCGGGCCGAGCGAGCTCGCGCTACGCCTGCGCCGCTCGTTCGACAGCATCGGGCGACTGACCCGCTACCGCGGACATCTGCTGAACTGGTACGAGACGAAGAACCTCGAGCCCCTGCTCCCGCGCTACGTGTCCACGGTCGACAGCGGCAACCTCGCCGGCTGCCTGCTGGCGCTGAAGCATGGGTGCCATGACGCCGCGCGAGGCCCCGTCATCCCGGCCGAAGCTTGGCTCGGCCTCGGCGACTCGCTCGCGCTGGTCGAGGACGGCCTGGCCAGCCTAGAGGCACGGGTCGACGCCTCGACGACGAGCCCCGAGAGCACGGCGGCGGCGAGCGCCCTCCGGGCCGTCCTCGCGCTCATGCACGTGCACATCGACGGCAGCCGGGATGCATCGATGGCCACGGCCTACGCCAGGCTCGTGACCTTGTGCGACGAGACCTCGGTGGACCTCAACCGCGTGCTCCTGACGCTGCTGCAGACCGGCATCTATCGCCACGAGGCCGACCATCTCCACTCGCTTCGAACGTCGATGGCATGCCTCGAGCAGCACCTCCAGCAGCTGCGGCGCGAGATCGACTCGGTGATCCCGTGGCTGTCGCTCACGGAGGAACCCGCGTGGCGAGCACTGGCTCCATCCGCCGATCTGCGGCTCAGCGAGGTCCCGGCCGCGGCACGGCAGCTCGGCGCCGAGCTCGAGCGCTGGGAGGCCGAGCAGCGGTGCGCGGGCCCGCTGCCCGAGGCGCTCGAGCGCTCGTGTGCACGCTTGCACGAGGCGTTCGA
>JGI12210J13797_10180728_pt1 | contig 13339 bp, 8 predicted proteins | sample ElkSlonscriptome_3_FD_13797 | JGI IMG/M metagenome (IMG submission 13797)
ATGAAATGTCGTCCTGGTTTTCTGCAGGGAAAGACTTTAACGGCTATCGCTCACTTATTCCCGTATATACCAGCGGGCGTAAAGTGGGGTGCGTGGTGTTTAGTTTTCCGGTGGACAGTCTATTGGATTACATGCAGGACACCACGCATGCAAAAGACTATTTATATTTACTTCGTAGTTCGTTGTTCGATGAGCCAATGTCCAAGGAAAGCTCCAGGAATTTTCAGATGTCTATTCTCTCGAAGAACTATCAGGTCGTCCGTGGTACCGGGTGGCAGGATTATGCTTTTGCCGACAATGGGGAAGAAGACAACCGGGAGGATCTTCTGAAGGAAATGGTCCGTCAGTTCCGATTTGCTGACAAAGAGGGTGCGCCGGAGGCCTTTGTGGTCAATAACGAGGCCAGCCGGAATATTTTTGGCTACTTGCCGATAAAGAATTCGAAGGGAGATCCGGTCGCGGTATTGATCATTTTAGAGATTAATGATCCTGATCTTCTGGCTCTTCATGAGGAATCTATGCGGAAAAGTTTTAAAACCCTGATTGGGTCGGGTTTGCTAATTCTGCTTTGTGCCGCTTTGTTAAAGCTGTATTTAGCCGGTCGCTTCCGTGAGCGGATCTACACCCAGCATTTACGGACTGTGGCCGCACAATTACCGGGAATTATTTTTCAAATTCGAAAAGATGAAAATGGGGATTTCACCTTTACGTATTGCAGTGAGGCGATTCGCACGCTGTTTTCTCTGACCCCGCGGCAGGTCGTGGATGCACCTGAAAAACTGCTCGGGTTGTTTGAACCTGCGGAACGCGAAATATTTCTGGGTCTGTTCTCTGGAGATGCGGTAACTTATCATGACCTTCGGGAATTTAAACTAACTGAAATCGGGAAAGAAGATCGTTGGTTCGAAGCAAGTGCCTCCCTTGACCCTTCGATTCCTGACCGGTGGAATGGATATCTTACTGAAATTACGCACAAAAAAGAAAACGAACGCAAACTTAGTGATGCGAATCGCGAACAGGCCAAAACAAATGAGCTTTTGCAGCTCTCTTTTCTGGAAGCCCAATCCGCCGCGATGGCAGCGGAAGCGGCGACCCGCTCCAAAAGTGAATTTCTTGCGAATATGAGTCATGAAATTCGAACCCCGATGAACGGAATTCTGGGAATGATCGGTCTGTTGCTGGACACCCCGCTGAATCATGAACAGAAACGTTATGCGGAGTCTGTAGAAAGCAGCGCCCAGGCCTTGTTAACTCTGATCAATGACATTCTGGATTTTTCTAAAATTGAAGCGGGTCGGTTGGAGTTGGAAGCCATGGATTACGATTTAAATTCCATGATTGAGGACTTCTCTCTCAATTTAGCGGTCAAAGCCCAAGAAAAGAAAATCGAATTTCTTTGTGATGTGGATTCCAGAATCCCGGGATATATCAACGGTGATTCGGGCAGGTTACGTCAAGTGCTTACAAACCTGGTGGGGAATGCGATCAAATTTACTCAAAAAGGGGAAGTGGTTCTCGGCGTGCATTTAGTAGAGGACTTGAAAAACTCGGTACGTTTGAGATTCAGTGTACGCGATACCGGTATTGGGATCCCTAAAGAAGCCAAAGATCTTTTGTTTGACAAATTCACCCAGGTGGATGCGTCCATTACCCGTCGTTTTGGCGGGACGGGATTGGGTCTGGCGATTTCAAAGGAATTGGTGGAGTTGATGGGTGGAGAACTTCAAGTGGAAAGTGAGTTGGGGAAAGGATCGGACTTTTCATTTGTACTGGAAATGCAAAAAACCCACCTTGCCCATGATCAGGAACTTGAGATTCCGGACACCGTGGAAGGCGTTCGCGTTTTAGTGGTGGATGATAATCAAACCAACCGGGAAATTATTACAAAACGTCTTCACAATTGGAAAATGCGGGTCACGGAAGCCGAGGGCGGGGTAAGAGCATTGGAACTTTTGAAAGAGGCCCGCTTAAACAAAGATCCTTTTGTGATTGCGGTTCTGGATATGCAAATGCCGGATATCGACGGGGTTTCTCTGGCCCGTACGATTAAATCTGACTCCAATCTGGAGGATACCCGACTTGTTTTGATGTCCTCTGTGGGGCTTTCCCCTTCCCGTTTTCTTATTGAGCAAATTGGATTCAGTTCGGTACTTATGAAGCCCGTACCTCAATCTGAAATGCTGCATGCCCTTTTGAATGCGCTTGCCGTGAAGAGAAAAGCCCAGGAACCCCGCTCTTCAACCAGCCCGATGGCCAAGTCCTACCGTGGCTCGCGTGTATTGGTTGCTGAAGATAATCCCATTAATCAGCAGGTGGCCATTGGCATGTTGAAGCGTTTCGATATTCATGCGGATGCGGTTGCATCCGGGGAGGAGGCGATTTACGCCCTGGAAACACTGCCCTACGATTTAGTGCTTATGGATGTGCAAATGCCGATCCTGGATGGTCTGGATGCCACCCGGCGGATACGTTCAGGTACGTCTCAGGTGTTACATCCGGAGATCCCGATTGTGGCCATGACCGCAAATGCGATGGAAGGGGACCGTAGACTTTGTTTAGAAAGTGGAATGAACGAATACATTGCCAAACCGGTATCACAATCGGAGCTGGTCAGAATACTCGGGATGTTTTTGCATCCCTCTGCGGAGGAGACTCAGGAAAGCGTGGCTTCTTCCCCGGAAAAGGTTCCTCCCGAAAAAGAGACAGCTCCGGAACCGGAAGAGTCCGTCGCATCAAAGGAAGTCGCGCCCTCCATATATCCGGTAATCGGCACGTCCTTTTCTCTAAAAGATGAGCTTGGAGACCTTGAGCTGGTACAAAGTATTGTGGAGGAAGTGGTGGAGTCCACCCAGGCAGAGTTACCGGTTCTGCAAAGCGAGATTGAGAATGAGTTGTTCGATGAAGCGGCCAAAACCGCACATCGTATCCGGGGCGCATTACTTAACCTGGCTGCCGACCGGCTTTGTGACCGGCTGTTTCAAGTCGAAACAGCCTGTAAAGCTCAAAAGCGGGTGGAAGCTCAAGTGCTTATGAACAATGTGGAGACTGATTTTTCCGAATTGCGTGCGGAGTTAAAGAAGCAACATCTTGTGAGCCAAGGGTAATGAAAGAGCGCATGGACAAAGTTCTTCACAGCGCTCTTTACCCAAGCCCGATCTCTCAGGGAGTAAAATTTCAGTGCACAGATTGCGGATTCTGCTGCAGCGGAGCTCCGGGAAAAGTACGGGTTTCGGAAACAGAAATTGCGAAAATTTCCAAGTTTCGGAATATGCCGGTTAAAGAATTCCGGGCTTCGGAAACGAGGATGATTCAGGGGGAAGTGCTTTTAAGAGAGAAGCCAAACGGGGATTGCACCTTTTTTGTGAACAACCGCTGTCAAATCCATCCTGTAAAACCGCGGCAATGTCGCACCTATCCTTTCTGGTTCTCGAATGTTCGCAGTGAAGCGGCCTGGGCAAAAACCTGTAAGGAGTGCCCCGGGATCGGGGAGGGGGAATATTTTTCCGCTGATCAGATTATAGGAATCGTGCAGGAGGAATTAGACAGGGCTTCCCCGGAGCCTGTCGATTAAGTATCCCTTCGGAACCTTCACGGCGGAGTTATTATCGGAGTCAATGCGCTTTGCCTCCACGTCACAATAACGTCCCCTAAAACACCGAAGGGTTCTGCCGGGATATTTTTTTCTCCTCCCTCCCCCTTGCATGCTTCCGGGGGGGTGGTATGAAACCCTCATGAGTACTTTAGATCATTTAGAAAAACGATTTGGTAAATTTACCTTTCCGTATTTACTGCCGATATTGCTGGCGGGGCAGGTGATGGTGTATCTGGCCGTGGTTTCCAATGCAATTTCCACCTCGTTTCTGCCGTTGAATGCCTCATGGGTGTTGGCCGGTGATTACTGGCGGGTTATCACGTTTATGCTGGTGCCGATGCAGATGAATCCCCTGTGGTTCGCGCTGTTTGTGTGGATCACGTATATCATGGGAAGTGCTTTGGAGCAGGAGTGGGGGGAGTTTCGTTTCGGGGTGTACATTGGAAGCTGTTGGCTGGCCACCCTGTTGGGGGCCTTTCTTGTCCCAACGGCGGTGCTGAGTAATACGTTTATTTTTGGAAGTATCGTGATGGCATTTGCCTGGATGTTCCCTGATTTTGAGATTCGTTTGTTTTTTCTGATTCCGGTAAAGGTTAAATATATCGGATATGTCTACTGGGCACTCTATGCCCTGGAACTGATTGGCGGAAATTCGGGATCCCGGGTATCGGTACTGGCGGCGCTGGTTCCGTTCTTCCTGTTTTTCGGCCCGGACATGCTGAGAATGCTGAAACAAAGGCAACGGGCGAAGGAATTTCGTAAAGACGCAAAAGAACAGGCAGAGATTCCTTTTCATGTGTGTTCCTCCTGCGGGCGTACGGATCTGAAAAATCCCGATGTGGCATTCCGTTATGAGCACAGCACCTGTATTTGTGAGATTTGTCTCAAAGAGAGGGCCTCGGCATGAAAAAGAGTTGGATTGTGGTTTGTATGGTCCTCTGCTCGGTACTGTTTGCGGAAACCCGGGTGGAAGAGGGGAATCGTAAAGGGTATCTGCATCTGGGAAATAATGCGGAACCGGAAAGTTTAGATCCGCACCTTACCACCGGGGTTATTGAATACCAGATTCTCAGCGCGTTGTTCGAGGGGCTTATCCGTGAGGACGGAGCTACTCTGAAACCGAAACCCGGTGTGGCCACCTCTTGGGAACAGAATGAAGAAGGCACGGTATATACGTTTCATTTGCGGGAGGATGCAAAGTGGTCGAATGGGGATCCCGTGACTGCGGATGATTTTGTGTTCAGTTATCGACGTATGCTGTCTCCAGACCTCGGGGCGGAATATGCATACATGCTCTATGTTCTTAAAAATGGTCGGCTTTATAATCAGGGGCTGCTGGAGAATGTGGAAGACGTAGGGGTGAAAGCTGTGGATGCCCATACTCTGGAAATTACCCTAGAACAGCCATCGCCGTACTTTTTAAGTATGCTGAACCATCACGCTTTTTATCCGGTACATCCCGCCACGATTTTGGAAGAGGGAGAAGCCGGCGACCGAACCAATCCCTGGGCCCGGCAGGAAACCTTTGTCGGGAATGGCCCTTTTACTCTGGAGGAGTGGAGTATGGGAGAGCGGATTTTCGTTAAAAAAAGTCAAACCTATTGGAACCGGGACAACGTACGCCTGGAGGGTATTTTCTTTTATCCCGTCGATGACGAACAAACGGAAGAACGTATGTTTCGGTCCGGATTGCTCCATAAAACCAGTAGAGTGCCTCTCCCGCGTTTACCCTATTATCAGAAGGAACAGCCGGAGGTCCTATACTCCTATCCGTATCTGACCACCTACTATTATCTCGTGAACACCACACGTAAACCTTTCGATGATGTCCGGGTGAGGCAAGCGCTGGCTCTCTCTATACAACGCGAGCTCATCACCGAAAAAATTCTGAAAGGTGGAGAACAGCCCGCCTTGTGGTTTACGCCTCCCGGTACGGGGGGATTCAAACCCTCTCAGGAATTTCAGGAAGATCTTAAAAAAGCCAGAGATCTTCTGGCCGAAGCCGGGTATCCCGGGGGGAAAGGATTTCCGGAATTTGAATTGATGTATAATACCAGCGATACGCACCGCACCATTGCTCAGGTTGTTCAACAGATGTGGAAACGGAACTTGGGAATCAGCTGCGAATTGGTCAATAAAGAGTGGCAGGTATACATGGTCTCCCGAAGGGGTATGACCTTTGATGTAGCCCGGGCGGGATGGGCAGGGGATTATGCGGATCCTCACAACTTCCTGGATCTCCATGTAACCGGAGCTGGAAACAATCATACGGGTTGGGGGGATGAAAAATATGACGCCCTGATTAAAAAAGCGGCTGGAACGTCGGATGAAAAGGAGCGGTTTCAGTTGTACGATGAAGCGGAAGCCATTTTGCTCCGGGACATGCCGATCATTCCGATATACTGGTACAATTTGAATTATCTGATCGATCCTTCCGTGAAAGGATGGCACAAAAATATACTGGATCGTCATGATTACACCGAGCTGTATTTGGAGTCGACTCCATGAAAAGCCTTTTTGTCCTCAGCGGTCTGCTTTTTCTCGCATCCTGCGGGTCTCCGGAAATGCAAATCTCTCCTGCAGACCTGGGGGTACAGGAGGGAATCTTTTTAAGGGGAAATGGTGCAGAGCCGGAAAGTCTGGATCCGCATCTTGCCACCTCGGTCAGCGCTGGAAATGTTTTGATAAACCTTTTTGAAGGTCTTACCCGACTTCATCCGGAAACCTTGGAGCCGGAGGGAGGGATGGCGGAGAGTTGGTCGGTATCCGAAGAGGGGTTAACCGTCGATTTTTTCCTTCGCGAAGCTTTTTGGTCAGACGGGGAGCCCGTAAAAGCCGGCGATTTTGCGTTTGCCTTTCGGCGGTTATTGAATCCGGAACTGGGAGCCTCTTATGCCTTTATGCTTTTTCCCATTTTAAATGCGCGGGAAGTACACCAGGGGGATTTACCCCTTGATGAACTAGGGGTGGAGGCTGTGGATGACCGGACACTCCGAATACAGTTATCCGAACCGACCCCTTATCTGTTCTCCCTATTGGCGCATTGGACGGCGTTTCCTTTGCCGCAACATGTGCTGGAACGGTTCGGGAATGAATCCTCCCGGGGAGGGGAATGGACCCGGAAAGAAAATATTGTGGGAAACGGGGCCTTTCTCATGGAAGAGTGGCGGAGTGAAGATCAGATTCGTTTGATCCGAAATGACCACTATTGGCAGGCGGATTCGGTTGAGTTAAACGGGGCTGTCTTTTTTCCGTTTCCTGATCCGGGGTCCGAGGAGAGGGCATTCCGGGCCGGTGAAATTCATGTAAGTTATTCCTTACCGCGTCATCGGTTGCTGTTTTATCAAAACGAGAATCCGGACTTGTTACGTGTGGATCCGTATTTGGAATCCGTCGCCTACGCAGTGAATATACAGCATCCGGCTTTAAAAGATCAACGCGTGCGCCGTGCCTTAAGTCTGGCACTGGACCGAAAAACCATTACGGAAAGGGTACTCTATGGGGTTCGTCCGCCCGCGTATACGTATGTCCCTCCCGGCACGGCTGGCTTTCAGTCCCGGACGCCATTGACAGAAGATGCGGATAAAGCCCGCGACCTGTTAGCGGAAGCCGGATACCCCGGGGGCGAGGGCTTTCCCGAAGTTGTTTTTATTTACCCAAGTTCACAGGATTCACAGCGGGTGGCAGAGTTTATTCAACAACGCTGGCTTCAGGAATTGGGTATTCGTATCGAAATTGATAATCTGGAACGACAGACCTACTTCAGCCGTCGGCGGGAACGTGATTTTGATTTGTGTTATCTCGGGTGGGTGGGTGACTACATCGATCCATTGACTTTTTTAGGACTGTGGGTTTCCGATGCCGGAAACAATTTGGCGGGCTGGAAGAATGAAAGCTACGATCAGAAAATTCTTGATTCGGCCAGGGCCGGGGCTTCACGTTTAGAGGTGTTGGCAGATGCGGAAGCGGTTTTACTTGAGGAGTTGCCCGTGATCCCCCTCTATTTCGGTGCCACCCAATATTTGATCGACCCCAGAGTCAAAGGATGGGAGGCAAATTTATTGGATTGGCATCCTCTGCGAGCCGTTTCATTCGAATGAAGCCCTCTTTGTCTACCCTTGGGAACCCTCTGCTGGATTTTATATATCCGCGGATCTGTTGTACATGCGGAAAGGAAATTACAGATGGAGATGAGAACGGACTCTGCTGGGACTGTCGTACGGAAAGTCTCGCACTGATCCCTCCGTGGTGCGAGCGTTGCGGTCAGGTCGTCGCGGGAAGGGTCGATCATGCGTTCACCTGTGCAGACTGTGAGGAACATCCTCCGCTCTATCAACGTGGACGAAGTCTGTATCGATATGAAGGCGGAGTAAGAACCGCGATTCATGCTCTGAAATATCATCACGACTTTTCCGTAGTTCCGGATCTTTCTTTGTTGTTGCTGGCCGGGCTGCGAACTCATTTCGAGAATGCGTCGGATCTGGTGCTGGTTCCGGTACCGCTCCACCCAAAGCGTTTGCGGAAACGCGGATTTAATCAGGGACGGGAACTCATCAGGGGGATGAAAAAGTTGGATTCAAGTTTGAAGGTGTGGACTGGAATAAAACGTATAAAGGATACAGAAACTCAAACCCGCCTGTCCAAAGCCGCCCGTCGGGAAAATGTACGGAGCGCCTTTGCGGTAAACAAAAGGGAAAAAGCCCCCGCGCGGGTTTTACTCATCGATGATGTGATGACAACGGGTGCGACACTGCATGAGTGTAGCAAGGTGTTGAAGAGGGCAGGGGTACAGGAGATTCATACCTTAACGGTTGCAAGAGGATAGGAAGATGAAAAGTGACGTGGTGATCAAAAACGTTTTGGCCGCTTCCGACTGGGGTGTTTTCGCGGCCGTGCTTCTGGTTACGCTAGCAGCGGTTCTCTACGGAAATTTCTGTCGGCGTCGGCTGGCATCCTCTACCGAAAAAGACCGTTTGCTGGACCTTCTATTAATGGGGCGTCGGTTGACCCTGCCTTTGTTTACCGGAACTCTTGTGGCCACATGGTATGGCGGAATTTTACCGGTAACCGAATACGCCTTCGAATACGGTCTCTACAGCTGGGTGACTCAAGGGGCCTTTTGGTATTTGGCCTATCTGATTTTCTCGTTCTTTCTTGTGCGCCGCATTCGGGATACCCATGCACGGACCATGCCGGATCTGTTGGAAAAACTTTTTGGGCCGATGTCGGGAAAATTAGGGGCCTGGCTTAATTTGTTGAATGTCCTGCCTGTGATTTATATCATGAGCCTGGGTATCTTTTTGCAAATGATTTTTGGCGGAGAGACTTGGATGTGGATGGGCATCGGGGTGGCCGTGGTGTTGGCGTACAGTACAGCAGGGGGACTGCGGTCGGTCGTTTTTTCGGATATGATTCAATTTGTGGTCATGTGTTCGGCGGTGGGGATGGTGGTCGTGTTAAGCATGATGAAATTCGGGGGCCTGGGATGGTTGCGGGCATCCATCGCTATTCCGGACAGCCACTGGAATCCGTTTCATAATGGTATTTCCATGGGGAGTACGTTGGTTTGGGGACTGGTGGCACTGGGGACCTTAGTGGACCCCAATTTTTATCAGCGCTGTCTGGCGGCCAAGGATGCAAAAACCGCACAACTGGGCATTTTATTGGCCACCCTGGTATGGGTAGGGTTTGATTTTTGCACCACCTTTGGGGCCTTGTATGCGCGGGCCGTGATTCCAAATGCGGAAAGTGCAACCGCTTATTTAATTTACAGCGTACAACTTCTTCCTCCCGGATTGCGTGGATTCTTTTTAGCCGGTATTTTGGCGACGATTTTGAGCACTCTGGATTCCTATCTCTTTTTGTCCGGCACGGTGGTGGCCTATGATTTAGCTCCCAAAAGGTTTAAAGGCTCTGTGACCTTTCATCATGTGGGCACGGTGCTGGTGGCGGGTCTGGCGTTAGGACTGACACAACTGTTTCAAGGCGGCCCTTTGATTGATGTCTGGAAATTTTTCGGAGGCTTCAGCACCGCCTGCCTGTTGTTGCCCTTGCTTGCTGGATATCTTTTTCCGAACCGCTTAGGAGATCTGAATTTTGTATCATCCTGTGTGGGAGGCATTCTGGCGATGACGTTGTTTTACAGCCTGCGTGCCTGGTTGAATTTAGGTTCTTTTTGGGAGGGATTTGAACCTTTTTACTTTGGCTTGGCCGGGACACTGCCGGGGATTGTGTATGGATTGTTGATTTCTAAACCGACAGCGAGGGCATCGAGGGTGCCTTAACGGACCTCATTTCCCGGGTCACCCCTATACTCCCAACTGTTTCACCGCTTTTTGGAAATCTTCCGCCAGGGGTGCGTGTATCCGTATTTTTTTTCCGCTCAGAGGACATTTAAATTCCACGGTAAACGCATGCAGCATTTGCCGGGGCAGGGATTTTTCGATAGATGAAAGGGGGAGCTGGGACCCGTATTTTCGGTCTCCGGCAACGCGGCACCCGATTTCCAAAGCATGGCGACGGATTTGATGAAGGCGTCCGGTGCCAATTTGACACTCCACTTTGCAGAAATCTCCATGCGTTTTGAGTACTCGAAAGGTGGTTTCCGCACTTTTTCCATCCAAAGATTTCCGAAGGGTAACGGTATCCGATGGGGGGTGCCCGCAGAGGAGTGCCTGATACACTTTACGAATTTCCTTCTTTCGGAAAAGGTCCTGATAGGAATTCCGATGTTCGGAAGAGAGTAAAAAGAGTAATAAACCGGAGGTGTCCCGGTCGAGTCGGTGTAAAGCCCGCAGTGCCGGATTGCCTTCCTGAATCCGCAGGAGAGCTTCTATACTTTTCGGATCCCGGTCGCTGAGGTATCCCGGAGCTTTATTGACAGCCATAAGGTAGGCGTCTCTGTAGAGTACGGTTATTTTGGTGTGAGTGTTTTTTTTGCCCGACCGGGGCAGGGGACTCCATTCGATCCGATCGCCCTTGCGGAGGGTATGTTTCGCCATCCAAATCCGTTTTCCATTTACAAAGACTTTTCGGCTGTCCAGCAAGCTTTTTGCCTGACGGCTGCTGATTTGCAGTTCTTCCCGGAGAAACGTCTGCAAGGTCTGGCCCTGTTGGTGGGGAGAGACGGTTTGACGTTGTAGAGAGACTGAAGACATGTACTTCTTTGTACGCGATCTCGTTGATGAAGCAATCAAAACTATGATTTGGACTATGATTTGGGTATCACAGGGAGGGTGTAGGGGTCTTAAAGGGTGCCAAATCGACTTTAGACGTCAACTTTGTATGTCCTTGACTTGACATGGAGGCTTTAAAAGAAAAGAAAGGAGCATTGAAACAACCCAGCATAGAAGGCCCCCGAAACGATGAGTGAATTTAGTGAAGTATTGATGTTAGAGTGTTTAGAAAAAAACCCACCTGACCTCACCCCGATTCTTGGTAGTTTAACGGTTTTATTCCGTGAAGATCCGGAAACCGCAGAAGCTCATGCCAAATTGATACGTCTTCAATTGGTTGAAAAAGCGGCCTATTCTGAACTGGTGCGACTCTACCAGGTAATGGCGGACTGGTACAGTGCGGACCGTGGCTGGCGCCAAACCGCACAGCGTGAGTTAAGCAAGTGCTTTGAAGCAGATCCTCTGCAATCAATGTTGTTGATGATTTCCGGGATGAATTCCCCCAGGCTCAAAGCAAAAGAAGGCCTGCGCCGCCTGCAAATGCTGGCCGCCCTTTCGGAGGGTGATTATGTGTTTATGAAAAATTTTGGGTTTGGCAGGGTTAAAGAGTTACGTCATGATGACCGCCGGGTGGTAGTGGATTTCACGGAAAAACCCGGTCATGAACTTGATTTAGGATTTGCTGCAGAAAAAATGGTTCGGGTCGATGAAGACCATTTGTATGCCCAGCGCTACCTGACGCCTGAGGTCATGGAAGATCTGGTTAAAAACAATCCTGCGGAAGTGGTGCGGATTGCTCTGCGCAGCTTTGGTCCGACCGCCGCCCCACAACTGCAGGCGATTTTGGTTCCGGATATTTTCCCGGAGGCCAAATGGAAAACCTTTTGGGCCAACGCCCGGAAAGAATTGAAGAAAGATCCGTTGGTGGTGATCCCAAGCAAACGTTCAGAACCTTTGGAACTTTTGGACAATGAAAAAACCTACGATGGAAATTGGTTTTGGAAGTTGGGTGAACTTCGCAACATGCTCGCCATCCTGAACGAATTAGAAGAATGTCTGCTTTCTGAAATTCCGGAACTGGACGAATCGGCGCGGAAAATCGTGGTCGACCGTTTGCGCTTCGTGGTGATTGGTGCGAAAGGCCGTCATTATGACTATCTGGTTCGTTGCTGGTTATTGGCCGAAAAACTAGATATTTCACCCGGTGAGATCGAATTGTCTGGTTTCCTGGCTACTTCCAAAACTCCAGATGGTCTGTTGACGATTGTGGAAATGCTGTCTGCGAATTTGACGAAAGCCTTTTTTGCGTCGCTGTCCAATGCCGATCCTGAAGCGGCGGCAGACGTATTAATTCAGGTATTACCGCAACTGGAGTACTCGGCATTAAATGAAGCCATTAGCCTTTTGATAGAAAATGGAATGGAAGACCGGGTGGCCAGTGCTTTACGTGAGGTATGGAACCAATGGTCTGCGGAAGTGGATGTCATGTTCTGGCTTTCCCAGAATTCCAAAAAGATTGCGGAATGGAATTACGGGAACACCCCTGACTTGGTGGCCCGGATTTTGAAAGTTATCAACCGCGACTACACCGGAAACCGCTTGCGGGTTCGTAATCAACTTCGCGAAGTCTTCCGCAAACCGGTTTGGTTAAAAGAAGTGCTGTCCAGTATGGATGAGCGTCAACGTCGGGCCTTCACGCAGGGTGTAAAAGACAGTACAGCCTGGGAACAGTTGGACAAAGCATCCGTGCTTGGACAAATTGTGAAACTGGAACCCTCGGTAAGTGATATTGTATCCGGTAAAACCGAGGATCAGGGAATTGAAATCGCAGAACGTCCACGCGTGAGCTCACATCGCAGTTACCGCGAAAAGGAAGCCCAGTTGCAGAAAATCATTAAGAAAGATATCCCTGAGAACACTAAAGAGATTGCAGTGGCACGGGAATACGGTGATTTGCGTGAAAACTTCGAATACAAAGCCGCCAAAGATACTCAGCGGATTTTGATGGGACGTCGCGCTGAACTGGAAAACCAGTTGCGGACCGTCAAACCCACAGACTTTACTGAATTCTCTTCAGAAGAAGCCGGCCTTGCGACCACGGTCACGATTCGTTTCGAAGATGGAACGGTAACCGCATTTCATCTTCTCGGTGAATGGGACTCCGTGCCGGAACGGAATATTCTGGCTATCGGCAGTGCCCTGGCGAAGGCTTTGGAAGGTACGACGACAGGGGACAAGATCACGGTTCCTTCTGAATCCGGCAAACAGGAAGCCACCGTACTTTCGGTCAAACCCCTTCCTCAGGAAATCCTGGACTGGGCGGTGGAAGGTGGAGCCGCCTAAGGGATGAGACTGGATTTTTCCGGACTTCCACGATTGTGGGATGTAAAAGGATGGCTGAAGGCCATCCTTTCTCATGAACGCCATCCGTTGTTGCAGGTAATCCGTTACGGGATTGCCGGGGTGGCGGCCATGGGTGCAAATCTGCTTTTTTTCTGGATAGGGATTCATTGGCTGTTTCCGGTCCAGGCAGAGATTCCACCGGGATTTGAAACCGTAGTGGATGAGATTG
>JGI12210J13797_10437853_pt1 | contig 13339 bp, 11 predicted proteins | sample ElkSlonscriptome_3_FD_13797 | JGI IMG/M metagenome (IMG submission 13797)
CCCAGCTTTTCCAGTTCAGGTCGGCCTCGAAGGCGGCCCGGCTCGACCGGCGCAACGCAAGATGGCGCGGCCGGTCGCGGTAGATCTCGGCGATGCGCGTGCCGTAATCCGCACCCGAGGCGTCATGGGGCAGCAGATGCCCGCTCCGGCCCTCGAGTAACGCGTTCGGCACACCGCCCGTCGCAGGGCCCAGGCTGGGCACGCCATAGGCTGCCGCCTCGCAGAAGACGATCCCGAAACACTCGGCCCGGGTCGGCAGGATGAAGAAATCCGCCGACCGGTAGAGCTCCACGAGGCGGTCGCGCTGCGCCGGGTCGTTCTTGTCGAGAAAGGGAATGATCGTCAGGCCCGGACGGTCGATTGGGCGGGGCGGCGTACATCCGCAGATTGTAAGTTCCGCCGCGACCCCCGCGGCCTGCAACGCATCAAGCGCATCGACGGCGATCTCCGCGCCCTTCAGTGCCCAGTCGACACCGACGAACAGCAGCCGGCAGACCGCGCTGGTCGGGCGGCTCTCGGGGTCAGCGGCCTCGGGGATCGGGTCGATATTGGCCCCGAAGGGCAGGACATGGATCTTCCCGGGGTCCGCGCCGTAATCCTCGATCGCCGAGCGCGCGGCCCATCCGGAGGGATAGAGCAGAAGATCCGCCCTCCGGATCGTCTCGCGCTCGAGGCGGTCGGCCTCGCGCCGCGCGGCGGTACTGAGATTGTTGTACCGCGGATAGTAATCCTGGATCAGCCGGAAGGTCGCATCGGACACGTAAACCAGCGGCCGGTCATCCGGCACACCGTCGATCGCCGACGACACGGCGAGCAGGAACACGATGTCGGGGTCGTTGGCCGCGATCAGCCGACGGGCCTCGGCGGCGTAGGACCGCGCAACGGCGCGCGCATGGGGCGGGGACAGACGCACGCCCGTGACCGCGGCCTGAAGCTTGCCCACGGTCGCATAGATCTTTTCGTTCCAGGGGCGCTTGGGGCTCAGCATGGCGACCTCGCCCACATTTTCGGCCAGCGCCTTGCCCATAAAATAGGGTGTTCCGGACCAACTCCGCATGTCGGTCGCGTCGCGTTGCGTCAGGAACCCCACTTTCATCGCCGTTCCCCCGAAAGCCATCTCACCTGCCGGTGCCATGGACGCACCGCGGTCCCTGCGACCCTTGAGGCCGGACGCCCCGCGCCCGACAGTGATTTTCAGGAATCCCTGTACTTATCAAGTCTTGCTTGGCGGGCTTGTCACATTCCCCGGTCGCGCTGACGCCGCGCCAGCCAGACCTCCAGATCGTGCAGAAGCGCCTCGTCGATGCCGGGGCCGGACAGCCGCACCGCACCGCGCGACCGGCTCATCTCGATACCCCCTGCCCCGCGCCCGATGACCGTTTTGGCCGCCGCCGTCCGCCCGGCCTTTGCCCCGCCTTCACCGGCGCATCGGGACAACGCCCCCGCAAGGGTCCTGAGTTCCGCCTCCGGATCCTGCGCACCAGCCCCTTCGAGCGCCGCGCGCAACTCTGCCCCCTGCCCGTCCGCCAACGCCTGCGCGAGTTTCAGCCCCAGCCGCTCGCCGATCTCCCACGGAAAGCGCAGGACATCGCCGAGCCCGTCATGCACCCGCACGAAGCTCGCGATCTTCGAACGCTTGGCCTTGCTCGCGGTGGGGAAAAGCGCGGCGATGGCGGCATGGACCCCATCGAAGACCCCCGCCCCCGCGGCCCGCGCGGCCACCTGCGCGCGTTCGTAATAGCTCAGCCCCACCCGCAGCTCGTTTTCCTCGACCATGGACAGATACGCCTCCGCCGTGCTCGAAGGGCGGCGCAGGACCGCGCGGATTGTGGCGAAACGCGCCTCGCCGGTCTCCGCCAGAAGATCGCGCAGCGCCTGCAGACGCCGCCAGCCCGAAATCAGCCCATAGCGCCCCTGCCCTGCCTGATCCGGCCCCAGATCGACCACGTCCACGGGCACCTGCTGACCGCGCTCGGCGATCGAGGCCTTGAGGGCATCCATTTCCTCGGCATCGGCGGCCATCCGGTCGCGCTTGAGATGCCCGGCATCGACCGCGTCGAGGGCGATTGTCTGCACCAGACGCCCCTCGGCACGGGCGGCGGCGAACTCGTCTGACAATTCGCGCAGGGCCGCCTCGGTGGCCGAGGCCCCCGTGACCTGCGCGATCGGCGGGGTGGCGGATGGTCCGGCGGATGGTGCGGCGGGGCGCATCTCCACCGCGTCGCTGTCCATGAAGGCCGCGGGCCCCAGTCTCTTGCGTTTGGCCATATCCGGTCTCTCCTGCCTCTCGCGGGGTCAGGTTTCGCGTGCGAAACACCCCGTCTGCCTGCTCTACTCGGCGGCTGCCTGCGCCGCGCGTTCCTCGCGCCGCCAGATGCCCAGAAGCAGGCGTTTCAGCCCCGCATAGGTCTCGTCGAACGTGGCGCGTCCGCGGGCATAGGTCTCGCGGTTGAAATCGCGGTAATCAGCCTCGTAGATGCCGTGCACCTGTTCGCCCGCCTGCCCGATCAGCGCGGTGAAATCCTGCCGGTAGGGCGACAGGACCTGCCCCATATAGGTCTGGATCAGCGCAGCCATCTCGGCCTGCTGGCTGCTGTCATACCGGGTCAGCACCGCGCGCACCGCATCCCATTCGAACCGCATCTCCTCGCGCCCCAGCGCCCGGGCGGCCATGTTCTCGCCCTGCTCGATCGACGCGAAGGTGGAGTGCAGCATGTCGAAGAAACGCCCGGTGGAATCGAATTCCAGAAACGACGCTCCGAAGGGCACCAGAAGGATATCCGCCGCCGCCAGCCCGTTGATCGTCAGATATCCCAGGGCAGGGGGCGTATCCACGAAGACGAGATCATACTCCTGCAGGACCCCGTCCTCGGCCAGCGTCTCGCCAAGGGCATCCCAAAGCTTCCAGCCACGCACGTTCATGCGCCACACGGGGATCTGGAACTCGGACCAGTAGAGGTTCAGCTGCGCCCCGATCAGGTCGATATTGGGCCAGTGCGTCTTGTGGATCACGTCCGAGGTCTTCGTGCTCAGCGCCTCGCCCAGCATGTCGTCGAGCGGTTGCGGCGCCTCCCCCCGGTCGAGCCTGCGCTGGTTCTCCTGCCGCAGCGCGGCCGCGTAGTGCCGGGCCAGAAGCGGGAAGACCGTCTCCCATTCATCCTCGATGCGCCCGCCGAAGATCGAGGTCATCGATCCCTGGCTATCGAGATCGATCACCAGCACCCGATACCCGTCGAGCGCCGCCGACATCGCCAGATGCGCCGCCGTCGAGGTCTTGCCGACACCACCTTTGAAATTCGCGACCGCCACGATCTTCGCGTCCGCGCCCTGCGGCCGGTAGGGGAGGTATTCCTTGGCCTTCGAGCCTTCCGCCCCGAAATGGGCGCGCAGCCGCAGCACCTCGTCGAGGCTGAACCACTTCGCGCCGCCCTCCGTCTCCGAGTGTCCCTGCGGCAGATCGGGGTTCTGACGCAGCACCCGCCGGAAATGGGCAGGCGCGACGGGGATCAGGTATTTCGTGATTTCCCAGGTCGAAAACGGCCGCAGCCGTTTCTCGCCCGTCTCGTCGAGACCGCGACGCGCCAGATCCTGACGGCCACGGGCGCAGGCCTCGGCAATGCTGGAGAAATCGGTCGTTGTCCGGGATGGCCCCAGCTCTTCCAGCGCCCGGTCGGGCGATATCGAGAAATAGGGGGGTGGCGTGTCACTGCTCATGATGGGCTTCATTGTACCGTGTTTTGTCTAGAATACGGGAAAACGTGATACACGCAAGAAAAACCGATACATTCACTGTCATATAGCAACATATCGGCTGCTTGTGTCGGCTGATTGGTCTGTGCCTGATGACATGCGCTGTTATTTTTTTGTTATTTAGTTCGTTACGGGCCACACCGCTTCTTGCCAATCCATTGTTTGATATTGGCTTTTTTCATCTTTCTGAAGCCATACCGACTCCGATCCCCCGATAAGGCGACTCCGAACCCACGTTGGGGCGACTCCGATCCCCCGATCCGGCGGCGCTCATCGCTGGACGCCTCCCGCCTCTGTGGATAACTTCGACCGTAAATGAAACGACGATTCCCCGGTGGTCCATCTCACCGCGCGGATCGCACCCCAAAGGCAGACCCGGAGGACCGAGCAGTGACCCTCCCCCTGAAGGCCATCCCGTCATGAACGGTGGCGCCGTCCCGGCCCCGCGGCCCATGGGCGATTTCTTCGTCTGCGATTTCTTCGCGGCGGTTCCCAAGCATGACCTCGCCTCCATGGAGCATCCGCTGTTTTCGCTGTCCACGCGGCCGGACCGGCGGGTGCTGGAATACGAGCATCGGGGCGCCCAGATCACCATCGTGCCGTCGGTGAAGGGGCGGGCGACGATCTTCGACGCCGATATCCTGATCTTTTGCATCAGTCAGCTGATGGCGGCGATGAATGCCGGACGGCCCATCGCCCGCACCCTGACGCTCACGGCCCATGATCTGCTGCTGGCCACCGGGCGCGAGACCAGCGGCGACAGCTACCGGCGCCTGCGCGATGCATTCGAGCGGCTGGCGGGCACGCGCATCACCACCAATATCGGCACCGGACCGAAGGAGGACCCGGTCGAGGTCACCTCCGGCTTCGGCCTGATCGAGACCTGGGAGATCGTGCGCCGCACCCGTGGCGGCCGCATGATCAGCGTGTCCGTGACCCTGTCGGACTGGCTCTATCGGGCGGTTCTGGCCAAGTCCGTCCTGACGCTGAGCCGAGAGTATTTCACCTTGCGCAAACCGCTGGAGCGGCGGCTTTACGAGCTGGCGCGCAAGCATTGCGGCACACAGCCTTCCTGGCGTGTCTCGGTTGAGGTGTTGTCGCGTAAATCAGGCTCTGCAAGCCCGCGTAGGGTCTTTCGCGCGATGCTGCGCGAGATCATCCGCGCCGACACCCTGCCCGATTACCGCCTGACCGAAGAGCCGGGGGACCTGATCCGCGTCACGCCGCGCGACGCGGTTCTCGACGAGGCGGCGGGGCAGGGGGCCCCGACCCTCTCACCCGGGACCCTCGACGAGGCACGCGCGCTGATGCCGGGATATGATGTCTACGCGCTCGAGGCGGAGTGGAAGGGCGTCTGGCAGCGATCCGGCCGGCCGGTCCTGCGCAGTCCCGACAAGACCTTCCTGGGATGGGTCCGCAAGCGCCGTGACTGATCGCGCGCCCTCTCGACATCACGGCCGGTCTGCGGCATGTCTCGGGCCGGGTGGACAACCGCAACGGCGCCGTCTCGCATCATGACAGTTTCCAACATTGCGACGCCCCGCATCGCACTCTGCTTTTTCGGGATCACCCGGTCGCTCGGCTACACGATCCACTCGATCCGGCGGAACATCCTGCAGCCGGCGCGGGCCACCGGCACGGTCTCGGTCTTCTGCCATTTCTTCGACCAGAAGCGGATCCAAAACCCGCGCTCGGGCGAGTTCGGCGATCTGCGCCCCGATGAATACGACCTGCTCGCGCCCGACCAGGTGGAGATCGAACCCCCCGATCTCTGCCTCGAGGCGCGGGGTTTCGATGCCCTCAAGACCCACGGCGATGCCTGGGACGACGATTTCCGGTCGCTCCGAAACCTCGTGCATCAGCTCCATTCCCTTGATCGGGTCACCACGGCAGCCGAAGCCTGGACCCCCGATCTGATCTTTTTCGCACGGCCCGACCTGACCTATCACCAGAGCCTCGCCCCCGTTTTCACCGCAGCGCGGTCACTGGTGGGATCGGAGGCGGGACCAGTGGCCACCCTGCCGCGCTGGCAGCATTGGGAGGACGGGGTGAACGACCGTTTCGCGCTTTGCACACCGGTGGCCGCGGCCGCCTACGGACACAGGATCCGCGAGGCAGAGGCCCATTGCGACCGCGTCGGCGGCCCCCTGCATGCCGAGCGTCTGTTGAAGGACGTCCTTGAGCGGGCCGGCGCCGAGATCCGCCTCATGCCGCAGCGCGCCAGCCGCACGCGCATCGACGGCACCCTGCAATACGAGGATTTCTCGCCCCCGGGCGCGTCCCACGTCCGCTTCAAGCTGTCGAATCTCCACGGCAAGTACTTGCGGTCGATGGCGCGCGCCGGGCGGAGGCTGGGCCGATGACCGGGATCGCCACGCCCCCCCTGACCGTCGTCGTCATCAGCTACAACACGCGCGATCTGACCCTCGCGGCCCTGCAGACCCTGTTCGACACCACCATCGAGACCGCCATGCATGTGGTCGTCTTCGACAATGCCAGCACGGACGGGTCCGCCGATGCCGTCGCCCGTGCCTTCCCCCAGGCCGAGCTGATCCGGTCCGAGCACAATCTCGGCTTTGCCCGTGCCAACAACGTGGTGGCCGAGACGGTCCGTACCGAATGGATGCTGCTTCTGAACCCTGACACCGAATGTCATGACGGCGCGGTCGATAATCTGATGCGTTTCGCGCGCGAAACCCCCGAGGCGGGCATCTGGGGCGGGCGCACGGTGTTTCGCGACGGCAGCCTCAACATCGCGTCCTGCTGGATGCGCATCACGCCCCGCAGCATGGTCACATGGGCGTTCGGCCTTTCGGCGCTGTTCCCGGCTTCGGAGTTCTTCACCCCCGAGGCGATGGGGGGCTGGCGGCGGGACACGGTCCGCGAGGTGGATATCGTCGTGGGCTGCCTGTTTCTGATCCGCAAGGCGCTCTGGGACGAACTGGGCGGGTTCGACCTGAAATACTTCATGTACGGGGAAGAGGCCGACCTGTGCCTGCGCGCCCAGGCCATGGGCTATCAGCCGATGGTCACGCCGGATGCCGAGATCATGCATCTGGTGGGCGCCGCCGCCCTCAGCCGCGCCGACAAGATGCCGAGCGTCTTCAAGGCCCGCGCGACGCTGATCCGCGACCATTGGCCGGCCTGGCAGGTGCCGTTCGGCCTCGGGCTTCTGTGGTTCGGGGTCGGCGTGCGGTCGCTTGCGGGCAAGCTGATCGGACGGATGCGCCCGGACGCGTCCGAGACCTATATCAGGCTCTGGCGGGACCGGGCGGACTGGATGGCGGGCTACAAGGCGTCCGACCGCCACTGGGACGGCCCGTAAGGGCGTCTTTCGTCAGATCCAAGCCTTCAGGAACGCGCTGAGCCGGTCCGCCTCGGGCCCGGGGGCGTCCCTGCCGGGCACCAGATCCCGGCGCCGCAGCAGATCGCCCAAATCCTCGGCATCGTCGGCGGCATAAAGCCCCTCCCGCCCGCCGAGTGCGGCCAGCGTGGCCATCTGGTGATCGTTGCGGTGCTCTCCCAGATCGTGGCGCCGGGCCATCACGATCAGCGGCTTGCCGTGACGCCGCGCGCTCAGGATGGTACCGATCCCGGCATGGGCCACGATCACCCGCGCCTCCGCGACCAGCGCCTCGAACCGGTCGGGGCTGAGATGCCCGGCCACCTCCAGCGCGGGATAATCCCCCGTATCGGGCCCGATCTGCGCGACGACACGCTCGCCCAGTTCGGGCGCCAGACGCTCCATCGCCCCGATCAGACGGGGGAAAGGCAGTTGCGTGCCGGTGGTCACGAAGATCATCGCGGGCCGCCTTCGGTCACAGCACCGACCCCTCGAAACGCACGCCCTCGGCCTCGGCCACGGCGGGCCACTGGCTCAGCGTCACATGGGCGATGCGGCGCGCCAGACGCCCCGAGGAGGACAGTTCCTCGGCATTGGCCACGCTGTCGATCCAGAGCGTCCGCGCGCCCACCAGACGCCCGCAGACCAGCGCCAGAACGCCCGGAAGGGCACCGGTGGTCAGCACCACATGGGGCCGCACGCGCAGCACATGCCACATCATCGCGCCTGCACAGGCCAGCGCGCGAAAGGGCCGGTCGGCGTTGCAATCGGGTGCAAGGCGCGACGGGCTGGCGCCGAAACTGTCGGCGAGGCCGGGCAGGGTGGTGATGTAGTGAACGTCATGGGCCTCGTATCCCGGCCGCATGCGCATCAGCTGCTGGAAATGACCTCCGGCCGAGGCCACGGCCAGAACACGCTTGCGCCCGGCCTCAGCGGTCATGGTCGGGCTCGTCCGTGGCATTGTCCCAGCCCCGCCGCTGGCCGATCGGCCCGGCCGGCGGGCCGACCATGATGGCGCCGGGGGCGACCTTTCCGCGGATGATCGCACCCGCCCCGATGATGGCGCCATCGCCGATCTGGGCGCCCGGCAGAAGGACGGCGCCCGCCCCGATCCAGGCATCCCGGCCGACGATCACATCGGCCTCGTTCATCGCCTGCTCGTTCACCGGGCTGCCGTCGTTGAAACGGTAATTCGCGGCCGTCACCATCACGTTGGGCCCGATCACCACGTCGTCGCCCAGAACGATCCGGCCGCGCGCCGGACCCGCCCAGAGGCTGGAATGCGCCCCGATGCGGACACGCTCGCCCAGAACGATGTTTTCGGGGTTCGACAGGGAGGCGGTCGGGCTGAGGTTGAGCGCTCGCCCCCGGGTCAGACGACGGGCCGGCGTGGCATGGGTGACGTTGTAGTAATTGACGATCTTCAGCAGATGCAGCCAGGCGCGCGGATCGAGGACCGAGACGATCAGCCGCCGCAGGCGGGCCGCGCGCGTCGGGCGCGCCTTGTGGACGGGCCCATCATGCCCAGCCCCGTCATGCCCAGCCCCGCTATGCCCTTCCCGGCTGCTGTCATTGGCCGTAGCCATACCCGTATCCGTAGCCGGTGGTGTCGTCTTCGTGCCGGTACTGGTTCAGCACGACCCCCAGCACGTTGGTTTGTTCGGCGATCTCGCGCTCGCAGGCATCGATCTGGGCGACGGTCGTCATTTCGGCGCGCGCGATCAGAAGGGCACAGTCCACATGGCGCAGAAGGGCGCGGGTGTCATCCCCGGCCAGAAGCGGCGGGACGTCGAAGATCATCAGATCGGGGTCCTGCGCCGCTTCGATCTCGGCCAGCCGCGCCTCGAGCTTCTCGCTGAGGAAATACCGCGTGGGGTCGCTGGTGGCGCTCTGCGCGATGGAGATGGCGGTGTTGTCGCGAATGCGCAGCGCCTGATCCTGAAAGGAAACGTCGCCCGACAGCATCCGCGCGATGTCTTCGGGCGGGCGGACCCCCAGCATCTCGGCGATCGACGGTTTGCGCAGGTCCAGTTCCAGCACGACGGTGCGGATGTCGCTCTGCCGCGACAGGCCGAGGGCCAGATTGCAGACCACGGTGGATTTGCCACAGACCGGTGTCGGCGAGGTGATGGCGATCCGCCGCCAGCCGTGTTTCTTCATCTGCAGCATCAGCTTGGTGCGCAGGATGTCGAACGCGCCGCTGTCGCGGCTGTTGTCATGGCTGACGATGCGCTGGCGGATCAGATGCTCGGGATCCAGCGTCACGGGCGCGATCGACAGCCACGCGTCGTCGGCAAGCGTATCGCCGTCACCGGATCCGTGATTGGCCCCGCGTGCGTCGCCGCGCACGGCGCGGCCTTGCGCCGCTGCGGTGGCGTCGCGTTCCCGCCGGGCCTTGTGAAGCGCCTGCTGCAGCTTCTCCATGTGCTTGGTCTCTCCGATAGGGGGCCGAGGGTGTCGTGAGGCCTGCGTTGCGGTTCCCGGCGCGCTCAGGTGAGGCCGATCCGGGCGATCAGCCGGTCAGCCAGAAGATCGAGCGGCAGGTAATAGGTGTCGATCGCCCACAGGCCCACCGGAACGGCGATGACCACGAAGACGACCGCCGCGATCCGGGAGAAGCGGCGCAGCATGCGCTGCCGTCTGGTTTCCAGATAGGGCAGGGTGGCCAGTGGCGTGATGCCGAGCTTCGAGACGATTTCCGCCGGCCGCCGGACCGAGCGGTTGAGAAACTCCATCAGCAGGAAGAACCCCGCCGCCAGCGCCAGCCCGAGGCCGAAGCCGCTCATCGCCACAAGGGGGCGATTGGGGCTGCTGGGTCCGGTGGGCACCGGTGCGGCCTCGATCAGCGAGATGCGCTGGCCGCGTGCGCTGACCTCGATGCGTTCGCCCATGCTGGCCTGTGCGAGCCGTTCGACGGCCTGGTCGTATTGTCCGCGGATGTTGTCGTAGTCGCGCTGCAGTCCGGCCAGCGTGATCGCATTCTGCGGCGTCCGGCCGATCGCACCGTCGAGGCGGTCCATCTCGACCTGAATCTCGCCGATCTGCGTCTCGAGGCTCTCGATGCGGGTGTTGATCTCGGCCAGTTGCAGGTTCAAAAGCGCCTCGGGACCGTCCGCGGCATTCGGATCGGCGCCGACCTGCTGGGCGACGGTTTCGCGCAGCGTCTCGATCCGCCGGTTGAGCGCGACCACCTGCGGCGCGTTTTCCGAATAGACGGCCAGGGCCGTGGCGAGATCGGCCTCCAGACGGGCAAGCTGGCGCTGCTCGGGGCTCTGGTTGATCTCCGGGGTGCCGATGACCCGTCCGGTTGCCTCGAAGATCTCGATCAGCCGGCCACGGGTCTCGATGAGGTTGCTGCGCTCGCGCTCGGCCGCCCCCATACGTTCCTGCAGAAGCGACAGGCGCTGCATGCGGAAGGGCTGATCGTCGGGCAGGGCGTCGGCATTCTGGCGCTGGAACTGGCTGATCTCGGCCGAGCGCAGCTCCAGTTCCGTGGTCAGGCGCTCGACCTCCTGTTCGAAGAAATCGAGGGTTTCGGTGGCGGCGCCGGCGCGCAGCCGCGCATTCTCGGCGGTGATGCGGGTGACGTATTCGTTCACCACCGCGGCGGCGATCTGCGGCGTGCGCGCCGAGAAGGCGATTTCCACCAGGACGGGCTGACCGCCGCGGCCGTTGCCGGCCCGGATATCGGTCGCGGCGCGCATCTGGTCCACGACACTGCCCGGCAGCATGTCGTCCATGTCCTCGAACACATCGTAGCTGCGCGCGATCTCCAGAAGCGTGGCCCGGGTCAGAAGCCGTTCCTGCAGAAGGCGCATCTCCTGGACGGGATTGATCTGCACGGTGGAGGCGGCGAGGTTCTCGGCGATCTGCTGGGGCTGGACGACGAGGCGGGCGGATGTCTCATAGGTCGTGGGCAGCCGCGCGGCCAGAACCGCCCCCATGGCGGTGGACACGATCAGCAAAAGCAGCATCACCGGTGCGCGGCGGATGACGAGACGGGTGTAGAACTTGATGGTGTCGTTCATTCTGCGGCGTCCTTCAGGGCGTGACCCGGCACCACGAAGAGACCGTCGGCGATCACCTCGCAGACTGTCATCTCGTCGACCTGGGCAAGCTCTCCGCTGGCGGCGTAGACCATGGAGAAATCGGCGTATTTATTGACCAGACGGGGCACGCCGTCGCTGTATTTGTGGATCATCGCGATCGCACCCCGGGTGAATTCCTCACCGGTGCCGCCGGCATGGCGCAGGCGGTGGCGGATATAGGCCTCGGTCGTTTCCAGATCCATGTTGCCCAGATGAAAGCTCGCCATGACGCGCTGCGCGAACTGGCGCATGTCATAGCCCGAGATCATCTCGCGCAGTTCCGGCTGACCGATGAGGATCAGTTGCAGAAGCTCGTCCTTGCCCGAGTTGATATTGGTCATCATGCGCAGTTCCTCGAGCCCCTCGCGGGAGATGTTCTGCGCCTCGTCGATGATCAGGACGACCCGGCGGCCCTGGGCGTAGTTCTCGATCAGGAACGCCTGCAGGGCCTGGTGCTTGGTGACGTAGTCGTCGGCCGGGTCCGAGGCCACGTCGAGCGCCCCGAGCGCCCATTGCAGAAGATCCCCGCGCCCGCCCTGGGCATTGGAGATCAGCCCGACGACGGTCTCCTCGTCGAATTCCTGCAAGAGCTTCTGCAGGAGCGTCGTCTTGCCCGCCCCGACCTCGCCGGTGATCACGGTGATCGGTGCGCGGGTCATGACGCCGTATTCCAGCACGGTATAGGCGCGCTGGTGCATCTTCGACCAATAGATGAAATCGGGATCGGGCAGGAGCGTGAAGGGCCGCTCCTGCAGACCGAAAGCCTCTATGAAAAAACTGTTGCTTGGCATGTCGGCGGCCCTGAAGGTCAGCCCTTTCTCAAACACGGAATACGCAGGATCTAAACTGACATCCATATAAGGGCGATCTGTCTTGCATGCACGCGGCAATACGGCGGCGGGAAGGTGGCGTGCGGGCGCATCCCTGAAAACACGCCGGTCTTCGGGGCAGGCCCTGTCGAACCCCCAGACCAGAATGCCCCCGCTGCCACCCCCAAGACAAGAGGTGTGACAACAGGACAGGAAGCGGGGCACAGGAGCCGATTGGTCACGGCGTCGGGTGGCGGTGCGCGCCAGACCCGACCGGGTCAGACCGGGCCGGGTCAGACTGGGCCGTGTCAGACCGGGCTGGGCCAAAACAGAACGAATCAACGTCGTTCAGGGCATATTGTTTCGACATAAAGAACAGTTTTTCACCCATGCCCATACTGTCGAGAACGACCCGGTCCGCGGTGTCGCCAGGCCCCGGTCCGCCATGGGTCGCGCCGGATGAAACAAGTTGTAGCCTCAACGGAAATAGAAAAAACAAAACATTGAAAATTAACGAATTTTTAAGATTGCGGCATCTTTGGGGCAAGAGGGTGGCGGATTTTTTGCAGACTCGTGGCAGCTTTTCGCCTAGAGTTTCTCTATAACCTATTAACAGATGATGTTTCCTGTCGGATGCCCATTCGGCGCTGCCCCGACAACACATGTAGCATCGTTAAATTTTTGTACGATTTTTGCGTTCCATGTGGGGGATGCTCAGTAGATGGCCCTTTTGGATCATACATTTTCTAGACGGCTGCCCGCGTCTGAGGTTGCCGCCGTCGATCTGACGCCGCGGGATCTGACGCCCGGCGATCTGACCGCGATTCGCATGCCGGCTCACAGCGCGATCTACCGCGCGGGTCTGAAGCGCCTGCTGGATACCGTCCTTGTTCTGGCCACCATCCCGTTTTGGGTCCCGATCATCCTCGTGATGGCATTCGTCGTGGCGCGGGACGGTCACAACCCGTTTTACACCCAGCCCCGGATCGGGCGGAACGGACGTGTGTTCAACATCCTCAAGCTGCGCTCGATGGTGCCCGATGCCGATGCCGTCCTCGAGGCGTATCTGCGGGGCAACCCGGCCGCGCAGGCGGAATGGGCCGCCACCCAGAAACTGAAGAACGATCCGCGCATCACGCCGGTGGGCAGCTTCATCCGGAAGACCTCGATCGACGAGCTGCCGCAGCTCGTGAACGTGCTTCTGGGGGACATGAGCCTCGTCGGCCCACGCCCGATGATGGTGTTTCAGAAGACGCTTTATCCCGGGCATCGCTATTACGAGATGCGTCCGGGCTTGACCGGGTTCTGGCAGGTGTCCAATCGCAACCATTGCCGGTTTTCCAGCCGCG
>JGI12210J13797_11197101_pt1 | contig 13338 bp, 14 predicted proteins | sample ElkSlonscriptome_3_FD_13797 | JGI IMG/M metagenome (IMG submission 13797)
AAGGGATGTAATTGATGTCGGCGAAGACCTCAGATTCCAGGACGACATCTATTCTGGCCCCCTCGAATTCATCGGCATACTGATTGAGGTGTTGGTCTTCATCGGACTGGCCGATAAAGTGGTTCATGTTGTTTTGTAGAAAGGGCATGCTGGCTGCCAAGAGCTCAAACGTTCGCTGAGTGGCTTCGAAATCGTAGGCATTTCCAAAAGAGAAATTAAAGGAGTACGTGCCTACAACGCCGCCCGGCAGAATGACGTTTGGATTAAACACTATTTCTCCCGAGCCGTCATCTCCGCTAACATTGGCATCAATAGCTCCCCAGAACCCCGCATGAATCACATGGGTATTGCTGTTAATAAAATACACCTTCGGTTCCGGCGTATCTCGGTCGAGTATTCCGAATTTTACATAGAGTTGATCGTCGAGAAATGGTGCCCAACCCACATTGTTTACGGTGGCCAAATCCATAAAAGTTTCAGCATCGGGTATGGAGGTTGTTCCATCAATAAAATCAATAGGCGCAGCGTAGTTGATGGGCGCATCCGTGGGCATATTGTTGTACTCAGTGATGTCATCCATGCCATCGCCGTCGGAATCATCAGGGTCTGCCATACTATGTTCCGTGATAGAGTAATTTTCCAATGGATAAGCCCCACCCGGCTCAGAAATCACCATGGTGCCGTCGACTCCGATCGTCATAGAGGTGATCCAATTAAAGGATGGATTGTGCTGTGCGTGAAGCATGTAATATTTACCGGCTTCGGCTTGTATAGAGAGCTGCACTTGCCCCGTAGGACTTACCGAATAATTGTCAATGGGTACGGTTTGGGCAGCACAAAAATTAATCGCAGATAAAAGGCAAATCAGGGGGAATAGAATTCTCTTCATCTATGGAAAAAGCTTGGTTAAAATAAGTTGGCAATCTTTAAAGGTAATAACCTTTTGCATTTAATCCTTGCACTGAAAGGCGGTATGCAATAGGTGAAGTTGATCGTTATCTTTATAGACGACTACCTGATACACACGGTTGTATATATTCAAATCAAATTCTCCGAGCTCTTTGCCGACCAACAGGCCAGCGAGAACAGCGGTTGTATTGCTATGCCCGACCACAAGCGCGTCTTGCTTCTTTTCTAGTAAGGAATCAGAGAATTCCTTAAGTTTATCCGGGTCGTAGATCTCAATACCCAATCCTTTGGTGGTAGCCGTAGGTAGTGCAGTGCTTTTGGTTCGGATATAATCCGTGCTGTAAATCACATCCAGATCCACAGCGCTAAAGAAGCGGCTCAAACTTTCTGATCTCTTTTCTCCACATGTAGTGAGCGGAGGGTCTGAAGGGCTTCCTGAGGACAAATCTTTTTCGGCGTGCCTTACCAAAAAGATGGTAAAGGGTTCGGTGCTTTCTTGGGCGCATGTGTTCGCCTGAGCCCCCAGAATGATTAAAACAATCGTAAAGGACTTTTTGATTACCCCGAATCGTTTACTTGATTTTGCTCCAAACATTGGCGCAAGTTAACCATTGTCGACTGAAGGGGTTTTGTGTGGATGCCATCGCCGAGGAATCAAACGGCACTGTCTTTCTCAAGCACCATCTGCTCGCTTAATTTTTTCTCTAATTGCTTGGTGGGCGTGAGTTTTTCACGGTAGTAAAAAAAGTGCCGTGGGTCCTTTAAGAGTTGACACTGACCTATTTAATACGTTGTGTCTTAACAGCTGTTTTAGTGCACTTTGCTGTTAAGAACCATCCACTAACTCGCGTTGATCTCAGAAAGCACTAACTGAGAAAAACACGAGTAAGGGATGAAGGATTTTAGCTTTTCGTTGATTTTGCCATTCTGGATCATGAAGTGTCAAAATGGTCTATCAGCTCATTTTCAATATCTTATGAATTTTAGTTTTTTATAATTATTGCAAGCGAAAGTTTACGTTTAATTGGTAAACAGTCTTCATTGGAGTATTGCCGGCTAAAGCGGCTGACCATTTCGGCATTTCTTGAATGAGTTGCGTCACGGCTTCACTGAGCGATTCGTCGGGTGAATTTAGGATAGCGATCTGACCGATGCCTCCGTTTTCCAATATTTCGAATCGGACACTTACCGCTCCATCACTACCAATGAGTTTTGCTTCTTCGGGGTAAATCAGGTTTTCGTCAATGTATTCATCGACGTTGGCGTACTCAGAAGTGGCCTTAAAACTTGGTGCAGAAGTCATTCCGGCTTCAACTAAAGGTGATGTTGAATCCAGCGCCACAAGGTCTGCCGAGGTCTCTTCCTGAGCAATTGCCAAGAGATGCTCTGCTTCATTTGTGCTTTGCGCAACGGAAGCAGTAAAGGAAAACAGACATAAAGCAAGGAGCATAAATGTTCTTGAAATGATTGAGCTCTTTTGACCGAGGAATGTGAAGTTTGACTTTTTCATGATACAAGGGTTTTAAATACACTCCAAAATTACGGGCAGAGGGCAGCTCATAAAAGACTAGTAGGGGGTATATTCAAAAATACCCCGAAGTGGGTAGTTCTTGTTTAACATGCATGAAATCAGGTTTTTGCGATTTATTTTAGCCTTGTGCAGGGGCTATGCCATTTTCCAGCGCGTACTTTACCAGGCCTGCGGCATTGTTTACATCGAGCTTGCGCATCATGTTCTTTCGGTGCGTCTTTACCGTGTCCTCACTGAGAAAAAGCGTAGCCGCAATCTTAGCATTGCTTTTACCCGAGGCGATGTGGCTCAATACTTCTTTTTCGCGTTTGGTTAATTCGCTGATGGTTACCGCTGAGGATTGGCCCGACGGTTTGGAAAAAATGGTTGAGGTGACCTCATCCGAAAAATACCGTTCACCCCCGTGAATTTTTTTGATGGCATCAACGATTTCATCTTTACCCGCATTTTTGAGCAGATATCCCGCTATGCCCGTGTGAAACATACGCTCAATGTATACCCGCTCGTTGTGCATGCTGAGGATAATCACTTTGGTTTCCGGGTGCTCGCTGATCACCCGCTTGGCGGCCTCGTACCCGTCCAAAACGGGCATTTGAATATCCATGAGAATCACGTCCACCGCACATTTTTTCATTTGATCCAGAACCTCTTGTCCATTTTTGGCGGTGCAGACCACTTCAATTTCTTGGACGTCGGCCAGCATTGTCTTCAGACCATCAAGCAGTATTTGATGATCATCGGCGATTAATAATCTGATTGCTTCTCCTGCCATTCTTTACAGCTTCACTTCTACGATAATAACCGTTCCCGAATTCGGATGGCTGTCTATAACCATATTGCCATTTATTAAAGCCACTCGCGAATATAAGTTTTTCAGCCCGCTACTTCCCGTTTTTTCGAGACCCGACTTGAGGTTAAACCCCTTGCCGTTGTCTTCAAACATGAGTTGCAATTCCTTGCCGAACTGTAGGAGCTGAACGGTAATTTCGGAAGCGGATGAATGCTTCAGACTGTTGTTGAGCATTTCTTGAAAAACGCGGTAAAGCGTAATCTCTATTTTCGGATCGAAGCGTTCCTGCTTGGCTGAATTGTTGAAGTGAAAATTGATGTCGCTACCGTCTTGGAGTTTATTGATTTGTTCTTCCATTGCCGGGGCCAATCCGAATTTATCCAAAGAAGAAGGCAAGAGGTTGTAAGAGATGTTTCGCAGCTCCGTCGTAATTTGATCGATGTCTTTTTTGGATTGGCTCAGGATGGCGGCTGTATGTTTGTCTTCCAGACCGGATTCGGTGTTGGTGAGATTCATTTTGACGCTGGAAAGCAACTGGCCAACGCCGTCGTGGAGATCTTTGGCTATCCGATGCCTTTCACGCTCTTCTGTATTTACGATGGCTTCGAGCCTCATGCGCTGTTTTTCCATCAGCATTTTTTTGTTTCGGCGAATTACTCCTACAGTGATAAGGGCTACTAAGAGTAAGCCAATTAAGACCATCGAAATTTTGAACCAAGTAGTCATGTAAAATGGCGGAACGATTTCAATGTTCAACCGGTCGCCCGTCTCGTTCCACACTCCTTCGTTGTTGCATGCAATGACCTGAAAATCGTACTCCCCGGGGGGTAGTTTGCTGTAACTTGTTTTTCGTTCGGTGCCTGCATTGGTCCACTCTTTTTCGTAACCTGCCAGCCTATATTTGAACCTCACATTTTGCGGAGAGCTAAAACTCAAAGCGGTGTAATGTAGTTCCATACGCTCGGCGCTGTAGGGCATACTTAACCGATCATTTGCAAATAAAATGCTGTCGCCGTATATCACTTTTTCTACGTTTACGGGAGGCGGCAACTCATTGAACATCATTTTATCAAAATCGATACATACCGCTCCTTTGAGGGTGGGGAAGAGGTAGCGATTTTCGCCCAGATGGCATTTGGATTGTAAGATTCCTCCATTGAATTCGCCCGTTCGCAATCCGTCTGTCTGCTCGTCGTAGAAAATCACGCTGAGTTTTTCGAGACGTCCGTCTAAAACTGCCGCTAGCTCTTCATCGGTAATGCGACTCAGGCCTTTATTGCCGGTGAGCCAAATATTGCCATTCCCATCGAAGGTGATGGAGGAGATTACATTTTCTACCAGACCTTGATCAGTCGTGACGCGGCGCATTTCGCCATTTTCGATTACCATTAATCCATTTCCGTAAGAACCGACGAAAATTCTTCCATCAACACTTTCTTCAATTCCCCGATAATACCGAACGGCTTCGTCATTTTCTCCGAATCGGTAAACGATCTCCTTCTTTTCCGTGTTGCAGCAAACGACACCGGTATTTCCGACAACCCACAACCGGCCTTCGGTATCTTCCAGCATCGATACAATTTCGGGTAGTGCGATCAAGTCAGAAAGTGGATGCTTGATCATTTCGTACTCCTCGTTCAGTTTGAAGATGCCATCCCTTGATCCAACGATAAGCCCGTCTTTCTCCGAACAAAAAAGTGCTTCGGTCGAGTGGCTCTGACCGTCGGGGAAAGGGATTCTAGATGAATTTTCCCCATCCCATCTTTGGACGTAATCGCGACTGATATAATAGAAATAGAGGTTTCCATCGCAGTGTTCTATACTCGTGGCGTAAGCCGTGACCAAGAGTTCATCGGGTAACTTTTGTGGGTTGAAAAGGCTGTCATACAGAAGGACCCCTTTTTCTCTCGAGCCCGTCCATATCATTTTATCGTCGGTGTAGGCTATCGGGTAAATGTTCCCTCCTTTCATTTCATGGGATTGGTCGATGTACCTGAACCTGTCCGGTTTCACCTTAATTAATCCACAAGTAGTGGAGCCGTACCAAATGTTTCCTTCTCGATCTTCGTAAACATCCTCTAGAATTCCATCCGCACAAACCTCGTTAAAGTCCAAAATGGAGTAGGAGAAAGACGATTTGTTAAAAACCAAAACTTCCGGACTATAACTTCCGATGTAAATCTTGCTTGTCGTATAAGCGAACTTCGTACGCTGACGCATGAATTTGTTATCGTTGAGGTCTATGCACTTGCTCCTTTCAAAGTTGTGGTAATAACAGATTCCTTCATCGGTCAAAACCCAAAACTCCCCCGTCTCTTTTCCGGGTGCTACTTCATAAATCGTTTGATCAATTTTTATTCGTCTCTCGGATTCTTCGGTGGAACTCGGATCGAAAAATAGCGTGCTGTCCAGACTGAAGCGATAATCACCTTCATCTTTCAGGAAAAATCGCGACACATCAGGCCCCTCAGTTTTGATGTACGTATGGGCGGCGTGGGTATATAAATCACCCTTACCGCTAACCCTTCCCAACAATCTGCCTTTACTATCGGCCCATAGAACGAAGTAGGAATGAGGTCGATACCCCAAAGAGTCGGACATGTTCATGAATATACCGTCACGGTACACCGTCAGGCCGCTTTCGGTAGCTGCGATGACGAGGTCACCGTTTTTGGCTTCAGCGAGCGCATTGATTCGGTTGCTCTTTAGTGCAGGGGTGTTTTGGGTGTTGAATACCGTAAATTTAACCCCGTCAAACCTGGCTAAACCACCTTCCGTAGCTACCCAAATATATCCGTCTGAGGTTTGCAGAATCTTGGTAACGGTGTTTTGTGGCAAGCCATCCTTGATTCCCCAAGTATCGTAGAGGTAACTCTGCGCCCTGAGCGGGTGGGCCAGAATGCCAAGGCATATTGCTGCTATGGCCAATGAAACCAAAATGCCGGATAGTGGAGTGACAATATTCCCCGGGGAAGAGAATTTGGTTTTTTTGGAAACTGCAGTAAATACCTTTTTTCCGATCATTCGGTTCGCAAAATACTATCCTTTGCCCAAAGAAACTATCGCCTGAGAGAAAGATGACAAAATACCCGAACCAAGTTTTGCGACTCGTGATGGCAGCCGAAGTAAAGCTAAGGTTGAACCTAAATTTCTCTTTCGAAGGGTAGTACGAATAGCCCTCTTTCAGCTGACCTAAGGTCTATTGATATCAGGAGCTTTAGCTGCGATCATGTCAGCCCCTTTTTGGTTTTGGCCTTGCGGGTGCTCGGGTGTCGTGACATTCCGAGAACCTGTTGAGTCATAAGGACGGGTATAATTTTTCACTCAATCCCTCTTGTCAATTTTTCATTTAGCTGACGTATGAATGTTTTTCGTTCAATCAGCACGTTGAGATTGGCTTCAAACGTCATTGTTCTGTTCAATTTTGGAAATGAAAGCTTGCCCTTTGCTATGGAGTATGTGATTAAAACATTAAAATAATTAAACATTAATATAAACTTTTGAATAGTGTCGGTTTTGGTCACGGTGAAGCCAACACGCTCAGCAGTCCTTTTATTGATGATGTAGCTTGTCCCCGAGATCTTCATATTTTGAGTTTTGTCGTGTTCGTCAATAAGGCTCAATAACCCTTCTAAGTACTGCTGTAGAATGATGTTTGTACGTTGTCTTCCGTTCATTTTACGGTCGAGCACAAAAACATAGTCAAACAATGTTCCTCCATGGATTTTGATCAACCCGTCTTTTGGTTTCTCAGATAAGAACAATGAGGAATGATACATTAATTTTCCGCTTTTTTTCAGTGCAGGAGTGTCGAAGAATGGGGCAATGATAGATAGCGTAATAGGAAAGATCAAAAAACCGATTAGATAAATTCCGGTTATCCATGAAATAAACGAAGCTGCCAGAAGGACCGTGAATGCGCCAAGTCCAATCCATAATTGAATCTGATGCTGTTCCCTTTTTGATTTTTGGTAAAATCTGTGTCTCAAAACATGTTTTTTTGCCAAGAAGTCGATACCATAAACAGATCTCTTATGGTTTTACTTTTCCACGCATGCGTCAATCGGATCAATAGATCCGCAATTTGGTTAAAAGCCAAATCTAAAAATTAAACGGGAGGAACGGGATGCTAAATGCGGACTACCTTACCTGTCAGGGTCGTACTTTCATCACGCGTTTGGTCACAGTGGCAGAGGCCGTTTTTATCATCAATAGGTAGGTGCCTTCGGCCAAGTGGGTCAGGTCGAGTTCCGGGTCCGCTTGAACTTTATCACGGAACAGGCACCTCCTTCCTACGCTGTCGTAGAGAGCAAGTTCAATGATTTCGTCCGCTTTACGGTTTTTGATGTGGATGCGATCGGTGGTGGGATTGGGGTAAATGATGATGCCGTCTTCACCGCCTGCTATTGTCAAGTCGTCGCCAATAATGGATTTGATGGCGTAGTACCGCCAATTGTTGATTCGTCCATGCGATGCATTACCCGCCAGGGACAAAACGCCGTAAGTGGTGTACGTTTCTTCATTGGCTATTTTGATAATCGAGCTACCGCTTTCACCACCTGCAACGAGTGCATTGGGAATGGTTACGAGATCTTCTCCATTTAGATCTACTACTCCGTATTTGTAGTAGAGGGTATCACCATTATATCGATTGGGATCGTCAGGAGGGAAGGCCGCGACGGGGTAAGAAAACTTATAAAAGACGCCTTCTTGCAGCTCCGAATCGGAAGAATTGAACCCTATTCCGAGCCACCCCGTTTGTTCGCCAATGGGTTCTTCCAACTCTAGAATAGCCATGTCTGTGCCTCCCAGACTCCAATCTTGGAATAGGTGGATCTTTGAGGTGTAACTGCCCGAAAAGGTGTTATTGAAGGCACCGTTGTCGAATATCGGTGCGACATAGAGAGAGTCGAGGAATAGCTCATCGGCTCGGAGGTTCATCACGCAGTGTGCGGCGGTGATGACATGCCGCTTGCTGATGATGCTACCCGAGCAGTTGTTAAACAGGGTGTCATTATCGTTTCGGAACAGCTTTACGCTAGTGCGAATGGGGTAGGTAGTTAAATCAAAGTCGTCGGCGGCTCTGCGCTTTTGGGTAAACTGACTTTCGGGAAATACGTTGGTTTCGGGAGGGGTGGTGGTTAAAGGTGCAATGATGGAATTGTAACATCCCGTGTGGTGAGGGGTGCTTTCGCTCAAAATGGTGGGGTCATAGTCAACAGTGCTTAAGGTATCGACGGTGCCGTTTACTAAATCAAAGGCCAAAATTGGTTTTTGCTGGCTGTAAGCTACTGCGGTCATTACGCAAAACAGCAGGAAAATGGTTGATTTCATTAAAATGAGAACGAAAGGGCAAGTGGTTTTATTACCAACAGTTTTGCTGCTTTCGCGAAAGAGATTATTGATCGGTCAAAGTCAACTCGATGGCCGGGGCGCGTCCAAGATGTTCGAATCCCTTTTTTATTTGGCTCTTTTCTTTTTCAATGCTTCTCCACTTGCCTTGCAGGAACATCCATAGGTAATCTTCACTTTCGGGAGGCAGCTGCCCGAAGGAAGGTTCATGTTCCACAAGCTCGACATCCTTGGTTATTATTTCCTCGCCGTAATTTTGTCTGTCTACAGTATATCTGCGGGCATTGCTTTCTATAATCAGCGATTCCACTCCAACGAACAAGCCCTCGGTTGGGAACGGTATTCTCAATTCGGAGATATCTATTTCGGTGTACCTTTTGCCTTTTCGGGCGTAACCAAAAATATTTTGGTCAAAGAGGTATTCACCGGGTGTTCCGTCTTCATTTACTCGATAGAGTCTGATATTGAACTTGGCGTTTTTGATTTCGCATCTGGTCACAAGCCTGATCTGCTGCAAATAAGGTGTTTGCTTGTACACCTCGCTGTATTCAAAGTACCGAGCAAGAATCCATGGCTTTTTTCTGGTTGAAAAAAATTTTTTGGGCGCAGACTTCTTAATTTCACCAACTACCCGATGCTCGGGGTTATCGGTAGGCTTTACCACAACTGTGTTTATTTGAATAATCGAGGGTTTTAGTACCAGCCTTCCCGTCAAGGAGTCCGATGAGATTCTTTTGGTCACAAATCCCACGGCAGAAAACACGAGTATTTGTGCGCCGTCGATATTCAATTGGTATCGACCTGCCTTATCAGACGTAGTGCCGATGTCTTCTCCTTCGACCCAGATATTGACGTATGGAATGGGATCTTTGGTTTCCGAATGGACGAGAATTCCTTCTATTTGCGAAAACCCGAGTAGGCAGGTCAATAATGCCGCTATGGTAAGGGTGGTTCTCATTTCTCACGCGGGATTTTGGGGCTATCCGAATGTACAAATAATTATTGCGGTCAGATTAAAGCTAGCCTAAGCCGTCGTCGCCGTCTTTTGGAAAAAGAGATAGGTTGAACCGTACTTGCGATGCTTAATTTTATCGTGTATCGGGCTCAAAACATCGCGTAGGGAGTAATCGATTTGCTTTAGGTTTTTGGTAGAACTCAGCTGAACGGGAGTGAGCCCTAGTTTCTCAGTCATTTTGAGGATAGACCTCTGCGAAAAGCAGTTGATGTGTTCCAGGGGTGCCACGGGATTCAATGAATTCTCGGATCCTTTCGGGGCGCTCCAATCCATCACGGACAAGAGTCTTTTGATATCACCGCCATTCGGCACGCTGATTTTGATGATGCCGTGCGGCTTCAAAGATTGAGTGAGGTAGTGCAACGTTTCCAATGGCTTGGGAATGTGCTCAAAGACTTGCTCGGTATTGATGTAATCAAATCGGTGCTCGGGGATGTCTTCGTAGGGAATGATGGGCACTCCCAATTTTCTCGAATGGTCGATGCGGGTTTGCGATAGCTCCGACCCGAAAGCCAGGCACCCGTATCCCTTAGCCAAATTGCACCATTCTCCCCAACCCGAGCCGAAGTCGAAAAAAGTCAAATCATTCAGTGGCACATCGAAGTGTCTGATGATCGTTTCAATTTCTCTGGCCAATGCCAGGTAATCGTTCAGGTTGCGGTTTTTGGTTTTGTTCTCCAGAACAATCTTCGGGTCGATCCACTCTTCGTAGAGTTTTTCCATCAAAAAGTCATTGGCGATGGCTTTTTGATAGACCAAACCACAATTCGCGCACTCATTTAAAATGTAGCTTTCTCCTTCGAGGTATTCAAATTCTACCCCGCCTTGTGGATTGTAAAAACGGTTCAGGTAGTCGCTAATGGGTGGCTCGTTGAATTTGGCTCTGTATATTTCCTTGGTAGAAGTAGACGCACAGGCGGGGCAAGCTTCACGTATTTCAAAATAATTCTTTGCCATGGCTACAGATTTAAGCGGACACAGTCTGTCCATTTTTGTTTACGGTCAACGTTTTCAGACCATTGCTTTTGGCACCTTGGGCAATCGCAATCTTTATTCGCTTTCGGATCTCAATCGCCCGAGCATTCTTTCCCTCCTTTACAAAAGGAATTAGCAGAAGAGCCAACATTTCCTCGTATTGATTTTCGCCAAAACTAAAAAAATTAAAAGAAGCTTTTTTGATCAGCGATTAAGGAACCGTTGGAATAACCTCAAACGCCCATCTCCCGTCGTTTTTATAAATCCCGAGCAAGCTCGGGAGCACGGCACCCGCCCCAATACAGAGTGAGCCCGGGATAATCCATAGGAAGTTGGAGGTACTCAAAAAAGCACCGGCAAGAAGTCCTCCCATCACCATAAAGGATCCTGCAAAGATTAAGGCACCGCCGAAGAGTAGTGGAACCCATAGGTTGACGCGTTTAAGTTCTGCGATATCGGCCAAGCTGATCAATTCGCCTTTGATGGAAATGGTGCTGTCGCCTTCGATCGCCAAAGGTCCTCTGGCCTTTCGCCCGTCGGAGGTTTTTACTTTTATTTTTTGATTCTCTGCGACGACCACCTCTCGCTGCGACTTCAGGTGGGTGATCTTGAGTGCAGGCTCTTGGCCAAAGAGTAGGTTGACAAAGAACAATCCAAAAAGTAGGAGACTTCCATTTACGAGTGCTTGCGGTTTTATTTTTTGAAAGAATTGCAGCTGCATAGGTTTGGTTGCCTTTATTTCAAATTTCTTTCTTTTAAGATCTCCCTCAATTCTTTGTTCTTTTTATCGCCTTTCAACATTTTATATATGAAGAACAAAGGGATTAAAGTAATGAGTCCTATGCTGTTTACCGCAATACTAAAAATGATCATCCCTGCCATAAACCCGATAGCGAAGGCACTCAAGATGGAATCTGATTTCAGCTTTTTGGCTTTTTCCAGCAGCTCTTCGTCGGTGCATTCCGATAGTTTCTTTTCCTCACTTTGCTTAGCCATCGATTTGCGTTTAATAGTGGGTTTCACAAAAGTTTATCTACAGTGTAGTTGCTTGGTTTCAAAACTAAAAATTTAATGGTTTGGTCTCAGCACGGATGGGCGTAAATTCAGTTGAGATCTTGCGTGTCTCTACTTCACCATCTTTTCAATCTGCCTTTTGGTGTAATAAAAGCGGACCATGCCGACTATCAAAATAAGGAAGGCCATGGCGATAAAGAAATAGCCCACGATGCTAACGGTATCGAAGAGCTCGATTTTGAGAATAGCCATACCCGATCCCAGAAAAACGACAAAGGTTCTGAAGTAGGCCAAAAAAGTGCGTTCATTGGCCAGCTTGGTTCGTGCCAGCGCCAGGAGGTCGGTTCGATTCATTTCCGGATTCGCCATGATTCGGGTACTTTAGGCCAAGGTAATGGGTTTTACCGTAAGGGATTTCGATTTTTAAGAATGCCGAAACTTTTATCGCACAAAAATCCCCACGGCACGATGCCATGGGGAGATTTTCTACACGCAAGTGCATCTGTTCATAGCTGAGATGCCACTACGCTTTGCGCAACTTAAAATGGGCGTAGAAACTGAGTATGATGGCTGAGTAAGAAAAGATGGTCATTAAAGTACCGGGCAAGAAATGGACGTAACCGCCAAGATCTATGAAGAGGAAGTAGCCCAAATCGGCCAAGCCACCGACTATTGCTGCCAGGAAGATGGCGTTCTTGTTGCCTTTCCAAACGAAAAATGCCGAAATAAAGGTTGTGAGGCCGGCCCAGAAGAGGTTGAATCCGTGCTGCCCGATTACGGCACCTGCCGCTGCGGGGTAGTCGGCTTGAAGGATGTCGGGATTTACCGCGTCGGCTATGCCGGAGATGGAAGCGGCGATATCTCCTGAGAGAATAAAATTCATGGTCAAGACACCAGCCAATATGTGAACAAGGCCCCAGAAAACCCATAGTACGGCGGCAATTTTAAAGAGAACGGATGCTTTCATAAGATTTCGAATTCGTTTAACGCGATTGTCGGCAAAGGTGCGGCGGCGCACGCTCCCCTGCATTGATGTAGATCAAGAAATGAAAAGGGATTTATTTTTTCTCTGCCAATTGGTGGCGCACCCGGCTGAGCGCTTCGGGAGTAATGCCCAGGTAGGAAGCAATCATCCGTTGCGGCACGCGTTTCACGATGTCGGGGTAGGTTTCAATAAAGTCGATGTAGCGCTCAATGGCAGTAGCGCTCATCAGCATGATCACTCTTTTTTGCAATACCGAAATACGATTGATCAGCCCCATCGTGTCTTTAGCGGAATCGAATTTTTTCTCTACGACCGCTAGCGTGGCATCCTCCAATGCGTCAATGATCAGTTTCGCGGGTACATCCGCGGGAATATTGTCGGCCATAATCCATTTTTCGGGCGCAAACAGGTAGATGTGTTCTTTGCCCTTTGCGTCGATGGTGTAGCTGCGAAGCAATCCCGATTTTACCACATAGACTTTGGTGTTCAATTCACCTATGTTTTGAAGGATCTCTCCTTTTTTAACGGTGATGATTTTCGGGGGCATGGCGTTATATGTCTCTATTGCGTTATCGGGAGCAGTCTCACCTGCTCCAACTTAAAATTCAACTCTTCCTCGCCACGTTTTACGGTTATGTCGATGGAATCTCTATCGGTAAATTGCAGCTCGCGGTTATTGACCAACTGACAAATCAATCCTTCCGGAGCGGGATCAAAGTTATACTCATCTATGCGAATGATTTGATCGTCTTTTTTAAGCTTTTCTT
>JGI12210J13797_11054186_pt1 | contig 13337 bp, 8 predicted proteins | sample ElkSlonscriptome_3_FD_13797 | JGI IMG/M metagenome (IMG submission 13797)
CCTCGCACCGCGCGGCTTCTCCATCAATATCTGTCCTAACCTATCTGCGCATTGCTGTAGCTATCGCAGATAGAAGCATTCAACATTCTTAATTGCATCAGCATCTGCGCTCATCTGCGGTATCTGCGGATGCGGTCTTGTCCTAACATAGGCAGCTAGGTCGATATCTCTCCTGCTCTCTATGATCCCGCCTTCTCCAGAGCCGCATTGTAAACAGCCTCGTTATGCTTCACCGATTTCCACAAATCAACAATCGGGTTTGGGTAATCCACGCCAATTCGCACCCCGTCGCGCTGTTGTTCGTCAGAGGTCAATTTCCAGGGTTCATGAATCTTCTTGCCAGAGACCTCTGATAATGCCGGAATCCAGTGTTTCACGTAGTCACCTTTGGGGTCATAATCGTTGGCCTGTTTCGGAATATTGAAATATCGGAATCCTCGTGAATCGTTTCCGACCCCTGCCGTGTAGTTCCAGTTGCCATAGTTGCTACACACGTCGTAGTCAATCAACTTTGACTCAAACCACTCGGCACCCATGCGCCAGTCAATTCCCAAGTTCTTGGTCAAAAAACTAGCGACATTTTGCCGTCCTCGGTTGGACATAAAGCCCGTCAACATCAGCTCGCGCATGTTGGCATCAACAAAGGGAATGCCCGTTTCGCCCAACTGCCACTGCTCAAAGCGATCGCCATCTTGCTTCCAGCGAATGTCGAGCTGTCGTAAGCCCGACGGATAGAAAACGCGATCGCCATGTTTGACACAGACGAACCGGAAGTAATCGCGCCACAGCAGCTCAAACACAAGCCAATAGGTTGATTGATTTGAAATGCGCTGATCTTCGTAAGCCTTTACTTCTTCAAAAATGTAGCGAGGGGAGAGACACCCCAGCGCCAGCCAGGGCGAAAACTTAGAGGAGTAGTCAGCCCCCAAAAGTCCGTTGCGAGTGTGCTTGTATCGTCGCAGACAGTCTCTTTTCCAAAAGTACTCGGCCAGTCGAACTTTCCCCGCCGATTCGCCACCCTCAAACTGCAGAACGGCACGAGGATCTGTCTTGGGAGTCTCCAGTCCCAATTCATCAAAAGCAGGCAGGTCTCCACAATCAACTGGCGGCAGACCTAATAGCTTTGTCGGAACTGGGAATGTCGGATTGACAGAGGATTGCTTCTCGACCGACTTTCGAAACTGCGTAAAGACCTCCGGCAAATGGGACAGCTCGAAGGGCAAGTCATCAATATGGTAGAGGCTTGCTCCCCAGAAGGGCTGGACGCGGGTTCCCATATCTTGTAACCGCTGTTTGAGCGATCGCTCAACCGATATCTCTTCAGAGGTGGCCTCTTGATGAAAGTAAACCGCTGAGATATTTAGCTCTTTGACCAGATCTGGAATCAGCGTCTCTGGATGACCTTTTCGAATCACGAGGTCACTGCCGAGCGATCGCAGAGAGTGCCGCAAATCGGCCACAGCTTCCAGCAAAAACTTAGCTCGAAAGGCTCCCGTTTTGGGAAACCCAAATGAAGTTGTGCCAAACTGACGAGGATCAAAACAGTAGACAGGAATCACCTGACCTCCTGCCCGCAATGCCTGTGTCAGGGGCTCGTGATCGTGGAGACGCAAATCATTTCGAAACCAAATTAAAATTCGTTGAGCCACAGTTAAAAAACAGATCCTCAGAAGCTATAGTGCTACGCGCTGATATAAAACCAATCGTTGATGGAGAAGCCTCGCACCGCGCGGCTTCTCCATCAATATCTGTCCTAACCTATCTGCACATTGCTATAAAAGCCGTTCCATTCGTGTGTTTGGAATAGCATATTTTCCTATGATACACACCGAAAAAATATATAGTTCACTTGAACTATGTCTGGCGATCGCCCATACCCGGCAAAATCGACACGACCCACCATAGCGTCCCTTTTAGAGCTTGATTTTCGAGGTTTTAATTGGGGGCACCTGAGAGCTAAAGTCCGTTGGGGCAATAGGCTCGATCTCAGGATCGTGGCCGCCGACTTGATTGGTGCGCAATACCCATAGAGTTGCACCGAGCTGGAGAAACACCATCGCAATCAGATCATTGGCTAATCGAGGTAGGAGCGATCGCCAGCTCGACAAAGTAAACAGAATCGTTTGCATGGGCGTCTCCACCGGAAAGCCCCCCAACGTAGGCTTGCTCTCTTCCCAGTCGGCTCGCACAAAGCCAAACGGAGAGAGCGTATCCTCCAGAGTTTTCACCAAAGAAGTCAGTTGCTTGAAGCGATCGGTTTGAGGATGGTCGGGGTGATCGCGCAGCCATTTGACGATAAGCGGATTCAGCTCAATCTCAGCCACAATGCGTTTGAGTGAGAGATAAAGGGCTTGGCTAGCATCTTGGACACAGGAGTTGACCGGACTGACGAAGGTCGTCCCCGTGCCGTCGCCGATTCGATAGCGAGCCGCCATGACATCGAGTTCCTGAACCAAGGTGCTGAAGGGCGAGAAGATGACGCCGTCAAAGTCGTAGTCTTCGGTCAATGGCGGAAACTTGATGAGAATATCGGATACCGGACGAGTTCCCATCCAGCCAAATTGGCGATCGCCCATGTATCTTGTCCAGCCCAGCGTTCCAGCAATAATGCCGTCGATGTTGTGGGTATAGATCTGTCGGTATTCGATGGCAAACTGCGTTTCATTCGCCAGAGGTTCATGCACGACATGGGCAATTCCATAGGCAAAGTGCCCAAAGAAAATACCCATTGGAGAAAACTCTGCTCGTTCTCCTCCAATGCCGCCGTAAACATGCAGCACCAGTAGGCGATCGCCCACCTGATAAAGAGGTTTTGCCACGGGTTGAGAGTCGCGATCGGCTCCATTGGGCTCCAGTAAAGCGCGAGAAAAGGTGCCTTTCTGAGCCACGATATCTTTCCAGTAGTCGTAGTTGATGTGGTGGAGGGTATCGTGTTGGCCCGTCAGGGTCTGGTCGGGACGGAGCAAAAAGAGAGCACGAGGGGCGATCGCCTGCACAACAAATCGTCCGAGTCGATCCTGTGCGCCATAGATGTACCATCCTGCTTCGTTGGCGGGCGATCGCTCGATGGCCTTGTGGGTCGAGGGAAACACTCCGTTGCGATCGGCAACCACCTCAGGAATCAGTATCGTTTCTTCAGCCCCGTCAAACTGCTGAGAGGCTTGATTGTAGTGACATACTCGAAACTGGTCATCTCCGAGAGGTTGGATGATCTGCACCAAAGCGTAGTAGCGACCAGAAATTTGGATGGGGTCACGCTGAATTCTGAGGATCGGACGATTAGACTCTGACTCCGTGCTGACTTCCACCGAGTCTGGGAGCCTCACCACAACGTCATCTGTAGGGTGCGCTCCGGCGATAGATTCCAGCGGATCAACCTTTTGCCAATGGTCGAGGCGTTCAGGATGGACGTTGCCTTGACGCTGACTCATTTTCGTCTGTTCGACAAAATGGACATCTTGAGTGACCAACTGCACATAGGGTTTCATCGCTGGATCGAGACTCCAGGCCAGCTTCACCGTTTTCCCCACCCACCCTGCATAGGCAGAGGGTGCGTGATGGACTTCTAGCCAAACAAACCGAGGATTGCTCCGTTCTTCAACAGACGGCAAGATCAGCCGCCCGATCCACTCCCCTATCGGTTGGTAGCGATCGCTCGGTAAAGTCTGTCGAATCGGATAAGATCTTGGCTGGTTAAAGGACACAGCCATATATCGCTCGTAGTTGCTGGGTTGAATAAAGTCGCTAATGTTCAGCCCTGTCAATGTCCAGTCTTTGAGCAAAATGCCCGTCACAAGATCCAGTGTCTGCTGCAAATAGCTGCGTCCATCAGGAAGCTGCGGCTCCGCTGCAAATGGCCCCCCTGCGCCGTTGTGCCCCACATTACCTAGGGAGATAAAGCTGATTCTTCCCCGCCGCTTTGCTTGGTTCCAGATCGAAAGCAGCGCAATCGACCAGCGATCGGGAAACATGATTGGCCCTAGCTTTTCAACAAAGTCTTTCTTTCCAACCAAGTGAAAGAGGTGCTCCGTGTCCATCGCTCCCACGTTGCCACTGATCACCCCAGCAACCGAGATCACTTCCACCGAGGCTTGGGTCGCTTTCTTCAGGTAAGACGCTGCTCCCATAGACATTTGGCCACCGCCGCTGTGACCAATCAGCGAAATTGGAACCCGACTCCCCGGTACATAGCCGTGATGCACCAGACTATCGAAGAGAACCTGTGCCAACCCCTGATTTTGAATGGGGCCGTAGCGAGAATCTGCCGACACTGCCACAGCAACGACATTGCGGAGGTTGATAAAAAATGCAATGGGATTGTTGGGGTTGCCTGAGGAAAGGGAATCGATGATGCGCCACACCACGGCGAGAGGAGCCCCCTCTGCCAAGGCGCGGTTTCTGATGGAGTAGGGCATGATGCCTCGAATGACCCGGATATTATCGGGTAGGGCATCTGCCAGTTCCGCCAAAAAATGATCGACCTCTGGCAAGTAGGTGTAGCTGCCCTGGTTGATGCCATCGAGATACATCACATAGCGATCGGCCACCAGCTCATCCGGAATGTCTTCTAGCTGCTCGCCGTGATAGACCAGTGTGTCATCGCCATACCAACCCGCCCACCAACCCAGTGATTCCAGCGGCGTTAGGAAGGTCGCAACTGCGATCGCCACACCGCCAATGGTGAGGAGATTGACACTGAACGTCCAAGTTTCGTCCAGCGTTGCATACCAAATTGAGATGTCGTTGCGAAAAGCGGTTAAGAAAGCACTAACAAGGATAAAGAGGAGAGCGGCGATCGCCCACACCCGTTTCGACTGCCAAAATCGAGTTGGTTTGATGTCTTGAGTCGTTTCTAGCCAAGAGAGCTGCGTGCCTGACGATGCTGAAGAAAGTGGCGAACTCTGGACACGGCCTTCTTCGACTAATCGACGTAACTCTTGCCGACCTTGAACTAAGCGAGTTCCCGAAGCCCAGTTCAGAATCGATTGCCCAACTGCCACAACCGGACGACCGACGGTGCGCTGCAACAGTTGCAACACAACCCAGCCAAGACCTGCGCAGAGGAGAGCCTGCCACGTCGCAAAGTCTCCAAACTCACGCAATCCCTCAATGCCTACGACGAGCGACAACAAACTCCAAATCGATAACAAGACAGAGATGGGAATACCAAAATGAGGCAACGCCACCAAAAAACCGAACATCTGAGGTGCATAGCTCAGCCCCAGAGTATTGAACGTCACAAGAATATTGGGGCTCTGCTGAAAAATAAACCGACTGACGAGCTGAATACTCGCCCCCCAAAACAGAAATGTGCAAACAAACAGCACTCCAGAAACCAGGATGCTAAACGCAAAACGAATCGGACGAACCCGATTGACAAACAAGACGATGCACTGACCAAACGTTTGGGAAATGCCCGCTGTGAGAACAAGCAAGAGGGCGATCGCAAACCCAAATGACATTTGATTGATTTGGCGGTAAACGTCTGCCTTGAGCAAACTCGCACCCCAAATCAACTCCCAAAAGTAGCTCAACTCTGCATTCACTGCCCCTGCCTGCCCCTTGCTAAGCTGTCACCCTTAATGGGTCTAAACCGTGATGGTTTTTTAGAGAAATACTTATTCTAAGGCGCAACTGATTTCGTTTTACTGACCTGCATAATGCTAATCTCCATGGCATATAGCAATTTCCAAATGATTTGTGAGAGGAGGGGCGGTCGCAGCCCGCCCCTCCTATAGCAGTTCACAAGCGATTTAGTATCGCTATATTCTAAACTGATTGAAAATTTGCCAGAAATCAAATGAGTTTTTTTGAAGAGGATGCCTCATTCGCTGTCTAATCCTGTTAGAAGAACAGATATGATTGTTATTCCTCATTGAATTTTATTCCTCCACTGTTCCCTGACTAAAATTCCTGACCAAAAGAAGTTCAAGAACAAGAAGAATCATGTCGCGTCGCTACGCCATTTTGGGAACCGGAGCCATTGGAGGCTACTACGGAGCCTGCCTTCAGCGGGCAGGAGCTGACGTTCATTTTCTGCTACGCAGCGACTTCGACGTGGTGCAGCAGCAAGGATTGCGGATCGACTCTCCTGAAGGGAACTTTGTCTTACCCCAAGTTCACGCTTACCAAGATGTCTCCACAATGCCTGCCTGTGATGTGGTAGTGGTGGCACTGAAAACGACACAAAATCACTATCTGCCTCAACTGCTTCCAGGGGTGCTCAAACAGGATGGGGTTGTCGTATTGCTCCAGAATGGGCTGAATGGAGAACCCCGAGTGGCGGAAATTGTGGGGAGCGATCGCGTTATTGGTGGGCTGTGTTTTATCTGCTCCAACAAAGTTGGCTCGGGTCATATTCGACATTTGGACTACAAGGCGATCGCCCTTGGCGAGTATGCGAGTGACTACGAACCGAAAGGAATTACGAAACGATTAGAGGCGATCGCCCACGACTTTGAGCAGGCCGGAGTCCCCATCCAGCTCACCCCTGATCTGATGCAGGCGCGCTGGCGAAAACTGCTGTGGAATATTCCGTTCAATGGTCTCTCTGTGGTGCTTGATGCCTTCACAGATGCGATGATTGGTCATCCCGCTGTTCTCACCTTAGTCGAAGATCTGATGTGGGAAGTGGTGGCGATCGCCGCCGCCTACGGACGCAAGCTGACCCGAGCAGACATCGACACCATGATCAGCGAGACAGAGGCAATGCAGCCCTACCGCACCAGCATGAAGATTGACTACGACAGCAAACGTCCTTTAGAAGTCGAGGCGATTGTGGGCTGTCCTCTGCAGATGGCTCAAGCGAAAGGAATTCCGGCCCCAAAACTAGCAATGTTGTATCAGCAACTTCTTTTTCTCAATCACGAAAACGTTGGGGAAGTATGAATTTTTCGTCAAGCTAGAAAATATTGTTCCACGATCACAGACAGGCAGGGCTAAGTAAAGTTATGAAAAGGTAGGGCTTTCGAGTTCTGTTCCTTTTGGTTTCTTTCGATATTGCCTTGTCATTTTGTTTTGTCATTTCATTGCGACAGCATTGTTGCAGCATTGTCATATCAGATTGCTATACCTAAATTGCGAGATGCAGTCATTGCTTGATGGAGGGCAACTGAGCGATCGCCAGGTTATCTTTTCAGGTTTCAACGTGCGCTTGTCGTTTCTTCCCAAAATCGCTTATGCTTTCTCGATTTCCTAGCTGCTACAAAAGCTTAAATCTGACGCTATACGCGGTGATGGCATTCGAATTCGCTTTGGCGCTCGCCTACTTGGCAACATCCTTTAAGTGGGGGCGATCGCCAGAGGTTCTAGATTTCAACGGATTAGCCTCACTTCCCTCTTGGTTTCAGGCTGCCCACCTGTTTTCTATCGGGGCGATCGCCTCAGGATTGCTGATGGTGAGACGCTATACCGAGCGCCCGCTGTCCTGGATGCTCCTCATCTTGCTGGTTCTCATCTCCCTTTCAGCAGGACTTCACGAACTCACCAAGCTTTACATCCCCTTGCCTTTGCTTAGCTGGAAGCGACTGTATTTCATCTATGTGGTTGCAATCGTGACCCTCTGTTGGCAAGACTTAATCACCATTTGGCGATCGCATCGTCAGTCTGTGTTGTGGATATTCAGCGGCTTTGGGTTTATTGCACTGGGCGGATATGGTCTCAATAGCATCCAAGACGAGCTTGCCCCTGTGCTGGCCTCGTCCTTGAACCACGACAGTATTTTCTATGTGTATCCGATGCTCGTTGCGATTGAAGAGTGGTCGGAGATGTTTGGGGAGACACTTATCGTTTTTGGGATTTGTATCTTGGCTTTTGACAACCTAAGAAAGCTCCGCGATCCCGACAAAGCGATTGGAGCTGAGCGCTAGTCGTTTGTCCTTGAAAGTGAAACAAATTGGCGGCTAGCGCTCGTTGTGTGAGGCCCATTCCTCGGTTCGCCACGGATGGTTCGCCACGGATTGATTGTTGCAGGCTTAGATTTTTGCTTAAGAGCCTACGCGCTAGTCAACTGCGTCCAATATCGCTCATACAGCTCAGTGGCATCATCCACGGGTGCCAGCCCTTCACACTGCGCTAAGACAGACTCTGGGGGAAACAGATCTTCGTTTTGCTTTAGCTCGTCTGAGAGTTGGTCATAGGCAGGCTTGATTGGAGTTGCAAAGTAAAGATTTTCGACCGACGTTTTCGCTACCTCAGAATCGAGGAGAAAATTAATCCACTCGTAGGCTGCGTCTACATTAGGAGCCGTTTTGGGAATGACAATCGTATCCGTCCACAACGATGCACCGCTCTCAGGCACGATGTAGTCGAGATCTTCATTCTCCAATGTGACCGGAATAGCGTCAGAAGAATAGCTCATCACCATCAGTAAATCGCCGCCCAAAATCTGATCTTCAAAGCCGAACGACTGGAAGTTGGCGATCGCCGGAGTCAAGTCTCTCAACCGTTGATAGGCTTCTTCTAGGGCTTCGGGATCAGTCGAGTTGATGGAGTAGCCCAGCGATTTCAACACAGCTCCAATGGTTTCGCGCATGTCATCAAGCAACGTCATGCGGTTGGAAAGCTCGTCTTGATGCTCCCAAAGATATTGCCAGTCTTGGACGGGATCAGACAGTTGAGCTTTGTTGTAGAGTAATCCTGTTGTGCCCCAGCTAAACGGAATACTGTGGGCATTTCCCGGATCATAGGCAGGGTCTTGCCACTGGTCGAAGAAAATATCGCCGTAGTTGGACAAGCGATCGTGGTCGATCTCAGTCAACATGTTCAGCTCAATCATCTCTTGCACCATGTATTCAGAGGGATAGATGACGCTGTAGGCATCGCCTCCTCCTGCCTGCATCCGTGCCAGCATCGTTTCATTGGAATCATAGAGATCAACCACCACATCAATACCCGTCTTTTCTGTGAAGGCGTTGATCATCTCGTCATCGGTATAGCCCGACCACGTATAGACATGCAGCGTATCGGAACTGCCGCTCGCATTGTTGGCAGAACTTTCTGCTGAATCAGATGAGTCTACGCTAGACAGATTTTGACGACAGTTAGACAGCATGACTCCCGATAGAGCCGCAGCTGAAGCCATCAAAAATCGCCGCCGAGAAGGATAAATCAGTCGGCTAGAACGCTGAGCAGAGAATTGAGTGGATGGATTTAAAGGGGATTTCATAAGCTTTGGAAACATCTTTATAGATCAACAGAGCTGAATATCGATTACACCGAGTCGATATCAACACAACGAATACCGAACTTGATATCAAACGACATGGCACACTTCTGAGCGAAACGATACCTCGGGTCAAAACCGTAGACATTCTATGCCGTTAGCGCCAAACCGTCCGATTCTGACCAGCAAACATAAATGGGAGTGTTCAGTTGAGGCAGAGACGTTGTTGTATTGGGCTGCATAATCTTGAGGCGATCGCCTGACATTAGCTCGACGACATAGTGAACATGAGTGCCGAGGTACATGACATTGGTGAGTCGTCCTTCAAAGCAGTTGGGAAAACGAGGGTCGTGCCTATGGGGATCTAGACTCAGGCGAATTTTCTCAGGTCGTACGCTGACGACGACCTGACGCGACGGAGGATTGGCTCCATTCCCGTTCCACGACTCGGGCGATCGCACCAGCAGTTTTAGCCCTCGATCTGTCGCAATTTCTAAAATTGAGTGATCGGTGCGCTCGATTTTGCCCTGAAATAGATTGGTATCCCCGATAAAATCGGCCACAAAAGGCGTTTGAGGATAGTCGTAGATTTCGCTTGGCGTCCCAACTTGGGCGATCGCCCCATCGTGCATTACCGCAATTCGATCGGAGAGACTCAGGGCTTCTTCTTGGTCGTGCGTCACCATCACAAACGTCACGCCGAGTTCTTGGTGTAAGGTCGAGAGTTCGACCTGCATTTCTTTTCTCAGCTTTAGATCTAACGCGCCTAAAGGTTCATCCAGCAATAGAACCGCAGGATAGTTGACCAACGCACGAGCCAGAGCCACCCGCTGTTGCTGTCCTCCAGATAGCTGAGCCGGATAGCGCTTGGCAAACGCTTCCATCTTCACCAAATTCAGTGCTTCTTGAACCCGCTCGCGAATGTTTGCCTTGCTGTGTTTTTGGATTCGGAGGCCAAAAGCGATGTTGTCGCGCACCGTCATATGGTTAAACAGGGCATAGCTCTGAAACACCGTGTTAACCGGTCTTCGATAGGGAGGCACATGGGCCACAGACTGCCCTCGAATCAGAATTTCTCCGGCTGTCGGGGCTTCAAATCCGGCGATGAGACGTAGCGTTGTCGTTTTACCACAGCCAGATGGCCCTAAAATGCTGAAAAATTCACCGCGCCGGATGTCAAGATCCACTCCACGAACCGCAGTATCTCCGCTATAGACCTTAAACACTCTTTGAAGCTGTACATCCAGATGCGTATCGGTTTCAGCATCGGCGCGCTGGTCAGCAACAGGTTGGGACATAGTCACGTTTTCCCAAGTTCCTCCTCAAAACAAAGGGTTTCTACGTAAAGTGAATGGGGTACACCAAGAGCGTTGCGGCTCTCGATGCTTGTCGAATCGGCATCGGTCGATTCCAATGGTGGGCGATCGCTAATTTGCAACTCATGCAAAACCTCACTTAGGAAAGAGAACTGGGATTGAAAAAAAGAGCCTAGGTGCAGGAGAAAGTCGTCAACCTTATCACTTTCGACCATGGAATCAGCATTAGGTCAAGCCGCTAGCCTCTTCTCTCGAATTCACGTTTATTGTAGGGTGCGCTGATCACAATGGATGACGTTCTCGACTCTACGTTGAGACTGTTAATGATTTTTGCATGGCTTACCCATTCTGATATCAGCATCTCTACAGAATTCCAACTCAAATCAATGGGCTGATGCGTTAAATTGAGCTGTGCTTGATCTCCTCCAGGATGTTGTCGCGATCGCGCCCCTGCTTGTGCTGCGGCGTAACGGGGCAAACAACGTGACGAACTTTGGCAATCTGGGATGAACGGTGAATCCAAACTACACGGACGAAACGTCAAATCATTTGTATGAAATCAACGACTACAATAGCTTTTATGACTCTTGATGCAGTTGCTAAAAGCCTGCTCAACCCCTTTAGTGAAGTCCTTTCAGTGCGGTTCCTATAGATTGACGATATGACTCTCATTCAAAATGCTCCGTCATCAGCTCCCCCTTCTCCCCGCGATACAGGGAAAAGTGTAGGCCAGCGGTTTCAATCTATCGTCATCATGGTGATAGTGTCATTGACACTCGTGGGCGCAATGGGCAGTCGGCTCGTTTATTTACAGCTCTTGCAGGGAGAGCGCAATCAGCAGCTCGCTGAAAACAATCGCATTCGTCTCTTACCTCGTCCACCCGAACGGGGACGCATCCTCGACCGCAACGGTCAGGTAATGGCGTCGAATCGGCTTTCTTACTCGGTCTATCTCTGGCCAATCGACAACACCAAAGAAGAATGGGTTCCTACGATTCAGCGATTAGCCAGGGTCTTAGATGTGCCTGCAGAAGATATTCAGGAGCGTCTAGAACAAGCTGGCTACGATTCTCCATTTCTATTGCGGGTTGCTCGTGACGTCAGTCCCGGACAGCTGACAGCTCTAAAAGAGTATCAGTCGGTGCTTAAGGGGGTTCAGGTCGAGCCTGTATCTGAGCGCAACTATCCCAACGGCGACCTGGCTGCTCACGTCTTGGGCTACACCGGAGAGCTGAGCAGCGAAGATTTAGAAGAGCGGCAAGATGAAGGCTATCGCATGGGCGATGTCGTCGGTCAAATGGGCGTCGAATCAGCCTTTGAACCCAAGCTACGCGGTGAGTGGGGCGGCCAACAGGTTGAAGTCGATGGCATGGGACGCGTTTTGCGGGTATTGGGCGAAAAGCCCTCTGTACCTGGAAATGAAGTTCAACTAACTATTGACCTGGATCTCCAGAGAGTTGCAGAGCAGCAGCTAGGCGATCGCATCGGAGCGATTGTTGCGATGGATCCTCAAAACGGTGAGGTTCTAGCAATGGTGAGCCGCCCAACGTTTGACCCTAATGTATTTTCGACGCCGATTACCAGCAGCCAGTGGCAAGAGTTGCAGCAGCTCAAAAATCCATTTGTGAACCGAGCATTGCGGGGATATCCGCCTGCGAGTACGTTCAAGATTGTGACAACAACAGCCGCCATCGAATCGGGCAACTATGCACCCAATGCGGTATTGCCGACCTATCCCTTCGTTCAAGTAGGCGGCATTCAGTTTTGGGACTGGAACAAGGCTGGGTTTGGTCCGCTCAGCTTCCAGGGGGCGATCGCCATGAGTAGCAACACTTTCTTCTACCAAACGGCTCGCACGATGGGAGAGAAACCGCTAATTCAGTGGTCTCGCCGCTACGGCTACGGTCAAAAGACCGGCATTGAGCTGACAGAAGAAGAAGCGGCTGGACTGATTCCTGACGAAGCCTGGAAAGACGAAGTTCTCGATCTGCCTTGGTATCAGGGCGATACCATCAATATGTCGACCGGTCAGGGCTACACGTTGACTACGCCGCTTCAGGTGGCGGTAATGTTTGCGGTTCCGGCCACAGGCGGCTATCGGGTTCAACCTCATCTGCTTAAGGATGAGGGCGATGCTGAAAATCAGCGAGAACACATTGGGATTAGTCCGGAAACAGTACGCGTCTTACAGGAGGGACTGCGACAGGTCGTCACCGGCGGCACTGCGCGAGGCGTCAACGATCCCAATTTACCTCCGATGGCGGGTAAGAGCGGCACAGCAGAAGATGGCGATCGCCTTTCCCACGCCTGGTTTGGAGCGTATGCCCCCTATGAAAAACCAGAGATTCTCGTCGTTGCCTTTGCCGAAAACTCTGGTGGGGGAGGGAGTGCGGTCTCTGCTCCCATGGTCAAAGAGATTATGGCGGAATATTTTCGGCTCAAGGCCAACTCATCGGCCTCGTCGCAGTAGACCGGAGAACTAAAACTCACGCCAAGCGGTTGTTCTCAACCTATCGCTATACTTTCCTGTTATCGACTTCGACATTCTGACAACCGTCAACACAGACAATTCCCTTGAAGACTTCGATGCGATCGCACTTCGTCTCCACAGTAGAGAACAGAGCTTATGTATTGATGGAAAAGACTACTCTCTCGACTTAGTAGGCTTCAGTCAAGCCAGAGGAAGCACTGTCACTGAAGAGTTTCGAGTAGCTAACGATACACACGCTACAGCATCACTTCACATGGATAGCTGAATCATCCTCAAATAAGCGCGTCAACGACTGAGCCAGAAGCGATCGCCGGAATCAGCTTTCTTGCTGTGACGACATTGATTGATCACGATATAGCAATGCGCA
>JGI12210J13797_10009954_pt1 | contig 13336 bp, 13 predicted proteins | sample ElkSlonscriptome_3_FD_13797 | JGI IMG/M metagenome (IMG submission 13797)
ATCCGGACTACGCCGAGCTGCCTCGGCTGCTCGACGCCGACTGCTGCCTGCCGACGCGCGACGAGGAGCTGCGCTACCTCCAGCGTCTACTGGCCGAGATCGAGGCCAAGGCGCGACTCTACGCCCCGTTGCGCGGCATCGCCGATCTGCACCCCGCGGCGCCGTCGTCGGCCCTGCTGGCGCCCTGGGGCGACGATGAGGATATCGCCCTGTTGATGCATCGTCCCCGGCAACGCGCCGGCATCGAGGTGGCCGAGCAGCGCGCCTGCGAGGATGTCCTCAGCGCCTTCGGCGAGGTCAAGCAGGCGGCGCTGCTGGGCGCGCCGGGCGCCGGCAAGAGCACGACGCTGCGCAGGCTCGCCGCCGACCTGGCACGCGACGCCTCGGCGAAGCCGCGGGCCCCGGTGCCGATCTTCGTGAGCCTCGGCGACTGGCGCGGCGACGAGCGGCTGTCCGCGTTCCTCGCCGCGCGCGTCCCGGAGATCGGCTGGGCGGAGCCGGCGCTGGCCAAGGACGAGCGGCTGATCCTGCTGCTCGACGGGCTGAAATAGGTCCCGACCGTCAAGCGCGCGGCCAAGGTCGCCGACTTGCTCGCCTTCAAGGACGCCTTGCCCGCGGGCACGCCCTGCATCGTCTCCTGCCGGCGGGACGATTACGTCGGCGAGCTGGACCTGGGACTCGACACCCTAAGCCTGGAGCCCCTCACCCCCCAGCGCATTCGCCGGGTGCTGTGCCACTGGCTACAGGAGGATGTCGATGGCGTCCCGCCGGGCGCCGCGGAAGGCCTGTTCTGGCAGCTCGCAGGGGACCGACGCCTCGCCGATGTCCTGTCCACCCGGCTGCGGGCGGGGAGTACTGAAGACGCCTTCTGGTCCGTCCCGAACCCGCGCAGCCTGCTGCGCCTGGCGGCCAACCCTTTCATGCTCACCATGCTCTACCAGGTCTGGGTCCTGGACGAAGCGCTGCCGCGCAACCGGGGCGAGCTGTTCGCCCGGTTCGTCGATCGCCTGCCGCGCCGCGAGGGCCTGCTGGTGCGCAACGACCAGACCCAGGTCTGGGAGCGCACCTCCGATGGCGAGCGATTAGTCGATGGTCTCACCGCGCTCGCCTGGGTCATGCAGGGCCAGCGCCTGGAGAAGGACGCGGAGGCGGAGGCGGATTTCGGTGTCCTCACCGTCGTCTCCCGCGGCCTTGCGGTGGCGGAGCTGAAAGGTGAAGCGCTGCTCAAGCGGGCGGAGGACGCGACCCTGGTGGAAGGAGTGAGCGGGGTGGACGGCAGCGGAGATATCCGCTTCCGTCATCAGCTCTTGCAGGAGTAACTTCCCGCCAGTGCCCTGCGAGCCCGCATCCAGGGCGCGCCGCCGCTGCTCGCAGCAAAGCTTTGGCCTGCGCAGCGCTGGTGGGAGCGCAGCGGCTGGGAGGAGGCGGCGGTGCTGCTCGCGGGCCTCTATTCCGATGACTGCTCCCCGGTACTGCGCTGGCTCAAGGACGCCCAGCCGGAGGTCTGCGCCCAGTGCGTGCTGGAGAGCGGCGCCGCGATCGCGGACCGGGAGACCCTGTTCCGGGAGCTGCACGATGCCTGGTTGCCGCGACTCACCGATGTGGAGCGGGAGCCGCGGCCGGAGGCGCGGGCCGCCATCGGTCGCGCTTTGGGCCGGCTCGGCCTCGACGATCGCAAGGGCGTCGGTCTGGACGCCAACGGCCTGCCGGACATCGATTGGGTCACTATCCCCGCCGGCGATTTTGTCTACCAGGACGGCGAGCGCCGCCGGCTCGACGGCTTCCGCATCGCCCGCTACCCGGTCACCAACGCCCAGTTCCGCGCCTTTCTCGACGCCGACGACGGCTATCGGGACCATCGCTGGTGGCGGGGCCTGACCGAGCCGGATCGCGACCCAAAACAGCCCAGCTGGGACATCGCGAATGATCCCCGCGAGACGGTGAGCTGGTTCGAGGCTATGGCCTTCTGCGCCTGGCTGAGCCATCGGACCGGGTTGGCGATCCGGTTGCCTGCCGAGTTGGAGTGGGAGCGCGCGGCACCGACGGTCGGCTGTATCCCTGGGGTGGCGAGTACGAGCCAGGCAGGGCCAATATCAAGGAAACAAGGGATGATATCGGTGAACACGCGCTGTTCAGGACCAGCGCCGTCGGCATCTATCCGTCGGGCGCCTCTCCGGACGGTGTGCTGGACCTCTCGGGCAATCTTTGGGAATGGTGTCTGAACGAATACGATCACCCCGAGCGCATCCAGACCGGTGGAGACAAATCCCGTGGAACGCGCGGCGGCTCATGGATTGACGACCGGTACGACGCCTACGCGAACAGCCCCGGCTACTTCCAACCGCAGGACCGGGACTTCTTCCTGGGTTTCCGGGTGGTGTGCGCGGCGCCCATCCGCTGAGCCCTGATCCGCCGATCTCTGGACGCTGTCTTCGCTGTCCTTTGTAACCCGCGCAGCGCGATCACGCGTGATTGTCGACCCGCCTTCTGGGCTCCACGCGACAACGCCACCGTGGCGGACCTTTATCTCTGGACGCGACGTCGGCAACCCTATTGCCTCGGTGTGCCAGGTAACCCCTGGGGTGGCCCGAGACAGGGTCCCGCGTGGTGCGCAGCGCCTAGCCGAAAGTTCGCGGCGTCTGGATGACGTCTATCGACAGCGATGGAGGTGCTAGGCTCTGGGCCGATTACCCGGCGCCTTGCTTGCTGAACACTTCATCAACGGAATCGGCGTTCAGGACCCGCTCCGCCCAGTCATTGAGCTGGTCGGTGGAGGCCCCGGCGATCTTTTCCCGGGTCGCACCATCGACGACGCCAAAGCGACTCGCGATCAACCGCCGCAGCAGGGACTCCGCGTTGGCGTGCGCTCCTTCGGCGGCGCCCTCCATCATCCCCCGCTCTAGCCCGATGCCGTAGGACGGCAGCTTCTCGATCTCGATTTCAAGCATCTTCTCTTGCTCCGCAATGCAGTCTTGAAGGTCGCGATTGGTGGATAGGACCTCCAGCATGGTGAGATATTCGCGAAAACGGTTTGGGGCGTCGCCGGTGAGGCGGCGCAGCCCAAGCAGGATCTCGCGGACGACCGCGGCCGCGTCCCGGCCGCGGAAGTCGCACAGGATTGCCAGCACCAATGCATCGGGCTCGTCTCGCCCGAGCAGCATACCGCAGTCGATCTGGTGCATGTCGATCAGGTCGTAGCGGTACTCCAGCCCCACTTGGCTGAGCCCGGCGGCCATCGACAGCGGCGCCTTGCCGATGTAGATCAGGCATTGCCGGACCGGCAGACCGGGGCGTGCCATCAGCAAATCGGTCAAATAGCGCAGCATGCGCACCGGCATCCGTGCGTCGTTGCTGTTTTGAATCTCCACATGGAACAGCAGTTCCTCGCCGCGGTGGCAAGCCCGCACCACCAGATCGGCGCGCCGATCCTCGACCCGCTGCTGCTCGGTCTCGATCAGCTCCAGCGCCTCGATGTCTAGATGCAGCAGGTAGCGCGCCAGATCAACAACGATGCGCTTTAGCAGATGCTTGGAGACGGTGTCTTTGCCGGCCATCTGAGGAGTCTAGCGGATGGCGAGGTCGAACGCCCTTGCCGGATGCATGCCGGTCGGGTGTGCCGGGCTGCAACGCGAGGTTTGGCGGTACGATTCGAGGAAGGCGATCAGCGCCATGCCTCAGCTCGCTCTTGTTCAGCGTTTCAGCCTAATCCTCAACTCAACCACCCCAACATGTGGGGCCGTCACCCCGGACGGAAATCCGGGGTCCAGGGCAAGGAGGGCAAACCTGCGGCAGGCACCGGGTCGCAAGTTTGGCTGGAATGCGGTATTCGGGGCCCGTGGGAGCGGCCTCTGGCCGCGATGCGCACGCGCGGGTTTGTTCGGCGCAGATCGCGGCCAGAGGCCGCTCCCACGGTCGGGGAGTGCCGCTGACAACTGCGGCTGAGCTTTGGCGCTCATCACTTCGACGGACGACTACTCTGCCTCGTCGCGCCTTGCTCGGCACCGTGTGGGACGCACTGCGACGACCCCGCGAGCTCTCCATCTCGGATCAGGCGCGCGACGCCGATAGCTAGGGACCGCGCGAGGCGGTCCTCCGACGCTTCGAGACTGGGCAAGAAATCCCCGTAGGCTGAGTTGAGGCACGAAACCCAGCATCGGCAGCACCGTAAACCCTTGAAAGCTGGGTTTCGCAAGCTCAACCCAGCCTACAGCATGACGCCAAATTGGCATGACTCCGAATACTTGCCTAGTTTCTTCGTCCGCTAACCGCAAGCCCCTCTGGCGAAACCTGAAGCCCCGATTGGCGCGCAAAAAATGCGCGTAGCCGCGCTGCGCACGGTGCAGAGGCCAGAGAATCCAGCGGCCAGAGAGCGGCGGATCAGTGCTTAGCGGATGAGGGCGCGCGAGACACCCGGAAGCCGAGTCGAGCCGCCGCACCAGCTCGTCTGCGACGACCCGCGCCGAGCCATCCCATTCCTGCCAGCGCAGCACCTCGGCCGCCGATGGATAGTCGCCGAGGGCCTGATTCACCAACGCACGCCGCTCGCGCAGCGACGCGAACTGCGCCGTCCCGGAGACGGCGTCGATGAGTGTGCGCAACGCGTCCGGCGAAAGCGTGCCTGCCATGATCTAAACCCCGAAGAAGACGACTGATGGGATGAGCCTTGGGCATTGGCGACTATACCGGAGCGTCCAAGGCAGCTGCCAATGGGCCAAGGTCCGCTGCGGCAGGCGCCGTCAAGATCATTCAGATCGTTGCGCTGGATCGAGCAGATCACCGCATGCCAACGCGCCGCGCTGCTCGGTAGACTGCTAGTGCGCTCGCGGGACCTTCACTGAGAGCGATCTAGGCTAGAACAATCGGCAGCGCCAAGGCCGGCGGCAAAGGGGCGATTACGCTGACCTTCGCGCCCGGCCCGACCGACGCTGGCACCGAACAGGGCTAGGGCCGCGGGCATGTCGGTCGAGCCGATCATGCTAGAAAGAGCGGTTGAACGGCTTCCAGGGTGCGTCCCGCGCGGTTCCTGGCGAGGCACTCTGATGCGGAATGGTCGATCCATTCCAACGAGTTGTAACGACGCCAGGCACCGCGCGGCACCTGCGCCTTCCGATCGTAGCGCCCCTCACCCGGCCGGTGAATCGCCACGAGCACCCAAATTGATGCCAACTCAGTCCTTTGCGAGTGGCACGAAGCGGTCAACTGCTCTTTCTAGGTTCAAGGTCGTCGAGCTGACGCCCGGCCTTTGGTTGCAGGGCGACTGATCCTGAACGGCATGCAGGCATCCTGGTGACGCGGCTGGCGCCGCGTCACCAGGATGCCTCAACGGAGATTGCCTAAGCTGACCGCTGGCATCGGCGCCGCCAGTCCGAGCCGCTCCATGACCTGATCGATCATGCGCTCCATCGCGGCGCTGGCGGTATGGCTGAGTTGGCAGTTGGAGTAGTCCCATTCGGCGCCGCCGGCGGAGATGAGCCAGGCGCTGGGGGCCTTGCCATAGAGGGCCTCGCACCAGGCGAGTAGTTCGCGGGGGTCGTGGAAGTGGGCCATGGTGGACAGCGCGGTGGCGTCCGCTTGCAGCGGGCGGCAGCGGACCTCGCCGGGGGGCGTGTCGGCGGCGGCGTCGAGGAAGATGGCAAGATCGCTGCGTCTGAGGTCCTCGACCAGTTCGGCGGTGAGGATGTGGCGCGACTGGACTTCGATCCAATCGGGCAAAGCGCCTTGTTCGAGCAGTCTGTCGAGGCGGTCAGCGGCAAGCGGGCCGATGGCGTCGTCGCCGCGGATGGGGCTGCCGTAACCGATGATCAGCGCCTTCACTGTGAAACCTTGCAGCCTGATCAGTCGCGCGCGATGCGCCTGATGACCTGCCCGGAGGTGTCCTGTATGTCGATCACCATTGGCATCTGGCCGAAGGCATGGGACGCGCAGGAGAGGCAGGGGTCGTAGCAGCGGATCACCGCCTCGACGCGATTGAGCATGCCTTCTTTGACGTCCTTGCCGTTGACGTAGGCGTCGGCCACCTGTTTGATGCTCTTGTTCATGGCCAGGTTGTTGTGGCCGGTGGCAATAATGAGATCGACCCAGGTGATCAAGCCATGGTCGTCGATCTTGTAGTGGTGCATCAGGGTGCCGCGCGGGGCCTCGGAGACGCCGATGCCCTCGTCGCGGTTGCCGCGGGCGCGGGCGCGCACCCGGTTGTCGAGGATGTGCGGGTCCTTCAGCAGCCGTTGGATGCTCTCGATGGCGAAGATGATCTCGACCAGACGGGCGTAATGGTAATGAAAACTGGAGGTGATCGGCCCGGCCTCCTCTTGCAGGGTACGAAACTCCGCCAGCGCGACGTCGGCGAAGGGCGTGCCGCAGGCGTCGGCGTTGTTCAACCGTGCCAGCGGTCCGACCCGATAGATGCCCTGGGGATAGCCCTGGGGCTTGTAGTAGGGAAACTTCATGTACGAGTAGTCTTCCACTGCCTCGCCGATGATACGCTGGTAGTCATGCGGCGGTACCCGGTCCTCGACGATACGCCCGTTGGCATCCTTGATGCGCAGGAAGCCGTCGTAGTGCTCCAGGTCGCCCTCCGGCGAGACCAGACTCAGGAACATGGTCGGCATGGTGCCGAAGTGGCTGGCCTCGTCCTTGAACTTGGGCACCAGCGTCTTGTAGAAGGCATAGGTATCTTTGGCGATCCGCAACGCCTCAGGCATCATCGCCAACATGCTGTCACGCTTTTCTTCGGGCAGGGCCTCGGTGACGCCGCCCGGTACGACCCAGGTAGGGTGGATCTTCTTGCCGCCCAGGGTCTCGATGATGCTCTGACCGATCTGGCGCAAGCGGATGCCGCTCTTGGCCAACTGCGGGTCGGCGCGCATGACGCCGAAGATGTTGCGCTGGGCGGGGTCGGAGTCCCAGCCGAGCAGCAGGTCCGGCGACGAGAGATGGAAGAAGCTCAGCGCATGTGATTGCAGCAACTGCGCCAGATTCATGACCCGGCGCAGCTTCTCGGCGGTCGGCGGGATGGTCACCGCGAGCAGATCGTCGCAGGCCTTGTTGGAAGCCAACAGGTGGCTGACCGGGCAGATGCCGCAGGTGCGTGCGGTGAGCGCCGGCATCTCGCGGTAGGGGCGGCCCTCGCAGAACTTCTCGAAGCCGCGGAATTGGGTCAGGTGGAACTTGGCATCTTCCACCTCGCCGCCTTCCGCCAATTGCAGCGTGATGCGTGCATGCCCCTCAATGCGGGTGACCGGTTCGATGCTGATGGTGCGGCTCATAGTTGGGGGCCCCGTTTGGCGTTGTCTGGCGTGGTGTCTCTGGCGTGATGGCGCTGGCGCGATGGCTTTGGCCCTGCTTGGGCGGCCAAGTCAGGCGCCGAAGCGGGTGATGGTCTTTGCATCGGGCGTGCGCCCGGCGATGAGTTCGCTGAGGATGTAAAAAATGGTATCGGCCTGGGGTGGGCAGCCGGGCACGAAGACATCGATGTCGACGACACCGTGAACCGGCCGCACGATGGGCAGCAGAGCTGGTACGCCGTCGGCGGGTATTTGCGGATTTAGGTCGACGTTGTCGCGGTATGCACGGTCGTAGACGTCGCTGAGCTTAAACGGGTTGCGTATGGCCGGGACGTTGCCGTTGACGGCGCAGTCGCCGAGGCTAATCAACAGCCTGCAGTGCTTGCGGAATTCGAGCGCCTTGTGCAGGTCTTCCTCGTTGCTGATTGAGCCTTCCAAGATACCCAGGTCCACTTGCTCCGGCAGGGTCTTGGCGTCTACCAGCGGGCTGTAGACGATGTCGATTTGATCAGCCAGATCGACCAGGCGCTCGTCCATGTCGAGAAACGACATGTGGCAGCCGGAGCAGCCGTCGAGCCAAGTGGTGGCGATGGTGATCTTCCGGGTTGCTGTGGGCGGTGTGACCGCGGTTGCGGTGGCGCTCATCGTAGGTGTCTCCGTCGGGCCAGAATGGGCAGGAAGTGTTGGTCTTTGACCATTTCGCCGACGGAAGTGCCCTGTTTCACCAGGGCGCCGGTGGGACAGACCTGCACGCACTTGCCACAACTGGTGCAGGTGTCGCTCTCGCCCCAAGGATGGGCCAGGTCGGTGACGACCTGACAGCCGCTGCCGCGACCCATGATGTCCCAGGTGTGTGCGCCCTCGATTTCGTCGCAGACGCGCACGCAGCGGGTGCAAAGCACGCAGCGGTTGTGATCGACGCGGAACATCTCGTGGCTGCTGTCTAGGTCGTAACCGGCGTTGCGATAGGGCATGCGCACATGGTCGACGCCGCAGTGTTGCGCCAGCCATTGCAGCTCGCAATGGCCGTTGGAGACGCAGACCGCGCAGACGTGGTTACGCTCGGCAAACAGCAGTTCCACCAGGGTGCGACGATAGCGCTGCAGCCTTTCGCTGTTGGTCTGGAGGTCCATCCCTTCGGTGACACGTGTGGAGCAAGCAGCCAACAGCCGGTCTTGTCCGGTCACCTCGACCATGCACAGCCGGCAGGCGCCGACGATGGAAAGTCCCTCCATCCAGCACAGGCTTGGAATCGGGATCTTGTTCTCACGGCAGACCTCAATGACGGTCTCGTCCTCGCGCGCGGAGAGATCCAGACCGTCGATTTTTAGCGTGACGACGCGGACGCTGGGTTGCGGGACGGGCAAGGGCATCGGGGGCTCCTAGAAGGTTTCGCAAAAATGAGGGTTAACCTGCCGCGGCTGGACAGGCAGGCAAAGGCTGCTGGAGACAGCGCATGGACCAGAGCCGTCGCATCGCGAACCTTGCACGGATCGGTAGCGCATGAATTCGAGAATCGACATTCAGCCTTCGCCAAGTTTCTGTTCGTACTCCTCCCGGAAGTATCGCAGCGTGCTCTTCACCGGATTCGGCGCGGTTTGCCCCAGCCCACAGAGGCTTGTGGCCTGTACGACCTCGCAGAGTTCCTCCAACAGTGCCAGATCCTCGTGGCTGCCCTCGGATTTTGAGATCTTGTCCAGCAAGGCGTGCATCTGCTGGGTGCCGGTGCGGCAGGGGACGCACTTGCCGCAAGACTCGTCCATGCAGAACTCCATAAAGTAGCGGGCCACGTCCACCATATTGGAGGTTTCGTCCATGACGATCATGCCGCCCGAGCCCATCATGGTGCCGAGCGTCTTCAGGCTGTCATAGTCCACGGCGATGTCCAGATGTTGCTCCGGTACGCAGCCGCCGGACGGGCCGCCGGTTTGCACCGCCTTAAACTGCTTGCCGCCGGGGATGCCGCCGCCGATCACCTCAATGATCTCGCGCAGCGAGATGCCCATGTCCACTTCGATCAACCCGCCATTGACGATGTTGCCCGCCAGCGCGAACACCTTGGTGCCCTTGGATCGCTCGGTACCGATCGAGGCGTACCAGTCGCCGCCTTCACCGATGATCGGCGCGATGTTGGCATAGGTCTCGACGTTGTTGATCAGCGTCGGATTGCCCCAGAGTCCGAACTCGGCCGGATAGGGTGGACGCGGGCGGGGCTGACCGCGTCCGCCCTCAATGGATGCCATCAGCGCGGTCTCTTCGCCGCAGACAAAGGCGCCGGCACCGAGCCGGATCTCGATATCGAAATTGAACTGCGTCTCGCAAATGTGATGGCCGAGGAACCCCTGGCGCTTGGCCTTGCGGATGGCGGTCTTCATGCGCTCGACCGCGAGCGGATATTCGGCGCGTACATAGATGTAAGCCTTGTCCGCGCCGACCGCATAGGCGGCGATGGCCATGCCTTCGAGTACGCGATGGGGGTCTGATTCGAGAATGGCGCGGTCCATGAAGGCGCCCGGGTCACCCTCATCGGCATTGCAGATGACATATTTTTGGGCCGCCGGGGTCTTCGCGACCGTCGACCACTTCAGGCCGGTTGGATAACCGCCGCCGCCGCGCCCGCGCAGTCCGCTGGTCGTCACCTCAGCGATGACCTCTTCCGGGGTCATCTCGGTGAGGGCCTTGACCATCGCCGCGTAGCCGCCGACGGCCACATAGCCCTTGAAGCTGTCTGGGTCGATGATGCCGGAGTTCTCTCGCACGATCCAGCGTTGGCGGGCGAAGAAGGGTTGATCGCTCGGGCAAAGCAGACGCTCGACCTTTGGGCCGTTAACGCTTGCCGTGACATCCGCGGCATCGTCGACGCTGACGGAGTGGTAGATGGTCGACTCGCGCAGGTCCGCACCCGGGGTCGCGACCGCCACCATGGGACCGACCGAGCATAGGCCCATGCAGCCAACCCCTTTGACCTTGCAGCTGTCGCCATGCTCGGCCTCACAGCCCTCGGTGAGGGCAGCAAAAACCTCGGGAGCGCCGGACGAGTGGCAGGCTGTGGCCATGCAGACTCGCACCTCGGCATCGACGTCTTCCGTCTGCGCCTTGTACGCTTGCGCCAGGTCTTCGAGATCGTCTAGGTTCATTCGGCGGTTTCCTCCGCGATGCGCGCGTCGATGCGTGAGATGAGCTGCTCGGTGCTGAGTTTGCCGGCGACGTTACCGTCGATCACCACCGCGGGCGCAAGACCGCAGGCGCCGACGCAGCGCGCGCTCATTACCGACAGCGCCTTGTCCGTGGTAGTTTCGCCTGGAGTGATGTCGAATCGCTGTTGCATACCCTCGATCAGTGCTCCTGCACCTTTGATGTAACAGGCCGTACCGGTACAGACGACGCAGGTATGGCGGCCCTTGGGCTTGAGCATGAACAGGTGATAGAAGGTCGCAACGCCGTAGACCTTACTCAGCGGTAGGTCCAGCGAATCCGCCACAAAGGTCATCGCATCTTCATCCAGATATCCGAACGCGTCTTGGACACCGTGCAACGCCTCAATCAGCGCATGTTCGGCATAGCCGTTACGGCGCATCGTGGCGTTGATCAGTTTCCAGCGTTTGTCAGAACTGGGAAGTTCGGGTCGAGCTCGCTGCATCTTCTAGCCCCTTTGGTGTGTTTGCGCCCTAGTACATGGTTTAGACAAGGCCCTTTGAACCTGCCCATTAGAATCTGCTTGGCATCCTTTGCAAAACCAAACATCGGACAGCGCGCGTGTTGACAGCTACCTAATCTAGGGCGGCCAGTTTAGCGGGGCGGGCGATGCACTGTTTTCACAGGCTTCGCCAGCGTTATACTGCCGCTACCTTTTTCGCCGGGGCGCTCGCCCGCGTTCCGCCCTCGCCAGCCCCATCAGCGAGCCAACCGCTAATCGAGTAGATGGATCAGATACATGGATTACAAACAGTCGAGACCTAAGCGCCCACGCGGCATCTATCTCCTGCCCAATCTCCTAACCACGGCGGCCCTGTTTGCCGGTTTCTTCGCCATTTTAGCAGCCAACGCTGATCGCTTCGAGGCGGCGGCGCTCGGCATCTTTGCGGCCATGATTCTCGATGGCTTCGATGGCCGCGTCGCTCGGATGACCAACACCCAGACCGAATTTGGCGCCGAGTACGACAGTTTGTCCGACATGGTCGCCTTCGGTGTCGCGCCAGCGCTGGTGGCCTACGAGTGGGCCTTGGGTGGACTCGGCAAACTGGGGTGGTTGGCGGCCTTCGTCTACACGGCCTGCGCCGCTTTGCGTCTAGCGCGTTTCAACACGCAAATCGGTATCGCCGACAAGCGTTACTTCCAAGGGCTAGCGAGCCCTGCCGCGGCGGCCATTATCGCCGGCAGTATTTGGATTGGCCATGACAAGGGCATTGCCGGTAGCGATGTGAGTTTGATCCTGGCGGTGCTGACCGCTGGCGCCGGGCTGCTGATGGTCAGCAATTTCCGCTATCACAGCTTCAAGGTGCTCGATCTACAGGGACGCGTGCCGTTCATGGTAGTGGTGGTGGTCATGCTGGGCTTCGCACTGGTGGTGCTCGATCCGCCTATCGTACTGTTTTTGCTGTTTCTCGGATACGCCGTGTCCGGGCCTACCTTTACCCTGGTGCGGCTGCGCCAGCGGCGGGGGCAGCGTCGGCGCGAGGGCAAGGAAGGGAGGTTGCGCTGACGTAGATGGCAACAGGACGCAGTGCTCTAGTCGGTCTGAGGCATTGCCTTGCTAGTCGCCATCGCGTATCGCGCCACGCAGTCGCTTGGTCTTGGCGCGCTGTTTTTTCTGCTCGACGCGACGCGCCTTGGCCGCCCGCGACGGGCGCGTGGGGCGGCGCGCCTTCGGGATATGGCTGGCCTGTCGGATCAGGTCAACCAGGCGCTCCAGCGCATCGGCGCGGTTGCGCTCGCGGGTGCGGTGACGGTGGGCGTGGATGGTCAGCACGCCGTCCTTGTCGACCCGGCTGCCGCCCAACTTGAGCAGGCGGCTGCGCACGACGGGCGACAGCGACGGCGAGCGGCGTATGTCGAAACTCAGCTGCACGGCGGTAGAGACCTTGTTGACGTTCTGGCCACCCGGTCCGGGTGCACGCACGAAGCGTTCGCTGAGTTCTTCGTCTTCGATTTGAATGCTTGGTGTGATTTCGATCATGGCTTACCTGGACGACGAGCGTAAAGTCCAACGGACGACCAGCGCCACTGCGTGCATCCCCGTGGGAGCGGCTTGCAGCCGCGATTTGCCGCCTAGATGGCCCATTCACCCACCGCGGCACTCGGCCGGACCCCTGACCTCCTCGGTGGCCCGTTGCAGTTGGGCATTCAACTCGGCGGCGTTGCCGGCGCGCAGCACGCGCCCTCCGGTGGCGCTGGCGGCGCAGTTTGCACCGCCCATGCCGGCGATGTCGACGACGTTGATCTTAAGCTTGGGCTTTGCGCGGGCGATACGCGCGGCGGTGCCGCAGACGTCGCCGCCGCAAGTGTCTTCACCATCGCTGATTACGGCAATCACCCCAGGCCGGTTGACGCCGTCGACCATTGAGGCCGCCTGGGCGATGGCGCTGGCCAGCGGCGTGTCCTGTCGCGGTTGCAGAGCGTTGATCTGCCCAAGCAGCACGCGCCGCCGAGCGGGCGGGTAGAAGCCCGCATTGGTGGCGCCGGGGCAGTCTTCGATCTTCACCAGGCCGACATCGACATCGCTGGGCAACTGGCCAACGATGCCGCGTCCGGCGTCCTTTGCGGCCTGCATGCGGCTTGGGCCGCCAACGGCGCTGCCGAGCAGTCCGCCGAGTAGACCGATGGCGGCACCGAGCGGGGTATCGCCCATTTGCTGGAGCTGGCGCAGCGCGCGGTCATCGACGTTGATGCCGTGGCCCATGCTGCCGGAGGCGTCGAACACCATAACCAGTTGCGGTGTCTCCGCGGTCGCTCGGTTGCCCGGACAGCGCCGCTTAGCTGGTGTCTTTGTGTCGGCGGCGGGCCTAGCAGATGCCTTTGCCGCCATCGTCGCGGCGGGCGCGGTTGCACGCTCG
>JGI12210J13797_10934716_pt1 | contig 13336 bp, 7 predicted proteins | sample ElkSlonscriptome_3_FD_13797 | JGI IMG/M metagenome (IMG submission 13797)
GGTTCGCGATGTCCAGGGCCTGACCTACCAGGCACCGAACGTCAGCCTCGACCAGGTTGGCACCAGCCGCGGCACGGCGAATTTCTCTGTGCGCGGGCTTGGCATCAACTCATCGATCCCGTCGATCGATCCGACTGTCGGCGTGTTCGTCGACGGGGTCTATCTCGGCATCAATGGCGGCGTCGTGTTCGACCTGTTCGACCTCGACAGCGTGGAAATCCTGCGCGGTCCGCAGGGTGTCCTGTTCGGTCGCAACGTGACCGGCGGCGCGGTCGTCATCAACACCGGCAACCCGACCGAGGAATTCAGCGGCAAGATCCGCGCCGCGGTCGACGGTCCGCTGGTCGATGGCGGACGCGGCGGTCCCAACTACACGGCCAGCGCCGTGATCTCCGGCCCGATCGTCGAGGATACGCTGCTGTTCAAGGTCGGCGGCTATTACAACAAGGACGAGGGCTACTTCACCAATCTGTTCGACGATTCGAACCATGGCGCGGCGGAAACGAAGATCGTGCGCGGCGCTCTCGAAGGGCGTTTCGGCGACCTTATGATCCGCGGCAAGCTCGACTATTTCGAAAGCGACGGCGACGGGCCCTCCGGCCAGAACCGCGGCATTTTCAGCCGTGAGACCTTCGATTTCTCGATCGACGAACCGGGCAGCTACTCCAACGAGATCTGGACCGGATCACTGACTGCCGAACTCGATGTCGGACCGGGCACGCTGACCAATATCTTCGGCTATCGCGATTACGCCGCACTGACGAACGGTGATATCGATGCAACGCCGCTGTTCCTGTTTCACTCCGACACGGAAACCGAACAGGACCAGATTTCGAACGAACTGCGTTATGCGGTATCGACCGGTAGCTTCGACCTCACTTTTGGCGGGTTCTATTTCAATCAGAACCTCGCCTATACCGAAGTGCGCGATGTTCCGGTGGCAACGCCGCTGACCTTCTATGGCGGCGGACGGCAGGAGCACGAAGTGCTCGGCGCGTTCGCAAGCGGCCAGTATTACATCACGCCGTCATTCTCCCTGATCGCCGGCATCCGCTGGAATCAGGAAACGAAGGACGCCGAGATCACCTATATCCGGCCGCGTCCGGAATGTTCGGTGGTGGATGGAACGTGCCCGATCGACGGCACCAACGCCTTCATTCCGACCGAAGAGAACGGCTTTGCCGACGACGTGGAGTTCCGCAACATCTCGCCCAAGGTCGGCTTTCAGTACGAATGGAACGCCAGTCAGGTCTACGGCCACTGGAGCCGGGGTTTCCGTTCGGGCGGCTATAACTTCCGGATCACCGATATCGGCGCGTTCCAGAATGCGGTCGATGAAACCGGCAATCTGTTCTTCGACGAAGAGCAGGTCGATACGTTCGAAATCGGCGGCAAGTTCCAGACCATGGACGGCTCTTTCACCCTGAACGTTGCGGCCTATATGACCGAGGTCAAGGACATGCAGCGCGAGGTGAACCTGTCCGATCCGGGTGCGGGCGTGGTGCAGAACATCCTCAACACCGCAGATGCCACCATCACCGGCGTCGAAGCCGAAGGGCGTGCACGCCTGTCGGACAGCCTCGTCTTCACGGCGAATATCGGCCTGATCGATGACGAATACGACGAAATCATTTTCGACATTTCCAGCGACGGCGAAATCGATCAGGAAGACCTCGACCTGCGTCTTCCGCGCGTGCCCGAAGTGACCTGGGGCTTCGGCTTCATTCACGAATTGCTGCTGGACCGTGGCGAGATCCTGACCCGTGTGAATTACCAGTATCGCGATGAATTCGCCTACACCGATAACAATTTCGGCTGGATTCAGGACAGCTCGAACCTCGAAGCGAACATCACCTGGGTGACGCCGCTCGAAGGTCTCGAACTGTCTGTTTATGGTCGCAACCTGCTCGACGAAGTGCAGGCGGGCGGCGATACGCAGGTGCCGTTTGGCGGGCCGTTGTCGAACGGCGTGCAGACACCGTTTCAGCAATTCCCGGGCGCCGGAACCTTCTCGCCGCTGCAACGCGGACGCAATATCGGGGTCGAGGCGCTCTTCTCGTTCTGAGCCGAAGCGTTCTGATCTCAATGCCACAACGAAAGGGGCGCTCCATCGGGGCGCCCCTTTTCAATTGTGCCAATCAGGCAGCGGTGCCGCGCTCTCCGAACAGCGCTGTGCCGACGCGCACATGGGTCGCACCCAGTTGGACAGCGGTTTCGTAATCGCCGCTCATCCCCATGCTCAGGCCATCCAGCCCATTGTCCTTGGCAAGCTTCGCGAGCAGCGCAAAGAACGGCGCGGGCTCGATCTCTGCGGGCGGAAGGCACATCAGGCCGGCGATCGGAATGTCGGCATCGCGGACCTTGTCCAGAAACGCGGGCAATTTCGCAATCGGGCATCCCCCTTTCTGATCTTCATCACCGATATTGACCTGGACGAAACACGGAACGCGACGCCCTGACCTGTCCATCGCCTTGGCCAGCGCCTTCAGCAGGCTTGTCCGGTCCAGCGAGTGGATGCAGTCGAACATTTGCACAGCGTCCTCCGCCTTGTTCGACTGCAACTGTCCGATGGCGTGCAGTTCGACGTCGGGATATTGCTCTTTCAGGGTCGGCCATTTCGATTGCGCCTCCTGCACGCGGTTCTCTCCGAAAACCCGATGCCCTGCGGCGAGGAGCGGCTCGATCCGGTCGACCGGATGCGTCTTGCTGACAGCGATCAGCGTGACATCGTCCGGATCGCGGCGGGCGGGCTTGCACATGCGGGCGATGTTGGCTTCGACGGTGGCGAGGCGTTCGGCTGCGTTTTCCATGCGGGTGCGCTATAGAGGGCGGGTGACGGTTTCAACGCCCCTTGCGCGCCGGTGGCTGCTATCCGACCGGCGCAACGATGCAATGCTCGAACAGTTGCTGCGCTTTCGGGGCGAAAGACTTGGCTTCGTGTTTCGCCATTACCACCTTTCGCCCACTGCCCGGCGCGATCGTTTCGACACTTTGCGACGTCTGTGTAACCGGCATGGCCACACGGTGGTCATTGCCGACAGCGCGGCGATGGCGCACGCATGGGGGGCCGATGGCGTCTACGGTCCGGGCGCTGCGCTTCCCCCGCCGGCCGGCAGATTGCTGAGGATCGCGACCGCACACGACATGGCGGAGATCGCCACCGCCAATCACGTCCGCGCCGACGCGATCATGCTGTCCCCGGTTTTCCCGACCCGGTCGCATCCCGGCGCGCGCACGCTTGGCCCCGCCCGCTTCCGCACGTTGGCGCGGCACGCCGCGATGCCGGTCATCGCGCTTGGCGGGATGGATGCGCGCCGCGCACGGCGGCTGCAATGCGACCGATGGGCCGCGATCGATGGGTTTTCGAACGCGGTTCGACGATCGCGCGCTTGACCGCGAAAGCGCGAAGATTCAGGGTGCTGCGTCAGAAACAGGAGCGGCGAACAATGGCATCGCAAGCAATGACGACGCAGACCCGGAAGCGGCAGCCGGTCGCCGATTGGCGCGCCGGATTTCGGCGTTCGATGCGCCGTGCGGGCCAGATGCTGGGCGCAGGCGTATTGCTGGCTGCCTGCATGTTCCTTGCCCTGGCCCTGATCAGTTACACGCAAACCGATCCCAGCCCATCGACCGCCGCCGCGCGGGACAGTGTAGAGAACTGGATGGGCCTGCCCGGCGCGTGGGCGGCAGACCGGGTGCTGCGCATTTTCGGGCTGCCGGGCGTCCTGCTGCTGCCGTTGTTATACGTTTCGGCGCGGCGACTGTGGCGGGCGGTCGAAAACGATGCGGGCGAAACAGGCGATGCCGTGTCGCAGGAACCGGCCCGGTGGTGGTTGCCCGCCGGTCTGCTGCTGGCTGCGATGATCGGGTTGGGCACGGTCCTGTCGCTCGCATTCGATCGCGGGGCGGATACCCTGCCGGCGCAATATGGCGGGATCGCCGGCCTGTTGGGCGCGGCCGGGATTGAGGCCGTCGCCCTGCGATTTGGTGGGACATGGTCGGGCTGGATCATCCTCGCGGCGGCGTTGGCTTCTCTTGCCATTGCCGTGGTCCTGATCGCCCGCATATTCGCGATCGACTGGCGCGCGCTCCTGACGCTGCCCGATTTCGTCCGTCATAGCAGGGTTCTTTCCCGCTTTACCGGCGCGCGCGATGGGCGGGAAAACGCCGCCAGCGATCCGGCCGAAGACATCGCCGCGCCATCGTCGCGCACGCGGCGCGCTGCAAAAACGAAAGAGACCGCGAAGAACGACGCGAAAACTGGGGCCATGCCCGCCGAACCGCGCCGCGCGCCGGAAATTTCGGACCCGTCCGCCCCGCCCCCGCGTGCGCAGGCGGCGACCACCAACCAACGCGACATGTTCGCCGATTACGAACTGCCGAGCCTCGACCTGCTGACCGAGCCGCCCGAAAAGGCCGGACCTTCGCTCGACAAGCTGGCGCTGGAGCGCAATGCCCGGCTGCTGGAAACCGTGCTCGACGATTTCAACGTCAAGGGCGAGATCACGGCGGTCCGCACCGGTCCGGTCGTCACCATGTACGAACTGGAGCCAGCTCCCGGCATCAAGGCCAGCCGCGTGATTGGCCTCGCCGAAGATATTGCCCGCAACATGAGCGCGGTGTCCGCGCGTGTTTCCCCGATTCCGGGGAAGACCGTAATGGGAATCGAACTGCCCAATGCCGATCGCCAGATGGTTGCATTGAAGGAACTGGCCGCCTGTACCGCCTTTGCCGAGGCGAAGGGCAACCTGCCAATGATCCTTGGCAAGGACATATCGGGCGAACCGATAATCGCCGATCTCGCCGCGATGCCGCACCTGCTGGTCGCCGGAACGACGGGGTCCGGCAAATCGGTCGGGCTGAACTGCATCCTGCTCAGCCTGCTCTATCGCTTCACGCCCGAACAGTGCCGCCTGATCCTGATCGATCCCAAGGTGCTGGAACTCAAAAGCTACGACGATATCCCGCACCTGCTTTCGCCCGTCGTGACCGAACCGCATAAAAGCGTGCGCGCGCTGAAATGGGCGGTGGAGGAGATGGAAAAGCGCTATCGCATGATGTCGAGCGTCAATTCGCGCAATCTTACTTCCTTCAACGAAAAAGTCCGGGCCGCCGCCGCGCGGGGCAAGCCGCTGGGCCGCCGGGTGCAGACCGGGTTCGACCCGGATACCGGCGAACAGCTGTATGAAGAGGAGCAGCTCGATTACGAACCGCTGCCGCAGATCGTCCTGATCGTCGACGAACTGGCCGACCTGATGGTGACAGTTGGCAAGGAGATCGAGGTCCTGATCCAGCGGCTTTCCCAGAAATCGCGCGCGGCGGGCATTCACCTCATCATGGCGACGCAGCGCCCAAGCGTCGATGTCATCACGGGCGTGATCAAGGCCAACCTGCCGACCCGCATCAGCTTCAAGGTCACCAGCCGCATCGACAGTCGCACCATCCTTGGCGAACAGGGGGCCGAACAGCTGCTTGGCAAGGGCGATATGCTGTACAAGCCCAATACCGGCGCAACGGTGCGCGTGCACGGCCCGTTCGTATCGGACGAAGAAGTCGAGGCAGTGGCCGATTTCTGGCGCGCGCAGGGGTCGCCCGCCTATGTCGATGCCGTGACCGAGGAACCCGAAGACGGCGGCGGCCTCAATTTCGAGGATGAATTGACCGCGTCGGACAACCCGGACGAGCGCAAGTACCGCCAGGCGTGCCAGATCGTGATCGAGAACCAGAAAGCCAGCGGATCGTGGCTGCAACGCCAGATGGGCGTCGGCTACAACACCGCGGCAAAATGGATCGAGCGGATGGAAAGCGAAGGACTGGTCGGCCCGGCCAACCATGTCGGACGGCGCGAAATCTTCCGCGATTCCGACGGCAACCCGCTTTGAGCCGCGCTTTTTGAGGCGAGCCCCCCGAAGCGAGCGGCCGCAGTGCTAGGCTCGTTCAGCTTGCTTCGGTGTCGCCGTTTCCGTCGACAGATGCCGACCGTTCTTCGGTCAGGTCCGATTGCGACAGCGTGATTTGCTCCCTCACCCGGCGTTCCATCGTGTCTTTCATGTCCTGCGACATCGAAACCATGCCGATCTTGGCAAGCGGGCCGTCGCTGCCCCAATCCTCGATCCATTCCTGCAAATAGGCGTCGAGACCGGGGATCGCGCGCATGTGCGCCTTCTTGATATAAACGTAGAGCGGCCGCGCGCCGGGATAGTCGAACGAGGCGATATTGTCGTAGGTCGGCATCACGCCGTTCATCGGCAGGCCCTGCACCTTGTCGGCATTTTCATCGAGATAGGAGAATCCGAACACACCGACGGAGCGCGGATTGCTCTCGATCTTCTGGACGATCAGGTTGTCCTGTTCGCCCTGATCGACATAGGCGCCATCCGACCGGACCTCGGTGCAGATTTTCTGGTGGCGGTCTTCGTCGGTTTCCTTCAGCGCCTTCATTTCCGGATCGGTGTCGCAGCCCGCCTCAAGCACCAGTTCCTTCAACGCATCGCGCGTTCCCGACGTGCTGGGCGGGCCATAGACCAGGATCGGCTGATCGGGCAGCGATGGATCGACATCGGCCCATGTCCGCGTGGTCTGATCCTTGCCATAGGGGTTCGCTGCCAGCGCTTCGTAAACGATGCGTGGCGACAGATCGAGCATGATGCCAGCCCTGGCCGAAGCGAACGCGATCCCGTCCAGCCCGACCTGCAATTCGATGACGTCCTCGACCCCGTTGGCCCGGCATTCGGCGAATTCGGACATTTTCATCCGGCGCGATGCGTTCGCCATATCGGGTGTGTGCGCGCCGACGCCCTGACAGAAAAGCTGGATCCCGCCGCCCGTCCCGGTCTGTTCGATCAGGGGCGAATCGTAATCGGGATTGGAGCGCGCGAAATTTTCCGCGACCTGCTTGGCAAACGGATAGACGGTGGAGGAACCGACCGCGCGGATCGATCCACGCGCACCGCCGCCATCGTCGCAACCGGCAAGGATGGTGGCGAAACCGATCGCCCCGGCAAGGCAGAAGTTTCTGATCATGGAACGTCCCGTTTTTCCGGATTTGACCAATAGCGATAGCGCCGATCTGTGACATCGCCGTGACGAACGACCCCTGCCAACGGCATCGCCCGTAACAGCCAACGGCATCGCCCGTAACAGCAGGGCAGGAAAGCTGCGTATACACCCTTAATGCCTTTGTAAGGACTAGAGGGTAGGCAACAATCGATGGGGAGCGTGGGTTTGTCGAAATATCTTGCCGCCGCGATGGCGCTGCTGGCGGCCTTGCTGGTCCCGGCTGCCGCTATTGCGCATCCGTCGGGCGAGCCTTCCTTTGCGCCCACATGCCACGCCTCGACCGATGCGGAGGTCGGTTTTCCGACGATGATCGAGCGCGGGTCGTGGAACTGCGATGAATATGTCGATGATGCAGGAAACCCGGTTTCGTGGCTGCGGTTCGAATCCGATGCGTGGAATGCGGACGAACCCCCCCGCTATTTCTTCACCCGGATTGCCCGCTTCGAATCAATCGCGTTCGCCGCGATCGATGTTGACGGTGATCGCCGGATCGAACGATACGACGCCGCGGACGCCGAACCATTCGCGGCAGGGCCGGTATTCGAACTGAAACTGCCGCAAATCACCCGCGACACGCGCGCGGTGCTCGTGCGGATCGACCGGCCGCATTCCGTCCCGATGCTGACCGAGGCCCGGTTGACGCGCCTGTCGAAAGACGCCGACTGGTCCCAGACCGACATGATGCTGCTGTCGCTGGTCCTGGGGATGCTGGTCCTTCCACTGTTTTTCGACATCAGCTTTTTCGTGGTCCTGCGCGAGAAATTCGTTGCCTATCATGCCGCGATGGTGATCTCGATGATCGCCTACACCCTGCTTGGCAGCGGGCTCATCTCGGCTTTCGTTATCTTGCCGCTCGATGTTATCGCGATCGGTGCGCCGTTATCGTGGGCGATCGGGTGCGGGCTGGCGCTGTTGTTCTTCGCAGCGTTCATCGAACCATGGGCTCAATCACGCCTGATGCGGCGCATGACCGTCCTTGTCGGGATCTGGACGATGGCGGTGCCGGGATTTTTCGCGCTGCAGCTTCATGCGACGCAACCGATCGACGATGCCGGTTATTACCTCACGTTCCTTCCAGCCATCGCCACTCTGCCCCTGTGCATCGTCGGGGCATTGTGGAGAGGCAGTTTGGCGGCTCGATTCCTCGCGGTGGCGTGGCTGCCCGTGTTTCTTGCCGGGATTGAACGGTCGATGAGGGGCATGGGAGTTTATGTCGCATCCTCGACCAACGATCAAATCATCTACCTCGCCATTGCGATCGAGGTCATCGTCATTTCACTCGCGGTCGGATCGCGTCTCCTCGCTTTCCGCCGCGAGCGGGATGCCGCGGTAAACGAATCGCAGATGCTCGAACGCCTGTCGGCGCGTGATCCATTGACCGGACTGATGAACCGCAGGGCGATAGAGGACCGGTTTGCCGACCTGCGGCAACAGGGCTTTCACACCTTCGCAGTGCTCGATCTGGACAAGTTCAAGGATATCAACGATCGGTTCGGCCATCAGGCAGGCGACCGCGCCCTGATCGCCTGTGCCGAAGCCATCCGTGGCGGGGAGGAACGCGATATCGTCGCCGTGCGGTTAGGCGGGGAGGAATTCGTCATTCTCCTGCGCGGAGCTGATGCGCGTCAACGCGCCGAAAAATTGCGCCAGGCGGTCCCCGTGCGGATCGCGCGCGAAGTCGAGGAACTGGACCGGGTGGTCACCGCCAGCATGGGATTGCTCGAACTGGCACAGGATACGAACGCGATGATGAGTTTCGACGAATTGTACGCGCGCGCCGACAAGCTGCTCTACGAGGCGAAAGCGGGCGGCAGGGACCGCACCAATTACGAACGGCTGGAGGTTTTCCACCGTCCGCCCGCTCCACGACCCCGAATCGTGCCGAGCGCCGCAGCTTAACGCGGCGCGTAGCGCGGATCAGGCCATTGCGGGCAATCTCTTCGGGCGCTCGCTTTTCCGAATTTCCGCGCTCCCTATTGAAAGGGCGCAATCGTCTCGGTCCGGACCCGCGCCGGTCGGCCGCTCCGTTTCTCCAGCATCGCCCAGGTCGTGCGCGCCGAGACGATCGGCGCACCGCCCTCTTTGGCGAACTCGACCGCCCGAACGGATTTCGCGCCGCGCGGCTCCCCTTCGATCCATGTCGTGCCGGTTACGGTTTCGCCATCGGCGATATTGCCGCGATAGTCGATCTCGTGGCGCACCACGACCCAGTAGAACGCGTCGCGGTCATCCGTCCGCGCCGCTGCATCCCAATGCGCGGTGGCAAGCTGCTGAATCCACTGCACCCAAACCGAATTGTTTACGTGGCCGAGCTCGTCGATATGCTCCGGCCCGGCCACGAATTTGCGCGAAAAACGCGGCGGTTCTCCGCTCATCGTGCGGTTATCCGCCACTCTGGCTTTTGGTCATGCCCAATTGCCACAACAGGAACGCGGCTTCCTCTGCGGTTTCATACAGCGAATTCCAGCGGCCCGACTTGCCGCCATGCCCCGCGCCCATATTCGTTTTCAGCAGCAGGGTGTTGTCGTCGGTCTTGGTCTCACGCAGCTTGGCAACCCATTTTGCCGGCTCCCAATAGGTGACGCGCGGATCGTTCAGGCCGGCCGTCACCAGCATCGGCGGATAATCCTGAGCGCTGACCTGATCGTAGGGCGAATAGGACAGGATATAGGCGAATGCCGATTTGTCGGTGATCGGATTGCCCCATTCCTGCCATTCGCCCGGCGTCAGCGGCAGTTCCTCGTTCAACATCGTGCCCAGCACATCGACGAAGGGAACGTGCGCGACGACCGCGCCATATTGTTCCGGATCCTGATTGACGGCAGCGCCCATCAACTCGCCACCCGCCGAGCCGCCGCTGGCGGTGACCATGCCTTCTTCGGTGAAACCTTGCGCGATCAGGCCGCGGCCCGCATCGACGAAATCGTTGAAGGTGTTGACCCGCTCCTTCAACTTGCCCTGAAGATACCAGCGCCGGCCCAGATCGTCGCCGCCGCGAATATGCGCGATGGCATAGGCGAAACCGCGATCCACCAGGCTAAGCCGTGAAGTGGAAAAACCGGGCGGAGTGGCATAACCGTATGCGCCGTAGGAATAGAGGTGCAGCGGACCCGCACCCTCGATCCCCTGTTCGCGCAGGATTTCCTCGCGGTCCTTTCGCATCACGATGCTGACCGGAACCATCACCCCGTCGCGAGCCTCGATCATCACCCGCTGCGTTTCGTAGAGATCGGCGTCGTAGCCGCTGGGGATCTCCTGCTGTTTCAGCAGTTCGAGAGAGCCGGCGGCGACATCGTAATCGTACACCGAATCGGGCGTCACCATGCTTTCGTAGGACAGCCGCAGCGCGCTCTGGTCATATTCCGGATTGTTGGAAAGCCCGGCGCTGTAGCTCGCTTCGGGAAAGGTTATCGTCTGCGCGATTGCGGGATCGTCATACTGGCGGATCTGCACCTGATCGAGACCGTTCAACCGACCTTCGGTCACCATGAAATCCTTGAACAGGTCGAAATCGGTCAGATAGAATTCGTCCGTCCCGGCGATCACCGTCTGCCATTCGCCCGGTGCGGAAAGATCCGCTTTGGCCAAACGGAAATTGACGTGATCGTCATTGGTCAGGACGAACATTTCGCCCTCACGAATGTCGATGTCGTATTCGACGCCCTTTTCACGCGCACGGACCAGCACCTGCTCGCCCGTCGGATCGGCTGCGGGCACGAAACGGATCTCGCTCGTCTCGTTGTCGCCGGTGGAGATGATGAGGTAATCTTCCTGCGCGGAAAGGCCGGCGGTGACGCCGAAACTCTCATCCTCTTCCTTGTACAGGATGACGTCGTCGGCGGTGTCCGTGCCGATGACGTGCATACGTGCATCGAGCACGCGCCAGTTCTCGTTCGCCTTGCCGTAAACCAGCGCGCTGTCATCGGCGACCCAGGCCAGCCCGGTTCGCACTTCGGGGATTTCGTCGTCCAGCAGCGCACCCGTTTCCAGATCCTTGATCCGCGCGGTGTAGCGTTCCGACCCGTTGGTGTCGGTCGCATAGGCGAGATAGCGGCCGTTCCTGCTGATCGAGAGCGCGCCGAGGCGGAAATATTCGTGCCCTTCGGCAAGAGCGTTCTCATCGAGGATAAGAGTGCCTTCGGCATCATCGCCCGCGCCGACCGGTTTGCGGTAATGTTTGCGGTATTGCGCGCCTTCCTCGAATTCCGACCAGTAGAGGTAGTCGCCGCGCCGTTGCGGCACAGTGCTGTCGTCTTCTTTTATCCGGGCCTTCATTTCCTCGAACAGGGTGTCGGTCAACGCCTGCTGCGGTGCCATTTTTGCCTCGAACCAGGCGTTTTCGGCGCGCAGGTGGGCGAGAACGTCCTCGTCATCGATCACCGGATAGGATTTGTCGTACAGCCAGTCATACGGATCGGCGATGGTGATGCCGTGATAGGTGTAGCTGTGTTCGCGCTTTTCCGCTGTGGGCGGCGATGTGGGGGCGGCTTGCTGGGCGCTCACGCTGGTCGAATTCCTTTCGGCGGCCTGTGGCCGGTCCATGGATTGGGCCTGAGCCTGTACGATCGGGGCAAAGGCAATGATGGCAGCGCAGGTAAGCGCATGGCGGCGGAATTGCGAGATGCGATGCATTGGCGGTCGATCCTGTTTCGGTTGATAACCCTCGTTCGACACGGCCCCGTCTGCGCGAGGTCCGGTCTGAACGCAAATGTCTGGATGAAGGATGCAGCCAAGGTCAAGTCGGCGGGTCGATTAGCCCGGTGGTGCGCCCAAACGGGTGGAAACGAGCCGCCTGTCGCCTTATGTCCGTGCCGTAATCGAAATTTCAGGCGCTTAACGATGCGCCGATCCGCCAACCGTGATCGAGGACAATTCCCATGCTGATGCAGACCCACGACGCCCGCCTCAAAGCTCTCCGCGACGAATTGAAGCGGCGCGGCCTGAACGGTTTCGTCGTCCCGATCAGCGACGAACACATGAGCGAGTATGTCGGCGACTATGCCCAGCGGCTCAACTGGTTGACCGGGTTCGGCGGTTCGGCAGGTTTTGCCGCGGTAACGCTCGACCATGCCGCGATCTTCGTCGATGGGCGCTACACCGTGCAGGTGCGCGATCAGGTCGATGGAAAGCTGTTCGATTACCGCAGCATTCCGGGCGATAGCCTCGGCGACTGGTTGAAAGAGGTGAGCGAAAGCGGGGCGCGGATCGGCTACGACCCGTGGTTGCACACCTGGAATTTCGTCGAATCCATCGAAAACGACGTAGAAGCGGACGGCATTGCGCTGGTCCCGGTCGATGGCAACCCTATCGACGCGGTGTGGTCGGACCAGCCCGCCCCCTCTTCGGCGCAGGCGATGATCCATACTGACAATCTGGCCGGGCAATCCTCGGCGCAGAAACGCGCCGCGATCGCTGACTGGCTCGAACAGGAATCGCTCGATGCCGTCGTAGTGCCAGCGCTCGATTCGGTCGCATGGCTGTTGAACATGCGCGGCAGCGACGTTTCGCACACGCCGGTCGCGCACTCCTATGTTGTCGCCCATGCCGATGGCAGCGCGCAATTGTTCATCGCGCCGGAAAAGGTGACCCCCGAACTCAAACAGCACCTCGGCAACGCGGTGACGGTGCGCGATCGCCGCGAATTCGAAACCGCCCTGCGCGAATATTCCGGCAAAACCGTCAGCGTCGACCCAGATTTCGGCGTTGCGGGCATCGCCCAGGCGCTGCGCGAAGGGGGTGCAAGCTTCGTCTTTCGCCAGGATCCGACCATCCTTGCCAAGGCGATCAAGAGTCCAGCGGAAATTCAGGGTCAGCGCGATGCACAGGCGCGCGATGGCGCAGCGGTCAGCCGGTTCCTGCGGTGGCTGGAAGAAACCGCGCCCGGCGGGGAGATCGACGAACTGACCGCTGCGGCAAAGCTCGAAGGGTTCCGCCGCGAACACGGCGATTTGCGGGATACCTCGTTCGATACGATTTCGGCCGCCGCCGGTCATGCCGCCCTGCCGCATTACAAGGTCGACGAAGACAGCAACATCACGATCACGCCCGGTTCGATCTACCTGGTCGATTCGGGCGGACAATATCCTGCGGGCACGACCGACATCACGCGCACCGTATGGATCGATACCGCCAAAGGGGCGGAGCCGAGCGCCGAGATGAAGGATCGCTTCACCCGCGTTCTCAAAGGCCACATCCAGATCGACCGACTGACTTTCCCGCAGGGGACCAATGGCGGTCAGATCGACGCGCTCGCGCGGCAATATCTGTGGGAAGCGGG
>JGI12210J13797_10711031_pt1 | contig 13334 bp, 12 predicted proteins | sample ElkSlonscriptome_3_FD_13797 | JGI IMG/M metagenome (IMG submission 13797)
TCCGCCTGCAACCCGGATAGGCAATCAAATAACCCCAATTAGATACCCGACATGGATTCAAGTGCTACCCCGTTACCCGGTGCCGTCGAACAGACTCTAGCGAAAGTAGAATCAGATTTTGAGAAATCTCCCGCGAAGCCGCTCAGCGGTTTCGTCATTGGTATCGTCGCCGCAATGTCGGGGGTGTTGTTTGGATTCGACGCATCCATCGCCGCTGCCTGTGGGGGCTCCGTCAATACGCACTTCGGGATCACAAACTCCCCGGGCCTGATGGGTCTCTGGGTGGGCTGCGTCCCCCTCGGTGCCCTCTTTGGCGCGATGCTGGGAGGAAAGGTTTCGAGTGTTCTGGGCCGGAAAAAAGGTCTCCTCTTGAATGCCCTCCTCTTTATAGCAGGCATTGTTCTGGCCGCAGCCGCCCCTGGCTTCTGGGTTTTTGTGGTGGCCCGCCTTCTGATGGGGTTGGCGATCGGGAATTCGGCCGTGATCACACCAATGTACATGGCTGAGGTCGCGCCCCCGGAGAGTCGCGGTCGTATCCTCTTCATGTATCAACTTTCGATCGTTGTCGGGATTCTCGTCTCCTTCATCGTAGGCGTGGTCGTCGACAGCCTGATCACCAACGATGATGTAAACTGGAGGGTGATGATCGCCATCGGCTTGATCCCCGCTTTCATCTTTCTTTTTGGAATGTTCCGAATGCCCAACAGCCCTCGTTGGCTCATCGAAAAGGGCCAGCTCTCGCACGCTTTCCATATCCTGATCCGAATGGTGGGTTTAAAAAAGGCGAGGGAGACTTTCGGGGAAATCCATCAGGCCGCCGCAAAAAAGGAGAAAGTCTCCGTAAAAATGCTTTTCAGCAAGCTGTTCTTTCCGGTCATTCTTCTCGGCTTTTTCCTCCAATTCTTCCAGCAATCGACAGGGATCAACGCCGACATGTATTTCGGCCCTGAGATCTTCCGCGAAGGTGGATTCGGGCAGACGGCGAGCATGTGGGCGCAGGTTGCCATGGGAGCGGTCAATCTGATCGCCACGGTGGTATCGATCTTCCTCGTCGACCGTCTCGGTCGACGCAAGCTGATGATGATCGGGGTGAGCGGGATCGTCTTAATGCTTTGCGTGCAATCCTACCTCTTCCACGTCTATGACAGCAAGAAGGCAGCCAGCGTGAGCCAGCAGGCCGTTTCAAGCCAGACCGTCTCCTCTTCCAGCGCAGGGCAGACCCACGTCCTACCGAACGCCGCGACTTCGATTGGCCACAAGGGTCATCCAGCATCACAGGCGGCTCCCACTATGGATAAATCACCCGCGGCCTCTTCAACACAAACGGTCACTTATCTGATCTTTTTCAGCATCCTTCTCTACATCGTGTTCTTTGCGATCAGTGCGGGCCCGCTTTGCTGGTGTATTATCTCCGAGATCTTTCCGATGCACCTACGCGGGATCGGCATGTCTATCGCGGTGGCTGCAAACTGGCTCGTAGACTACTTCGTGAGCCAGCTCTTTCCCGTGATGAAGCAGGACTTGGGGATGACAGTGACGACCTTGATCTACGCCGCTTTCACCACTTTGGGCCTGGCCCTAGCCGCAAAATTCCTGCCTGAGACAAAGGGAGTTCCTCTGGAAGAGATCGAGCGAAACATCTACGCAGGCAAGCCGCTGCGCGAGATCGGCGTTCCTTCCGGAAAATAATCCTCCGAGGCAGACTTTACTATATCCGATCCTGAAGGCTTCCGGTTGATCCGCTATTCGCTTGGATTCGGGTCATCACCTCGCCGAGTAGGTAAAGCGATCCGGTCAATAGCACCGGCTCCTCTCCGTCCGGCAAGGCACACTTGTTCCCACCCGGGAAGCACTCTTCAACCCCAGACTCGATCACCTCACCGTCAAAACCAAGCGGGACCAAATCTCTCATCTCCCGAAACGAGAGCGCACGGGGCTGGGAGGGTTTGATCACAAAAAGGCGACGGGCGTAGGGTGCAACGACCCGCAAGACCGCTGCTGCCCTATCCCGCCCGAGGCTTCCCACCACCACCGTGAGCCTGCCCTCGGGAGTTCCAAAGGTCGCGAGCAGATTCTTTCGCAGCTCCTCTGCGCCCTCTGGGTTGTGGGTGCTATCGAGGATGATCTTCCGCCCACCGACCTCAATCTCTTCCCAGCGTCCAGCCCAGTGAACGTTCCGGAAAGCGCCGCGGACGGTTTCGGCTTCAATCGGAAATCTCGGCCGCAGCACCTCCAGAATGACCTCGGCGACTCCCGCGTTCCACCGCTGAAAATCTCCCGCAAGATTCGTCTCCGGCAGCTCCCCTTCGGCAAATCGATGAGCAACCGAAAAAATTTCGCAGCCGAGGTTCCTCGCGCGACTGCGGATCACGCGCTCCGCCTCTCGAGGAAGTCGCCCGATTACAACCGGAACTCCCTCTTTCAAAATGCCCGCTTTCTCGGCGGCAATCTTTTCGTAGGTATCTCCAAGGATTTCCGTGTGATCGAGACCTATTGAGGTGATCGCCGTCACCTCCGGAAGCACAATGTTCGTTGCGTCCAATCGCCCCCCGAGGCCCACCTCCAGAATTCCACAATCGACCTCCGCCGCGGCGAAGCAGCGGAAAGCCATGAGGGTCATGAACTCAAAAAAGCTAGGGTAATCCTCTTCTCCCTCGTCAGCAAAACGGCCCGCGATCTGCCTTAGCTCGCCCGCCATACTCACGATCTGGTCCTCGGCGAGAATCCTCCGGTTTACTTGAATCCGTTCTCCCAGATTGACCAAATGTGGGGAGGTGTAGAGGCCCGTCCGGTAACCACCTGCCCTCAGAGCCGACTCGAGCAGGGCACAAACCGACCCCTTCCCGTTCGTTCCCGCAATATGAATCGACGGGAATTCGCGCTCCGGATTCCCGGCAGCATCGGCAAACCGCTCCATCCGCGAGAGGCCCAGCTTCGACCCCCGATTTCTAAGGTTGAAGAGGAAGTCGACCGTCTGCTCAAACGCCATCATCCGATCCAGCTGCCATCCTCGACCCATTTTCCGCCCTGACCGTGAATCTTAGCGAGACTCATCTCATAGGACCAAACCCAAGCCATCTCGTCAGAGTCAGACCGATACGCTTTGACGCGGCACCGGGTGTAATCATTCTTCTCCGACCGCGACCGATAAGGATCGAACCCTTCCAGATAGTCGATCCCCCTCAGCGCCTGCCGGTTGCGCAGCTCCAGCACAACGCCTTCGATCCAGTGATCCCCTTCAAAATGAGCCGCAGGGTAACCGACTGGCAGATGAAAGACCCGCCCCCTCACCCGCGCCGGATACCAACCGAGAACCTTTCCCTCACAAAATCGCGGCCAGTAAAAACCACCGGGCTTCAAGGTTCCGTAAACAAAAACGTTTAGATCATCGAACCATCCCGGATCCCTTGGACGATCTTGCTTATTCTTTGTCATTTCCAATTTTCAATTTTCGGTTTTCAATTCAGTCGTTGACCGCCCGAAGTCCGCCGGAGAATGATTCAGGTATGAAAGCCTCCGACCTCTTTGACTTGGCGGGAGATCATCCGATCCGTCAATGGTTTCCTTTCGACGAAGCTCCCTGGCAGTGGCTTCCCCGGATTAAGACCGTTCTCGCCGATCTTGAAACGCGGCTGCCGGACTCCGTTCCGCCCGGCCTGCACATCGAAGGTCCTGTGTTTTTCGAGGGCGAGGCGAAACTCCCTCCTTTCGGTTCCATTACCGGACCCGCGTGGATCGGGGAGGGTTGCGAACTGAGGCCAGGAGTCTTTATCCGAGGCAATTTCATCGCTGGACGCGGGTGTGTGCTCGGAAATTCGTGTGAATACAAAAACTCAGTCCTCCTCGACCGAGTCCAGACCCCCCACTACAACTATGTCGGCGACTCCGTGCTCGGGACCCAGGCCCATCTCGGTGCGGGGGCCATCCTCTCCAATCTGCGCTTCGACCAGAAACCAGTGACCGTGCGAACCGCTGCCGGGACCCACGAAAGCGGTTTGCGGAAATTTGGAGCCATTCTCGCCGATGGAGCCGAGGCTGGCTGTAATGTCGTCCTCCAGCCTGGAACCGTCCTGGATAAGCGATCGGCGATTGCACCCGGCCTGGCCTATGGAGGATACCTGGAACCCGAAAACATCGCCTTCTGGAGACCGAGCTCCCGCAAAGTCCATCGCAGCGCCCTTGAGCGATAAGAAAATATTGTGACAAACTGGGGACTGCAAAATCCGTCAATATTTTTATTCCTGGTTTATTAGACACGCCTTTTGCCGTTTCTTTTCAAAATGACTGCGGTAGGTGCGTCGCCCCTTGATCCCGCCTGTCGAATCCGCTTTACTGGCGGATTCCATGTTTTCTCGCGACGCTATCCACAAGTTCTCTGACTCGGCACTTCGCCGCTGGTCGAGTCTCTTATCGCGGGATTGGGAGCACTATTTTCCGGCGGAATCATTGGAACGGGGACGGCGGTTTTATCGGAATAATGATATTGTCGAGGTGGAGCTGACCCCAACCGATTTGACTGTTTCTGTCGCGCACGGGGGTGATGAGACCTATTCGATCGTGGAGTGGTCACGGATTGGGCCTTTGGTGCGTAACTCCCGCAATGATCAGAGCCTTGGTCAATCCATCGCGATTGCGGGTCTCTATGAGGTCGAGGAGCTTCTCGCCGACCGCCTGAGCCCTCTTCCCTTCGACGAAAAGAAGAAATCACTGGCCCCAAACAAAAACGAACCGACTGTAGAAGAATCGACTTCTCCCGATCCTCCCGAAAAATCCTCTCCATCCGAAACGCAGACCGACCTCCTCTTTTTCATCGACGGGGAGAAANTGTGCTTCCGTGCTCTTCCCATCAAAAACCAGGAAAATTCACCGGACCATCGCCGCAGGGAGCGCCTGATTCAGCTCGCCCACCGGGCCCGCCGGAGCGGCTTCACGTTCAACAACAAGTCCGGAGTCTTCGAGATGGCCGAGTCAGAGAAATTTCTGAGCTTTCTCCGAAACGGAATGCCCGGGTGGAAGGATTCTTTTGCAATTCACCAAACCTCCGACGTAAACCTCCTGCACCACGGCCAGCGCGAGGTCAGCCTGCGAGCCACGGTCAGCCGGAGCGAAGGGAGCCCGGGACTCCAGCTGGATTGGACCTCCTCTCTCGGCGATGAGCCGCTCTCGGACGAAGAGATTGCCCGACTTCTCCGCCGCAAGGAGAGCCCCCTCTTTCTCGCCGGGCGCGGGCTGGTGCGGCTCGATCCCGATGGCATCGAGATTTCAAAGCAAATCGACAGTCTACCAGGTGGCCGGAAGCGGGAGCTCTCACCCTATCTCTTTCTCAGCCTCTTTCAGACGCATTCGGTCGCTTTTCGCCTCGCCCCTGAGGTCAAGCAGTGGATCGAGGATCTGAAGTCTCCCAATCCGGAGCCCCCCGAGGGGACGCCAGATTTTCTGCGACCCTATCAACGCCGAGGCGTCGCCCACCTCGCCCATCTTTGCCGCAACGACTGTCACCCGCTCCTCGCAGATGAGATGGGCCTGGGAAAAACCTTGCAGGTCTTGGCCCTCCTCAACACATCCGGTTTCGAAGCTTCTTCTCTCGTTGTTTGCCCGGCCAGTGTCGTTCCCGTGTGGATACGAGAGGCCGAGCGATTTTTCCCGGATCTACCCGTGCAAATCCTTCGAAGTGGGAACTCTTGGAGAGAATTTTCCGAGCCGACTCTCTGGGTCTCAAGTTACACCCAGCTCCGCCGACACCGCACTCACCTTGAGGAGGCGAAATTCGAATACGCCGTGCTCGATGAGGCACAGCAGATCAAAAACCCGGACGCCAAAGTCAGCCGCGCCTGCTTTGGAATCGATGCAAAACACCGAATCGCCCTCACCGGAACCCCTATCGAAAACAGCCACATGGATCTGTGGTCAATTTTCCGCTTCCTTATGCCTGATCTCCTTGGCACTCGACGCGACTTCCAGGAGGAAATCGTTCGAGACCGAAAAGCATTGGTCGACCGCGTGCGTATCCAAGCCGCACCCTTCCTCATTCGACGGACGAAGAAAGAGGTCGCCCAGGAGCTTCCCGATAAGGTGGAGTCGGATATCCTTTGCTCCATGGGAGACCCTCAACGCCGCATCTACAACCGAATCGCCGAGACGATGTTCCGTGAGTTCAAGGGCGAGTATCGACAACTTTCTGGCCAGCGAAGCCTGCACTTCCTCACGGCAATCACCCGACTGCGCCAAGCTTGCTGTGATCTGCGACTTTTGCCGCCTGAATTCAGAGAGGAAGCTGGCATTTCCGACGATATCCCTCTCGCCGGGACCAGCGGAAAACTGGAGACTTTGAGCGAAAATCTGCAAGAGATCCTCGTCGGTCCGCGCAAGGTCGTCATCTTCAGCCAATTCGTAAGCCTCCTCGACCGCACGGAAGAACTGCTCGCGCAGCAATTTCCAGAAGTTCGCCAGTTCCGACTCACCGGATCGACGCGCGACCGGGAGTCTCCAGTATCCGAGTTCCAAAAGCACCGGAAAGCGGCGGTCATGCTGGTGAGCTTGAAGGCGGGAGGCACGGGGATCACCTTGCACGCTGCCGATTACGTATTTTTGCTCGACCCATGGTGGAATCCCGCGGCTGAGCAGCAGGCCATCGACCGCGTTCACCGAATCGGCCAAAAGAAGACCGTCTTCGTCTACCGGCTCGTCGCCCAAGGCACGATCGAGGAGAATATCCAGAAGCTGAAAGCGGAGAAAACCGCGTTGTTCAAAGAAATCGTCGAATCCTCCCGCCCTCTGGAGGCCATCCGCTCTCGTTTTGATTCGATCGAGAGTTTTCTGCGCCCATCGAGCTAGGCAGGTTTTGAAAGGAAAGAGCGAGATCGAAAGAGCCGACGCTGAGTGAATCCTTTAGTCTACACGACAGACCAGTCACCCGGAATTATTCGGAAGGGAGCGGGCAAAGGTTTTTACTATATTGATTCAGACGGGAAGAAGGTATCCTCCCGAAAAACTTAAAGGATGAACCCGCTACGCGAAAAACCAGAATTGCCAGCCGTTCAAAGAGCCGACATCAATAAACCATGAACGTTTACGCTCGTATTTCTAAAGAATGGCGCCGCCGGATGCTTTTCATGTTCTTCATGATTTTCGGTTTTGGCGCCTGGTTCCTCGCCGACGGCTATATTTACTGGCCCAAGGAAGATGCCCGCTACGACGATTTTTCCAAGATCGCAGAGGAGATGATCGAGTCCGGGGATGCGGAGGATGAAGAGAGTGCCGAAGTCCGCATTGCATGGAAGCGTTACGCCGAAGAAGTCGGCTACATTGAAAAAATCCCGAAGGAACGCACCGATAGTGCCATACGCGAGCAGCGGATCATCGGCTGGAGCATGATCACCATTTCGCTGATATTTGGGATCTGGATTGCCTGGAACCACACCCGCTCTGTGAAGGCCGAGGGCGATATGGTGATCGGTGCCTCTGGCGAGAAAGTCAATTTGAACGACATCATCGAAGTGGACCGCAAGAAATGGAAGAAAAAGGGCATCGCCTACGGGATCTATGAGGTCGACGGGAAACGGAAGCGACTCACCCTTGACGATCACAAGTTTGCGGGCTGCGAAGCGATCATCCTCGAGGCGGAACGCCGGATCAAAGAGCGAGCAGCATGATGGTGTAGAGGATACGATTCCCGCCATTTGACATCTCCCTCTCTCCAATGTCCGCTAATACGACGACGTTAATCTAGTGAATTCCTTTTTCGAACCTCGCCTATCTGAATCCCGCGCCCTTTTTGAACGGGCCCATCAGGTCGTGCCCGGAGGAATCTACGGTCACACGAGCCCCGCAGCAGGTATGCCGGGGGTCTTCCCCTACTTCGCGGAATCGGCGCAAGGCTGCCGCTTTACCGATGTTGATGGGAACGATTACATTGATTTTATGTGCGGGTTCGGGCCAATTGTCCTCGGGTACAATCATCCCGAGATCGAAGAAGCGGCGGCAAAAGCCAAGGAAAAGGGCAATCTTTTCAACATGCCCTCCCGGGGATTCGTCGAGCTTGCGGAGCTCTTCGTTACCCGGATCAACTTTGCGGATTGGGCAGTCTTCGCGAAAAACGGATCTGATGTGACGACATGGGCACTGCAGGTCGCACGAGAGGCCACGGGGCGGAAAAAGATTTTAATGCTCAAGGGTGCCTACCACGGGGTTGATGCATGGTGCGCTCCCGGGTATGGCGGAGTCATCGAAGAAGACCGGATGCACATCCACCGATTCGAGTGGAACAGCATCGACTCGCTCACCGGTATGTTGGAGAGCCTGCGGGATCAGGTCGCAGCTGTATTCGTAACCCCCTACCATCATCCCTCTTTCGCTCCCTCGGAATTGCCGGAGAACGGATTCCTCGAAAAGATTCAGAACGCTTGTAACCAAGAAGGAATCGTCATGATCCTCGACGACATCCGCACCGGATTTCGTCTCCACGCGGCTGGTTCCCATCAACGTTTTGGCTTTGAGCCGGACATTGCCTGCTATTGTAAGGCGATTGGAAATGGATTTCCCATTTCGGCGGCCGTTGGCCGCGAGTCCCTCAAGACTGCCGCCGCAAAGGTTTTCCTCACCGGGAGCTACTGGAACAACGCAGATGCGATGGCAGCTGCAGCCACCTGTCTCCACGTGCTCGAGAGGGATCGCGTCCCAGAAAAAATTGAAGCAGCCGGTGACCGCCTGTGCCGTGGACTCACAGAAATCGCGGCGAAACACGGTTTCGATTTGAGGTGCTCCGGCCCTCGGGCTGCACCTTACCCTTTTTTCGCCGATGACCGCACCCTCCGCCTGATGCAGGATTTTTGTGGACGTGCCGTGCGAAAGGGAGCGTTTTTTCATCCGCACCACAATTGGTTTTTGAGCGCAGCACACGACGAGGCATCGATCGACGAGGCGATTGGGATTGCGGGGGTCTGCCTTCAAGAAATGGCTGCTCAAGGAGCCGGCCAATGAATGGGTTAGCAGATCGGATCGCTCTTGGGACGAAATCGGTGGAGAGCCAGGTCGCCTTCTTTGAAGACCGCTTCGGCTCCGTCGAAAGCGAATGGAAAAAGGACAATAGCCGCGTGACCGAGGCCGACTACCGAATATCCGAGAGAGTTTGTAATGCGGTTTCTGAAACATTTCCTAAAGATGATTTTTGCAGCGAAGAATCTGGACAGAAAGAAACGCAATACTTGGATGCCCAATTTTGCTGGGTCATTGATCCAGTCGACGGCACGAACAACTTCGCCATCGGCCTTCCCAACTGTGCGATTTCCCTCGCCTTGCTTGAGAACGGCGATCCCATCTACGGCTGGGTTTACGATTTCGCGGGCAAGAGATTGATTCACGGCGGTGCGGGGCGCGGGCTTTTCAGCGGACACGATCCGCTCACTCCACGGAAAATCGGTAGAGAAACCGATACCCCGATCGGAATCCAATTCCCTCTCCCTTCCAGCCAAATCAACAATCTCCAGGGTCTGTTCTCTAAAGAGCGAATTCGATCATTTGGCTCTGGTACGATGATCGGCACTTACGTCTGCCTGGGCCTTCTCGAAGGGGCAATCGATTTTCGAGTCAAAGTTTGGGATATCGCTGCTTTCGTCGCGCTCTTCAAAGAAACAGGTCTTACCTATCAATTCATCGGTAAATCCCCTTTCCCGCTGCGTACTTTTGATCTCGAGATGGATCCGACCCCTTACGTGGCGGGAACCACCGCCTTTCATGATCGGATGAGAAAGAAGGTCCCGACCTACCCCGAGTTCGAGTAACATCGGTCAGCAGAATCACCGCCCCATGAAGAAAGAAGAAGGACAGTCCGGGAATCCAGTTCCCGAGTTCGAACAAAGCGAAGAACCTCGTGCTCTGGGAGACACTCTACCGCGGAATTTGCTGGAACGACTCTTTCTCCTCTACCGTCCCGTAGCTCCCTTTTTCTTTCTCGCCTCCCTCTGTCTGCTGGCATTCGTGATTTTCACCACCCTTTCCGGAGGAAAGAAAGACCTCTCGACGCCGGAACCATCCAAATCCGAACAGCAAGAGATCATGGTCGCCGAGAGTGATGCCTACCTAGCGGAAGACCTTCGCCGCGAGGCCGACCTTCGGGAAGCTCTCATCGAGGCCAGAGGGGGCCGACTTTCTATTGATTCTTTGCGATCAAAAAAGATGAATGGAGTGGTCCGATACCGTGGGGAGGAGAATGATTTTTTCATCCTGGCGATGAAGCCGGATCGAGCGGTTGTCCGGATCCTCAAAGAGGAAGAGCAAGTCAGCATGGGCTATGATGGAGCGAAATTCTGGAAGGTGCTCGATCCCCAGAACGAGCCCAGGTTTGCGGAAGAACCTGATGAATTCGACCGAAACATGATTCAGTCAATGGGCAGAATCAGCGAGCCACTCCTCTCACTTTTCATCGAGGGTCGTGGAAGAGTCGTCGCCGTAGACGACGGTAAATTCGAGGATATCGCGACGATCCGCGTCGCCTTTACTGATGGCTCGGGCGACACCTACGATGAGGTGGATCTAGCCGCATCCGACCTCTCGCTATTGCGTTGGGAACGACAGGATGAATCAGGAAACGTCCATATCCTGAGATACGGCGGATACGAGGAATTCGATGATTTTCGTCACCCGACGCAAATCGAATACTGGAAAAACGGGGAAAAGGAGTTCGTCGCCTCAATGGACGACGTCGCCTTTAATTTTGGAGCGGTTCAAGTTCTGTTTCAGGATCCTCTCCAGAAAAGCTTGTCCCGCTAAATTACCAGCGAAGGACTCGCTCAAAAAATCGTCTTGCCTCTTCGCTTGCGGCGGAGCGAATGACCTCTTTGGGCGATCCTTTTTCAGTAATTACCCCGTCATACAGAAACCACAACTCATCAGCGACTTCCTCTGCGAAGTTGATTTCATGCGTCACCAGCACGAGATCCCGCCCATCGTTTCGGATTTCGCGGATCGCCTCCAAAACCTCGTAGGTCATTTCGGGATCAAGCGAAGAAGTCGGCTCGTCGAAAAACAAGAGCTTCGGTTCGAAAGCCATGGCTCGCGCGATCGCTGCCCTTTGTCGCTGACCACCCGAGAGTTCCCCAGGCTTTTTGTGTAGATGCTTCGAGAGCTGAAACCGATCAAGATAATGTTCCGCGCGTTCCATTGCGTCGCCCTGAGAAAAACGGTGAACCGTCCGCAGCGGAAGCGCGATATTCTCCACCGCCGAAAGATGTGGGAATAGGTTAAAGGATTGAAATACCGTCCCTACTCGCCGGCGGTAGGCCAACAAATTCTTCTCGGAGAACGACATCCGCACATCGTCCCAATAAACATCCCCGCTACTCGGACGCAAAAGACCCGCAAGGATCCTGAGGAGCGTCGATTTCCCGCCACCTGAAGGACCGACAATCGCTAGGACCGAGGGCTCTCCACTTTCGACGCTCAAGTCACGCAGGACGGAATCTTCCCCAAAATTCAGGTCCAAATTTTGCAGCCGTAGTCTCATGAAGGATGCTTCAGGCGGGCCTCGAGATAACGCGAAAACATCGAGACCGGCAACGTAAGGATCAAGTAACCGATGGCCAGTGGCAGAAAGCTCTCGAAGGCGCTGAAGGTGAAGGAATTCACCTCCTGCGCATTCAAAGTCAGCTCGCTCACCGCGATAATCGAAAGCAACGAGCTGTCTTTGATGAGCGAGGCAAATTGTCCGCTCAGCGGCGGCAGCGACTGCCGCAGAGCCTGTGGCAAGACCACATAACGCAGTGTTTGTGACTGGGTGAAACCCACGGCCCGCGCACTCTCTCGCTGGGAAGAAGATACACTCTCGAACCCCGCCCGGAAGATTTCTGCTATATAAGCTCCGGCAAAGACCGAAAGGACGAGAATCCCGACCACATACCGATTCGAGATCCCATATCCATCCGCCACAATATAGAAAAAGATCAGAATCTGAACGAGGAACGGCGTCCCCCGAATCAATTCAACATAAAGCGCCGAAAGACTACCCACAAAGTAGATCCGCGAGGATCTTCCCAGCGCGACGAGAAATCCGATCCCCACACTCAAGAGCAATGACACTGCCGAGATCCAAAGCGTTGTAATCCAACCGTCTAAAAATTTTTCTCGATAGACCCATACACCGTCCCAATTCCACGAATAGTCCAACTGAAAGAACGCGAAGCTGAAAAATCCTGCCAAAAGCACAAGGGCTGCGAGCCATCCCAAAAACAGCCCCAGGTAGGATACCACCGATCCCGCTGCGGTCGGGCGTAACAGAATCGAACGGCAATCGATCATCTTTCCCGTAATTTCCTCAAAAGATAAACGGATATCCCATCTCTTTAAACGCTTTCTTCTGCTCCGACAGATACTCCGTGCCTAGTTCGTCAAATCCCCCCTTTTCTTTAAACGCGATGAGAAATTGGTTTACCTCACTGCGGAGCTTGTCGTCGCCTTTTCGAAGGCCAATCGCCCAGTATTCCTTGCGAAACGGGTCCAGGATCGCCCGCGTCGTATCTTGATTGCGTTGCCAATGCTTGAAAACCGACATTTGGTCATAGATAAATACGTCGGCCTTACCCTGGACGACCTCCAAAACCGCCGCCGATTCTTTCTCGAGAACCAGAATATTGGAGTCCGGGAGATTCCTAACCGCGTAGAGATGTCCCGTGGTTCCTTGTTTGACGGCAAGGGTAGAATCAGAATCAATCCCCTCAATTGAATCGATATCACTTTCCGAATTTACCAAAAGGGTTAGTCCAGTCGTTAGATACGGGTCAGAAAAATCGATGGCCCGCGCACGCTCCTCCGTCCGAGTCATCGACGAAAGGATGAGATCAATCTTGCCCGTCCTCAAAGCGGGAATCAGTCCCTGGAAAGGAGTATTGATAATCTCAACCGGTCGATCCAGGTAGTCGCCAAGTGCACGCGCAATCTCCACACTCACCCCGTCGGGATTGCCTGATTCGTCGGTCATCTCAAACGGAGGATACGAAAGCTCCATTCCCACCCGTAGAGGCCCGCCGCCAGAAGAACCGAACAACGAAGAAGTGAAAAAAGCGAAGAGCGAAAAACAAATCAATTTTTTGATCATAAACTTCGTCGAAGCGTAAGCTCTCAGTCAGAAAGAACCAAGCAATTCGGGAACGGTAGATAAAAAGATGCCAATTTAACCGAGATCCAACTCAGGTTGTCCTTTGACCAGACGGTCAACCGCCACCACCTGCTCCAGAAAAGCTTCGAATTTCGACAAAGGAAGTGCGCTTGGACCATCGCAGAGCGCTTGATCCGGGTCGGGGTGAGCCTCAAGAAACAAACCGGCAATCCCCTGCGAAACACCG
>JGI12210J13797_10203613_pt1 | contig 13333 bp, 12 predicted proteins | sample ElkSlonscriptome_3_FD_13797 | JGI IMG/M metagenome (IMG submission 13797)
GTTCATCTGACCGTCCGGCTTGTGCCTTTCGATCATTACACTTCCGAGCGGCTGACTAGGCCCTACTCGGGAGAGCTTCCCGCTTGCGCGGTTCTCTCACAGCGGGCAACCATTGCCAGGTCACCCAAGTCTTGCATTGCAACATTCTCCGGTCTGGCCGAGCGCAGTAGCGATCCCGGTTCTGCGTCTTGGATTGGATGTCGGACTTCGTCGGATACCGAGCCGGATTTGTCTTTGAGCTAAAGCAACAGCACCGTGGCTTCACCGATCTGTTTGCCCTCGTCAAGAAATCGGGTAGAAAACGTTGGCATGGTCTTGGCTTCGTCAGGGTCGTTGCAGTGGCGCATGTTGGCTTCTCCAATCCTGATGCCATCCTCGCGAAAGCGGGCCGAAAACGACTGCATGGTCTTAGCCTCCTCGGGGTAGTTGTGTTGGTACTGCTCATCCTCGCCTTCGGTCAAGCCTGCATAGATGTCGATGAAATCCGCATACTTGAGCCGCTTTTTTGGGTCGGATTCCAGTTCCATGAGCCCCCGGACCGCACAAGCATAGACATGGATACGCTCCTCGCACCGGCAGCGCATATTCGGCAGATTGAGCCGCGCGACCAGGTTGTCGCTGTCGCGCCAGGTTTGCCAAGGTAGGGCATTGAGCGTGCAGTTCAGGTAGCTGAAGGTCAGAAAAGCGTGGCCGTCCCCACCCAAGGTCAGCGACTCGGTGCGCTCGCCGCCGTGCAAGAATATCCCCACGGGCACCAATCGCTGCGTCCGAAACATCTCCGACAAGTCGAGGCAGTAGTGGGCGACGTACCGGGATGACGCGAACTGACCGATCGTCCTCGGTCGGCCATTTAGCACGGCTGCGCTCTTCGGAAAGGATGCAGGTCGATAAGAGTCTGCACGCGGGGGTCCAGGCAACGGCGCGTTGGACGTCGTTGTACTGGTGTCAGTTGTACGCCTTGCGCTGGCTCTTGCTGTTGAGCCAGTGCCGCAGAATGCGGGTGGCGTGGTAGAGGTAGCGATCGCAGCAGCGTGGGTTGTCCGTGATGGCGTAGTGGATCGGGGTCAGCTAAATGGTGACCCCCAGAGCGGTGTGACCCCCAGAGCAGTGCGCCCCACTCATTGCCGGCGACGATGACGTCGATCGTCTCGTGGCATCTTCACCTTGGTTCTGAACCCCAACTAAGGTATACCGAGGGCCGCGATCTCGGCATCGCATTGTGCCTCATTAGAGAAGCCGTACTCAATGGAGATGCGTCCGGCGTCTTCCGATTGCGCCGTGGCGCGCAGCACGATGCGAGCCAGTTCATCCGCCGGTTTTGCCCCCGTCGCGCGACTCCAAACGCTGAACAGATAGCGCTCGTTCTGCGCCAGGGACTGCATCCAGCGAGCTGGCTCCGCGAGCGTGGAGCTGGGCAGCAGCAATGCGGTTCGCCGGTGTGGGCCATGGCGGCTATCCAACTCTGCCTCCAAATCCTCAAACGTCTCACGCAGGGCCGCGCCGTCGGCGGTCGTATCCACCTTGGCTCCGAACGCCTTGAACCAGCACAAACCAGTCTCGGAACCTAGCCGCGCCCGGAACTCGACAAAATCCTCGCGCGGAGCCGGCACTTGCTCCAGTACGACCGTGCCGTTGTTCCAGTCGCCCGAAACCATCGCCAACTCCGCCTCATCAAGCCCCATGCGCAACCCAAAGGGTCCACCCGCGGCAACGGGTCCATCAACGACATCGTCAGCGTCGGTGACTGCCGACAGGGCGCGGGAGGCCGATGATGCGGGTACTGGTTCGGGTTTAGGGTCGGCCTTGGGTATGGGTGTGGGTGTGGGCTTGGCTTTGGATTCGGGCTCCCTTTGTGGTTGGTCGTCCGGCGCTTGCGCCGATGCAGGCTCCGGCATCGCTGCACGTTCGGGTTCTTTCGCGGGCTGAAACGCCAGGTGCGGGCTCCCTTCCTTGCCCTCGCCACCCGCGGGCGAAACCAGGTCAGACTCGGCAATGAAGAGACCCAACCCCGTTCCGACCCCGATGCCAATCAAGGCGACGATGCCCGCGAGAAGCAGCGCGCGAGACGCGGGGCGCTTTGGCTTGGCGGCCAGAACCTGAGCCGGAGCCGGAGCCGGAGAAGCAGCCGGAGCCGGAGCAGTCGCCAAAGCCGCCGGGCCGGCCAGGTCAAACGTTGACAGTCCCGACGAATCATCGGCATCGTCGACGCGCTTGATGTAGACCACCGCGCCGGCCCGCGTCAACGCCCGCACATACTTGCGGGCCTTTGTGTGTTCAAGGTTGCTCTTCAAGACCCGCGGACCTGTGGAGAACAGCTTCGCGATTTTTTGCTGGTCGACTTGATAGAGGCGGGCAACGGCCCGCGTGACGTTATCAAATCGCTTGTCAGGCCTAATCTCGCCGGTCAAGTACAGGTTGTAGCGTTCGGATCGATCCATTGGTCATAGTCTGGCAATGGCGGCTCCGTCGGAGATAGCGCCAACGGGTCACAATTGGGTATATTGCAACATTTTAGAGTTAACGTCAGCAGAAACACTCATGAGTGAACATCAAACAAGGCAGGGAATTACCGAACGCGTCAGCGTGGCTGGCGGGGAACTGGTCGACTTCGTCAAGGGCCTAGTCGCCGACGGCAATGTACGACGCATGGTTATCCGCAAGCCCAGCGGAAAGACGCTGATTGAGATCCCGATGACCGCGGGCATTGCCGCAGGAGCCGTGATCGCGCTTCTGGCTCCGATTATAGCTGCCATCGGTGCGATGGGTGCCCTACTGGCCAAATTTGAGGTAGACATAGAGCGCATGGACGACGATAGGTACCTGAATCAGGACCAGGATCTAAACGACCACAAGCGCTGACGCGGACCCTAGCACGACCACGACATGAACGGTGGCACGACCGGCCGCCAATGCCCTGAGCCAGCGCGCGAGGCAGAAAAGTGCTTTTGCACCTCAATCAACCGACACAACCCCGGAGAGCAAAACAGAGTGGAACAGATCAAGAAATCCGACAAGCATCTGATCTTTAAAAAAGGCTCTGGCCGCTACGCGGTCAAGGACAGCAAGACCAAGCAATGGATCAACGGCGATGCAAAGGCCGACATCCTGGTTGCCGAAGCCTTGATCACGCGGTCACAGCCGAAGCCGGCTGCCCCTGAGACATCGGCAGAGACCCCGGCTGAGACACCGGCCGAGACCGCGGGCGAATCCGCGTCATAGCGTCCGGAGCCAACAACTCGGAGCAACCGCCGCCGCCATGCGCCGCTGTCACCATCCGCGCCGCCGCGACAGACGAGCAGCGTGACAAGCAGCCAGTGGCTGGCGGCCCTTGCATCCGCGACGTTCAGACCATTTGGACGCCGCGCCCTGGTGGGCGGCAGCCAACAAACCGACGGCATTTCTCATGACAGTCGCTCGATATTTTTTGTTCTTGACCATCCTCTTCGGATGGCATTCCGCGGTCATCGGTCAGGACATCGCCGAACTACAGACCAAGGTCGACGCCCAGATCGCGGAGATCGCGTCCCTGAATGCGGTCTTGGCCGAACGCAAGAAAGCCGCGACCCGATTCGAGACGGATCTCGCACGATTGCGCAGCTCAACCGACGAACTGGAACAGCAAAAGACAACGGCCCTCGAGGCACTCAACACCCAATTTGAGCGCTTCATCGCGGACCCGACGCTGGACCTGTCGAGCGATCAAGGCACCTACGCTGAAGCCTTCGCCGCACTGCAGCGACATCAGTCGGCGATCGAAGCCAAACAAGCGGAAATCGCAACAACACGGCGGCAAGTCGAACGGATTCAGACCGATACCATCAACGCCGAGCGATCCCTCTCGGAACTCCGGCGGGACTACGATGTTGCTAGGGCAGAACGTCTGCACCGTGAACTCAACGTCGAAGGCGACATCCAAGTCAGCAACACCATCAGATGCCAGCGCGACGAGACGATTGCCGCCTGCATTGAGCGTGGCGCGGACGCCGCGCTGGAGTTGGCCAAAGAGCGATTCGCCGACCGCATCTTTGCGACCACCACCGAGGCCGACCTAGTCGCTGAGAATCGCAGCAGAGCCAGCACGCCACCGGCTGTCATCACGAGCGAGATCGCAAACAGCGGCTTCAGCGGGCAGGGCGACTACTTCGTCGAGTTCGGGGCTCGGATGCGCAGTGAACCCAGCCAGGCCGAGGCCTGCGCTCTGCTTGGTTTCACCGCGGCACAATGCAGAGGCGACGGCACAACGAATAACAGCGCGGCCTCCCTACCCTCGCCGGCGCCACCAGAGGTCGCCACCGCAAGCCCGCCGGAGGCTGTCGGCACCGAGGCCGAAGTCGCGGGGACAGCGCCGTCCGCGGAACAAGCAGAGGACGTTTCAGACGGCGACCACATGCTGACGGTGCGCTCCGATGTCTACTACGATGAGGTGCTTATCGACGGCACCAGCTATGGCTCAACGCGACTGGACGTCGTGCTGCCGGCAGGTGAGTATGAGGTCGAGGTCAGAAAGCCTGGCTACCAAAGCTACAGGCGCCGCATTAACCTGAACAGCAATCAGACCGTTATCGCGGAGTTGCCCGAACAGGCCAATTGATCCTCACCCGAATGAGCAATTCGATGCTCACAAAGCCCAATGGCAGGAAATGACAATAGCACCCGATGACAGGACCCAGGCCCACCCGGCAACTCCGACGCCCAAAGAGCCGCGGCGCCCGGTATTGGGCGTCAATGATGCTTCCAGCCTGGATCAGGTCGTCCTTGACCCGCTCCCTCATCCGCCCTCTCATCTGCACAATCGTCTGCACAGCCATCTGCAGCCTAGGCAGCACAGTTCGTGCCCAAGGCATCGAACCATCGGACCAGGACCAACCGCCTTCGCTTGAGGGCGAGGTCTGGCAATTGGAGGAGTATTTGACGGCCAACGGCCTCCGGTCCGTACTGACCGGGACCGGCAGCCGATACGCCGTGTTCGACAACGGACGCTTCCGCATCAACGGCGGCTGCAACACCCTGAACGGTAGTTACTGGCTTGAGCGGGACCGGCTGATCTTCTCGCCGCATGTCGCTTCCCTGCTGCTGGACTGTCCGGACACACTGTTAGCACAGGAGCAGACCTTGCTCAGCCTATTCGCGGCGGTGGAGCGAATCTCCACCTTGACCGACCGGCTGAATCTGGTTGACGCAACCGGTCAGACCCTATTGACCCTGACACGGCCAAAGGCAGTTCCTCTACAAGGGCGTACCTGGCAACTGAAGGCCTATCGCGATGCCAACGGGGCCATCGTCTCGGCGCTACCGACACCCGCCTTCAGCCTCGAATTCATTAGTGCCAGCAATCTTGAAGGCCGCACCTGCGACACCTATCGAGCCGTCTTCACCCGCGACGAACAGAATCTCAGCCTCGTCGGCCCAGTCGCGGTCAGCCGTCAGGGCTGTCCAGACTCCGAAGCCGCTTCTCGGCAAGGCATCGACTATATTTCCGCGCTGGAGCAGGTTCGGGCCTACCAGGTGGATACGGAAAAGCTGCTGCTTCGCGATGCCGACGGTCGCATGCTGGCTCGCTTCGAACCGGCCGACGATGATTTTGCAACAGATCCCGCCGCGAACGGCAGCGACACCAAACTCCCCGTCGCACCCAAACCGCTGCTGCCGACCCTTCGATGAGGCCAAGCCATCTTGACTTGATATCATCAGGGCGGGACGCCTTGACGACGCACGGGTCGCGAGCGGCTGGCCGGGACCATGCTCAAGGCTGAGCGTCGCTATGGAAGTCGGCGCCTTGGAGCGCCGAAACCATCAGCCAGTCCAATCAATGCCCCCCACCCTTCAGCGCCGCGACCATGCCTTCAATGGTGTCCTTGGCGTCACCAAAGACCAGCGACGTGTTGTCCTGGTAGAACAACAGGTTGTCGACTCCAGAATAGCCTGGGCGCATGGAGCGTTTGAGGAAGTAGACCTGCCGCGCCTTGCCGGCCTCTAGGATGGGCATCCCGTAGATGGGGCTGCTCGTGTCCTGCTTGGCCGCGGGGTTGACGACATCATTGGCACCGACCACCAGGGCAACATCGGTGTTTTGGAACTCTGAGTTGATCTCGTCCATCTCCAGCACCTGGTCGTAAGGGATGTCTGCCTCGGCCAGCAGGACGTTCATGTGGCCCGGCATGCGCCCGGCGACCGGGTGGATGCCAAACTTGACCTCGACGCCGCGCGCTTGCAGCAACTCCATCATCTCCTTCACGGCATGCTGGGCCTGGGCCACGGCCATCCCGTAACCGGGCACGATAATGACCTTCCCGGCATCCTCCATCCAGTAGACGGCGTCGTCCACCGAGGCCGATTTGACGCCCTTTTGCGCCGCCACGGCACCCGCGCTATCGCCGCCGCCGCCATCGGAGCCGAAACCGCCAAACACCACGTTGATGATGCTGCGATTCATGGCCCGGCACATGATGAACGACAGGATGGCGCCCGAGAAACCGACTAACGCACCGACGATGATCAACAAATTGTTGTGCAGCGTAAAGCCGGTGGCCGCGGCCGCCCAGCCGGAATAGCTGTTCAGCATCGAGATCACGACCGGCATGTCAGCACCACCGATGGGGATGATCAGCGTGCCGCCCAGCACAAAGGCCAGCAGCGTCATCAGCACCAGCGACAACAGGCTCCCAGTCATTGCAAAGTGCACCGCCAAGGCCAGGGTCGCGAGGGCGATGCCGGCGTTGAGTAAATGCTGGCCCTTAAACTTGATAGGCGCCCCGCTCATGATACCTTGCAGCTTGGCGAACGCGATCACCGAGCCGGTGAAGGTGATGGCGCCAATGACGATGCCCGCGGACAACTCTCCCATTAGCACCGGGTCGAGGGCGTCGGCGGCGCGCTTGTTGAGGAAGGTGCCGATGGCCACCAGCACCGCGGCCATACCGACGAAGCTGTGCAGCGCCGCTACAAGCTGCGGCATCGCCGTCATCTGGATGCGCAACGCGATGACGATACCGATCACGGCGCCGATGCCGACCCCGGCAACGATGAGCCCGTAGCTCTGTACCTCGCTCCCGGCGAGCGTCGCGCCAATGGCGATCACCATGCCGAGGACGCCGAACCAGTTACCTCGGCGAGCGGTTGCTGGATGCGTCAGCCCTTTGAGCGCGAAGATGAACAGAATTGCCGAGGTCAGATAAGCGACGGCCTGGTGATTGGGGTGGAGTACAAAATCCATCTGTGTGCGCCTCTATTTCTTTTTCTTAAACATCGACAGCATCCGGTACGTGACCAGAAAGCCGCCAAAGACGTTGATGCTGGCCAGCAATACGGCCAAAAATCCCATGGAAGAAGCCACAAGGCCGGCCTCCTCAAGCCCGGTCACGAGCAACGCGCCCACGAGCACGATCCCCGAGATGGCGTTGGTCAGCGCAACCAGCGGCGTGTGCAGCGAGGGCGTCACGCCCCAGATCACGTAATAGCCGATAAAGCAGGCCAGCACGAACACATAGAGTGCTAGGATGGATTCGGACATCCGTTTGGCTCCCGATTAGAGTGATAGAGTATGATCCCGCGCCGTTGGTGCGATTTGACCCTGATGCCTAGATGAGTCTCAAGCTAAGGTCTGTCCTGCGGGTCTACGCAGGGCAACCCAGCGTGAAACAGGACGCGGTCCAAGGTCACGGGAAAGGTATCCGGCTCGCCCCCAGAGACAGGCTGGTGCGGCGAACTGGATGATGCAGCCGACTTGCAGCGCGACGGTCACCCGTCGACGAGCATCGCCTTGGTGATCTCGTCTTCGGCTAAATCCTTGAGCTCAAGCTGCGCGTCGGGCCCCGTGCCGACCTTATCGACCATGATCTCCAGCAGATTAGACAGGTTCTTTGCATAAAACGCGCTCGCATCCGACGGCACCATGGACGGATAGTTGGTATGACCGACCAAGGTCACGCCATGATGTATCACCGCCTGATCAGGCTCAGTTAGCTTGCAATTACCACCATTTGCCGCGGCCAGGTCGACGATCACCGAGCCCTCGCGCATGCGCTCTACTACGTCCTCGGTGATCAATTCCGGCGCCGGCCGACAGGGGATCAACGCCGTGGTAATCAGCACATGGGCCTTGGCCAACTCATCCGCCAACAGCGTCTGCTGCCGGGCCTTGGCCTCGTCGGACAACTCCTTGGCATAGCCGCCCTCCCCTGAGCCGCTCTCGCCAAGGTCCAATACGATGGCCTTGGCACCTAGGGACTCGATCTGTTCCTTGGTTTCCGGACGCACGTCGTAGGCATACACATCGGCACCAAGCCGACGTGCCGTCGCAATGGCCTGCAGCCCCGCAACACCAACGCCGAGCACAACCAGCCGGGTCGGCTTCGCAGAGCCGGCGGAGGTCATCATCATCGGGAAGAAGCGCCCGTAGTGCGCAACCGCCTCTATCACCGCGCGATAACCGGCAATATTGCTCTGCGACGATAGGGCATCCATCGACTGCGCGCGGGAGATGCGCGGCATGCGCTCCATGCCGAGCACCCGCACATTGTTCTCGACCATACGTCCGATCAACGCATCGTCGCCGCAGCTCTCGAGCAGGCCGATGTAGATCGCACCGGCACGCACCGCGGCGGCCTCTTCGTCGCTGGGCCGGCGCACCTTCAGCACGATATCCGCCTCAAAACAGGCAGAGCGCTCGACCACTTGCACACCGACCGCGGCATAGGCGTCATCGGCAAAATGCGCGGCGACCCCGGCGCCGGTCTCGAGCAAGACGTCGAAACCCGTGCCGATCAGCCGCTTCGCGACCTCGGGCGTCGTCGCCACGCGGCGCTCGCCCTCCACCGTCTCTTTTGGTATTCCAAGTTTCATTGTTTATCTTGACCGTTCGTTATGCTCATCGCGCCCCCAGTAGCCAGCAGGGCAGCTCACCTTTGCGGCATTATCGTTGCTCGACTCGATGATCACAAGCGAACGCCTGTTCGGCGGGGGCCCGCCTCGGGGCGAGATCATCGCGGCGAGGCGCCGCTCCTACGGGTCCGCGGCTCGCGGCGAGGCGCCGCTCCTAGCGTCGGCGGGCCTTGGCGAAGGCATCGGCCATGGTGCCGGCCGCGGGCGCCTTGGTCGCCGAGGCTGGGTCGCTCGGACGGCCGCCGGAACCTTGCTGGGCGCGGTTACCCTTGGCCCGCTGCTTGCCCGTTTTTCCGTCGCCGCGTCCTGTCGCAGCCGCACCGGGCGCAAAGCCTTGATCGGCGCGTTCTGGAAGGCTCGCATTCAGCCGCATGCTGAGCGCGACCCGTTTACGGTCAAGATCGACCTCTAGCACCTTCACCGTCACCAACTGTCCCGACTGGACCACCTCATACGGGTCTTTGACAAAGCGATCGGCAAGCATGGAGATATGCACCAGCCCGTCCTGGTGCACGCCGATATCAACGAAGGCACCAAAATTGGTAACGTTAGTGACGCTGCCCTCCAGCACCATACCGGGCGCCAGGTCGGCCAGGGTCTCGACGCCCTCTCTAAATTCGGCGGCGCGAAACTCCGGGCGCGGGTCGCGGCCGGGTTTTTCAAGTTCGGCCAGGATATCGCGGACCGTCGGCTCGCCGAATCCGTCGTCCGCGAAAGTCTTCGGCTCAAGCCGGCGCAGCGTGGCGCCGTCGCCGATCAGGGCACGCATGTCCTTGCCGGTGCGCTCGGCAATGCGCCGCACCAGGGGATAGGCCTCCGGATGCACGGCGGAGGCGTCCAGAGGCTCGTCGCCGTCGGTGATGCGCAAAAAGCCCGCGCATTGCTGAAAGGTCTTCTCGCCAAGGCGTGGCACCTGCTTGAGCTGAATCCGACTGCGAAATGCGCCGTTTTGCTCGCGGAACTGTACAACATGCTCGGCTGTGCTCGACGCCAGGCCCGAGACCTGCGCCAACAAGGGCACCGAGGCCGTATTGAGATCAACACCGACGGCGTTCACACAGTCTTCGACCACCGCGTCCAGCGAGCGCGCGAGGCCGGCCTGATTCACATCGTGCTGATACTGGCCGACGCCGATAGACTTGGGCTCGATCTTAACCAGTTCCGCCAGCGGGTCCTGCAGTCGGCGGGCGATAGACACCGCGCCGCGCAGCGACACGTCCATGTTCGGGAACTCCCGCGACGCATGTTCAGACGCGGAGTAGACCGAAGCCCCCGCCTCGTTCACCACCAGCGAGCGCAGCCCCAGCTCCGGATGCCGCTTGATCAACTCGCGGGCGAGCTTGTCGGTCTCGCGCGATGCGGTGCCGTTGCCGATGCTGATCAGCTTCGTGCCATGCTGCTTGGCCAGCGCCGCAAGCCGAGCGATGGAGGCATCCCATTCGTTCTTTGGCACATGTGGATAAATGGTGTCTGTATCGACGGCCCGACCCGTGCCATCGACCACCGCCACCTTGACCCCGGTGCGCAAACCCGGATCGAGGCCGATGGTTGACAGACGACCAGCGGGCGCAGCCAACAGCAGAGCCTTGAGATTCTTAGCGAAGACGGCGATCGCCTCGGCCTCGGCGGCCTCCAATAAGCGCCCCTTCAGATCCAGATCGAGCCGCACCAGCAGCTTGACGCGCCAGGTCTTGCGCACCGTCTCCTTGAGCCAGGCATCACCCGGCCGACCCTGATCGACAATGCCGAAGCGCTCGGCAATGAGATGGCGACAAACGGCGTCCGGGTCGTCGCCATCGCCGGACAGCAGCTCCAGACTCAGGATGCCCTGATTGCGCCCGCGGAATAGCGCCAACGCACGATGGGACGGGATCTTGCGGATCGGCTCGCGATAGTCGAAATAGTCAGAGAATTTGGCCCCCTCGGCCCCCTTGCCGTCCAGCACCTGAGAGACCATCACCCCCTGCTCCCAGAGCAATTCCCGCAGACGCCCGGCCAGCGCCGGGTCTTCGGCGAAGCGCTCCATCAGGATCTGCCGGGCACCTTCCAGCGCAGCAGCAGCGTCGGCGACGCCCTTGCCAGCATCGACGAAGGCCGCGGCGCAGAGCTCCGGCGTCTGCTCCGGCTCATTCAGCAATCGATCCGCCAAGGGCTCCAACCCCGCCTCACGGGCAATCTGCGCCTTGGTCCGCCGCTTGGGCTTGTAGGGCAGATAGAGGTCTTCCAGCCGCTGCTTGGTCTCGGCGGCCTCGATCTCGGCACGCAGCTCATCGCTGAGCTTGCCTTGCTCGCCTACGCTCTTCAACACCGCTGCGCGGCGGTCGTCGAGTTCACGCAAATAACCAAGCCGCTGCTCCAGCAGACGGAGTTGGCTATCATCAAGGCCGCCGGTCGCCTCCTTACGGTAACGCGCGATAAAGGGCACCGTAGCGCCGTCGTCGAGCAGCGCGACCGCGGCCTCGACCTGTTGCGGATGAGCGGAGAGTTCTTCAGAGAGGACTTGAACGATGGACTGCATGCTGCCGTTTTAACGAATTGAGGTAACCTGAGGGACGGCTATTCTAATCCACGACAGCGTCTACGCGGTGAACGCAGATGCCTTGCTTGCTGCTGAGGCTTGAGCTCAGGCCCTAGCCCAGGCCGCGGCGTCCACCGTAGACGGCCATCACAGACTTCAGCTCGGCAAGCAGCCAGGCCCGCTCCCGGCCATTGAGATCGGCGGTTTCCGCAAGCTCCCCGCCGCCCTCAAGCACCGCGATATCGTCCCACACCTGCCGACACCCCTTCTCACAGATCCGCTCAAGCCGCGCCTCAAGCAACGGTTCTTGCAATACAGCCAAAACGCCCTCCTCTTGGTCTGAAACGCGACATCAGCAATCGATAATATACTAAGTCTAAACACAACCTGAGCGGCGGTTCCCAGATGACGATGTTGGTCCATGCCCAAACTCAGATCAACGAGCCCAGCCCGAGCTTTAACTCATCCAAGGCGCCACTATATTAGGGATAACCCCTACTGCCAGCGATGAGCTATCCACGGATTAGTCATCACCAGCTTCGAGGCGAGAGCGTTGAAAACACTAACCGCTACAACACTATCCGCCGCAATCTTGCCGGCGATGTTCGTGTCTCCGTTGCTGGGGCCGCTGCAACCCTTTGGATCGGGACCGGACGGCTGGATGCTGTTGCCCGGTTCGAGCAGCCCCAGCGCCATTGTCGCGCAACGACCGAGCACCGATGCGCCCCAAGCGACGGCGGCACAATGGCTCGGCACTGAAAAGGCGATCAACGAAGATCTTCGCTGCCTGGCGTTGAATATCTACCACGAAGCCCGGTCCGAATCGCGCAAGGGGCAGATCGCTGTCGCCCGCGTGACCCTCAATCGGGTTGAATCTCAAGCCTTCCCTGACTCCGTCTGCGCCGTCGTCAAACAGGGCGGAGAGAAGCGCCACCAGTGCCAATTCTCCTGGTGGTGCGACGGTAAGTCGGACCGCCCGGTCGATTCACGAGCCTGGCGGCGCTCGCTTGAGATCGGCAGGCAAGCCCTTGCAAACAAAGCAGCCGATCCGACCGAGGGCGCCCTGTTTTACCACGCCGATTACGTGAAGCCGCAGTGGTCCAAGGTCTTTGATCGCACCGCGCGCATTGGTCGCCACCTCTTCTATCGCCCTTCACGAAAAGGCTGATTGACCGCGTTCTTGGTCGCGTTGCGCCTATTGAATTCGGTTTGGATCGCGGTTCATTAGCGACTTGTTCGTGCACTCGGGAGTTGACTGCGGACGCGGCCGCGTTCCGGGCTACTGGTGCCTCCCGCTGGGCGGGAGCTTCGGCTGCCAGACCGGGTGGTTTGCGTCTGTTGGTTTAGTGACGTCGTTGAACTACCGGCCTTGGCGGCCTTTGTCGACGTAGGCTCGTCTTGCCCGGCGGACGGGCTGCCAAACCTTGACTGGGACCTGCCGGCGCCTGGCTGCATTGACGAATACCGTTGCTGTGCGGCGGTGCGTTCGGCCTCGGCTGGTGGTGGGTCGACCCTGACGGTTTCCACTTGATCGGACGGTGCGTCCGGGGGTGGAGTCGAGGAATAACTTACGACACCGTCGGCGTCTAGGCTCTTGTAGATCTTTTGTGCCATGGCGGCGCCGGTGTTGAACAACATCAGGCCCCATGCGAGGATACATGCCAGGGCCGGGGCCGGGGCCGGAGCCAACATCGGCATACTGAGTGCGCGCGGTTTGTTCAAGTTGGAAGCTCCCGCCGGTTTGCCGGCTGTGGTGTCAGCGGGGTTCCGGACTGGCGTTGCCAGGTCCCCATCCCGCCGGTTGATTAGGTGCTTGCAGGGCGTCGAACACTGCCGCCGCCATCTCAGCTCAGAATGCGCCGGTTGAGCCGGCCGTGATGATTGACAGCATCTCGCCGTTGATGCTGATGGCAATGGCCTGGAGCTCGGCGGGCA
>JGI12210J13797_10112506_pt1 | contig 13330 bp, 9 predicted proteins | sample ElkSlonscriptome_3_FD_13797 | JGI IMG/M metagenome (IMG submission 13797)
TCGTATGATCGACGGAGTAGGGCGATGGGGAGGCTTGCACGCTGTGAGGTGATCGATCCGGGCGAGGTGGCGGTCGCTCACGTCATGAATCGGACGTGCCGGAGGTGGGTTTTGTGAAGAAGTTTGGCGACGATCCAGTCTCAGGAAAGAACTTCGATCACTGGAAAGTCTGGATTGAGAAGACGTGCTGCGACCCCTGCCGGGGTCGTGGTGACTTTTCAGGGGTCTCGGGATTCCGTGGGTGGCGGCCACCCACGGCTAACTTCTTTGACCCTGCCGGGTCATGAATCGGCTTGATGACGGAATAGAAACTTATCGTCTCGACGGCCCGGCAGACGGCCAAAGGCTGAGCTTAAACGGGGCCGGACGCCCGAGCATGTCCCTCCGCTGTTGAAACGTCTTGGTCTGGAGACTTCGGTCTGGTGTGAGTTGGTCAGCGATTTCGGCAAGTTGTTCTGCATGGTCGCCGGCCGGTGCGGTCGAGTCGACGCCATGCGAAGTCAACGCACTCACCGCCGCTGAACCCCGCGATCCGAGACTCACGGGGCCGGCCGGGCTCACGAGTACCAGAGAGTCCGGGCCCTTTGAGCGAGCCACTGGACGCATCCGGGCAACTCTTGACGCTCTCTCATCGCACCACCCAGCCATCGGCACCGCCCCCGGCCTTGCAACGCTTCTGACAGGCCGCTCTGCACCCCCGGCAAACATGCTCTGTCTTTGTTCCATGCTCGACGACAAGCCGCTGACGCCAGAGGACATCTGGCCTGCCCGCGGAGAATGGGGCCAGCCTTAGTTCAAACCGCTGACGCACCAGCTGCAAGCTTGATGGCCTGAACACCGCGGGCTCGAGCTGAAGGCGACAGGGCGCAGAGGACAATGCCTCGGCGGAGTCACAACTGGCGGCTACATCGTCGGCTTGCAGCACGTGCTGTCGGCGTGAAAAAAAACAGCAGGCGAGTGTCGCAGTTGTTTCTTCGGAAAGCAGGACGTCTTACACTGGGGAGAAGGTCCACCCGCGGTGCGCCGCGCGGCGTTTCTTCTTTTCTGCTCTCCTGGATTCTGATTGTGATGCTATTCCTATTGAATTGGCGGCACGCCTCACGCCTGTTGGTCATCCTCGTTTCGTTGGCATGCCTGCAGCTACACCAGGTCAGTCGTGGCGAAGACTCGGTTGAGCCCACCGCCACGCCCGTTATTGTCCACACCGAGTATCTTCCTTATCCGGAAGAACACAGTGAGGCCATGCCGTTTCAATTGTGCCGCGAACTGGTTCGCCAAGCCTTCATCAAGACCATTCGGGATGACTTTCGGTTGCCGGTCGTGGATCAAACGCTGGGTGAATCGCTAGCCGATGACGAGGCGGCGATTCACTTGGCAGTGGTGGAACGCGCGAACTTCCCCGAAAAGACCTGGCATATCAAGCTGGTGGTTCTGGAGCCGGGCGTGGACACGTCGAACCTTTGGGATCGTGACAACGTGTGGGAAAAGAAGTTTCAGTGGCGTCATAACGCGCGGATGTTTCCGAAAGCCTCTTCGGTTTTGAACGCAAGCTCGCAAGCGGAATTTAAGGAGGCTCTGACCATGGCGGGACTGCAGCCTGCGCCAGCCGCTGAAGGCTCCGCGCCGGAGGTTTCTTTGGGCATCGAAGACAGCCTTCGTGATGTCAACTTCGTCAGTCAGTTCGCGGCTGTTCGGCAAGCCCATCAAGCCATTGCCGCAGCAGGCAAAACGGATCCCTGGGTCGAAGTGTTGGTTCGCGGCTACGCCAATCTGTCGTTGCTGACGCATCATCAGTGGAATGCGGCCAGCGAAGCTTTTGCCGCGCGGTCGTTTCTGTACGCGCAAGAGCTAATCGACGCACCGGAGGTTAGCGAGCGGGCTCTGTGGCATCATGCTTATGCTTATGCCATTGGCGGTGTCCATAATCAAGGTCTCGACGACATTAAAGAAATTAAGAAGCTACAGCGTCAGCGAGCAAAGCCGGAAAGAGACTCACCCGGGGAGCAAGCCGAAACTCCACCGTCCATTGATCCCGAGTGGGGAGAGTTGCTTGATCGACTGTGCCGCTGCAACCGCGAAGGTTTGACCGAGTTTGGCCAGCAGCACCCCGAGTGGAACCCCTGGGCCGTTCGGCTGCGTTTCTTTTTGACCAGCACTTATGGGTACCACGACTGGATGTTTGACGAAATGGATGATGTGCGGCAGGCGTGCCCGTTCGCTTACGGCGTTTATGCCAAGCTTGTCAGTCCGATGTCACCACTGGGCGTCAAACGGACCGGTGCCGCGGAGGCCCTGGTTGCTTTTCGCCGAGGCACCAGCGAAACGCTCAGCGAACTTTCCGAGTTGCCGCCCGGCATCCGAGCGGTGATTGACCAGAGCGATGCGGTGGAGGATCAAGGAATTTTTCCGGGTCGGCGTTTTTCCACCAGCGATCTGTTCCCAAAAAAACCGAGCTTGGCTGCAGCGGCGCTGCGAGCGACATCAACGGCGGATTCCGCGAACGGCCTTTCCTGGTCGGTGCTTGCATATCTGCTGGAAGAAGAATTGTACGTTGAGATTGCACACTTTTTGTACATCAGTACCGATGCCACAGAAACTTCTTTGGACGAAATTGTCGATCAGGCGATTCCGTTGCTGCAAGGCCACCGCTATCTGGGATTCATCAAGTCGTTCAAGTACTCCCGACGCTTGCAATGGGATTCGTTCGCCGCATGTTTCGCGGACATGGAAATAGTCGATCCCAGCTGTCTCATGAGCCCCATCCGCTACATGGCATACAAGGTTCCGTACGCAGGCGGTGCAACGGTAAGCTACGTCATCTATAGCGGCAGCAACCGGAACTTCACCGTTTACGGCATGGTTGAAAAGGTGTTTCACCACACGCCCCTTAGCCGAGACTGGATCCGCACTGAAGGGCATCCATATTACCCGATGGTGGCCAATGAGATGCGACAGATTTCCCGCCATCTGGAGCTCGCCAATCGGATGCAAATTGGGATCACCAGCAAGCTCACGGAAAAGAGGTTGCAGCAGTGGGAGTCCAAGATTCGAGACGACCCAGACTCGTGGTTTCAACTGGCTCTGCGCTATGAAGAATTTGGCCAACCGGAAGAAGCCCGGAAGGCACTGGAGAAGTCGCTGGAACTCAAACGCACACGCTATGCGACAAAACAACTGGCAAACTATTACAAACAAGAAGGCGACCGGGAAAAATGGCGTTCCCTGTACCTGGAATACATTGAGAAAACAGAGTCACTTGGATTGTCCCACGCCTCGGTTCACGCATTGATCGCTCAAGACTATATCGAGTACGGCCAATGGGAATTGGCTCAACCACACGCCGACTTCGCGGCGCGGACGTATTCCGCCTCGGGGCTGGCGTTGGCCGCGAAAGTGGCCGAAGCACTGGCCCAGTGGGAAAAATCAGAATCGTTGATCCGCGCGTGTAGCGAACACTACCCAAGTGGGTCTGGCGATTATTGGTTTTTGTGGTGTGTGCGCACCGGCCGTGGCGACCGTCAGGCTGCCAGAGAGTTAGCGGAACGAATGATTCTCAGTAGTGGTCCAGAGAAATCTCGGGATCAATGGGTCAAAATCGGGGCCTTCCATTTGATAAACCAAAACCCGAGGGAGGCTTTGCACGCTTACCGCCAGGCTTTCAAGTTGACTCGTTCACCGACCTGCGCGTTTATGACGGCTCAATTAGCAAGGAAGTTGGAACTCGCCGGCGTCGGGGAAGAGACCCTGAGACAACTGGGCGCCGAGTTGGACGAAAGAGAGGCGAATCTAGAAGCCGCAGGAACAGAAGCCAGCGGCGAAGATGCAAGCGGCAAAGAAAAAGCGAAAGCCGCGAAGGCAACCTGGGAAGGATCACGCGTCCGTGACCTGGCTGTGATTTCGGCTGCCCGGCTGATCGCCAATTACATCGCTGAGGGGGAAATTTCCGAGAAAAACGAAAAGGAATTGGAAACACGATTAGCTGAGTTAACCGAGGTCACCCGCTCGGCGTTCTGCTACTTCGTAGCTGTGGAGTTAGCAGAACACGATCAGCATGCGGAAGCAGAAAAATTTTGGCGTCGTTCGCTGGTGCTTCCACAGCGTGACTGGCTTTATGCGACCCTCTCAGGCCAGCGGCTAGCCCGAATTTACGGCGCCTCGCGGCCGGACAACAAGCCACTGACCGAAGAGGATATCTGGCCCGCCCGAGGCGAGTGGGGTCAGCGCTAGACAGAGTCGCTGGCGAAGCAGGGATTCCGTGGGTGGCGGCTATCCACGGCTACGTTCTGCGGCCCGCTGGGGTTGGGCAGGCGGGGGATGTCGCTGACTGGATCGGTGGACTGAAGAGATCGTGCGTTTTATGGCTCTTGACCGGTCTTGATTTCGCCGAACAGGTGGCCGCCTTTTTCGCCGTGCTGCCACGTGCCGGCGTAGCGACCGTTGTGCAGCAGGACTCGGGCCGAGAACGTGCCGAGGCCTGGTATCCAGACGCTGTCGAGGGTGATCACGGGCGTCCGGCCGGACCATAGGATCGGCAGGTCCATCGGGAATTGGCCGTCGGTGTCGCCGTAGCGAACGGCGACTGTCAGGCGGTACATGTTTTCCTGAGGCAGCTTTTGGCACGACTGGATGCGATAGGACTCCGGTTTCGGCGTCCGGTCCTCGTTCCCGTCGACTGTGAAGTTTCCGGTGAACGTTGCCCCGGTGAGGTAGTTCGCCAGCCGTTGCTCTCGAGGCTCGGTTTCTTCGCCGCGACTCTCGGTCGCCTGGGCCGGTTTCGTTTCTTGGGCCGGGGGATCGGCCGAAGCCGTCCCTCGCCAGCCGGGCGATGCGAGCATTAAACAACAAGCGAGGGCACCATAGGTGGTGCGATTCGACGTGAAGCGTTTCATCGGAAAATCCTGGTGAGACGAAAGGCGTGGGCGTAGGTTCCCTTATGGTAAGTCGCTGGCGGGGACGGGTTCAACGACGTTTCTCCCAAGTCGGGAGGCCGCCCGGCACGTTTTGGCCTGCGCGAGGCTGCCCGGTGAATCGGTTCCACGAATCCGGTGCGGTAGGAACTAGTGTCGGGCGTTAAAGTATCGGTTTGACGGTGGACGGTTGGGCCGGTGGGCCGGAAGAAGTGTGTTTGGTGATCGGCTTAGGGCCGGACGGGTAGTCGGTCGCGAGGAACCATTCGGCCGTGCCCGAGTCGGCCGGTGAACTGCCCGTCTCTGGCCGACACGTGGCCGCGGCAGCAGACCAGGGAGGGCCGGCCGGTCAGGGTGAACCCTTCGAAGGCGTCGTAATCGGTGTTCATGTAGTGCGTCGCTGCGGAGATCCGATGTTCGGCCTCCGGATCCCAGACGACCAAATCGGCATCGGCGCCCGGCTGGATCGTCCCTTTGCGGGGGAACATTCCGAATCGTTTGGCGGCAGCGGTCGACAGGGCGTCGACGAAGCGGTGCAGATCGATCCGGCCGGTCCGCACGCCGAAGCTGTATAGCAACGCAGCTCGATGTTCGACGGAGGGGATGCCGTTGGGGATTTTTGTGAAATCCGATTCGGGGGGCCGCCCCATTTCCTTTTGCCCGGCGAAATCGAACGGGGCATGGTCCGTCGCGACGGTNGCAATGACGCCGGCACGGAGGGCGTGCCAGAGGAAATCTTGATGTTCCCGGCTCCGCAGTGGTGGGCTCATCACGTACTTTGCGCCTTCGAAGTCGGGCTTTTCGGCGTCGGTGGCATCGAGCACGAGGTAGGGAATGACGGTTTCCAACGTGACATCGACACCGCGATGGCGAAACGGCAGGGCGGCTTCGATGGCGTCGCGGCAGGACGTGTGAACGATGTATCCGGTCGCGCCGGTCGACTGCAGGAAGGTGCAGAAGTGGTGGACGCCCGCCGCTTCAACCTGCACGGGTCGGGACGGTTCGTGAAATTCAGGGCCTCGTTTTCCTGCCGCGACCAGTCGGGCCTGCAGTTGGGCGACCAGGTCCGCGTTTTCGCAATGAGCCGTGACGACGAGTCCGAGTCGGCTGGCCAGTTCGCAGGTCCGATAGAGCTCTTCGTCGCTGACGCCGAGTGCGCCTTTGTAAGCGAGGAACACTTTCAGGGAGGGAACACCGGCCTGGACGATCTGTTTGAGTTTGGCTTCTGTCGAATCGTCAAAGTGGGTGACCCCCATGTGAAACGAATAGTCACAGGCGGCCAATCCTTCGGCTTTGGATCGCCAGCACTCGAACGCTTCGACGGGATCTTCCTGGCGGCCCGGGCAGATCATTTCGATCAGGGTCGTGGTTCCGCCGACCAGTGCGGCGCGGCTGCCGGAGGCGTAGTCGTCTTTGGCATGCGTTCCCATGAAGGGAAGATGGATATGGACATGGGGATCGACGAAACCGGGGAAGACGTATTGTCCGGACGCGTCGACGATTTCACCGTCCTCGACCTCGTCGCTAGGAATCGACGGGGCGACTTTCGCGATCTGTTGGCCGGCGACGAGCACGTCGGCTTGATAGTGCGAATCGGGGGTGACGATCGTTCCGTTTCGAATTAACAGGTTCATGGGGCGGTTCAATTCCCCACCAAGGCGTCGGACTGTTGCACGAATTGATCTTCGTCCCAGTGTTCGTCGGCAGTGATGCCTTTGGCGAGCCCTTTGGCCGCTCTCGCCTTTGCCGCTTGCCGCTCGGCTTTGGTGGCGGCTTTCGCCGCGGCTTGTCGGGCGACCAGGTCGGCGTGGGTGGTGAAATAGGGAAGGGCGTGACCGCGGAACTGGTCCACCGTGTCGAAGCCGTGCTGATCCATGAAGGCAAGTAGTTGGTCGGTCATTTTCCGGACCAATTCGTAGCCGTGCTTCATCACGCCGGTGCAGACCTGGACGGTGTGGGCTCCCAGGAGGATGAACTCGGCTGCATCGTCGCCCGATTCGATGCCGCCCAAGCCGGACAGCGTTCGGTCGGGAAACGATTGGCGGATCAAGGACGCGACTTCCATGTTCATGCGCAGTGCGATCGGTTTAATCGCTTTGCAGGAATAGCCGCCGGCGGTGGAGTAGCCTTCGACGGTCGGGAGCGGCCGGAGCGTGTTCAGGTCGACGCCGATCACCGAGCGGATGGTATTGATGGCGGAGATCCCGTCGAGGCCGGCGGCGAGTGCGGCGTGGGACGGGTCCTCGATGCGTGTGACATTCGGGGTCATCTTCGCCCAGACCGGCTTCTGCGTTGCCTGGCGGACCCACCCGCAGACCTCGGCCAACACCGTCGGGTCTTCTCCCATGGCGGAGCCCATTTTTCGTTCGGGCAAGCCGTGCGGGCAGGAGAAATTGCATTCGAACATGTCGACGCCGGCTTCCTCGCAGCGGCCGATGATTTCGAACCAGGCGTCCTTGTTGTACTCCTCCATCACGGACGCGATCAGGACACGATCGGGGAAGCGTTGTTTAATCTCGCGGTACTCGTCGAGCCATCGCTGGAACGGCATCGTCGAGATCAGTTCGATGTTCTCCCAGCCGTAGGGTTCGCCGGCGGCGTCTTTCAGTCGGCCGTAGCGGGGCGCGACGTTGATGATTTTGGAGGCATCTAGACTGACGGTTTTGGCCGAAGCGGCTCCCCACCCTTCGGCGAACGCGCGGCAGATTACTCGCGCGTTGGTGCCGGGCGGTCCGGAGCCGATCACGAACGGATTGGGAAAGCGAATTCCGTTGACAGTCGTTTCGAGCGTGGGCATGAGGGGGACTCGCGTTGGGCGGTGACGCAAGCGGCCGAATACCAGGAGGCAGCCGTCGTCGCCCACCAAACCTACCAAAACCGAAGGAAATAGGAGAGTCGCCCGCCGGAGCGTTCCTGGGCGGCGGGCGCAGCGACGACGGTACGGCGGCTGCCGTGTGTCGACGACGGTGTGTCGACTACGGTGCGGTGAGTGAGTCGTAGGTGTCGGGGCGGCGGTCGCGGAAAAATTGCCAGATATTGCGAACTTCCCGGATCATGTCCAGATCCAGGTCGCCCACGACGATGGCATCGTCGTCCCGCACGTCTGTTTGCGCGACCATTTGGCCTCGGGGGTCACAGAAGTAACTCTGGCCATAGAACTCGCCGATTTGCCACGGGGCTTCCACGCCGGGGCGGTTGATCGCGCCGACGAAGTACTGGTTCGCGACGGCGTGAGCGGGCTGTTCCAATCGCCACAAGTACTCGCTCAGGCCGGCGACGGTGGCACTCGGGTTGAAGACGATTTCGGCGCCGCCGAGTCCCAGGGCGCGGGCGCCTTCGGGGAAGTGGCGGTCGTAACAGAGGTACACGCCGACCTTGCCGACGCGGGTGTCGAAGACCGGATAGCCGAGGTTGCCGGGGCGGAAATAGAACTTTTCCCAGAATCCCGGTTCGCAATGCGGCAAGTGAACTTTTCGAAATTTGCCGAGATAGGCGCCGTCGGCGTCGATCACCGCAGCGGTGTTGTAGTAGACGCCGGTGAGATCTTCCTCATAGATCGGAACGACCAGTACCATCGAATGTTTCCTGGCCAGTTCCTGCATCAGCTTGACCGTTTCGCCGTCGGGAACCCGTTCGGTGAGTGCGTACCATTTCGCGCTCTGTTCGGCGGGAAAATACGGTCCATAGAACAGTTCCTGCAGGCAGCACACCTGCGCCCCCTGCTCGGCAGCCTGGGCGATGAGGTCGACGTGTTTGTCGATCATCGACTGGCGAATCACCGCGACCGGGGCGTCACCCGGTTCGGAGAGTTTCGCTTGAATCAGGGCTGCCCGAACGATGCGAGTCATCAGTGAATTATTCCGTGCCGGCGGGAGGTCGCGAATCGTGAATGAAGCCGAGGTGCAGTTCGAAGTGGCGACACTGCAGCTGCCTATGTTGCTCGTCGCTCAGTTCGCCGAAAAGTAGGTGGGGTGGAAACCGATCACACTGTTGAAAGCGTTGCATGCTATCGCGAAGGCTGGTCATCGCCTGCTGGAGCGGTACGTCTTCGTCCGACCACAGCAGCGGTTGGGCTTTTTGTGGAAGCCGCGTCCCGGGTTTCATCGGTCGATGGATGGCCCTTTTTCGGACCAATCGCAGGACGGCGCGGAGTAGGGACGGGACCGCCGGCCCCTGGCGGTCGCCGGTGACGATCTGGAGGGTACGTGCCAAGTGATCGATGATCTGTCCGTGAGAGAAATTTCCGCTAGTTCGGGTTCTCGTCTCGGCCAGCCGTTCCGCCTCCGCCATCGCTTGGGAGGTGCTCTCGAAATAAAGCGTTCGATGTTCTGGGTTTTTCACGTGACGCGTTACGTTGGCGGTGATGGAGGGATTGATCGGGAAACGTGATGGTGGCGGTTTCCGTTGGGGGGAAGGAACGAGCGATCAATAACTGGCGGCTTTCCTTGCCCTATCTCGAGATCTCTCCCGGCGATTCCCGCTGCGCGGGGCCGGGAGAGAAATATCAAAAGGACAGTTAATGATCGCTCGTTCCTAACGCGTTTGAGGGACGCTGTTTTCTAATGGTAGGCTTCGACCGGCAAGACCATGATTTTCCCGTCGCCGATCCGGCCGGTTCGGGTGACCGTGACGATTTTGTCCAGGACTTCCTCCAGCCGCGAGTCGTCGACCCAGAGGGTGATTTCGACTTTTGGCAGGAAAGCTTTGGAGTATTCGGTTTCGCGGTATTGATCGAGATAGCTTTTTTGCCTCCCGTAGCCTTTGACTTCCAGCACACTGAGGCCTTCCAGAGGCGCCCGACGCAGGGAGGCGAGGACTTGTTCGGCCAGGTGGGGCGGCACGACGGTGACAACCTGTTTCATCGGATCGGTTCTTGCTGGTGTCAGGCGGGCGATTTCCGTCAAGGGAGACCGCTCGCTGTCGGCTTGTGGTAACGCTTGCCTGTCCGCCTAACCGCCTGTCCGCCGTCCGTTTTCGCGGGGTTTATTTTCGCCGTGCCGCCGGTTCAGCCCGCGTCTCAGACCGCAGCGGCCTGTGCTTTTTTCGTTGCAAGCAGTTCGGCGATTTGGACGGCGTTGGTTGCGGCACCTTTCCGCAGGTTGTCACTGACGCACCAGAACGCGATCCCGCGGTCGGAACTGATGTCCTCTCGAATGCGGCCGACGAAGACGTCGTCTTTGCCGTCGCAGTCGCGGGGCATCGGATAAGCTTTGTTGGCCAGATCGTCGACGACGGTGACGCCCTGGGCGGCACGCCAGAGATCTCTCGCCTGTTCGGCGGTAATCGGATCTCGCGTCTCGACAAGGATCGATTCGCTGTGTCCGATCGCGACCGGGACACGGACGCAGGTGGGGCACACCTGGATCGAGTCGTCGCCCATGACCTTGCGTGTTTCCAGCACCATTTTCATTTCTTCGCTGGTGTAGCCGCGATGCTTTTCCGAGCCGATTTGGGGGATCAGATTGAAGCCGATCGGGTGCTGAAAAGTCTCCGGTTGGTGGGTGTCCCCTGCCAACGCGGAACGGGTGCTGGATTCCAGTTCGACGTTGCCGGCGAGTCCTGCGCCGCTGGTCGCTTGGTACGTGCTGACCACCACGCGGCGGACGCCGACGGCGGCGTGAAGCGGGGCGAGGGCCACCACCATTTGCGTGGTGCTGCAGTTGGGGCTGGCGATGATCCCTTGGTGGTGGTCGACCGCTTCCGGGTTGACCTCGGGCACCACCAGGGGCACGTCTTGGTTCATCCGCCAATAACCGCTCTCGTCGACCACGACGGCACCGGCTTTGACAGCCCACGGGGCGAATTCGGCCGAGACTTCGTCGGGGGTGCTGGCGATGACGAGGTCGACGCCTTCGAATGCGTCAGGGCCCAATTGTTCCACTTGCAGGGTTTGGTCGCCGAAGGTGACATCGCGTCCGGCGCTGCGGGCGGAGGCCAAGAGTCGCAGTTTGCGCATCGGAAAGTTCCGAGCCAACAGTTCGTCCAGCACGATCCGGCCAACTGCACCGGTGGCCCCGACCAGGGCAACGCAATCAAACATGAGTTTTTCGTAAGTGGAAGGTTTCGGTCTTGGGGCGATCGGGTACCGAGAGGCAGACGGGCCGCCCGGGCCCGCGGAGGCCCGACGGTGCGAATCCGACGATACGACTTCGACGAGGTAGATCTCGACGAAGGGAATCGTAATCGGCGAGCAGGCGTTTCGCCAAGCGTCTGCGCGGCGGATCGGCGATCGGTTGGCGTGCCTGTGAATATTGGCGCGCCTATCGAAAAAAGCGAAGTGACCGGTTTGTGGCAGTCAGTTGAGGGCCGCTGGGCGGCGTAAAGACTGACCCGCCGGCGCGGCTATGGATCAGCGGCGTGCCATTCGCCGGGCGATCGCTTTTTCCGGAAGCGGCATGATTTTGGCGGCTCCTCCGGTGTTGTACAGCAGGTCATCGCGGCTGGGTTTGGATTCCGCGTCGTCGTAGGTGACTAGGTAGGCGCCGAGTTGGACACCGTTGTCGTGGTAGACGGGGGGCCAAAATTCTTCGCCCCGCAGTGCCAGCGTTTTGGCCAGCAGGCGGGTGGCACGTCCGGAGAAGCCGCTGAGTACCATGTCCAATCGGCCGAGCGCTTCTCGGAACAGGTAAAACACCAAAGCGGTGTCTTTTCCCTGGCCACCGGCATATTCCCAGGTGCCGTCGTCTTTCTCGTAGTAGAAGCCTGGGACCGGGGCGTCTTCATTTTTGCTGAGCCGGGTCCCGGCCGAGGCCGCCCCGGGTTTGGGGTCGTTATCGCGGTACCGCAGGAAAAACGGGCAGCTGCGTGCCGAGACGTCATCGACGTCGTCTTCGGTGACGAACGGGGTGCAGCCGAAGGCGTCGGAGAAGAGTAGTTCGACGGCCGGGTTACTCTTGACGCTCCCGACGCACACGATGCCACGGTCGCCGGAGCTGTCGACGAACCCTTCAAATACTTCGGTGGCTCGGGTCCGGGCGTCTTCAAGCGAGACTTGTCCTGGGCTCCAGACCAGCGTTTGTTGAATCCGGTCGGGCATCGGGACGCTACTTCCGCGGCCGGGCGATTCCGATTCCGACTCGTTGGCCAGGTGTTTGGCGACACCGCCGAGCGTGGAGATGCCGTTGAGGACCTCACCGACCAGGACGGAGTCGCTGGCGACGACCATGGCGTTTTCCGGCGAGTCGCTTCCTTCCGCCTGCCGAACGCCGACGACGATTTCGATATCGCTGCGGCGTGCGAGCAGTTCCCAGAAGTTTTCCGCGTTGACAGCGAACAGGGCACCGGGAAGTTGATCCGCGGTGGCGTGACCGTTATCGATCAGGTAATCGCACAGCCGTGAGAGCGCGTCGAGCGGGATGTACTTCGCTTCATTTTTCAGGAGGGACGCCACCTGATGGCGATCCAGCCCGGTGTGCTCGACGATCGCTTTGATCGTTCCGGGGCGTTTGCGGCGGTCGGGCGTGTGACCCAACAGTTCGGCCAACCGAAAGGCGTATCTCATAGGAACCCGAAAAGCGAAAGAGGAAAAGGGTTGGGATAATGTTGGTCGCACCTCAGCGGCCGTGGCGGCCGCTGACCAGCTTTGTCGTTCGACTCGGCTCGACCGTCCCGCCGCGTGTCGCGTCGGATTCGCTAGCCGTCCCTGCCAGCATCTTGTCCGAATCGCACGTTGGCGAACAGCGGTCGCTTCGTTTGGCACGATCGCTGCCCGTCCGGGGATCCCCCTACTTTAGCCGATCGTCGAGCGGGGGAAGGGGCAGTGGGGAAGAATCTCGCCTAATCGGTGGTTTTATCGCCGTTGAGGGACATTTCTGCCCCAATAAGCGACCGCATCGTGTCGTCGCGTTCCGGCATTCGAAGACGAACAGCGTCCCGATGGTCACCTCTAAGGGATGACCAAACCGGGTCGGCACGATGGTTGCCCGCTGAATCAGCCGCGAGAATCCTTCCTCGTGTTGCCGGTGGAGTCACCAACGAGCCGCGAACACGAGCGAGCTAGTGGTCCGTCCTAGGTAGCTTTGGGCCTTCGTTTAAATAGGTTCGGATGGGAGGGGGGGCGGATCCGAGTCGCGAATCTTTCGCTTTCCGCTGGATTGCCGCGTAAACTATCGAAAGGGTTCCCCCGTGTCCCGACGTTTACCCGTCTCCCGACGTTTACCCGTGTGTCCCGACGTTCACCCGAGAACAGGAAGTTAGAAACTTGTCGATTGCCTCGACCGCACCGTCACCGGGCTCTCGCCCCGTCGAAGCGAAACCCGATCGGGGGCGGCTCTCCGCCACCACCTCGCCGGTGGATCGTTGGATTGACGAGCGGATTGAGGCGGCGAGGATGGCGTTGTGGCGAGCCGAGCTTTCTCGACGCTTATTGATCGCGGTCATCGCAGCGTTTGCGGTGCTGCTCAGCTGGCTGGTTTGGGACCAGT
>JGI12210J13797_10080273_pt1 | contig 13327 bp, 13 predicted proteins | sample ElkSlonscriptome_3_FD_13797 | JGI IMG/M metagenome (IMG submission 13797)
ATCAGGTTTCAGGTTTCAGGTTTCAAGATTCAGCTTTCGCCTTTCGCCTTTCGCCTCGTTCCTTGTTCCTTGTTCCTTGTTCCCTGTTCCTTGTTCCTCAACCTGTCACAACCAGCCCTGATCGCGGGCGATCCGATAGGCCTCGATCCGATTCTCGGCCTGCAGCTTGCTCATCGCCTCGGACAGATAGTTGCGCACGGTGCCTTCGGCCAGGTGAAGCGTACTGGCAATGTCGGCATTGCTCGCCCCCTCGCCGGCCAGGCGCAGCGCCTGGCGCTCGCGTTCGCTCAAGGGGTCCTTGCCGTCGAAGGCCGTGAGGGCCAGCTCGGGTGCAATCACCCGCTCGCCGGCGACGATGCGCCGAATCGCGCCCACCAGCTCCTCGGCAGGCGTTTCCTTCAGAAGGTAGCCACGCACGCCGGCATCGAGCGCGCGACGCAGATACCCGGGGCGGGCGAAGGTGGTCAGAATCACGACGCGGACTTCGGGAAGCGCCTCCCGTAACCACTCGGCCAGCTCCAGCCCGGTCATCCCGGGCATTTCAATATCGGTCAAAACGACATCGGGCGGGGTCTCGATCAGACCAGCGCGCGCTTCGTCACCGTTGTCGAAGCGACCGACAACGGTGATGTCGTCTTCCAGTTCCAGCAGCGAGGCAATGGCGCTCAGCAGCAGGCGCTGATCTTCGGCGAGGCTCAGGCGGATCACGCAGGCTCCCCCGGCAGCGCCGCGCGCAGTCGATGACCGTGATCGGCGGTAATGTCGAGGCGACCGCCAAGGGCTTCGATGCGCGCGAACATGCCCTGAATGCCGCCGCCGTCCGCCTTGATCCGCCCTTTGCCATTGTCGGAGATATCCAGCAGCACCTCGCCGTTGGGCTGCTGGCGCAGTTCGATTCGGCACTTGCTGGCCCGGGCGTGGCGGATGACATTGGTCGTGGCTTCGCGAATCACCAGGGCCAGCATGGCCTCGCGCTGAGGTGAAAGTACAAGATCAGGATCGCGCTCGAAGATCAACTCGACATTCACCGCACGCAGCCCGCTTCGGACTTGCTCGATCGCTTCGTCCAGAGCCTGGGTCCTGATGCCCCCGATGGCCTCGCGAACATCAGCCAGTGCCTCGCGCGCAGTGTCCTGCACCGAGCGCATTTCTTGACCCGCCTGCTGTGGATCCTTCTCGACCAGGCGGGCGGCCAGTTCGCTCTTGACCGCGATCACCGACAGCGTGTGGCCCAATACATCATGCAGATCACGCGCGATGCGCTCGCGCTCGGCCACGCGGGCCAAGCGACGGACCTCGGCCTGAGTGAGGCGCAGCTCGGCGTTGCGTCGTTCCTGCTCGCCCATGGCCACATTCGCCAAGCCGATGATGACGCTGAAGACCACGCCGGGAATCCAGTCGAACAGCATCGGCTGAGTGAGCCAGGCGGTCGCCAGGGCCGTCGCCGCAATGCCAGCGATCGCAAGGAGGCTTTGTCGCGGTGGGCCGATACGATAGGCAAAGCTGGCGGCATAGATGAAAAAGACGCTGGAACCGACATTGAACGGCCCCCAGACCACCGACAAGGCGGCAATCGCAATCACATGCGCCAGCGCCACCCGACCACGGCGACGAAAGGCGCTGAAATACAGTCCGAGGAACAGACCCACGGTCAACAACGCCAGTAATGCCTCCAGCAACCCAACCGGCCGGAAGAACCACTCGATGAAGAAAAACCCAAGATAGACCAGCCAGAGGTAGACCAATATGCCCTGTTCACCCTCGGGCCGCATGAGCCAGTGGCGCAGACGCCGAAGGCGCATCGTGTTCATTGCAGGAGCGCCTCGCGAACGGTGAACTCGAAGGCTTGCTCAGGCCCCGTGGCAAAGACGCCGATGGCGCGAAGCCGGGAGCGGTCCAGGCTGCTGTAGCCACTCAGCTCGATCCGATTGGTCTCGTTCGCGACCAAATCAATCCGAATCGGCGCAGCTGCTGCATCGTCGCCGCTGAAGATCATCAGCTGATAGTCGCCCGATCCAGCCTCGAGCGTGAGCGACAGGGTTTCGGCCCCGGACAAGTTCACCGCAGACATAAGCTCCTCGCCCGGATTCCACATGACACCAGCATAAGGGAAGGCAAAGCCTGGATTGAGTCTGCCGCGCACATCGACGGACCGCTCCGACAAGTTTTCCACAATCTCAGCCGACGACTGCCCGCCCATAAATTCATCGGTCGAGGCCGTCCACTGCCCGTCGGAGTGAAGATCAATGGGCAGGGCGACGGCCTCGGTTGCCGCCGCGGGCCGGACGACTTCCTCGGTCGTCATGGCCACCCGAACGCCGTTCTTCCAGACGCCCTCGATACCGCCGAGCGCATCGATATCGCGAATCGGATCCCCGGTCACCCAGACCAGGTCAGCGCGACAGCCGTCGCGCAGACATCCCCGGTCGGCCAGGGAGAAGCGCTCGGCCGGAACGGAGGTGGCGGCCTGGAGCGCTTCGGTGGTCGACAGTCCGGCCTCGACCAGGAGCTTGATCTCATGCAGCAGGCTCGCGCCGTAGGCGGTCGCCGGATTGGGCGCATCGCTTCCCGCCAGTAGCACAACGCCTGCCGCGTGAAGCGCGCGGAGATTGGATAGAACCATCGGCCAGCGCCCGGCGCGCAGCTGACTACCCGGAAAGCTCTGCTCGAGGCTTTGACGCTGTTGCGCGCTCAAGCGGGCCGCGAGGGCGCCGTAAGATTCGATCCAGTCACGGCCGGATCGGCCATGGGAGCCGGCCAGGACCGTGGTGGTCGGTATGACAAAAATCGCCTCTTCGACCAGGCGGCGCGTCAGATCGGGGTCCAGCGCTTCGTCGACGAACAGGTGCACGAGACCGTCAACGCCGGCCTCGACAGCCATGGCGGCGGCGGCCTGTGTCGAGACATGAGCCACCGCCATGACGCCGCGGGACTGCGCGGCATCGACCAGCGCCTGAACCGTGTCAGCATCCAGCGTGGGTAGTCGACTTCCCCAGGCGGCTCCGCTCTCGATGACGATCTTGATGTAATCCGAACCCTCGGCAAGACGCGCCTCAACCCAGTCATCGGCAACCTCAGGACCGGCAAGCGTGGGCACCTCGAACCCATACTGAGTGCCGTGCCCCCCTTCGACGGTGGCGAGGAAGCCGGCAGAGAACAGGTCGGCCCGAGTCGTCGGCGCCAACGATTCCCGCTGACGCCGAGTCTGATCGAAATCGAAGGGCGGTCGAAACATGTCGAGCATCGTCGTGACGCCAAAGCGTAGCGCATCGGAGCGCGCCGAGCCGAAGGCATGCACGTGGGCATCGATCAAACCCGGCAAGAGGGTTCCGCCCCCGATATCGATGGTCTCGACATCGGCGGGCGGCGGCTCGTCGACGAGTAGCGATTCGATTCGGCCCCCACTGATCAACAGCGTGGCGTCCGCGTGGATCGTCTGGCCATCGAAGATCCGAGCGTTCGTTAGCGCCAGGACGTCTCCAGAGCGGATCGCCGCGCCCTCCGACGCGTCCTCTTGCGGGCTTGGAAGGCTCACCATGACCACGATCATCAGGGCCACGACAAGAACCAGGCCGAGGGCGGGCAAGGGTAATTTTGGCCGGAGTGATTTCATTGGGTATTTCTCCTGAACGAGCGTGATGGGCGGTGCATCGAAACAGAGCGGGCCTAGCGAGACATCGCCAGCATTCGGCGCCAGCCGATCACGACGAGGAGAGCGAACAGCGCTGAGAAAAGGGACAGCGCGAGCACGCTCGCCCAGGGATCACCCGGTCGGACACCGGTGATATGCAGCGCCACTTCGGCAAGGTGATAGGGCGGAAGCCAGGGCGCCAGCGGCTTGAGCCAGCCCGGAAACTGGGATACGGGCACCCACAGGCCGGAGAGAAAAGCCAGAGGCAGATAGACGATATTGATAACCGCCGGGGCCACGTTCGGCGACAGCAATAGTCCAAGGCCCAGGCCCAGCAGGCAGAACGGCAGCGTTCCGGCGATCAGGACGGCGAGCAAGCCCCACCACTGAGAGGCCTCCAGTTTGACACCACCGAGGAAGGCCGCAACGGCGCACATGGTCACAACGATGGCGGCGGAGAAGAGCGCCGCTCCGAACCATTTCCCGATCACGATCCCGGCGAGGGGCGCTGGCGTGGCGCGAATCAGCGTGTACCAGCCCTGGGCCCGCTCGGTTGCAACGCCAACGCCGAAGGCGAATAACGCCGCGCCCAGCACGCCGAAGGTCGAGAAGGTCGCCAAAAGATAAGCCGTGGCGCCGGGATTCATGACGATGCCGAAGAAGGCGAAGAACATCACCGGGAAGACCAGCGTCGGAATACTGTAGGCCGGCAAGCGAAGCAGGTTCAGCCACTGGCAGTACATGAATTGGCCGTAGCTGACTAGACGGCGGTTCAGGGGCATCGAGACACGGTTCATGACGGCAGATCCTTGGATTTGGCGTTGTCGGTGAGTTGCAGAAAGGCGGCCTCCAGGTCAGCGCCCTTGACTTCCAGGCGGCTAAGCTCCTGATCGGCCGCCAGCCAGGCGCGGAGCGTAGCCGGGGCATCGGAGCTCAGTACCGAAAAGCGCTGTTCATGGGGCTGGGCGCTTTGCACCGCCGGCAGGTCGAGGAGCTCATCGACCGTGAGCTGGCTGCGAGCCAGGATCTGGGCTCTGGGCACGCGCGCTTTGATCTCATCGGCCGAGCCCTCGGCCAGAACNCGACCGCGGTTCAGCACGATGATTCGGTCGGCCAGCGTCTCGGCTTCATCCATGTAGTGGGTGCAAAGCAGCACCGAAACGCCCTGCGAGCGGCGCTCGGAGATCACCTCCCAGAGGCGGCGGCGAGCGGCGGGATCGAGCCCGGTGGTCGGTTCATCGAGGATCAGCAAACGGGGTTGGCCAATCAGGGCGAGCGCAAACATCACGCGCTGTTTCTGCCCGCCCGACAACCGATCGAAGCGGGCGCGCTCAAGGCCGTCGAGGCCGGCCTCATCGACCAGCGATTCGATATCCGCCGGAAGGGGATAGAGGCTGGCGAACAGGTTTAGCAGCTCCGTAACCGTCAGCGTCTCCTGGACGCCGCTGGCCTGGAGCATGGTGCCCCACTGGCCAGACTTCGCCGCCGCCGCCGGCGCGCGACCCAGGACCTCAATGCGCCCGCTCTGGGCCGGCATCAGGCCGAGAAGAAGGTGTATCAGCGTGCTCTTGCCCGCACCGTTGGGCCCGAGCAAGGCCGTGACCTGGCCGGACTGCATCTCGATTGAGACGTTGTCGAGGGCAAGCGTCTTCCCGTAGCGATGGGAAAGGTTCTTTGCGCTTATCAGGGGAGCGGACATTGTTCGTGGATCTCCAGCGGGTCTTCGAAACACTGAAAGAAGTATCGCGAAATCCGCTGCCTCGCAACAGTGATGAGCGCCATACTCTGGGAGTGACGAATGTCATGATCGCAACGGGCAAAGCCCTCGCGAGCGGCTCGAAGAGGCTGAGGTGGGAAGCGCTGATGAATGGGGCTGCCGCGCGGACCGGTGTGCTCACTCGGTTCGCACAGGCCGGGCGTAACCTTGACCAAAGCCACGGTTTTGACTTCCTTGGCATTCATAGATGTATCCCCTGTTTTTGAGGGAGTCGACAGGACGCATCGTTCCACTCGACCAACATCGGGAGATATTCTCAAATGGATTTATCGTCTGGTCAGTTCCAGCTGATATACAACTCATTTTCCTTCGGAACAGCCACTTTTTTCGCCGCAACGCTGTTCTTCTGGCTAGGTCTCAGCCTCGTCAGCAAGGAATACAAACTTGCCGTCATTATCACCGGACTCGTCACTTTCATCGCCGGCTACCATTACCTGCGAATCTTTGAAAGCTGGAACGATGCCTACACCGCAGTTGACGGAGTCGTTACCGCGACCGGGGCATCTTTCAATGTTGCTTATCGATACGTCGACTGGCTCTTGACCGTTCCGCTGCTTCTGATCGAGTTAATTCTCGTCATGGGATTGTCGAAGTCGGAAACCGTGCGCAAGGGCATCACCCTTGGCGGCGCTGCGGCGTTGATGATTCTCCTTGGCTATCCGGGGGAAGTGTCAGGCGGGATCGACAGCACTCGTCTGGTGTGGGGAATTCTTTCCATGATTCCGTTCCTCTACATCGTGTACAGCCTCTTCGTTGGCCTGTCGGCATCGATCAACAGTCAGCCGCAGGAAGTGCGCGGCTTGATCAGCCTGGCTCGCTACGTCGTGATCGGCTCGTGGTTCTTCTATCCGATCGTCTACTTCGCACCTTTTGTCGTGCCAATGGACGGTGGAACAGCGACTGCTGTCATCGAAGTCGGTTACACGGTGGCTGACGTCGTTGCTAAGGCGTTTTTCGGCGTGCTGATCTTCACGATTGCCGTGCGCAAGTCGAATCAGGCAGCCGCCTGAATGCGTCTGACGACGTAGGAATATGAAAGGCAAAACAGCCCCGGATCGCCCTGCGATCCGGGGTTTTTGCTCAAAATTGAATCCACTTGACCGCTTTCACCCACCCCGTGCCCAGCTTTTGCCCACGCCACTCATCACGAAGGCGAGGGGCGATTTGATCCTATCAGCGCCGGGCGCGAGGCATAATCACCAGCGGCATTTCATCCAGCAGGAGCTTCAATGAGTCAGGCTTTGGTCATCGGCGGAGGTTTCGGAGGCATCGCGGCGGCCCTCAGAGCGCGGGCGAAAGGCTACGATGTCTCGCTCGTCGATCGCTGTCAACGGCTGGGCGGCAGGGCGCAGGTCTTCGAGCGCGACGGTTTCCGCCACGACGCCGGCCCTACCGTTCTAACGGCGCCTTTCCTGTTCGAGGAATTGTTCGAATTATTCGATCGCAAGCTGGCGGACTATGTCGAAATCGTGCCCCTCGAGACCTGGTACCGATTCGAGTTTCGCGACGGCACGCGCTTTGACTACGGCGGGACGCTGGAGGATACGCTGGAAGAAATCCGCAAGATTGAGCCTGCCGATGTCGAGGGCTACCAGCAGCTGCTTAAGGATTCCCAAGCGATCTTTGATGTCGGGTTCACGAAGCTCGCCGATGCCCCGTTTCACAAGTTCAGCTTCATGGTCAAGCAGATCCCGCATCTTGTCAGGCTGGGTGCTTACCGTACAGTCTGGCAGATGGTCTGCAGGCGGCTGCGCTCGGACTACCTGCGCCAGGCTTTCTCCATCCAACCGCTGCTCGTCGGAGGCAATCCCTTCGATACGACCAGTATTTACGGACTCATCCATTTCCTGGAGCGCGCTCACGGCGTGCATTTCGCCATGGGCGGGACCGGCGCGCTCGTTGATGGCTTCGAGCGCTTGATGACGGAAGTCGGTATCGACATTCGCCTCGAGACCACCGTCGAAAAGCTGACCACCTCGGGTCGACGCGTGAGGTCGGCAGCATTGTCCGATGGCTCGACTATGGACGTCGACATCGCGATCAGCAATGCCGATCCTGCGCATCTCTACGGGTCGATGCTCGATCAATCAGCGCAGAACACGGCCGCCAGGATCAAGACTCGCCATTCGAAGAAGTCGATGGGCCTGTTCGTGCTGTTTTTCGGCGCGCGAAAGCAGTACCCCGATGTGGCTCACCATACGATTTGGATGGGCCCCCGCTACAAGGAGCTGCTTCGCGATATCTTCGATCGCAAGATTCTCGCCGATGACTTTTCAATCTACCTGCATCGGCCAACGGCCACGGATCCGAGCTTCGCGCCGGAAGGCTGCGACAGCTTCTATGCCCTGGTTCCCGTCCCCAACCTGCAGGCCGATATCGACTGGGACATCGAAGGCCCAAAGCTTTCTAAGCGAATCATCAAGGCGCTCGGTGACAGCATCATGCCCGGGCTGGAAGACACAGTTTGCTCTGAGTTCCACATGACGCCGGTCGATTTTAAGGATCGCTATCTGTCACCGGCGGGCGCGGGCTTTTCGATCGCTCCGATCTTCAGGCAGTCGGCCTGGTTTCGCTTTCACAACAAATCCGAAGGCCCGGACAACCTGTATCTGGTCGGTGCTGGCACTCATCCCGGAGCCGGCCTGCCCGGCGTCGTGTGTTCGGCAAAAGTTGTCGATCGCCTGCTGCCGCGCGTGTCAGAGGCGCCTGTCCACAGACAGACCCACGCGGATCGCCCGTGAGGGCCGCACGCCGGCCCAATCCAGAATCGCCAGCGCCTCGAAGCCTGCAACCCAATCGATTCTGCATCATCACGGTCGAATCTTTCATATGGCCAGGCGACCGCGGGCGCGCACCGGCCCGCAGACCCTGCAGCAGTCAATCGGCAAGGCCAAGCCGCAGTGTCTCGAATCCGCTTGGCTGGGAATCTACCCCGCGGCTCTCACCTACTGCAGAATCAGACGACAGATTGGACGGAACCACTACCGGGGCTGGGGCGCGCGTACCCTGGCCTCAGGCAGGCAGAGCTTATCGCCCAGCCTCTGCGGCAGGACCGCCGGAACGATATCGATGAGCGCTGGGATTACCGATCGTGATGAATGCCTGCTCGATTATCTCGACACAGCAACGGGCGCCGGATCTTTCGCCTGATGAATGCCACTACTACCTTGGATATTCTGATCCTCGGCGGAGGATGCGCTGGACTCAGCCTGGCCCGCGAGTTGGTCGAACAGGGCTATCTGGGGCGCGTGGTCATTCTTGAACAGCGAACGGCGTACACAAACGACCGCAGCTGGTCGTTCTGGAGCAGCAACAATGAAGACGACTCGGCCTTGGCCGCTGCGTCCTGGTCGCGCTGGCGCTACAGCATGGCCGATGGACGTTCAAGCGTCCACAGCGTCGAAGACATCCAGTACCACTACGTCCCTTCGGATCGGTTCTACAGAAATGCTTCGGCATTGATCGACCGATGTCCAAAGGTAGATCTGCGCCTGGGCACCACGATCAACTCGATCGAGCGGTCGGGGCAATCGCTGCAGGTGCGCTGCGACGATCAGGTCTTCAACGCCGATTTCGTGATCGATACCCGCCCCCCGAAGCGACAACGACTGGGGAAGTCAACGCTATTCCAGTGTTTTTCGGGTCAGATCCTGCGTCTTGCACCCGGAACGATCAAGGATCCGGCGACCGTCGAGCTGATGACCTTAATGCGAAGCGACGATCGCGGCTTCATTTTTGACTACCTGCTGCCGATGTCCGATCAGCGCGTGCTGGTTGAAGCCACCCGATTTTCCAATCGCATTCAGGATCATGAGGCGATGAAGGGGGACCTTCAGCGGTTGATCCAACGGCGGGGCTTTGAGGCTCTTGCGATCGAACACTCTGAATATGCGGTGCTTCCGATGGGCTTGCCCGACCCGGATCCAGCCTCCAGCCAGCCAGACGGCGTCGTCCTGGCGGGCACGGCCGCTGGCGCTCTTCGGCCTGCCACGGGCTACGCTTACCTCCGGATTCAGCGCTGGGCGCGCCGCTGCGCGGCTGAGATGATTCGGGGAAACGCACCCTGCCCCCACCCGAAGGATTCGCGACTGCAGCGCTGGATGGACGATCTGTTCTTGCGCGTTATGCGTCAAAACCCCGATCGCATACCGGACTTGTTCATGCGGCTGGCCGAACAGGCGGGCCCGGCATCTCTAGTGCGCTTTCTCAGTGATCGAGCCTCGTTGACCGATCGGATTCGGGTCATCAAGAGTCTGCCGGTCAAGCTGTTTCTCGGGCATCTGTTGAAGACGTGACAAGGTCGATCTTCCAGCGGTCGCAGTGGCCAACTGAATCCACCGCCTTTCTGATCGCCGCGGGTTTAGCAATAGCGCTGTCGCTTCCTGCATCTGATGGTATCGGCCTCTGGCAAGCCGGCCTGCTGGCGCTTGCGGTGGTCATCCTTGGGCTTCCTCACGGCGCGCTGGATCCGTGGATCGCTCGCCACAGGGGGCTGATGCAATCGACGTGGCTTTTCGCAGGCCAGTACGCCGGCCTGGCCTTGCTGGTGGTGGCCATCTGGTGGCTGATTCCGGTGGCTAGCCTTGCCGCTTTCCTGTTGTTCAGCGCCTGGCATTTTGCCCAGGATTGGCACCGGGTCCTGCCGGCGAGTCAGCGCGGAGCGGTCGGGCTTGGGCTTCTGGCGCTGCCCGCTTTCGCCCATCCTGAGCAAGTCGGCCTGGTCTTTGGCCTGATTGCAAGTCCGCAGGCCGTCTGGCTGGGTCAGGCGCTGAATCTAGTCGCCTGGGTCACGACGCCATTGATGCTGTTGATAGCGACCGTGCTGGGGAGCCAGGCGCGCTGGAGCTCGTCGATGGAAATCGTCGTGCTGATCGTGCTCGCGTGGCTGACGCCCGTGCTCGTCTACTTCATCATCTATTTCTGTTTCCTGCACTCACCGCGCCATCTCCGCCTCGCCCTTGAAGGCATCGAAGGCTCCGAGCGAAACGCCGCAATATTGAGCGCCGCCGGATACACCGCAGTCACGCTGATTTTCGCCATTCCCTTCGCTCTGATTCTGTTCAGCATCAATGACCCGGAGCAGGCGCTGCTGCAGGTGGTCTTTATCGGTTTGGCCGCCGTGACCGTGCCGCATATGGTGCTGATGGCGCGAGCCCGCGCCGAGTGACTCTATGGCTGCGCGACGATCGGTAAACCCGATCGAATTGAACGCGGCATAATGGAAAGCTGATCCGACGACAGGCACGGTTCGGCATGGACCCCGTCATTCTGTTCTTCCTGTTCGGCCTGACCGCCGGACTGCTGAAGTCCGAGCTTCGACTGCCCACCTCCGTCTACGACGCCGTCAGCATGCTGTTGCTGCTGACCATCGGCATGAAAGGCGGCGTTGAGCTGGCGCGACAGCCCTTTCTGAGCCTAGTGCCCGACATCCTCGGCGCGCTGCTGCTCGGCCTGATCTTACCGATCATTGCTTATCCCGTGTTGCTCAAGCTTGGCAAGTTCAAGCGCGTGGATGCGGCATCGATCGCTGCGCACTACGGCTCGGTCAGTGTCGGCACTTTTGCAGTAGGAATCTCCTGGCTCGAGTCGCGGGGTATTCCCTGGGACGCCCAGATGGCTCTCCTTCTGGTGATCATGGAAGTGCCGGCGATCCTGGTCGGTCTGCTTCTGGCCCGAGGCCTGAGCCCCGACACCCGCTGGTCCGAAGTCGGCCGCGAAGTCTTCCTCGGCAAGGGCATCCTGCTGCTGCTCGGCGGCCTGCTGATCGGCTGGTTGTCCGACCCCGATGGGCTCGAAGCCATTCAGCCACTGTTCTTCGACCTGTTCAAAGGCGTGCTGGCGATTTTCCTGTTGGAAATGGGCCTGATCACGGCCAATCAGGCCGGAAGCCTGAAGCGCTACGGCCTGTTTCTGATTGCCTTCGGCATCATCATGCCGCTCTTGTCGTCCGTACTGGGCACGCTGCTGGGCCTGGCTCTGGGCCTTACGCCCGGTGGCGTTCTGCTGCTCGCCCTGCTTGCCGCGAGCGCCTCCTACATTGCCGTGCCGGCAGCCATGCGAATTTCGCTTCCACAAGCTAACCCGACCCTGTCCCTTGCGGCCTCGCTCGGAGTGACCTTCCCTTTCAACGTGTTGGTCGGTGTACCGCTTTACTGGCAGCTGTCCGAATTCCTGCGCCACACCCTGACTGGAGGTTGATATGACCGAATCATCCCAACGCACCATCAAGCTGCTCACCGTCGTCACTGAAGCCGCCCTCGAACACGCTATTCAGCGCGACCTCAAGTCCCTCGGCGCGAAGGGCTACACCATTTCCAACGCGCGCGGCGAAGGCAGCCGCGGTGCTCGCACGGGCTCCTGGGAGGCCTCTGGAAACATCCGGGTCGAAGTGGTCGGCAGCGAAGAGACCGTCAGGGCCATCGCAGACCATCTGCAGCAGCGCTATTACGAAAACTACGCCATGATTATCTGGCTAGAAAACGTCGAGGTGCTCCGACCCGGCAAGTTCGGCGGCTGATGTCAACCTGGTCAATGCCTGCCGAGCGGCGCTCTCGGCTCATTCGCTACAGCGTTTCGATGAACTCCCGAGCTTCGGTGATGGACTCATTCATAGCGGTAATCAGCTCATCGGTGGCGGTTTCGATGGTGCCCAGCTCATCACGCAGTGAAGCAATGGCCATGGAGTTGAGGTTGTGCTTGAGAAACAGCACCTGGTCGCGGAACACGTTGAGCACCGGGTCCATCGAGGCTTCGGCGCGATCCATGGCGCGCATCATGCGGGTGTAGCGACCGCGCGTCTCGACCAAAATTTCCTCGCTGCGTCGACGCAGTGAGGCATCGGTGTAGTCTTCTAGCTCCTCTTGCCATTCTTCAAACAGCGCATCGGCCACGTTCTCGATCTCGTCAATTCGTTCGGCCACTTCCTCAGCCCGTGCTTCCGAGCGCTCAAACTCGCGATTCAATCGGTCGTAAGTGTCTTCAAGGTCGCCACCATCCATTTCCACGGTTGCGCGGAACTGCTCTAGCGCCGATGCGAACTGCTCGGCCGCCTCGTCCTGAGCATCGGCCGCGTCTTCAACGCTGCTCGACAGCACGTCGCGTTTCTCGATGCCAATCGATTCCAGCGCTCGATACTTGACAGAAGAGCAGCCGGACAGGCATAGAAAAAGGGCAGAAGACATGACGATTACAGCACGCATCGTTTTCACCTTGGGTCAGAAAAGGGTTTCCGAGTATCCTACTTCAGGAATCGTCGCAGGAGTAGACCAGGGTATGAAGTGGCAACGCGCGAGAAAAAGCAGCAACGTGGAGGACCGGCGGGGGCGCCGGGTCGCCAAGGCAGGTGGTGGCCTGGGCATGGTCGGAATCGCGATCGTGGTTGTCGTCAGCCTGGCTCTGGGCAAGAATCCTATGGAAATGCTCGGTCTGGTCAACCAAGTCACCAGCGTGACTGCACCGAGCACGAGCACTCAGAGTTCGGCAGCGCCGGTCGATGATGAAGCCTCACAGTTTGTCGCCAGCATCCTCGGCGAGACCGAAGATATCTGGTCAGCGCTCTTTCAGCAGTCCGGCCAGCGCTACCAGCCGGCTCGACTCGTCCTGTTCACCGACCGGGTGCAGTCGGCCTGCGGTGCAGCCAGTTCCGCCATGGGGCCGTTCTATTGCCCTGGTGACCAGCAGATCTATATCGACCTGAGCTTTTTCGAGCAGATGCGCACGCGCTTGGGCGGCGGCGGCGACTTTGCCGAAGCCTATGTGATCGCCCACGAGGTCGGCCACCACATCCAGAACCTGACAGGCGTTTTGAATCAGGTCAACGAGGCGCGCCAGCGCGGTCAGGACATCGAAGGCGACGGCGGCCTGGCCGTGCGCCAGGAGCTGCAGGCCGATTGCTACTCCGGCGTCTGGGCGCATCACGC
>JGI12210J13797_10639530_pt1 | contig 13325 bp, 9 predicted proteins | sample ElkSlonscriptome_3_FD_13797 | JGI IMG/M metagenome (IMG submission 13797)
CTACTTTGCGCGACAGATCGTATGGTTTGTAGTCGCGCTCTGCGCAGGGTTGGCTGCCTTCCTTTTTGGCGTTTCCCGGCTGCGTTACCTAGTATGGCCGATGCTCATCGTATCGCTCGTCTGCCTGGTTCTGGTCCTGATCCCAGGCATCGGGGTCGAGGTCAACGGGGCGCGGCGCTGGATCGGTCTCGGGCCCGTGCGTTTCCAGCCATCTGAATTCGCCAAAATCGGGTTCGTCTGTTTTCTGGCTTGGTATGTTTATCGAAACGGTCGGCAGATGAACCGTTACCTTGCGGGCTTCGTCGTTCCCGCATGCCTGATCGGTCCCTTTGCAGTGCTTTTGATCATGGAGCCCGACCTCGGGACAACTGTGCTCTACCTCGCGGTGGCCGGGGCGATCCTTCTCGCGGTGGGCACACCCTTCCGCGCACTCTTCATTGCCGGGGTGCTGGTGGCCGTTGCGATTACGGTATTGATCTTGGAGAGTCCCGAGCGGTTGCAGCGGGTGACCTCCTTTCTCGATCTCGAAGGGAATCGCAACGAAGGGGGATATCAGCTGTGGCAGGGAATTCTCGGATTCAGCGTGGGCGGTCTCGAAGGAGCGGGACCCGGTCGGGGTCGGCAGCACCTGAGTTTCCTTCCCGAAGCCCACACCGATTTCATTTTTGCGGTCGTCGGAGAGGAGTTGGGCTTCCTGGCCACGGGCGGGGTGGTGATCCTTTTTGCGGCGTATTCGATTCTGGCGTTTTCCCAGATCCGGCGGGCACCTAATCTTTTTGAGTTTACGGTGGTTTTCGGGGCGCTGCTCTTCATCATCGGTCAGGCGATGATTAATATGGGAGTGGTGACAGGGCTTTTGCCGACGAAGGGGATGTCGCTCCCGTTTCTTAGCTATGGGGGGTCAAACCTCGTCGTCGTCTACGTCCTGACGGGCATCATTCTCAGCAGTTTCCGGGAATGGGAAACTCCGGTGATCAAGAACCCGGTAGAGATCAGGTGATGAGCAAGAAGTTCCTGATTATTTGCGGAGGCACGGGAGGTCATCTATCCCCGGGGATCGCCGTGGCGGAGGAGCTCCTTTCACGAGGGCACCGCTGTGCCCTCGTAATCAGCAACAAGCAGGTCGATTCCCGGCTCGTGCAGAAATATGAGCATCTCGACTTTGTGAAGGTGCCGGGAGCAGCCTTCGGGAAACGTCCGGCGGAGATCGCCCGGTTCGCGAGCGGATTCTTCCGCGGGCTGGCTTCCGGATCGGGAATCATTCGCCGCGAAAATCCCGATGTTGTCCTGGCCTTCGGAGGATTCTTGTCGCTCGGGGTCGTTCTTTTTGCCTCCCTGCGCGGAATTCCGATCGCGATCCACGAGGCCAACCGCAAAGCGGGCCGCGCCGTGCGGGTCTTGAAACGGTTTGCGACCCGGGTCTACCTACCTACGGGGGTGCGGCTCAACAAGGTATCGGTCGGCACGGTGCGTTATTATGGGTATCCGGTGCGCCGTGAATTTCGGCGTGTGCCCACCCGATGGGCACGCGAGAAACTGGGGCTGTCAAAAGAGGGATTTTTGCTCGTCGTCTTCGGGGGGAGTCAGGGTGCGTCTGCTCTCAACGACTGGGTCGATCAGCACTGCAAAGAGCTGCTCGCTAGAGGCATCAACATTTACTGCATCCGGGGACTCGGCAAAGGGGCCGAGGGGGTCCTTGAGGAGATGGATGGCGAGGGACATATCCACCGCTACCACTCCATCGGATTTTGTGATTCCATGCATCTGGTTCTCTCGGCGGCGGACTTGGCGATCACTCGGGCGGGAGCTGGATCAATCGCTGAATTGACGAGGTGTGTCATCCCCTCGGTCCTCGTTCCCTTCCCGTATGCGGCAGACGACCACCAGATGGAAAATGCCCGCTATTTTGAAGCGCAGGGAGGCGGGATCGTGGTCAACCAAGATCACCTCAGCACTCTTTTCGATGAGGTCATCTCCCTCCGAAATAACCCGGACTTTCTCGATAAGATTCGGGATAACCTTTCCATGATAGAAGAGGCAAATCGCAAGGATGATCTCGTTACGGATCTCGTGAACGTTGCGAGTATGCCTGTGCAGAAAAGCTGGTGGCGATTCTGGCAGAGTAGCAAATCGCCCGAGGGTGCGAGCCAATGAACCTGTCTGGCCAATCGATCTTTTTTCTCGGAATCGGGGGGATGGGAATGCTGCCGCTGGCTCTATTTGTGCGGGAGGGTGGAGCGAAGGTCGAAGGCTTTGACGACGGATTGACTGCGCGCGCTGAGGCACTCCTTCGCCGCGCCGGGATCGGCGTTTATGAATATCTTCCGCCTCCGGGTGGTTTTGATCTGGTCGTCATCTCGAGTGCGATCCGAGACGATCATCCTGTGCTGAAGCAACTGACTAAAGATCAAAAGGATCCTCCACGTGTTGTTCGCCGTGGGGAACTATTGGCGGAGATTGCTTCGACACGTCGACTTGTCGCAGTCGTCGGAAGTCATGGAAAAACCAGCACGACCGCTCTGCTCTCACACCTTGCGGATGCTCACTCGAAGGCGGCGGATTTCGTCATCGGTGGACTGCCCGAGGGGGAGCTACCGCCCGCTCGAAACCGGGGAGCGGAATGGCTCATCGCGGAGGTCGATGAGAGCGACGGGACGATTGAAAAATTCTCCCCGGAGATCACCGTTTTCCTGAATTTTGATTGGGATCACGCGGATCGTTATCGCGATCCGGCGGCGATCCGGGATGCGTGGAGACGCTTGGCCGGGAGGACGACCCGACTCGTGATTCGTCCGCGGTCGGTCACCCAGCAGGCAGAACCCGACTGGTCCGATCTCCGGGCCGAGAAGGTTTTTGATAATTCCTCCGCCGATTTTAATGTGCGAAACGAGAGCGCAGCACAGATCGCCTTCGAGGAAATGTTTGCAGTTCCACTGGAGCCGGAGGCGTTTCTCTCGTTCTCGGGAGTTTGGAGGCGGCAGACCTTCCATCTTCGAGGGGCAGACTTTGCGGTCATTGAGGACTATGCGCATCACCCAGAGGAGGTGGCGGCCCTCCTGCGCTGGCTTGCGGGGCAGGATTTGCCCGAGCCAGTGACCCTCTTTTTTCAGCCCCATCGGTTTACGCGAACGACCCGATTCGTCAACGAGTTCGTGGAGGTCTTGTCTGGATTGAAGTCGGTCTTTCTCCACTCGATATACGGAGCGGGCGAGAGGGCGTCACTATCCGTCGATCCTCTGGAGTCGATCCGGGAGGGGCTCTCGGCGAGAGGCGTGCAGGTGAACCGGGTGGATCGTCTGGAGGATTTTCCGCCTCGGCAGGGGACTTTTGTTTTTGTAGGGGCGGGCGACGCCAATAAATGGGCACCCGTGATGGCGGCTCTCCATCGAAACGAATCGAGAGTGGGAGCCTTGGCAGAGGTTGCCCGCGGGGCGGTTACCGAGGGGGAGCTTTGCGAGGGGGAGGTTCTCGGCTCGCACACCACTCTGCGGATCGGTGGCAAGGCTGCTCTCTGGGTAGCACCCGGCACCGTTGCGGAGTTGCGGAGCGTTGTCCGCACCGCGCATCTTTTAAACGTGCCCGTGGAATTTATCGGAAATGGCTCCAATCTGCTGGTTTGTGACGAGGGTTTTGAGGGGATGGTGGTGCATCTCGCGGGGAAACTTTGGGAACGCAAAGAGTTGTCAGCCGACGGGCAGACCGTGCGGATTGGCCCGGCGGTATCGATGCCGGGATTGGCGCGATGGGCTGCTGGAGAGGGACTCGATGGGTTTTCCTTCCTCGAAGGAATTCCGGGGAGTGTCGGTGGCGGTGTCCGGATGAATGCTGGATCGATGGGTGGCTGGATGGAGAATCTCGTCCGCGAAATCGAGACGATTGATGCCACGGGGCACCGCACGATATTTCGGCGTGAGGAGCTGTCTTTTGGCTATCGTTCTTGCCCTGAGTTGGAAGGCCTTTGCATAATCGGAATTGTGCTAGAAGGAACGGGAAATGAAAAACCGGAGAAGATTCGGAAAACCATGCGTGAGTATGGGGCGCGGCGTCGCTCCAGCCAGCCGGGTGGACCGAGTGCGGGTTGCCTGTTCCGCAATCCGGAGGGGGATTCTGCGGGGCGGCTCATCGACGCTGCGGGATTGAAGGAGTTTGGAATCGGGCAGGTGCGAATCTCGGGGAAGCACGCGAATTTTATCCAGCCCGAGGCAGGAGCAACCGCAGCCGATGTCGTCGGCGTGATGGCGCACGCCCGGAAGACCGTTTACGAGCGGTTTGGCATCTTGCTCGAGCCGGAGGTCAAGTGGTTGGGGAGGCACGGGATGAGTTCGTTGCCACTGGAGAATCACCCACGGGCGGTGAGGTCGGTCGAATGAGCGAATTTAGCGGAGAGATCGTGGTCCTCTATGGGGGAGTCGGTGCGGAGCGGGAAGTATCGATTCGCACTGGGACGGCTTTGCTCAACTCTTTGGAGATAAATCACAGGGTCCGGGGGATTGAGCTGAGCGAAGCGGCTCTGCCGGGGGAAATCGACCCGGACAAGGCGGTGGTATTCCCGGCTCTTCACGGTGAATTTGGTGAGGATGGCGTGCTCCAGGGTCTGCTCGACGCGAAAGGCTTTGAATACTGTGGGTCGGATGCGGAGTCGAGTGCTTTGTGTATGGATAAAGCTAGGACGAAAGAGCGTGCCATTGAGGCGGGGATTCAGTGCCCCGAGTCCTTAATCCTCGAAGCTGGCAGCGAGCCAGATCTCGAAGAAGTGGCAGAGCGACTCGGTGAGCGAATTGTGATGAAACCCGTCGACGGCGGGAGTAGTCATCTTTTATACATCCTCGATCATGCGAGCGAGTTGAAAGCAGCTCTCGAGGGGCAAGGGGCTAGACGATGGCTACTGGAATCCTTCGTCGATGGGCGTGAAGTGTCGATCGGGGTCCTCAATGGTCAGGGCATGGGGATCGTCGAGATCGTTCCTGAGGGCGGCGTTTACGACTACGAACATAAGTATACGAATGGGAAGACCGAATACCGCTGGCCGGCGGTGCTAGAGGAGATGGCTGAGGCGACGATTCGCCATGCCGCTGAGACTGCCTTTGCGGTGTGCGGATGCCGCGATTTTGCTCGGGTCGATTTCCGCATCGGCCCACAGGGTCCGTGTCTCCTCGAGATCAACACGATTCCGGGTCTGACCTCCGAGAGCCTTCTCCCGAAAAGTGCCGATTGCCGGGGTCTATCTTTCGACGACCTCGCGGAGGAGCTGGTTTTGCCCGCTATCAACCGTTTTCAACGCCGGGCGAAATGAGTAACCGCAAGCGCAGACAGCCCCCTTCGACTCAGGTCCGGTCTTGGAAGAGCATTCAGCAGAATGTTCCGCGCTCGGCGGGAACCCGCAGCCGGAGTAAGGGCAAAGACCTACTGGTCTGGATGGGTGCCGTGCTTTTCTCGGTGGGCCTCATTTTTGTGTCCTATCTTCTCCTCTTCGAGCCGGAGAGTCTTTTTGAGGCGGGAGGCGATGCTCCGATCGAGGAAATCTCCTTCGACACCAACGGGACTCTGGAAAAAACTTGGATCTTGGAGAAAATCGGTCTTCCTCCCGAAGCCACCCTGCTGAAGACCGATATTTTCTCGGTTCGGGAGACAATTGCCAGTCATCCCCAGGTCGAGAAATGTATCGTTCAGCGCAAGTTTCCGTCGACCCTGATGATCAAAATTGTGGAGCGCAGCCCAGTTCTGCGCTTGCGGATGAGAGATGGGTCGGGGCAGGCGGATACCCGATTTGTCGCTCATGATGGGACGGTCTTCCCAGGGCTGGGGCGGCCAGCCTCTGAGACGCGGCGGATGCCCTTTTTAACGGGAGTCGATTTAGTCGAACGCCCCGACGGCTACTCTCCGATCCCCGGCTTCCGATCCGTATCTGATCTGGTTGATACGGCCAAGAGCGGGTATCCCAGTTTATTCAAGGATTGGCGCATCGTTGATCTGTCGCTTTACGATCCCGATCCGTTGGCTGCCTTCTCTGCGATTAGAATCCGGTCGACCCGTGTGAAGGAGATCCTTTTTGGGACCGAGGATTTCGATGCTCAGCTTCTCCGGCTGCAAGACATCCTGACTTTGACGCGGGAGAGAGGGGTAGAAACACTTGACCGGGTTGACCTGCGTTTTGACGGGGATGTCCCGGTAGTAGCGGGGGCGCGGTAGAGCATTGAACGTCGACAATAGACCAGAATTTTGAGAGAAGGAACCAAGGATGTCGGGTAGAATTGTCGGAGCGATCGAGATCGGGTGCCATGAGGTGAAAATCCTTGTGGGCGAGGTCTTTGAGGACCAGAGCCTGAATATCATCGGGAGGAGTCAAGTCCCCTCGGCAGGAGTGGCCAAGGGGCGGGTCGTCAATTTCCGCGAGGCGAGTGATCGGGTCGGGGAGGCCTTGGACTTGGCCGAGACCAGCGCGGGCGCAAATATCGAAAGTGCCTATCTCTCTATCTCCGGCTCCCATCTCGAGGGGATCTCGCATCCAGCCCGAACACGCGTGCGAGGCCAGGATAATCGAGTCACTCCAGTCGACGTTACCCGCGTCAATGCCGAGGCGAAAGGGAAGGAAATCGGGAAGGGGCGGGTCTATATCCATTTTATCCGCAATCATTACCGGCTGGATGATCGGTTGATCGAGAATCCGGTGGGGTTCGAGGGTGAGGAGCTGGGAGTGTCTTACTGGCTTTTGCACGGAGATTCTCACGCAGTCTCCGAGCATATTCACCTGGTCAACAGCCAGAGTATCAAGGTGGAGGACGTGATCGTATCCAGTGTCGCTTCGGCTTGCATGGTCGCCTCTGAGGAGGAGAAGAGCTCCGGCTGCTTAGTGATCGATATCGGACGTGGGACCACGGATTACGCTTTTTACCGGAAGGGATGCATTGTGCGGACGGGGTCGATCCCGGTCGGCGGAGAGCATATGACGAACGACCTTTCGGTAGGGCTCCGGATCGTGCGCGATAATGCCGAGGAGACCAAGATTGAGCACGGTGCGGCCATGGTTCTCCCAGAGGACAAAGGCAAGACCCATCACCTTTACAACAACCTCAAAATCGGAGACAAAACACTCTACGCATCGTCGATCAATCAGATCCTCGAGGTTCGAATCGAAGAGCTATTTTCCCTGATCCGTGACGAGTGCGGGCCTTCCGAGCTCCAGTCGGGCGCGGTCTGTGCCTTATTGACGGGTGGGGGAGCGCGTCTGCCGCGGACGGCAGATCTTGCCGAGCGGGTCTTTGGTTTTCCGGCTCGTTTCGCAGAGAATCCCGACTGGGTCGCCGACGAACTTCGGGGAGCGGAATTCAGCACGGTTCTCGGTGTGCTTCACTATGCTCTCGAGGGGCAGGTCGACCGTATGGGAGTCGCCCCGCAAAAACGGCCCAGAGGAGTGGTCGGTAAATTCTCAAAACTCTTTCGCGGATGATGGACGAGACCGATAGCGAACCGGCTTCGAAGCCAAAGATCTGCCTCGTCGCTGTGGGGGGAGGTGCCCTCAAAGTGATGGGACGTCTCGATAAGAGTTTGGATGGAAATGTCGATCGGATCGGGTTCGATACGGATGCGAGAGAGCTGGAGCGCTACCCCCATATCCGTGCTGAGCGGATCGGTCGTTCCCTGTTGCGGGGGTTGGGGTGCGGCGGCGATGAAGATATGGGCCGGCTCGCTGTGGACGCGGATCGAAACCAGATTGCTCAGGCTCTTTCCGGGTATGAGATGGTTTTTTTGATCGGATGCCTCGGGCGCGGGTTTGCCTCGGGCGCGATGGCTGAGATTACCAAATTGGCCGGAAAATCCGGTTGCCCCACCGTGGCAATCGTTTCGACTCCGTTTGAGTTCGAGGGGAAGCGGCCCTCGGGCACGGCCCGAAAAGCTCTCAACGAGGTCCGCCGGGTTGCGGATTGTGTGGTGGAGTTGCCCAACGATCTTCTCTTTCAGGAGGCAGAGGAATCCGACCGCGCGGATCAGCTTTTTGATGCCTCGGATGAGTGGATTCTCCGCGCCTTCTCGGCATTGGCTGGGCCGCTCTTGCGACCCGGAGAACTTTCAGCAGACTTGGCCACCTTCCGTGCCGCGCTCAAGGGAGATGAGAGCCGAATGCATTTTTCGACCTGCCGTGTGCCGAGCGGAGCCGGAGTTGCGGCCGTCTCCAAAGCGATCTTTAATTGCCCCTTTCGCTCGGCGGGTATGGAGCGGGTCAAGGCCGACCGACTCCTCGTCAGTATCGGAACCAGTGGCGAGTTGACCGTGGCGGAGTTCTCGGAGTTGACGCGAGCGATTACCGCGCTTTTCGATTCGAGCGAGGACGCCGTGATCGGATTTTGGAGTGATCCCGCGTTGGAGGGAGAACTTGAAGTCACGGTGTTTGCGCGGACCAGCCTCGCGGGTGGCAGTCGCGCCCGTCTCCCAGAGAAGGTCATTGTCCACCAATCAAAGTTGGCGGGCAAGAAGGCGAAGAGCCAAGGCAAAGAGAGGCTGCAAACGGAGTTTGATGTTCTTCTGGAACACAACGAGCGCGGCCTGTTCGGAAGCATGGACGTCGAAGCCTACAACGGAATCGATCTCGACAAGCCGACCTTCCTGCGGAGGGGAATCAAGATTCCCATGCCGAAGGGGTAAGCGGGGCGGTGGTTTTATGAGAGCGTGGCCCGTCTTTTATGCGGGGCGGGGCGGCCTCGAGCGCGATCGTCAACTTTCTTTCTTTTTCTCCCCGGTGGCAAAAATCGTGATGTCGGCCGACTCGATTCCCGTAATTTCCTGCGCCCTTCTCAAAGCGTCTCGGGTAGAGATGTTGGGGTTTTCGGAATTGTAGCGGAAAAAATTCTCCTTCCCGAGTTCTTCCATCAGACCAGATCGGTGAAAGATCTCGTCGATCTCCTCGTGAGCGCCGCTCACGAGAAAGGCACAGTTGTTTGTCCGTGAGAAGCGGATCAAGTCAAAGATGGTGAGAGCGGCGGTCGCGTCGAGATGGTGAGCGTTCCGGAGCCGGAGGATGATGGCCCGTTGATTTGGGTGGCCGACGAGGCGGCGCATCTGGTCGAGAAAAAGATCGCTGGAGGCGAAGAAGAGATCGCCCTCGACGTGAACGATTGCGATCTCCGGGCGTTGCTCCCGAATCTTCTCCTCCCGCATATTTCCCCGATCATCGAAGGCGATTTCATTGAGAGCCGGCCGGGCAGCCTTGTGGATAAAGAGAATGACGGACGCGATGGTGCCGACAGCGATTGCGATATCAAGAGGCAGCAGAAGACCCCCGAGAAAGGTCGTCAAGAACACCGCGAGGTCACTCTTCGTGGTCTTGGAGATGACGCCGATCTCAACCCGGTTGATCAATGATATGCCGACCATGATGACGAGGGCCGCGAGGCTGGCCTTCGGGATGAACCCGATGAGTCCACCGATGAGGAAGAGTCCTCCGATGAGGAGAATCCCACTGAAAATACTCGAAACAGATGTCCTGGCCCCGCTTTTAAAGTTGAGTGCCGAGCGTGTGAGAGAGCCAGATACGGCCATCCCCGATCCGAAGGCGCAGGCGAAATTTGCGGCTCCCATGCTCAGCATTTGCTGGTTGATATCGATCCGGTCGCCTGCCTGGGCGGCGAGAGTTTTTGAGATCGAAGAACTTTCGAGCAGCGAGAGAAAAGCCACTGCGAGAGCCGCGCCCGCCAATTGATTGAGGTCGCCCCAGTTCAGCGATGGCAAGCTGACGGGCCACGAGGCGAGGCTGATGGGAGAAAGCATGTCCGGATGCACACCGAGGGGAGCGAGTCCCGCCGTGATCCCTCCTACGACGACCAAGGCGATCGCCACCGTCGGAAGTCCCTTCGTGAAGCGTTTTACCGTGAGATAGATGGCGAGGGTGATTGCGGCGATCAGTGCCGATTCCCACTGGGTCTGGGAGATTCCCTGCAGCAAATTCCAGAGAGATTCGATGAAGGTTCCCGCGCGAGGAACTTCAAGGCCAAGAACGGTCTTGAGCTGATTGACGATGATCAGAAAAGCCGCTGCGGTAATGTATCCTGTGATGACCGCGCGCGACACAAACTGGGTGATGACCGCGACTCGCAGGAACGCTCCAAGAATCATGAACGAGCCGATCATGATCAAGAGAATCGGCATCGCGAGAACGGCTTGTTCCGGGCTGTATCCCAAGGTGAGGAAGGCACTGAGCAGCATGACTGCCGTAGCATTGGTCGGCCCCAGCATCACGAAGCGGGAACTGGCGAGAAAAGGTCCGGTGATCGAAGATAAAGCTGAAGTGAAGATCCCCATCTGCACGGGAAGACCAGCGATCAGCGCGTAGGCCATCCCCTGGGGGAAGTCGAGAAGAGCGACGTTGACCGCCGCTTTGCCATCGGAACGGGCTTTTCTCCAAGAGTAGTTCCGGAGAGTCTTGCCGAGCGGAAACGGTTGGAGTCCAGAGGCGCGGACGAATCCGCCTAGCTTTTTCAAAAGATGCAAGGCCAGTCAGATCCTCTATGACTTTGCCTCTGTTGGGAACGAGGGATTAAGCTTGAGAACATCGCCCGGGGTCACGGTAAAGGTCCCGATATCCGAAGGCGCACTATCGTTGAGAAAGAGCTGGGCTTTCAGAGGTTCGCTGATCTCGGCAGACCATACCCACTCGCCAATGCCCGTCATCTCGAGGCGTTTGCCCGCGCCTTCTTCAAAGTCGGGTCCGTCACCTCGTAGGTAGATCCCGTTTTGGATGCCGACGAAGGCAGAAACTATGACTTTGGCGACTTTAGTTTTGACTGCCTTTTTCTTTTTGGCAGGTCGAGGTTCTGGGGGAGGGGCCGGGGGTTCGGTTTCAGTGGGAAGTGGATCTTTGATCTCGTTTTTCGGCTCGGGCGGGGGTGTGTTTACGGGCTCCGCCTCTTCCGGCTCGGGTTCTTGCGGTTCGGGACCTTGCGGTTCGGGTTCCTCCGACTTGGGAATCTCAGTTGTTGAGGTGGACTTTTTCTCGACCTCAGGTACATCCGCGGTAGTGCTCGAATCCGGTCTCTCGTTTTTTGAAGCTGGATCTGGCTCTTTCCGCTCTTGTTCGACCTCTTCAGTCGGGGTCGGTTCGAGATTTCCGGTAGGGGTTTGGGGAGGACTTATGGTTTCCTCCACGCCGTAGAGCTTGAGCCTTCTCAACTCATCCAGCTTCGTCTCGATGCGATAGACCTCTTCGGAGAGGCGAGAGAGACCCGCTTCCAGAAACTCCCGGGTGGCCGCATGAGTGGAGAGAACGCGCACGTCATCGTGTAGACGCTCGACTTCACCGCTCAGGTTGGAAAGGGCCTCCACGCGCTGAAGAATCTCCGAGGGACGTTCGTCGACTTTCTCGAGATTTTTTTCGAGAGCCTCCCCCAGCTTTTCCTCGACGAGCTCAGGCAATCTCTCGGAGACCAATCGCAGTGGATTATCCTCCGTTTTGCGGTCGCGAAGTTCGGCGAGAAGCTCGTCTGCCTTTTCGAGGGCACCGCGCAGGTTGATACTCGCCTGAGCCGCGCGGGAGCGGTTGAGGTTGAGCAGAGAAAATTGATCGAGGAGAAAGGGGACCAATGTAAGCAATCCGCCGACAGCGAGACAGAGCACCACCAGGAGCACCGTCGAAACCGACCAAGGCTCCGGCCCAAAGAAAACGAGTGCCGCGCCGAGAGATGCCAAGAGAACGTTCCCGATGACGAACGGAGTCTTCGGCGTTTTCCGGTATCTGACAACGGTATCACTCATTCCTGCTCAAAAGGGTTTCTTTGTAGGCATTGAAAGATAGATAGCAACGAACAAAAAACGGTCGCTGAAGTTCGAGCGTGGAAGAACGGTTGTGAAGCTGTTATTCCGGGTTCGGTGCCGAAGAATAGTGTATGGCATCAAGTTGTTTCTGCAGAATTGGTACTCCGGCCGTAGGTCCTTGGAGTGCGCGGACTTGTTCGCGCTTTGGATTCGGGGTGCGGAGAGGTTCCGTGATTGCTTTTCGTTTCCGATGGTCAGCGGGCGTTCGATCCAAAGCGGTGTCAAGCCACCGCACTCGTGTGATCATGAAAACATATAATCCAGTCAGTGAAAATCTGAACGCCTTCGCACCGAGTTCCGGAGGTGAAGCGAAAGGAAACTGCGTCGCCGTGAGGCGGGGTGGGAAACAACCTGCCGCGAAGGAGCAGTCCCAAACGTAAGTGAACTCGATTCGGTATCTATCAGTGGCGAGCCTGCGAGTGAATGGCGAAGCCTGCGCAGAGCGCGACCCATGTCCGTGGCATCCCTCGGTCATCGCGGAGTGTGGGGCTGGTAGGTATGGTTGGAGTGGGAATGTTCTGAAGGATATATGCGTAAATGGTGAGAGCTGCATGGATAGGCAGCGCACGCGAGTGCGCTCCGTGCAGCAGTCAGAGCCTCCGTATGAGCGAAGAAGTCTGGTAATGCGGATGGAGCAAAGGGAGGTAGGAAAGTGAAAGCTTCAAGTGAAAGAAGCTGCGAATCAAAACCCGCGTCAGTTCCGGTAAAGCCGGATAAGCAAGCGGGAGAGACCTTGTGGCATGTCCACAAAGCCGAACGCGGTGTCTGGAGTGAGAAGATGCTAAAGACCCTTGTGAGAGGGGTAAAAGGCGGCAAGTGGTTCAGTCTGATAGACAAAGTCTACGCAGATCGGACCCTGTCGCTGGCCTGGGAAAAGGTGCGGTCGAACGCAGGTGCCTGTGGCGTGGACTGCATCAGTGTAAACCACTTCGCCAAAGACAGCGAAAGTCGGCTGCTCGCCGTGAAAGAGCATCTAAGAAGTGGCACATACCAACCCAAGCCGGTGAAACGGGTGCGAATCCCTAAAGCTGGAAGCAAAGATACGCGCCCCTTGGGCATCCCGACGGTCACCGACCGTGTGGTGCAACAGGCGGTGCGCATGGTGCTCGAACCCATCTACGAGCATCGGTTTGCCAAACACAGCTACGGGTTCCGACCCGAACGCAGTTGCCATGACGCGCTCCGGCGCGTGGATGGGCAACTTGCCGATGGTTACACCCATGTGGTGGACATCGATGTTCAGGGCTACTTCGATACGATCGACCAAGAGCGGCTCATGCAGTTGCTCGAAGAAGACGTCTCGGACGGACGCCTATTAACGGTAATCGAAGGCTTCCTGAAGGCGGGAGTGTTTGAAGAGGGTATCTGGGAGACGAGCGGGAAAGGCACGCCGCAAGGCGGCGTGATCAGTCCGCTCCTGTCGAACATCTACCTCGACGAGCTTGACCACCTGATGGAGGCAAAGGGCTGTGCGATGACTCGCTATGCCGATGATATGGTGATCCTGTGCAAAAGCGCAGAAG